>Ga0137385_10000449_pt1 | contig 33648 bp, 35 predicted proteins | sample SagtaG_FD_104921 | JGI IMG/M metagenome (GOLD analysis project Ga0137385, IMG submission 104921) | Vadose zone soil microbial communities from Sagehorn Ranch, Mendocino, California, USA - Sage2_R_80_16 metaG | ecosystem: Environmental > Terrestrial > Soil > Vadose zone | place: USA: California... | reverse complement strand
GCGGCAACTACCCAGGCGGGGGCATCACGTTGGGACCTGCGGTTACGTTTGGCTACATCGCAGCCCGACACATGGCGCAGGCTAACATCTGATCACCGCGATCCCGTGTAGTTGCCGATTGACCATGGGAGCCGAGTGCGTCGCTGGGGGATGCGAAAGCTAAGTTCGATCTTCGTGTCTCGCCAGGAGGACGGCCGGCCCGCTTGCGTCGACAGCGACTGGCGTACGACCCGCCAGCGAACGCAACGCCTCTCGGATGTTCGATCCGGGTAAACGTCGCCGAGGCCCAAATTGCTGTGCGGGCGGGCGGCCCGCCGCACTTCGATGTCGAACGACGCCGGAGGGGCTGACGTCTGAACCGCCGCTATTCGCTCGGATTCCAGCTCCAACCAGCGATCCTCCAGCCTGCCGACGTGCGCCGCAGCGCAAAGGCTATTGTCGCGGCGTCGCGCGTAGAAACCCCCCTCGCTTTGTAAGCCCAAACGGCAGGAAAGACGGCATAGGCGCGGTCGCCGGCGGCGAGTTGCGCGATCGGGACGTCGTAGACGACGCTTCCGTCCGCGATGCCTCGCTCCTCCGCATAGAGGCTCATGCTCGCCATCCAGTCGGCCACAGCGGTCGGACCACTCCAGATGAACGGAGCCACGTTGTCTATGATTGTGACGTCGCCTTCGACATGCGCATTGGCAATGCCCTTGGCGTCGCCTTCGACGATCGCGGTGCGGAACGCCTCGATCACAGACATCGGATCGTCGAAGGGCGAGGCAGATAATTTGGTCATGACATCATATCCTACACTAAAGGCCGGCCGCCCGCGCCGGTATCGTGCCCACGAACGGGCAGCGAGCGGGCAGCACGGCCAAGCCGCTTGGGGCAATCGGTGCGTAGACCCGCAAAATATGAAATCTCGTCGTGTGGCGGCAATGACATTAATGCATCATTCTCTGCCACAGCCTTCGGCGATGCGCGGCGATGACGCGTGTTGACCTCGCTGAGTCAAGGGAGGGCTTGCGTGGTGGAAAAGAGTGTTCGCTGCCTCGCATTGAGATGATGCGGCCAGTGCTGGGACGCAACAGAGAGGAACGGGTGACATCCACGGCAGTCCCAGCGACCGTTTGTCAGCCGCGACCGTCATATCGGTAGACCAAGTTGCGACTCTGCCTGGTCGCCTTGTATTGACGAAAGCGATACTCCCAACAGCCGGACTGGCTTGGAAAAGAGCATCTCGTTCTGAAGCAATGCGACCGAAAGGCGTTCCAGTTCCGCGCGACTCGAGACCGCAACGGGTACCGACCTGCTGCGCGTGATGACCTCGAAGTCGTTGAACTGTACCTTCAGGGCACTGTCCGGCCTCGCTCGCCTTTGTCATCGCAGTGCCGCCAGACCTTGTCGATCAGCGGCTGCAGTTCGGCCACCTTGGCTTCAAACTAGGTAAGGTCGCAGAATAAAGTGTTCTCGGCGCCGACCGACTTTCGGATTCGGTCCGCGTGGACTCCGCGATTATCGACGCCCCTCGATATCCAATAGTAGTACGCGCCGGCCTTGCCGAAATTGGTCTGCATGAATTCGAGCGACTGATTGCGTATATCGAGCCTGTAGAGGCACAGCGCATTGATCTTGGCGCTGGTCGCAGGCCCGATGCCGTGGAAATTGCCGACCGGCAGGGTTTCTACGAATGCCGCGCCCATCTCAGGCATGTTGAGGTACTGGCCGTTTGCGGTGGTCGGAGGCGAGCTTTGCCAGAAACTTGTTGTAGGAGATGCCGGCCGAAGCGTGGAGGCCGGTTACCTCCCTGATCTACGTACGGATCCGCGACGTCAATGACGGCACCGCCAGCGGCTCGCAACAAAGGCACTCATCGAATTCTTCGTTCGTGTTGCGCGGTTCAGGCGATGCCCCTGTCCTCGCGCCAAAGGTCAAGCTTCTCCCGGATGGGCCGCGATCGGGCCTCGCACTTCGATACCGTCGGCCATCTCCCAGTTAAGGTCGGGAACTTCTCGCTCCTCTGATTTGCGCAATGGCCGGCTGCGCCCCTGTCTTGATTTGGATCCCAGATGGTCTGCATCAGTAAGCTGAACTCAAGACAGGGTCGGCCAGAACTTCGAAAGAATCTCTTTGTCCGGCGAGCTTTAAGCCGCCCGCGCGGTTAGCCGTTCGAGCACTGGAAAGAGTTCGAACGGCTCGGGCCGACAGGTGTAATCCGGATTCACCTCCGCGTATGCGATATTGCCGTCCGGGCCGATGACGTAGCGAGCCGGCATCGGCAGCGTCCACGAAGGATCGTCGTTGATAATGGCCAGATCGTTCTTGAAGACGTTCTCGTAGATTTCGATCAGATAGGCTGGCAGCGCGAAACGCAAACCAAAGGCGTTGGCAACCTCGCCACGGGGATCCATGAGGATCGGGAAGCCAAGCTTGTTCTGCTTGATCGACTTGCGGCTGTTCGGTGCCGTCTGCATCGAAAGAGCGATCACTTGTCCGCCACGAGCCTCGATATCACCGCGGGCTTGTTCCAGCGCCTGCAGCTCCATGTTGCAATAAGGGCACCAGACGCCACGATAAAACGTTAGCACGAGCGGCCCTTGGGCAAGCAGATCCGGAAGGCGAACGATCTGCCCGTCCGTGTTCTCAAGCGCGAAGCCTGGGGCTTTGTCGCCCACCCGTTTTGCTCGATCGGCCTGACCAGACGCGATGAGTTCGTTAGTGGACTTATGGAGGGCTTCTACCACAGACTTGGGAATCCTGTTGCCGGATTCGACGTCGGCTCTGAAGGCGTCAAGTTTCTATTTCAGCGGCACTACGGTTTCCTTTCCTTCTTGATATGCGCGGGGCCCACACCCCTTTGATAAATAGACGTGATCTCTCGATAGTCCGGCTTTCGCTTCATTGACGAGATCAACAAACGATTGCTGGAATGGCGTCTCCATCAGTTTGTATTGAGCGAATGACGGTAACGTCATTCCCTGATGGCAGAAATGACATTAAAGCCTTAAATTCTGACATTGGCTGATTGTGCTCAACTCCGCCGCCGCTCATGGGAATTTGAGACTCGGCCTGCATTCTTTGACTGGTGTTGGAAGTTTCGCATCGTCGCCGAGGCGCGACTTCGTGCGCTGCGGCCCATGAGAGATTTCGTCCAAGGAGTGCGATCTCCCGGAGAGGCTCCGTCAGCTTCTGACAACGCTCTGGGATCTCTGGATCCGAGCACCGCTTCCTAGACGAAATCTTTGCTCGTCATCGCCTGGCCAGCGAAAATGACTTCGCCCTCGGCAAGTTCGCGGAGCGCGCCGTTCCGACCCTTGGTCGGGTCACGAGCGGCGCGGACGCCCGCGCTGAAGTGGCGCCACGTCCTGAGTTCCGAAACGTCGGCTCTTGCCACGACTATCGTTTGCTCGTCTTGCGTGCCTTGGACTTGCGTGCTGGATCGGCGTCTCGTCGGTCGACATCCACGTCCGCTACCGAAGAATGATCTCGTGCAACACACCAGTAGGTGACAACGCGCGGCAGATCTTCGCCGAGCTATCCAACTATGGTCCGGCCTGGGGCAAATGCTCCGAAAACGAGCGAACGAAGTTCATCAAGAAGGTTATCGAGTCGGTCTCTGAGCTGGCGCAACCAAAAGAGCTGCTGTTACGAGAGTGCTTTTGCTCGGGCACATTTATGACGAACACTGCTCTAGCCGCGATTTCACTTTGTCCCAATTCCGCATGTGAAATGTCCCAGTAATCAATGCGGCGACAGTTGCAAACGTCGTACGCTCTTGGCCGGGTTCATTGCAGTGCGTATCGCGCGGTGAGGCGCCAATCCGTTTGAATAGTCGCGAAGTCCAACTCGGGCTGAGTAACTTGTTCGGAGGTGGTCTACGTGGGTGACGCAGGCATCTAAGCAGGGGGGCTAAGAAGTGAATACTGTGTCTAAGCTAATTTGCACTGTGAGCATCGTCTCGGCGGTCATTTCAACGCGGCCAGCTGCCGCCTTTGAATTTGGAACGCCAGGTGCAGTTCAGAAACCTGGGCTTACTATCGGGGGTGGGTCAGCTGGTACGCCGCCCCCGGGAATCTACATGTTTGATCAATTCGCGACCTACCAAGCAAAGATCGTTGGGCCTGGGGCGCCTCCCGGAGGTACGGTTGCTCAATATGCTGCGGCGGCGACAGGCTTCTTGTTTGTTCCCGGATGGAATATTCTAGGCGCCAACTACTCCGCCGTACTGGTTGCGCCATTCGTGATGGACAGTATCGGCTCCCCGATTAACGTTCAGCAACTCGGGATGCACAACACCTATATCGTACCGGTCGAACTGAGCTGGAAGTTGCAGGACACCGGCTTTTTCGTGAAGACGGGTTTGGGAATCTATGTGCCCACCGGAAATATTTCAGGCCCGGCGGGTTTATCCGGCGAGGGCACTCCTTGGTACACGTTCCAGCCCGAGTTCATCGTTTCGTATCTCAAAGACAACTGGAATCTGACAGCCAATATCTTTGCGGAATTCAATACGAAAAACACGATCACCGGCTATCGCAGCGGTGATATCCTCCATGCGGAATTTCGCGCTACAAAAACCATCGACAATTGGACTTTCGGACCGGTCGCGTACTACTTCGGTCAAGTATCAGGCGACAAATCCAGCGCCTTTTATGGCAATGCGATAAATACAAACAAGTACGACGAATGGGCTGTCGGCGGATTGGTCGGGTACAATTTTGGGCATGTCGATCTGAACGTGTGGGCTACTAAAGAGTTCAAGCCCAATCCAACAGGAGGCACGTTGATTCCTGGGCGAGACAGCGCAGTTGCACTTGAAGGCTACTCGGTTTTCGCCCAGCTAAGTTACCGTCTCTGGGCTCCTGACGCCCCCCCGAGTTCGCCCAAGTTGAGCGGTTTGATCCACAAATAAAGCGGACAAGCTTGTGCCGGGCCCGTCGTTTTTTTAAGCGACGGGCCCGCGACGACCCGGAACAGATAGCTGTGTTGGTCTTATCAGTTGGTGCTGGTCCTCATCCGACGATTGTCGCAATCGGCAAGCAGCGCAAATGCAGTCAAACGCATAAGCGGGCTGCCCACTGCAGTGGCCCCGCGGTTCGGCACTTGGATCGGCTGGCGGTGATTCAGCCGTGATTAGCTCGCGGGAATGGCGAGAGCATTTCTTTCCTGATCTGAGGGCTATCGATGAAAGACTACGAAGTATTTCATGCAGGGGACGTAGCCCTGCAACACGGACCCATTCTCGCCGGATCAACTCTCGCTTATACGACATATGGGAAGCTGAACGAGGCCCGCGACAACGTCATCGTGTATCCTACGTTCTTTGGCGGCAGCCACGTCGAGAATGAATGGTTGATCGGCGAGAATCTTGCCTTGGACCCGAGCCGGTATTTCATAGTCGTACCAAATCTCTTGGGAAATGGCTTTTCCACCTCTCCCAGCAACAGCGTTGCTTCCCCGGGACCCAGCTTTCCGCTCGTAACCATCTACGACAACGTCAAGCTTCAGCACCGCCTGCTGACTGAACAGTTCGGAGTGCGTCGAGTTGCTCTCGCGGTGGGGTGGTCAGTGGGAGCTCAGCAGGCGTTTCATTGGGGCGCTCTGTACCCGGACTATGTTGAGCGGATCGCGCCCTTCTGTGGATCTGCCCGTACGTCACGTCACAATTTCCTATTCCTGGAAGGCGTAAAGGCTGCTCTGAAAGCCGATCAATCGTTTGAAGGCGGAGCTTATCGCAAGCCGCCTATCGAAGGCCTCAAAGCTTTTGCCCGTGTTTACGCGGGTTGGGGCTTTTCCCAGGCTTTCTATCGATCCGAGTGCGATATCAAGGATCTTGGATTTCCGTCCCTTGAGGCCTTCATTCTGGGCGTATGGGAGGCACGCTTCACGAAGGCCGATGCGAATAACTTGCTCTCGATGATCGCAACCTGGCAGGCCGCCGACATAAGCGCGAACACCACATACGGGGGAGATTTTTCCAGGGCGCTCGGGTCTATCAAAGCGCGCGCGCTCGTGATGCCCTGCAAGACGGATCTTTACTTCCCGCCCGAGGACAGTGAAATCGAAGTCAGCCAGATGCCGAATGCAGAGCTGAGGGTGATTCCATCGATTTGGGGACATTCGGCCGGCGCTCTCGGGCGCAACAAGACGGACGCCGCATTCATTGATCGGGCGATCAAAGACCTTCTGTCGGCATAGAGATGTTTGCCGACCATCTCGGGTGGCGACAGTGCCTTGCTGGAGGTCCCAGGCACCTGTCGCCGCATGCGTCATGATCTTCACCAGTACAGATTGCCGGAAGGGCGATCGAATAGATCGTCGCTCTTAAGGAGAACGGAATGCCGAATGCATGGGAACTTAGCGTCGCCGAGGCGGCTCAAGCTATTCGCGCTGGAGATTTGACGGCGGAATCTCTAGCCGAGGCCCTGATCGCGAGGACCCAAGCCAACGCCGAACTAAACGCTTTCGTCGATTTCGAGCCGGACTCCATCCTGGAGTCCGCCAGGAATGCGGACCTCGCGCGAAGCCAAGGGAGACGTCTCGGACGCCTGCACGGTGTCCCGATCTGCCTGAAGGACAATATCGATGTGGTTGGCTACGCCACTACCGCGTGCACGCCGGCATTGGTCGGAAACAAGCCGACGAAGAATGCCCCAGTCGCTGCGGCGTTGCTGAAAGAGGGCGCGATCGTCTTCGGAAAGAACACGATGCACGAACTGGCGTTCGGTATCACCTCCAACAACGCCGCTTTCGGGGCGGTTCGCAACCCTTACGATCTCCGGATGATACCCGGAGGCTCGAGCGGGGGCACTGCGGCCGCGGTAGCCGCTCGGTTGGTTCCAGCTGGCATCGGTACCGATACGGGAGGATCTGTCAGGTTGCCCGCGGCGCTTTGCGGAGTTGTAGGCCTGCGCCCCACGGTAAAGCGCTGGCCACAACAAGGGATCGTCCCGATTGCATCGACGAGAGACACGGCCGGACCGATAGCGCGGTCCATCGATGATCTTCTCATACTCGATAGCATCATAACGGGTGACGTCGAGGAGAAATCGAAAATCGATTTACGTGGAGTCAGGCTCGGCGTTCCCAAAAAACTCTACTGGGAAAACCTCGAGAGCCACGTGGAAGCTGCCTGCTCCGATGCTCTGAAGCAGTTGCGTGCGCTCGGCGTCACGCTTGTTGAGGTGGACCTTCCGGACGTCGAGGTCTTGAACCGGGCTGTTAGTCAGATTGTCGCGCGATACGAACCAAGAGTGGACATTCCCGTCTATCTGAGCGACGCGCGCTCAGACATCACGTTGAGCGACTTGGCTCGGAATATCGCAAGTCCAGATGTGCGCCATATGGTGCTGGGCCTGCTCGATGAGCAGACCCGGGTTTCGACGGCAGCCTATTCCGCCGCGATCGGCACATACCGCCCCCAACTTGTCCAGCTTTTCGCGGATTGCTTTTCTCGCGACGGAATCGACGCGACGATCTTTCCGACGAGCGCTCTGTGCGCCCGTCCTATCGGTGACGACGAAACGATTGAGTTGAACGGGCTCCACCTGCCCACGTTCCCATCCTTCATTCGTAACATGGACCCGGGAAGCAACGCAGGTGTGCCCGGCGTTTCGCTACCCATGGCCCTTAGCCCAACTGGCTTGCCGATCGGTCTGGCGATGGATGGTCCGGCCGGCAGCGATCGGCGTCTCCTGGAAATCGCTGAGAAGATGTCAGAGCACTTTCCGCGTATTCGAGCTCCGAGCGTCAGGCCCGGTTAAATCAGGCCACACGTCCGAATGGTTCGAGGCAGTTGCGCGGTGCTTCAGACCCGTTTCCGCGCATGTCACCGGAAGCCCAATTCTTGGGGCGGACTGAGAGAGGTACTAGAATGACCCAAATGGTTCCGGTTAAGGGGCTGCACCACTTCGCCTATCGCTGCCGGGACGCAGAGGCGACCCGACATTTCTACGAGGACATCCTCGGACTGCCGCTGGTTCATATTGTGCGGTCGAACAACGTGCTCTCGACGGGCGAATGTTGCTCGTTCGTGCAACTCTTCTTTCGGATGAAGGACGGTTCGCACATCTCGTTCTTCGACCCCGGCGATAGCCAGAAGATCGATCTCTCCGGTAATACGCCGGCCTGGGTCAACCACCTGGCTCTCGCTGTCGACGACCTGGCCACGCTGGAAAACGCCAAGGCGGCTTTGGAAGCGGAGGGAGTTCCGACCCTCGGGACCACCGACCACAACTGCATCAAGTCGATCTACTTCTTCGATCCCAACGGGATTCACCTGGAGCTGACCACCGACGTTGGCCTAGAGGGGCCGATGGCCGTCAACCAGAATCCCGAAAAGGGACGTTGCGAGGTCAACCCGCTCCCGTCCAGCGACCCACCGGGCGCACGGATGCGCCGCTTCTGGGACGCGGAGGAAGTCAAAGCGGACCATTCCATGAGGAGTTTCCGACATACGGCGTCTTGCAGGGAATTCCAGCGGACCGATGACGAGTACCACGGGATCAATATCTATCACGACATGGGCGATGGCCACATCGTCGACTTGCGGGTCTGGCGGCACGGGACAGGCACCCCGTTCGCCGCTCGCGAGGTTGACTTCCTTAACACGCAGACTGCGGTCGTTTGGAATGCGGTTTCGCGCCACCGAGGCGCTGATCGGGGCGGAACGCTCACGGCGCGCGAGCGCGAGATCGCACAATTGATAGCCAGGGGCTGCACCGACCTCGACATCGCACGGATGCTCCGGATCAGCTTTTCGACGGTGCGGACGCATGTGAATCGTTGCTTTGAAAAACTCGGTTGCTCCAATCGCGCAGAGCTCAGCGGCATAGTTGCATCGACGCTGTCACATCCGACCTGAATGCCTGCGAAACAGAACGATGGCTTGGCGACGTCGTCTCGGATCGTACGGCGATAAGCAATGCGCAGCAGCGTGGCCGTCTTCGATCTCCGTGGCAGCGCGCGCTTCTGCCCAAACTACAGGCGCTTCGCGCAGAAACTATCCTCACTTCTGCTGATCGATCACCGGGCAAGTGCCGAACCCACTCGACAATATTGTCGATACCGCATCCTCGCGGTGCGCCGGATACTGCCGGCCTAACGGGGAAGTGCTGCCGCTTTGCTCGGCGTGGCCAACATGGGAGTTTAGCAATGGAACGTAGAGACTTCTTGAAAGCCAGCCTAATCGCCGGCATTTCGACGGCTTTGCCAAGACAGGTATTCGCCCAATCCGACACGCTCAAGCTCGGTTTCCTCTTCCCCAAGTCGGGTCCGGCGGCCATCTTCGGCCCCTCTTCCGAGACCTGCATCAAGTTGGGTGTCAGTCAGATCAATGCCGCGGGGGGTATCCTGGGTCGCCAGATCGAAGCCTTCACTGGCGATGCCGGCGGCGCGCCGTCCGACACAGTCCAGGCGGCACAACGCATGTGGCGAAGCAATGGCATTGTGGCGCTGATTGGCCAGCATGATAGCGCGTCGCGCGCGGCCGTCATCGGGTCCATCCATGGCCAGATTCCATACATCTTCACCGCTTTGAGCGAGGGTGGCTTCTGCCAGCCGGGACTTTACGCTCTCGGCGAAACGCCACAGCAACAGCTTGGGCCGGTCATCCCCTACCTTGCGAAGGCGAAGGGCGCCTCCAAGTGGTATCTTGTCGGCAACGATTACGATTGGCCGCGCAAGTCGAACGATATCGCGAAGCCCATGATCAAGGCGAGCGGTGGCAAGATCGTCGGCGAGGAATACCTGCCATTCAACGTCAACAATTTCGACACCACGCTGTCTAAGATCCGCGACAGCGGTGCAGATGCAGTGTTCATCACTCTGGTCGGCTCTGCGTCCGTGGGTTTCAATCGCGCCTATGCCTCGTTTGGCTTGGACAAGCAGGCGCTTCGCCTGGGCACGCTCATCGAAGAGAACACTCTCGCGGGGATAGGAGCCGAAAACAGCAAGAACTTGTTCTCGTCGGTCGGCTATTTCGATGCGCTCGATACGCCAGGCGCACTCGCCTTCCGCGCGCCCTATTACAAGACCTTCGGCAAGGATGCGCCTGTGCTCAACACGGCGAGCGAGGGCTTGTACGAAGGACTGCTCTTCGTCAAGGCGGTGTTCGGCAAAGCCGGATCTACCGATCCCAAGGCGTTCGCCGCTGCCGCTGAGGGGGCGACCTACGAGGGCCCGCGTGGCCAAGTCACGATGAAGGGCCGCTTCGTCAACAGCAATGTTTATCTGGCTACCGCAGAAGGAGCTGCCTTCAAGATCATCGAGAGCTTCCAGAACGTCGATCCCGGCACAGTCTGCACCAACTGAACCGGAATGGATGCTTCCCTCTTCTTCCTTCTCAACATGGGCTATGGCGTACTGACGCTCGCGCTTGTTGCCCTTGGATTGGCGGTGATCTTCGGCCTGCTTGGCGTGATGAACATGGCCCATGGCGAGTTTATCGCCATGGGAGCATATAGCGCCTATGCCGCTCAGTCGGCGGGGCTACCGCTTTTCGTGTCTCTGCCCGCAGCGGCCTTGGTCACCGGGGCCGTCGGTTGGCTCATCGAGGCGACGGTTGTCCGCCATCTCTACAAGCGCCCCTTCGACACCTTGCTGGCGACATGGGGGATCTCGATCCTGTTGCGCGAAGGGATCAAGTTGGCCTTCGGCGTCGACTACAAATCCGTGGTCGAGCCCGTCTCCGGCAGCACTGGCGTTCTCGGCATCGACTATCCGAACTACCGTATCGCGGTGATGGCGGCGCTTCTGGTCTGTTTTTTCCTGCTGTTTCTCTGGTACCGCAAGAGCCACGCGAGTGCACGGGTGCGTGCGATGATCGCGAATCCGGAACTGGCCGCCATCGTCGGAATCAATACGAAGCGCCTTGCCAGTCTCGCCTTCGTCATCGGTGCGGCGTCTGCAGGAATTGCCGGCGCGATGCTTGCGCCGCTTGTACAGATCGAGCCCTATATGGGCATCAACTACCTTCTCCAGAGCTTCTTCGTTCTGGTCGTTGGGGGGCTGGGCAGCTTTCATGGCCTGTTTATCGGCTCGGGCGTCATCGGCGGCGTCGCGAGCACCGCATCCGCAGCGTTCGGCGGCACCGGCGGCTATGTGACGTTGTTGTTGATCTCGATCCTCTTTTTGTGGCTGAAGCCGGAGGGTCTTTATGCGGGTCGCTGACCTTTCGCTGCCGTTGTCGTTAGCAGCTCTCGTCGCGGTGCCCTTCGTGTTCGGCGATTTTACCGCCTATCAGATCGGCCTCTTCCTGCTTTACGGCAGTGTCGCCCAAGGCGTCGCACTCTGCTGGGGACGCGTGGGCATTCTGCCGCTCGGCCAGGCCCTCTTCTTCGGCCTTGGCGCGTATCTTGGCGGAGGCGCGCTGATCCGATTCGAACACAGCTCCATCCTGCTCTATCCGGCGCTTCTCGGGGCGGTTTTAGCGCCGGCGACCGTCGCGGGAGCCATCGGCATTCTGGTCTTCCGCCGGAACGTCGGTTCGGGTCCGTATTTTTCGCTCATCACGCTGGCACTCTCCATGCTGGCCTATCAGGTCGCACTCGGCGCTGATTGGCTCACGGGCGGCTACATGGGGTTGAACGGCATCCCCCCACTGCCCGGAACCGACCCGTGGAGTACGCTTTATTGGGTCATCCTCGGCGCACTGGTGCTTTCTACCGGGGTGCTTTTGTGGATCACGCGCAGCCCACTCGGGCAACTTCTGCACGCGGTCTCCCAGAACGAGGATCGCCTGTCCTTTCTCGGCTTCGACATAGCGCGCCTGAAGGCGCTGGCCTTCGCTGTGTCTGCGGCTCTCGCGGGCATGGCTGGCGCGCTTTATGCCGCCCAGCAAGGCATCGTGACGCCGCAGGTGCTCGCCTATGTGCTCTCGGGGGAGTTGCTCATTTGGACCGCGGTGGGTGGCCGGGCCAGCCTCATCGGCCCGGCGGCCGGCGCAGTTCTGATCGGGATGCTGACCTCGAATCTGAGAGATAGGTTCCAATACTGGGAAATCCTGCTCGCGCTTCTCTTCCTCGCCATCGTGCTATTTGCACCCACGGGTCTGGCGGGCCTCATCGCTCCCTTGCTCAAACGCTTGCCGAAGCGTGTCCACGCTATGCGCGACGTCGAGCGCCCACTGCCCGACCGCGGCGACATGCCGATGCTGTCCTTCGAAGAGGTGCGCGTTACGATCGGATCGGTGCGCATCCTCCAAGGACTGACTCTCGAACTCAAGAAGCGAGGGCTACATTGCTTGATCGGGCCGAACGGCGCGGGCAAAACCTCGGCCTTCAATGCGCTGATGGGCCGCTTGTCGGTTTCGGGCGGACGCATAACATGGGGCGGACGCGACATCACTGGCTTGCCTGCCCACAAAGTGGCGCGCCTCGGCATTGCCCGCAAATTGCAGGTGCCCGCCATCTTCCACGACATGACGGTCGGCGTGCATCTCGATATCGCGCTGTGGTCGGGCGGCATATCGGCACGGGAGCTGCTGAGCCAGAGGTCCTTCCGCTACCGCAACGAGATACTCGGCGTGTTGAAGGAGATGTTTCCCTTCCTGAACGATGAGGAAAAACGCGCTGGCGATCTCTCGCTGGGCCACCGGCAGGTGCTCGAGTTCGCCCTCTCAGTCATCGCACGGCCAGAGGTGGTTCTACTCGATGAGCCGTGCGCTGGTCTGTCGACGCAGGAAACGGCGAATTTGACCGCTGCCATACGCAAGATCGCTGGTCGCTTCGATATTTCGGCGTTGATCATCGAGCATGACTTCAGCGTGGTCGAAGAACTCTCTGACCATATCTTCGTCTTGCACCAGGGCCAAACACTGTCCGAGGGCACGCTCGAAGCCATCCGCGCGGATCACAAGGTGCAGGCCGTCTACACGGGGGGTACGAAATGAGACCCCATCTCAGTGTTTCGGGTCTTACTGCGGGATACGGCGACCTGGCTGTGCTCCGCGATCTGTCGTTCGATGTGGCAGAGGGCGAAATCCTATGCATCACCGGACGCAATGGCGTTGGCAAGACGACGCTCATGCGCGCCGTCAGCGGCGCGATCCCGCTCCTTGCAGGACACATCACGCTAAACGGGAAAGACGTCACAGCACTTGCCACGAACAAACGGCAGAAGCTGGGCTTGAGCTACGGTCCGCAGGAAAACGTCAGCTTCGCTCCGCTCACGGTGCGCGAAAACCTGACGCTGCATCTCGATGGGTATGATCTGTCGCGCTACGAGCGCCTCTTCCAGGCGTTTCCCAGGATCGAGGAGCGGCTCGAGCAGAAGGCCGGCAGCCTTTCGGGCGGCGAGCGCAAGATCTTGTCCTTCTGCCGGGTCATGGCCGAAGGTGGCAGTCTTGTCGCGCTCGATGAGCCTACCGAAGGCGTCGCGCCGGAAAATATCGCGCTCATGATCGACGCTATCCGTTCAGCCGCAGCCGAAGGTACAGCCATGGCCATCGTCGAACAGAACCTGACGCTGGTCGAAGCGGTAGCCGACAAGGTGATCGTAATCGATCACGGCGAGATCATTTACCGCTGCACGGCTATGCCCAATCTGCGCCAGGAAATCGAGGCGCAACTGCGCGTGTGACGGGACGGCCTCAGAACAATGCGGTTGACAGCAGTGCTCTCATCGCGCGCTTCGGGCGAGCAATTGGGCGATGGCGCAGGAAGGCGCTGCGACGTTGCGGCGGACAGCCGCCGTTGCGACTAGCGCCGTCGCCGCGCTGGGCTCTTTGGCGATAGAGCCTTCGGCGTCGGTGGCCGCAGTTACGGACTACCGCAGTTCGGCACGAAGCTCGCGCACGCCGCGGCCCAATCGCTGACGAAGCAGCGTGCGCAAGGTCGCTGCATCGACATAACCGACCTCGGTGGCGATGGCGTCGAGGCTGAGGCGGCGCTCGCAAACCAGCGCGCGCGCGCGTTCGACGCGCATGTCCTGGAAATAGGCGAGCGGCGACGCGCCGCAGACGATGACTGCGCCGCGCAGTCGTGTCTTTATTTAAGGTCTTATTGTCATTCCTGCCAGGAGAGGCCCGTGTCAACTTGCCGGTGTCCGCTTGCCGAAGGATTTCGTGATGGATGTCACCGATCTCAAATCTCGCACCATTTGCGCGCAGCGACCTGCCCGCCGGCGTGCTGACCTTCGAAGTCGGGATTCTGGTCGGGCCCGGCTATGTCCCCTTGAATATCAATAGAAAGCGAAGGCAGTGATGAACGAATCCATGAAGACAGACATCCCTTCTCTCAACAGGCTTCGCGGGGCGACCGCGAAAAAGGAAGCCCCTCCGTTCCGGGTAGGCATAGTAGTCGGCCCCGGTTACTTTCCGCTGGATATGGTAGGCGTGCAGGCTGTCCTGGGTACGATGCCTGGGGCGGAAATTTACTTGATCTGGAAGTCGCGTGAGCCGGTGGAAGGCTTCCGGGGCTGGTGGACAATCCCCACGGCAACCTTCTCCGACTGCCCTGACTTGGATGTCGTCGCGGTGCCGATGATGCCTCCGGAGGTGCAGAACGATCGCGAAGTCGTGGACTTTGTTGCGGCCCGAGGAAAAACAGCCCGCTACGTTATCGGTGTTTGCAACGGCGTACTAACGCTCGGTGCGGCCGGTCTGCTTCGACGTAAGCGCGCGACGATTAGCCATAACTCACACTCGATTCTGCCACATTACGGAGTGTCGGAGGTCGTCACGGGCGGAGTCGTTGCGGATGGAAATGTCTATACCGCCGGACCCGGGGTCGGCAGTTTCGAAGCTGCCCTACTCGTGGCGGAACAGGCGTTCGGGCGACCGGCCGCGCAATTGGCCGAGTTTATCATCGAGTATGACCCGCACCCGCCGCTCGGCACTGGAACCGCGGTAGGCGCCGGACCCGGGGTGGTAGCCAAGTTCGAAGGAATGATGGCCGACATGATTTCCCTCTATCGCGCCGAAGCGTTGAAGGTCGCCTGAGGCGCTTGACGGCCGCATTCGGGAACTCTGCCCTAGTCGGCTTGGCCAAGCGTTCGAGCCGACTAGGGCTGGCGCCTTGGATCCGCCTTTCGTTTTGTAGAGCCAATGCTCGTCCGCCGGATGGGCGTCAGTGAATTCCAGCTCGACTGCAATAGTTGTCGGTCTGGTTGCTCGCACATAGTTGTGTCCTCAGATCGGCGCGCGGCCGAGGATGGAGGTTTGTTCTGAGAAACCGCCTCCGACGACCAAACCAAACGGACGATTCCGCGGCCTGGCAGTCGGCAGGGCGTCGGGGCCAATTCACGACGAACGTCCTCCAGAGGCCAGTTGCGATCTCGATGGCAGAAAACGAAGCCTTTTTGACGTTGTCGCATTCGCGCGCATGAAAGAAGAATGGTCTCGTTCAACACGCGACGAGGTGACATCATGCAGCAGATCTTCATCGAGCTATACAACTATGGTCCGGCTTGGGGCAAATGCTCTGAAAAGGAACGGACCGATTTCATCAAGAAGGTAATCGAATCCGTCAACGGATTGAAATCTGCCGGCGCCGATGTCATCGCCTACGGCAAGAATTCTGATGAGACCGATCGCCGCGCGCCGTACGACTTCTTTTGTGTCTATCGTGTGCCGAGCGTCGAATTTCAGCGCGAGTTTGAGCGTCAGATCACCGCATCCGGTTGGTACAACTATTTCGAGCAGGTGAATATTGGCGGCGCTGCGGAAGATTTTGCGGATGTGCTGCTGGGTAACGCCAAGCTGGCCCGTCCCGGCTGAGCAGCTCCAACGGGGCCTCGCCGACCACCGAGGCCCCCGTCATGAACTCAATCCCGCCGGCCAGCGGGGGCCTATCGAACTTTTCGGGGCGTTGCATGCTGACGCTTGGGGTAGAGGTGATGGGATTTTGGCATCGCTTAACACATTTGAATTCAGTGCCGGACCGATTGCGCTACGATGAGCCCCCTTTGGGGCACCTCTCCCTTGCTCGATCCTGTGCCGCCGCGCGTTTGCGCGCCACCGACAACGAGGTCTGCGACAGCAATTCCCGCCATGAGATTGGCGCGCGCACTTGTCTGGCTTCGAAGATTCTAAAAGCTGCGACTCGAGGTGACACATCGTCCGACGGGTTCATGCGTCTCGGTCGGGAGGTTCCCTCCTGCTCGCCGACGATGTGGTGACGGCGCGGGCGGTGAACTTCCAAGTCACGGTGCTGAAGATACTGGCAAGCTATCCGGATGGCTTCGCGCCGATGACGGACCTCAAGCGTGACATGGCTATTCTGGCGACTAGCGGCCAAGATTGGGCCGAGCGAACCAGGCGCTTGGCCACCCGTGTTCCGGACCTGAACATCTTTTCACAGGCTCTCATCGAGCGGCTGAACGGCGGGTGGCTTATCACCGAAAAGGGGCGCGTCGTGCTCGCCATCATGGAAGCCCGGCCTGGCGATCCGGTGCCCACGACGGGAAGATCTCAATTCGACTTTGCCTGGCTCGCAGCGCCCCAGTTGCGCCTTCCGTCGCCGGCATCTCTGAGGTAGCGCGAACGCCACCTGCTTCGCCGCGCCGCCAAGGCGCGAGCTCACGGACGGCAATCTCGATAAGGAGTTCGCCGAAGATATCCACGGGCCGACAGTTGAACGACGAGATAAGCTCCAATGAGGAAGCCAAGGCTTGCAATCACTTCTTGCGCCTATGCCCCCGATTTTCTTTGTCCTATGCTTATAGGACAGTGTTTGAGTAGCTTCCTACTACTCTGTTGTCATCGTGTCATGTTGCTCGTGGGGTTTGTCAATAGTGCCCGGCGCACCGGTCGTATCGGGAGAGGGATCACTTTTCATTATTCGTTGGTGGGACCGGGGCAGTGCACGTCGCATATTCAACGAAAAGTGTCGGTAACGCTCAAGCCTTCGAGTATTGGACCGATTTGATTTGCGATGTCTACGTCGGATTGGATTGCGATTGTAGCGAACGAAGCCGATTTGAAGCGGAGATCGTTCGATTTGACACGTCGCAATTCCGGCTGAGCGAGATTTCCGGGTCTGCGCACCGCGCGGTTCGCAGTTCCAAACGGCTTGCGCGTTCACCCAACGATGACGTGCTCGCCAATCTTCAAATCGGTGGTCGAACGTCGATCTTTCAAAGCGGTCGCCGAGTCGAACTTTGTCGAGGCGATCTCGCATTCTACGATGCAAGTCTTGAATACGAGATTGTAGCCGAATCGAATTTCCGGACGCTTGTCTTTCAGTTGCCCCGCCGAACATTCAGCGAGAGATACTCCGAAATTGGCTCCGCAGTTGGCCATAAATTGGACGGGGCGTTTGGTTTGGCACGACCGATCTTGCGCTTCCTCTCGGAGGTGCCCAATGCGTCCGAAGAGGCGGGCGTGAACCGAGCGATACTGGAGCAGTATTCCGTCGATCTTCTGCGAACAGCAATGAGCTTGGTCGCGCCAGGACGGAAACGGCCAACCTCTGCCCAAACCGAGGCCTGCTTGCTACGCGCCAAACATATTGTGGAAGAACAGTTGAGCGATCCCGAATTCAACCGCGAGCAGTTGGCGCTTCTGCTTGGTATTTCGGTTCGCGGGCTGTCTAGGCTATTTTCTGACGAGAAAGTAGGTCCAAGCGACTATATCCGCCTTCGTCGGCTAGAATATTGTCGTCGTGCACTTTTGGATCCGAATTCGACTACGCGCACGATCACAGAAATAGCTTTCTGCTACGGCTTCAACGACAGCGCACATTTTAGCAGCGTTTTTCGTGGTGCTTATGGACAGTCACCGCGTGACTACAGAATGGCCTTTGAACGATGCAGGTGAATTCACCGACGCTCAAGATGCAGGGCTTGGTCCGAAAAACATAGCTGCGCGTACCGTCGGTTCGCGACGTTCACCCGCTTCGACCACGGTCAATTAGACGGATCCACCTGTCCTGTCCCGAAATTCTAAGTTTTTTGGCCGTTTTTTCAAAGCAGGGCGGGTGATTATCCCTGATATTTCGTCATTCGCTCAACAAGGAGGAAACTATGTCCGGAACCGGACCTATCGGCCCCGTCGTGAAGGTCGCCGTCGTACAGGCCGCGCCATGTCTGCTCGATCTTGATGCGGGCGTTGAGAAGGCGATTGCCTTGATCGACCAAGCAGGCAAGGCTGGCGCGCGGCTCATCAATTTCCCCGAAATTTGGCTGCCGGGTTATCCCTGGTGGATCTGGCTCAATCCACCCGCCATCAACATGCAGTATGTCGCGCCTTACATGAAGAACTCCATCGTCGCAGGCAGCAGGCATGACCACGCACTTCGGGCCGCCGCGCGCCGCAACAATATTCACGTCATGATCGGCGTCTCTGAGCGCGCCGGCGGAAGTCTGTACATGGCTCAGTGGCACTATGGCCCCGAGGGCGAGGTGATCTCGCGTCGTCGTAAGCTGAAACCCACGCATGTCGAACGCAGCGTCTTTGGCGAAGGCGACGGCAGCGACATGATCGTTACTCAGACCGATTTCGGGCGCGTCGGCGCGCTATGCTGTTGGGAACACCTGCAACCGCTTTCGAAATACGCGCTCTTCTCCCAGGACGAGCAGATCCATTGCGCGGCGTGGCCTGCTTTCAGCCTCTACGCAAAACTCTCGAAGGCCTTCAGCCCCGAAGTCAGCGTCAACGTGAACCAAATCTACGCCGTTGAAGGGCAATGCTTCGTCCTGTCGTCGTGCTCGGTCATCGATCAGGCGATCTACGACACGTTGGTGCAAAACGAATTGCACCAGAAGTTCCTCGAGGTGGGCGGGGGCTTCAGCCGAATCTTCGGGCCGAACGGTGCGGAATTTGGTGAGAATCTCCCACCAGATAGGGAAGGCCTGGTGGTTGCCGATATCGACCTCGGCCTGATCTCGCACTCCAAGAGTGCTGCTGATCCGGCTGGTCACTACGCAAGGGCCGACGCTCTAGCACTCATGCATAACCGAAATCCTCGCCGTCCGGTTATCGGTTTCGGCGAGGCGACGCGCAAGGTTGCCGACGCACTGCCTAAAGGCGCGGAACCCCCAGAAGCGCTTGAGGCGGCGGAGTGAAGTGGGCCGCGTGCAGCGCAACTTCTGAAGTCGGGGATCTCGAATAGATCTCCGGGATCAATCTCTCGAGAAGCGCCCGACCTAACCTCCCGGGCAGCTTCCATTGGCCCCCGGCATGTCACCGGGGGCCATTTTTTGGAGCACAGTTTGGGTCACGACAATCAACAAAAGGAGGCAGGGCGGCCGCAATGATTCGGGTACCACGACGCAACAGCCACTATGTCTACGGCGCCATTCAATCGAACATTACTTGCTTGATCACGGCAGCCGTGGCCTGCCTCCCGTTTCTAGCAGACGGGTCTTTCATTTGGCGGTGGCTCACGTCGTGGCTCAGTGCGTGGCTGGTGGCGCTGCCAATCGCGCTGCTCGCGGCGCCCGTCATTAGAAGGTTGACCGATCTTTTGACTTTTGAAGAGAGCGGAGCGCACGTCGGCACGACCAAGTGATCGCGACCGGCGCCACCCCAGACAAATTGAGCATGACCCTGGGGAGCCAAACGGCTTGCGTTTCGAAGTTGGGATTCCCGTCGCGCCACGTGGACCACCTAGCTCGTACTAGTTCTCATCTATGAGGAAAGGCAAATTCCCATCAACCAGCCGGACTCCGAATAAGCGTAGGCAACGGTCCCTTGGAGATTTGACGTGATCCGACCAAACAACACCAAGCCGCCATTTGAAATCATACGGTGCAGCCATCCTGTTCTCGGGGTCGGGGATATCGAAGCGTCGGAGCAATTTTACGTGCACCAACTCGGCTATATCCTTACCGAGCGGGATGGCGATACCCTCTATTTGCGCAACCTCGAATGTCGAACCCATCATTCGCTCGTGCTCAAGCGTACGGCCGACCCCTCTTGTGAGGTGCTGGCGTGGAAGGTGGCGAGCGAAGATGACCTTGATCGGGCCCGTCATTGGTTCGGGACGAAGGGACTACCGACAGAATTTGTGGAACGGCACGGTCAGGGACGGACCCTGAAGACGAGCGACCCACTCGGTATGCCGCTGGAATTCTACGCATCGATGGCCCCGGTTCCGTGCAAACTGCAGGAGTACGGCATCTATCGGGGCGCGCATATCCAGCGGCTCGACCATTTCAATTGTTATTCGCCTGATGTCCAGAAATCATATGATTTCTGGAGCGACCTTGGCTTCCGTTTGACTGAATATACGGAATCCGAAGACGCGGGTGGCGAGCTGTGGGCAGTCTGGCTCCATCGCAAGGGTGGGGTTCATGATATAGCCTTCACAAACGGGCGCGGCCCGCGGCTTCATCATTTTGCCGGATGGGTGACCGGTGTAGGCGACCTCGTGCATATCTGCGACGTACTGTCGACCAACGGCTATTTGGCGAACATAGAACGCGGACTTGGGCGGCACGGCATCGGCAATGCGCTTTTCCTCTATTTGCGGGATCCTGACGGCCATCGAGTCGAGCTCTTTTGCAGCGATTATTTGACGGTCGATCCGGACCTCGTTCCCAAGCGTTGGGAACTCCGCGACGCGCGCCGTCAGACCTTGTGGGGCATGCCGGCGCCACGCAGCTGGTTCGAGCATGGCACGACGTTTCCGAATGTACCCGTTGGCGAGCCGACCATCGCGCCACAGCCGATCGTTGCCCATTAGGAGATGGACATGTCAAACGACCCGGCGTTGACCTTGTTCTACAGTCCTCGTGCTTGTTCGCTCGCCTGCCATATTGCCCTTGAAGAATCCGGACTTCCATTTGCGACAAGGGAAGTCAAGATCCGCGAGAACAAGCACAAGGATGAGAGCTATCTTCAGGTCAATCGCTGGGGAAAGATTCCCGCGCTCGAGATCGGAGACCAGGTGCTGACCGAGGCGCACGCTATCTTAGGCTATATCGGCGACCGCTCGGCGCATGACCTGCTCCCTGCGGCTGGTACGCTCGAACGGGCCCGGGCACACGAATGGATGAACTTTCTGTCAAGCACGGTCCATATTGCTTTTCGTCCTTTGTTCCGACCGGCCGTACTCGCCGGGACGAACGGACCGATCGAGGCGGTTCGACGAGCCGGAATTCCGCTCTTGCGGGAAACTCTTGCAGAAGTCGATCGCAGGCTGGCCGGGCGTTCTTGGGCGCTCGGGGAAAAGTACAGTGTCTGCGATCCGTACTTGTTGGTGTTCTGGATTTGGAGCCAACGTGAGGACGTGATCGAGCATGTCGAAGACATGCCAAACTGGCGCGGTCTTGCGGACCGCACCTTCGATCGACCAGCAACCCAGCGAGTGTTGGCAAGAGAGGGTCTGACACCAGAGGCGCTCAGGTCGGCTTAGTCCGGCTCGTTCCGACCGGCATTCGACGACCGCAACCACCGGGCCCGAAGGAGAGCCAGCGCCAACTCTACCAAGATCCCCTAGTGGCAGGGCCAACGAGGCGCGATCAGCAACTTTGGCACGCTGAGACAACCCGCGCCACCGATGTCGGCAAATTTTGCGCAGAACCTAAGAGGCCTCAGACGTCGTACGCAGGTACTTTGCGTCCCAAGCCGTCAAAGCAGTCGAGCAAGCGGTCGCGCCAGTGCCTGACCGGATCGTCCTTCTCCAGAAGCGCGTACGGGCTGATGCAGCGCGCCCACTGAAACGGACCGAAGACGGCGTAATCCGCGTAGAGCGGTTGATCGCCCCCCAGGAATGGTTGCGATTTCAGCGTGAAGCGCAGGGACGCCAGGCTCGCGCGAAAATCGGACAGGCGCTTGTCGCGATCGGAAACAACGGTTTCGAGCTTTGCATTGGCACGCTTCTCGCGGCTTGCGCGAAAATAGTCGCGATCCTTCTCCGAAACATGCTGCAGGACATCAAGCACGACAAACGGAAACATCGCTCGGACCAGTCCGTCCGCAATGTCCGAATAATGACGCGACAGGCCTCGACCAGCCGGGCCGCCGAACAATGACGGAGAATTCGGATACTTGTCCTCGAGATAGTTCGCTATCGTCCAAGAGTCGGCGATCCATCGATCGCCATCGACAAGGACCGGTACCAGTGTCTGTCCCGACTGGGCGATTTCCTCCTTTTCAGTGAAACGCCAGGGAATCGTCTCGACGGAAAGGTTCTTGTGCGCGAGCGCGAGCCGGGTACGCCAGCAATAAGGGCTGAATCGGCGATCGACTTCCGCGCCGGCCAAGTCAAATAGTCGCATTTTCTCTGTCATGAACCTACCAAACCTTGATCAAGCGAATGATGCACTTATGGACTCGATGAGGGAGACTTTCTTCAGCTCTTACGAACCGCCGGCCTAAAAAGGCCAATGCGTTGCCTAGTATCCCCAGCCCCTAGGCGCCACCTCAGCTCCGTCTCTCCGATGAACCGATCGTTGCACGTCGGGTCCAGCCAGTCTGTCCTCAATCCAAAGGACAGACGTGCCCCGGTCCGAGATGGTTTGAGATAAACACTTCAACAACCTAGGATGACGAGTCAGGTGGCGTCGCGCGACAGTACATCGCATTATCAGCCGCGGTCGATGGATGGCTATGAGCTGCCTATCTACCCATTCCGCACGCCGCCGGAGCTAAAGTCGGGCAAACAGCCACGTTATCCGGTCGTGATCGCTGGGGGAGGCCTCGCCGGCCTGACTCTCGGGTTGGATCTTGGGCTGCACGGCGTTCCCGTCGTAATCATCGACGAGGATGACAACGTCGGCGCGTCCGGCCTGTCTTCGCGGGGCGTGGTCTACGTCGAGCGCACACTCGAAATCTTCGAACGACTTGGAGTGGCTCGACGCGTCGTCGAGAAGGGAGTTGGCTGGAGCAGCGGTCGCGTTTTCAAGGGCGAAGACGAGGTCTATTCGTTCCTGGCGAAAGGCGCCGACGACACCTTCATTCCTCCGTATACCAATGTGCAGCAGTTCTTCGTCGAGCAGTATCTCGTCGAACGTATCGCCGAAGTGAAGAATATCGACCTGCGCTGGAAGAGCCGCGTCGTTGCGGTGTCGTCGCACGATGATCATGTCAAGCTGAAGATCGATACCCCGGAAGGCGCATACGAACTGGAAGCGGACTGGTTGGCCGCATGCGACGGCGGCAACAGTTTCATCCGCAACAGCTTGAACGCCCCTTCGCATATCCATCTTTTCGAGGATGTTTGGTGTATTGCCGATATCCGCGCAGACACGAAGTCAGCCTCCGAGCGGCGAATGTGGCTCGATGCCGACTTCAACGACGGCGGCGTCGTGCTGAACCATCAATTGGCCGACGGCGTTTGCCGGTTCAATTGCCAGATCAGCCATTATCCCGACATCGAGCTTGCCGGTGGGATGGATGAAATCCATCGCCGGCTGCGACGGGCGCTCGGCGAAGACACGGCCTACGAAATGGTGTGGTCCGGCGTGTGGCGCTACAAGCGTCGCTTGACGGATCGCTTCGTGGACGGCCGTGTGATCTATGTCGGTGACTCGGCGCACCAGGTGCCGCCCTTCGGAGCGCGGGGCGGCAATTCGGGAGTCGCCGACGCCGACAATCTTGGATGGAAATTGGCGCTGGTTCTTAGCGGCCATGCCGACCGTTCCCTCATCGAAAGCTATCACAGCGAACGCTATGCCGCGGCTGTGGAGAACATCGAGGTTACCAATCGTAGTGCGTTGTTCTTGACGCCGGACACACCGGCGCGCCGGCTCTTCCGGGATGCGGTGCTCGATCTCGCGCGACGTTTTCCAGAGGTGCGGCCGATGGTCAACACCGGCCGACTTGCGGTCGCGCAGTCCTATCCGGCGTCACCGCTCAATGTCGGCGGCGACTGGGGTGGTAGCGACGACGGATTGCCGCCCGGGTCGCCGTTTTTGAACGGGCGGGTCATCCGGCCGGACGGGACGGCGGGACGTCTCCTCGAGTTCGTGGACGGCGCGTTTGTTGCGCTTCACTTCTTGCCTGACGGGGTTGAACTTCCTCGCGAAGTAGAATCGGCGTCGCTTGCGGTCGACGTGGAGCTTCGTAGCTATGTTGTCGCTCGAAGCGAGCGACGCCTGCCGCTGCCGGTCTTTGTCGATCCGGACGGGGCACTGTTCAAGGCCTATGGCGCGGAGGATGGCGCTACCTACCTGCTGCGGCCGGACGGGCATGTGATCGCTCGCTTTCGGCAATTGCAGGTACCTCCGACGCCGGATTTCTTGCGCGCCGGCGGATCGCCGGAGCGCGCAGCATGAAAGCCTTGTCCCAGACAGAGGGTGACGAAATCTTTGAAATTCTGGTCCGTGCCTGCGACGCCACCGGTCCGGAAGACACGCCCAGTCTGCTCGCACGCATCAGCGTTTTGCTTGGTCGTGAAGTGGGGGCGAACGCGCTCCAGACCATCGTCAACAAGGCGCTGAACACCAAATCGAACAGCATCAACACAGGACAACAAACATGAGCACGACATTTGCTTCCGCGACCGATACGGCCGACCAGAAAGCGAAGCTCGTCGAATTTGCGACCGACGTATACGGTTACGTCAGCGACTTCGATCCGAATGTCGGCCTGATCATTGGCGATAAGTCTTGCTTGGTGATCGATACGCGCGCGACGCCGCGCATGGCCCGCGAATTCATCGCCGACATCCGCACCATCACCGATAAGCCGGTGCGGCATGTCTTTCTTACGCATTATCACGCTGTGCGCGTGCTCGGTGCGTCGGCCTACGAAAATGCAGAGATCATTTCGTCGCGGGATACGCTGGAGATGATCCGCACTACCGGTCAGTTCGATTATGAAGTCGAAGTGCGCCGCTTCCCGCGGCTGTTCAAGGGCATCGAGGAAATTCCGGGGCTTACGATCCCACACCTGACCTTCGATCGTGAGATGAGCTTCTGGTTCGGTGGCCGTGAGGTGCGATTGCGCGCGGCTGGGCGCGGTCACACCGCGGGCGACTCGATTTGCTGGCTTCCGGAGGATCGGGTCCTGTTCACCGGCGATCTGTTGGAGCAGCGCGCGACGCCCTATACCGGCGAAGGCTTCTTGTCGGACTGGATTTCCCGTCTCAACGAACTTGCCGCGCTCGACGCGAAAGTTGCGATGCCCGGTCGTGGCGCCGCGCTTACAGGTGCCAAGGCCGTGCAGGCGTCGATCGCGGATATGAGAGGGTTTTTAGTCGCGCTGCGCAATGTGGCGGGCAGTTCCGTCGAGCAGGGCCTCGATCTCGTCGCGACGTATAAGCGTGCCTTGGCAGAGCTGCAGCCACGCTACGGCGATTGGGCGATCTTCGGTCATGCATTGCCGTTCGATGTCTCGCGCGCTTTTGATGAGGCGCGCGGCATAAATACGCCCGTGCCGTGGACAGCCGAACGCGACCAGGACATTTGGAAGGCGTTGCACGCCTGAACCCGCCAACACCCCTCAGTGTAGAACGAGCGCGAAGAGCTCGTTCTGTGACGAGATTCCGAGCTTGTGATACGCCCGCTGGCGATAGGTCGTAACGGATGTCGGTCGAATGCCGAGATCGAGCGCGGTGCCTTCGACGCTCATGCCGATTAGCGCGCGCGCGCAGACTTCGATCTCGCGCTGCGCGAGCCCGTTCGGCAGGCTGTGGAGGCGTTTGGAAAACCGCTCCAGCGTCTCGGCTCGGTTCGTGGCTGGCGATTCGACGATAGCGCGGTGGCGCCGAATGAAGGGTATCAGCAGCGCGGTCGTTTCGATGGCGACATCGTAGTCCGCCTCATTGAACGGCCCTTCGTGTAAGGTCCGATAGAAATTCAAGCTATCGACACAGCCGCCTTTTCCGCACGTAACCGACAGCCGCTCGATGATACCTGGCTTGTCGTAACATTCGCGCCGATACGGCGAATGGCTGAGGTCGCGCGATCGCAGGTGGGTCAATGCGACGTGCTGGGTCAGGGAATTCCCCCTGCCATTCTCGCGCGCAGGATCGTTACGAAAATACTGTCGGGCATAGGCTTGCGCTATCGTCGACGACGTGTCGTCGCGCGACCGGCTCGCGGCAGCGATCACCTGCACATCCGATTTGGCGTCCTGGAGCAACGCCGCAAAATGGGCAACCGGCAGAAATCGACCGATCACCTCCATTACCGTGTCAGGGAAATCCGGCCGACCGATGGTTTCGATCAGCCGTGCGACCTGCGCGCGGGTTGCCAGTTGCGCATCGAACACGGTCGTCGCGTTGACGATGTTCATGGACGCCCTCCCTGTCGAGCGTGTTGCCTATTTAGATACGATACAGTATCGTAATTAAGCAAGGCAAGACCTATTTGTCCGTGGACCCGGGCCGACCGGAATTCTATAATATTTACAATACGTTGAGGTAATCAGCGCTTGCGGGCGGCCGCGGGCAGCTTTTGCCCAGCCATCGCCGCTAGGTTTCGACGTCCGCTATCCGTTAGCAGGCCGGACCCTTTGAGAAGGTCCAGCGGCCACCGATCGGAAAACGAGTCGCCGACGATCGCGCGCGCGTAGTAGGCGCCGATCAGCATCTCTACGGTGACCGCGACCGAGCCGTCATCGCGCATTAGGCCTTCGCGTCGCGCGCCCTCCACCAGTTCGACGAAGTGCGTTCGAAAGCGGCGAATCGCGGAATCGCGAAATGCCGTGAGCAGATCCGGTGTTTGGTTGCTTTCCTGCAGCAGGCTGCCGAGGGTTGGAAGCTGGATGTTCGCCTCGAAATGGGTGCGGAAATAACTCAGCAGCTCCACGATATCGTGTAGCGGCCGCCCGCTTGCCGGAGGCCCCTCTGGACGGCACGCCTCGACGATCGCCGCGACCGCAAGATCGGTCTTGCCCGACCAACGCCGGTAGATGGTCGGTTTGCTGACGCCCGCGCGCGCGGCCACTTCGTCAAGCGACATCCGGGCGACGCCGACCTCCCGAATCACCGTCATCGCGGTCTGCAAGATGCGATCGTTCGTCTCATCCAGGCGCGGTCGCCCGGGACGTAATCGCACGATCGATGACTCGTCTTTCGCAGCCATGCGCGATGTAAACATGAATCGTGCCCGCGCGCTACCGTGGCAGCGCGCGGGTGCGCATCAAAGCCGCTTGACCCAGTTTGCGATCACATCGCCCGCTTCGGCCAACAGTTCGGGCCTACCCTTGATGTAATGGTCGGCACCCTTCACCGCATGGAAGGCCGCTCGCTTACCGAGTGCGTTCAGCCACGAATCCCGCGTTGAAGGAAAACTGGCTTCGTCGGCAGTGAAGTCGACATACAGCACCGGGCACGATGTCCTTGCAGCATTGTCCGGACCATCGGCTTGCGATACCGAAGCCCACTGGCTGAGGAACGCCGTGAGGCTCGTATAGCGACCGATCGCATTCGAAGCGTAGTTTACGCCCTTGGCGTTGCCCCACATGCCACCAGGCTTACGATCGCTAGGATCGATGGTCATGTCCTGAAAACGCGGATCAGCGAACGTCCGATGGACAACGAACGCCTGGTCGGTAGCGCCATTGGGCATGGCGCGCAGCGCCCGTAGCTTTTCCCACACCCACGCCTCGATCTTGTCGCGGCGCTTCAACTGACCAGCGCGATACTGCCGCAGGAATTCCGGCGAATATGGAACACCGTTGGCGGAATCGTACATATCGAGCGTCGGATCGCGGCTTGCAGCATCGGCCTCATCCGACACCGACGGATCGATCCACTCCAGCAGTAGGCGCGAGCGCCCCGCGTGCGCCGCACAAAACACGAGGCCATCGACCGCCGGCAGATCGCCAGGCACCAGCGGCACCGGGTCGCCCGCGGGCGTCGTCTGCACCGTTAGTCTCTCGGCCTGCGCCTGATAGAATGCCGACAGCGCCGCGCCGCCGGAATAACCGAGCAGAACGACTTTGTCGCAACCTTGCGCGCGCAGCCATTTGACGCCTGCGCCTAGATCCTGGATCGCCCGTTCCATCAGCAGGACCGAGTCGTTGTTCACGTAGCGATTGTTCAATCCCATGCACGCGATGCCGCGCTCCGAGAGCGCTCGAACCATGTGATGGTTCATGAAATTGCTGGCGGGATGCATCAGGATCACGCCAACCTTTGCGCCCGGCTCGCGCTCCAGCATTCCATAGATGCGAGGCCGCATCATCTGAATGCCGGATTGCGTTTCCTCTTTCGCGCCCGGCTTGACGTCTATCTCGGCGAAAATGCGTTCAAGCACGGGCAGCCTTGCCTCCTGTTGCACCCAGGCGTTCCACCTTCTGACGCGTCCAGGCGGCGAGGCTGTCATGAGCGTGCTTGGCCGCTTCGCCCATATGCTCGTCGTCCTTGGTTCGGACGGTCAGTTCGAGCCGCACGCCATTTGGATCGAAGAAATAGATAGAGTTGATGAAGTCGTGATCGGTTACGCCCTTCACATCCAGACCGGCAGCAAGCAGCCGCTCTCGGGCCGCGCGTACTTCGTCCACCGAGTCCATCTCGAGAGCGATGTGATTGACCCATGACGGCGTATTTGGAGACGGCTCGGAAGCGATATTGTCGCCGAGATCGAAGAAGGCGAGATACGACCCGTCGCGCATCTGGAAGAAGATGTGCACAAACGGACAATGTTCGCCCACGCTCGGCACGGTTTCAGCCTGCACCAGATGCACCAGCGGCAGGCCCAGTAAATCCTCATAGAAGGCGCGGGTTTCTTCCGCGTCGCGGCATCGATACGCAAAATGGTGCAGCTTGTTGATGCTGTCTGGCGCCAAACCGGTGGCCATGAGGCAACGCTCCCTTTCAATAGAAAATAGGCGGACGGCAGCGCGCCGCGCGCCGTCCCATAGAGCATTGGGCAGGGGATTTCGTCTGTCATTTGAGCGGAGGACAGTCGCCCGTGGTTGCGCCGAATAGGCTTCATGACGAGGGCAAACGGGAACGTTTTGGAAGCGGGGACGATGCGCGTGAACACAGCGACTTTGAACATGCCGGTGTCGGAGGCGAACGTCCGCGGTGCACTGTTGGTTGGCAGCATGCCGCTGGCCGATTCCGCTGCAGTCTTCAGGTTTGCGGCGCAACATCTCGGTCACCATCTCAGGCGCATCCCGGACGGCGAGACGGGCAGTCGGATCAATTGGACGCAATGGCAGGTAGGCGTGTTCAAAGCGGTCGACGCGCTCGAGTCGGAGATGTTCGACACGGGCTATCTGCGCCGACCAAAGTTCCAGATAAAGGCTGGCAAGAGCGGAGCAGATATCGTCTTCCCTCCACTTGGTTACGCGAGCGCCGCGAGAGAATCCTATAAGACGTTCAGAGCGCTGAAGCGATCCGGGGTTATTGCAGACCGGACCCGATTTCAAGTCTGCCTGCTGACGCCGGTTGCGCCGGTGACGATCTTCGTCTTCCCGGAATACCAGCGAGCTATCGAGCCTCTTTATGAGGCGGCGATGCTCAAGGAGCTGGATGCAATCGTGGCGTACATTCCGCCGAACGAACTTGCTATTCAGTGGGACACTGCGATCGAGTTCGCGATCCTCGAAGGCGTGTTGCCGCACTCATTCGACCACCCGGAAACGGACTTGATCGCGCGGCTGATCCGCCTTGGCAACAGCGTGCCGCTTCCCGTCGAACTCGGTTTTCACCTCTGCTACGGCGACAGCGGTGGCCGGCATTTCAAGGAACCGGCCGACGCATCGAAGCTTGTCGCGGTCGCGAATGGAATTTTGCGCGGCCTTACGCGCTCTCTCGACTGGCTGCACCTTCCGGTGCCGAAGGAGCGCGCGGACGAAGCTTATTTCGCACCGCTGAAGAAGCTCGCTATCGAAGCGCGGACGGAACTTTATCTCGGCCTCGTCCATGCGGTTGATGGCGTGGCAGGAGCGGTAGCGCGCATCGCTGCTGTCCGCAACTTCGCGCCGCGCTTTGGCGTCGCGACCGAATGCGGATGTGGCCGCCGCAAGCCCGAAACACTGCCTGAACTCATGGCCATCCACGCGGCCATCAGCGCTCCTATCGACTAGCAAGGAGAGAGACGTGCACTACGGCGACCCACCTAATACCGTTGTTGTCAAGCCGACATGGCTGGCGCTGCTCCTCAGCCTCTCGATCGTCGTCGCCTATTTCGGCTTCATTCTGATGGTGGCATCGGCGAAGCCGCTGCTCGGCATCGTGCTCGTCCCTGGCGTCAGCCTTGCTCTGATCCTCGCCGCCGGTCTTTTACTATTTTGCATCGTGGCCAGCTCCATTTTCGTCATCATGGAGAACCGTAAAGTGAGGAAGAGGGAAGCGCCATGAGCAATGCGGGGCTCGAGCCTCTAAACACGACCACCATTGTGGTTTTTGGATTGTTCATGATCCTCACGCTGTCGATTACGCTCTGGGCGATGCGACGCACGCGGACAAAGGAGGATTTCTTTGTCGCCGGACGCTCCGTGACCGCGGGACAGAATGGTCTGGCGCTCGCTGGCGACTTCATGGGGGCGGCGACTTTGCTTGGCGTCGTTGGCTTGGTCTCGTTACGCGGCTTCGACGGCTTGATCTATGCGGTTGGCGGTCTCGTCGGCTGGCCGATCCTAGTGATGCTGATCGCAGAACCGATGCGTCGCATCGGGCGCTTCACTCTTGCCGATGTCGTCTCCGCTCGTCTTGAACCGCGACCGATTCGTCTTGCCGTCGCCACCACGACGCTTTTGCTTGTGCCTTGCTACCTGATTGCGCAGTTGATCGGAGCAGGGGGGCTAATTCGATTGATATTCGGCCTCGATGACAACACGGCCATCGTGACGGTCGGTGTGATAATGGTCGTTTATGTGCTGTTCGGTGGAATGATTGCGACGACATGGGTGCAGATCATTAAGGCAGTGATGCTTTTGATGGCCGGCTCCTGCCTAGCATTTCTGGTACTCTCCCGGTATGGCTTCGATCCGATCGGACCTTTCCGAGAGGCCTCTGCCCGCTATGGAGATGCCATCCTCGCTCCCGGTGCAATGATAAGTTCGCCTTGGGAAGGCCTTTCCCTTGCTATGGGACTGATGTTCGGCCTTATCGGGCTGCCGCACGTCGTGATGCGCTTCTTCACAGTTCCCGATGCGCGGGCGGCTCGAAACTCCGTCTTTTATGCGACCATCTGGATTGGCCTCTTCCTGCTTGTAACTTTCGTGCTTGGATACGGCTGCCTCGCGATAGTAGGGCGCGAGGCTGTTGCGAAGGCCGACCCAAGTGGAAACATGGCTACACTGATCCTGGCTTCTGAGATCGGCGGGCCGGTCATGCTCGGCTTTGTCGGCGCCGTCACATTCGCAACGATTTTGGCCTTGGTCGCAGGCCTTACCTTGTCCGCAAGCGCCAGTGTGGCCCATGACCTCTGGAACGGAGTGGTTTGTCGCGGTCGCGCGAGCGAAAGGGGCCAGATCGCCGTAGCGCGCGTCACCGTACTCATTCTATGTGCCGTGGCTGTCACGCTCGCTATCACACTGCGCCAGCAGAACGTTATTTTTCTAACGGGCCTAACGTTTGCGATCGCCGCATCGGCAAACTTTCCCGCACTCGTTCTGGCGTTGTTCTGGCGCGGTCTGACAACAGCGGGGGCCGCTATCAGCATCCTGTTCGGCGCGGTAGCAACGCTGGTTCTGATCTACGGATCGCCATCGATTCAGGTTGACGTCCTGAAGTCGCCTCAGGATGTCTGGTTTCCGCTGCGCAACCCAGGTCTCGTGTCAATTCCCGCCTCCTTCCTAGTTGCGATCATTGTTTCATGGTGCCAGCGCGCCCGGGAAACCGTTCCGACACGTGAGGGACCTCACGTAGCCGACCTGGTCGAGCGAGACGGTTCACCCGCCTAATTACTGGAGACTGATAGATGCGCCTAGCGGGCAAAACCGCACTCATAGTCGGCGGTACGACCGGCATAGGATTCGCAGCAGCGCGCTTGATGATCGCCGAAGGCGCTCGAGTTGCCATTTGCGGCCAAGAGGCTGAGCGCCTCAGGGAGGCTTCGGCGGCTTTGGGTGAACAAGCCAAGGCATTTCGCGCCGATCTGCGAAACGTTCCCGAGATTCGAGGCCTGGCTGAAGACGTTGGTCGTTGGACCGATCGACTGGATATCCTCTTCCTCAATGCCGGAATAAGTCGCCCAGGTGAATTCAATGGTGTCGACGAAGCATTTTTCGAGGACCACTTTGCCATCAACGTCAAAGGTCCCTTTTTTGTGTTTCAGCAAATGTTGGGACTTTTAGGGTCAAACGCGAGCGTTGTGATTACCACCTCTTGCCTCGATGAGATGGGGCGACCCGGAATGTCAGTGTACGCTGCTACGAAAGCAGCGCTTAGGTCCCTTGTGCGAACACTAGGCGCCGAGTTGGTCGGACGCGGCATGCGCGTCAATGCAGTGGCCCCCGGACCGATCGACAGTGGCATCCATGCAAAGATGGGTGTTCACGGAGACGCATTGGTAAGATTGCAGGAAAGGATTGCGAAAGAGGTCCCAATGCAGCGCCTCGGTGTGCCGTTGGAGATCGCTGAGGCCGTATTGTTCCTGGCGAGTGACGCATCGTCGTTCGTGACAGGGCATGAACTGGTCGTCGATGGCGGCTGGAGTGAGTTTTGAAAGCGAGCGTTGAGGGCTGGATCCGGATCGATTTGATATGCATCGAATTGTAAGCGCGAAAGCAAACCTTCTCGAGCTCCGTCTTGACAAGCCAGTCGGAGGATCCGGCGTCGCGCATGTCGACGTCGTTATTGTCGACATGAACGATGAGGAAGGAAGAACTGGTCTCGGCTTTACCTACGCTCTCGGTGGAGGAGGAAACGTAGTACTGGAATGCGCGCGTACTCAACTCGACAAGATCGTATGCGGACAGCAGCTCGCGCATCCCAGCGCGTTGTGGGAGGCCGTAGCCACAACATTCAATCGGACGGGATATGGGCCAAATCTTGTCGCTTTAGCTGCAATCGATCTTGCCGCATGGGATCTGTACAGCAAAAGATTGAAGGTTCCTCTTGCTTCCGCGCTTGGTGGTGTCCCTCGGCCGATACGGCTGTATGGAAGCGGGGGATTTACAGCCACTCAAACCGCTATTGAAGCGGCGCATGTCGCAGACGAGTACGTCGAGCGAGGATTTCAGGCCGTCAAGCCACGCGTGCAGGGGAAGATTTCGCGCGATTCCGAGGTCCTGAGAGCTGTTCGCCATACAATCGGCGACAGCGTGGCGATGATGGTCGATGCTAACGAGAAATGTGATCTGGTCAGCGCCAAACAACTTCTACTCTTAGCTCTCGACCACAACGCTTCCTTCGTCGAAGAGCCTTTGCCGGCGCAAGCCTTGTCTGCGTATCGCGCGCTCGCGGCGCATGCGCCCGTTGCGATCGCCACCGGCGAGCATCTGCAAACAGTTGCAGAGTTTTTGCCTTACCTCTGCGAGGGGTTAGCCGCCGTTGTTCAACCCGATCTCGCGATGATGGGCGGCATCACTCCGATCAAGAAGCTTTGCACTCTTGCCGAGGCGTTTAACGTCGCTGTGTCGCCGCACTTTCTGCCCGGCCTCTTCGTTCATGTCGCTGCCTCAAGTACGAGTATTCGGCAACTTGAAGATTTTCCCTTGATCGAGCCCCTTTTCGAAGGGTGGCCGGCCTGCGACGCCCAAGGCCAGGTAATGCCAGGCACCGAATGTGGTCATGGCCTTCGTTTGCATCGTTCGCGCGGCCAGTAACTGGCTCCTTGGTCGATTGAAGAACGTAAGCATCCGGTGAGGGCCGTGTGCCGGTCAGTTTCGGCTCAAGCTGCCTAATCGGCTTGGCGATAACGTGTGCGCCAATT
>Ga0137385_10000446_pt1 | contig 33839 bp, 29 predicted proteins | sample SagtaG_FD_104921 | JGI IMG/M metagenome (GOLD analysis project Ga0137385, IMG submission 104921) | Vadose zone soil microbial communities from Sagehorn Ranch, Mendocino, California, USA - Sage2_R_80_16 metaG | ecosystem: Environmental > Terrestrial > Soil > Vadose zone | place: USA: California... | reverse complement strand
TGGCCTGGTCGCGGCGAAAACCCGCGCTGGCCGGCGTACTGCTCGGCCTCGGTGCCGCGGCGAAGCTGTATCCGGCGTTCTTCCTGCTGCCGATGCTGCTGCTGTGTCTGCGGGCCGGCCGGGTGGACGCGTGGCTGCGGACGCTCTTCGCGGCCGTGGTGGCGTGGTTGGTGGTGAACCTGCCGATCATGCTGCTGTACCACGCAGGCTGGTGGGAGTCCTGCCGGCTCAACGTGCAGCGCGGCATGGATCCCGACTCGGTCTACAACGTGATCTCGTACTTCACCGGCTGGCCGGGGTTCGACCCGAACCTCCCGCCGCACCAGAACCCGACCGTGCTCAACATGGTGACGACCGCGTTGCTGCTGCTGGCGTGCCTCGGCATCGCGTGGCTGGCGCTGGCCGCACCGCGCAGGCCACGGCTGGCCCAGCTGTGTTTCCTGCTGGTGGCGGCGTTCCTGCTGACCAACAAGGTGTGGAGCCCGCAGTACTCACTGTGGCTGGTGCCGCTGGCGATGCTGGCCATCCCGCGCTGGAAGCTGCTGGTGGCCTGGATGGTGCTGGACTCGCTGGTCTGGTTCCCGCGCATGGCCTACTACCTGGAGCTGGCGCTGGTGTCGGCGCATCTGGACGACCGGGGGTTGCCGCAGGGCTGGTTCCTCGGCATGGTGATCATCCGGGATCTGGCCGTGCTGGGACTGTGCGCGCTGATCGTGCGGGACATCTACCGGCCGTCCAAGGACGTGGTACGGATGGCCGGCGACGACGATCCGGCCGGCGGATTCCTGGACGGTGCGCCGGACAGGTTCGTGCTCCGACGCCCACGACCGGCGCCCGTCCCGATCGGGTGACGTAACGCAGATCACGTCTACTGAGCCGCAATAATGACGCGCGGTAGTGACCGGTCTAGACCAAAAGCCGGACCCCGGTTGACCCTAACGGACTAGCTTCGTCACGCTCCGTGCCTGCCGCTGATCGTTCGTTACGCACCGTTCGGCGCTTGCCGATACTTTGCAATCGGTTGTCACAAGATCGTTACGCCAGAATGGTCGCGTTGCCGGGTTGTCCCCGCATACCCGGAAATCCGCTGCCAAGGAAGAACGAAACCGACAAATGTTACGGCAGTACGCGGACCAGTCCTCGCCCGAGACGGACCAGTTGGGAACAACTCAGCCGTCCGGCGATACGACGACCGTGCACCCCGCTGGTTCGGGCCTGCCCGGCTGGCGCATCGCGACCCGACGGGTGGTCACCACCGTCGTGGAACGCGCGCTGGGCGAGTGCCTCGCCCCGACACCCACCATCGGCCTGCTGGTCATGGCGGCGATCGCCGGACTGCTCGCCGTCATCGCCGTGACGCTGAGCCCCGGCAACGCGCTGCTGGTGCTGCTCGCGGGCGTGATCATGCGGATCAGCTGCGAACACCGAAGTCGCCGCTGAGGGTCAGGTCCGGTCGGCCAGGCGCCGGACCAGCTTCAGGCCCGACCAGGTCTCGTCGATCGCGGCAACCTTCACGTCCACCAGGCCGTGGGTCAGCGCGTAGGCGCGAACCTCGTTCTCGGTCAGGTCCGTTGCCACACCGGAGGACCGCTTCGGCCACGCCACCCACAAGGCGCCCGCCATGGTGATCCGCCGGTACGCGGCCGGCCACTGTCGTTCCAGATCGGCCGTCATCGGGCAGAACAGCAGGACCACGTCGTAGGGCTCGCGGCCGGCCCGTACGTGGTGCGGGCAGTCCAGCGTGAAACCCGCCGGCGCGTTGGTCACCAGCACGCGGGAGCCCTCCCGTACGCCCAGCTTCACGGGCAGCGGCTTGCCCGAGTAGCCGACCGTCACGTCGTCGCCACCACGTCACGTCTGGCCGCGCTCGCGGCGGGCGACGTGTCCGAATCGTCCACAGTGGACCGTGCTAACAGGAAGGCGAAGAACAGCACGGCAAGCAGCGCGGCCCGCCCCCACACGCCCAGCGCCGTCGCCTGCGCGGCCCAGCCGTCGTAGATGCCGTAGGGCTTGTTGAACGTGATCGCGTAGTAGTAGCGGAAGATGCCGATCCCCATGGCGATGTCGGCCAGGTAGTACAGCACCACCCACACCGCGCGGACCCGCATCAGCACGAACATCGGCACCAGCCACAGCGTGTACTGCGGCGAGTGGACCTTGTGGAACAACAGGAACCCACACAGCATCGCGGCGGACACCGCGACCCACGGATAGGTCCCGTCACGGCGGTAGCGCAGCCAGCCCAGCACGCACGCCACGATGAACGACACCATGATCAGCGTGGGCGACAGGATGTCGACCAGATGTTGGAAGCCGATGTTGCTCGGATCGGAGTACGGCCGGAAACCCCAGAACCAGATGGAGTTCGTGGTGATGTCCACGGTCCGCAGTTCCTGGAACGTGAACGAGGCCGCCCAGCCGCGAAAGCCGATCAGCATGAACGGCAGGTTCACCGCCACCACCGTCGCGATGACCGTCGCCGCCACGGCGAACGCGCCCTTGAGGTGCCACCGCTTGCCCGGCGGCAGGTCGCGGCCGCCCGGCCCGCCGGTCGCCACGTAGAACATCAGCGGCAGCGCGAAGATCGCCGGATACAGCTTGAACGCGAAGCCGAGGCCGAGCAGCACTGCGGCCACCAGCGCCCTTGGCAGCAGCGGCCGGTTCGCGCCGCGCCGCCCCCAGCCGCGGTGCACCACGTAGACCGCGCCGACCGCGCACGCCGCGACCGCGAGATCCCAGTTGTGGAAGGCATAGAGCACCAGCGGCGGGCCCAGCGCCCACAGCAGCGACCGCCAGCGCGCCAGCTTGCCCAGCATCCACGCGGTGCACAGCGCGAACGGCGCCAGCAGGAGGGCCGAGTCGAACAGGAAGTCGTGGTCGTTGTGCGCGAACACCGCGCCTGCCCACATCAGCAGCCCGGTGAGCACCGGGTACTCGATCGAACCGCCGAACAGCTGGCCCGCCTTGTTGATCCCGCCGTGGATGTAGGGGAAGACGTGCTGGTCGATGTTCCGGCCGGTCCACAGGTACTGGATGTCGGAATAGCAGACGTCCCGTTCGCTGCGCAGGATCACGTCCGCGCTGCGGCCGAAACCGTCGTACGTGGGGCCGGTGCACCTGTCCTTGTTCAGGTAGCCGAACAGCAGCGTGATACCGCAGCACAACACGATCGCGACCATGGCGATCCGACCCAGGTCACCGGCCAGCCTGCGCCGGCGCAGCCGGGCAGCGGCGTCCGCCGTCTCCTGTGCCGAGCCCGATGACGCGTCGGCCAACTGGTCGTCCGACCGCACACTGGTCACCGACGGGACGCTCCGAGCGCGGACATGAGGTACGCGATGTCGTCGGCCTGGCCCTCGGTCGGCGTCTCGACCACGGCCGGCGCGTCCGCCGCCGCGAGCACGGCGACCAGCAGCTCGGGGTCGATCGTGCCCTTCTTGATGTTGGCGTGCCGGTCGCGGCCGGAGTCGAACTCGTCGCGCGAGTTGTTCAGGTGCACCAGGTCGATCCGGCCGGTGATCGCACGGGCCCGCTCGACCACGTCCACCAGGTCCTCGCCGCCGGCGAACGCGTGGCAGGTGTCCAGGCAGAACCCGGCACCGAACTCGCCGATCCGGTCCCACAGTCTGGCCAGCATGTCCCAGCGGCGGGCCATCGCGTGGTTGCCGCCCGCGGTGTTCTCCACCAGGATCGGCACCCCGAAGCCGCCCTTGTCCGCCTGCCGTTCGAACAGCTTGCGCCAGTTGTCCAGGCCGGCATCGATCTCGTCGTCGGACGTGACATGGCCGCCGTGCACGATCAGGCCCTTGGCGCCCACCTCGGCGGCGACCTTCGCGTGATTGATGACCGCGGTGCGGGACGGGATGCGCAGCCGGTTGTTCAGGGACGCGATGTTGATCTGGTAGGGCGAATGAATGAAGATCGTCAGGTTCCGCTCGTGCAGCGCCGCGGTCTGGGGGTGCACCTTCGGCTTGTCCCACGACTGCGGATCGCACAGGAAGAACTGCACGACCTCCGCGCCGCGTTCGTCAGCCGCCCGGAGTGGGTCGTCGTCACGCACGTGGGCACCGATTCGCATGCTTGGAGGGTAGTCGCCCCGCCGGACGCGGCCACACCACCGACCAACTCGGTGCGTGGTTCGCACGATCGCCGGGTATGCCCGAACTGGCAAATCCGGTGCCCTGGTCTCCGTCACCGAATGGGGTTACGTTCGTTCTACTCTGTGACGCTACCGGCCGGTACGCCCCGGGAGGGAATGAAGGCATGCACGCCACGTGGGCAAGACTCGCGATCGTGACGGCGGTGGCGGGCGTGGTCACCGCGGGCAGTGCCATGGTCGTCGCGGCTCCCGCGTCGGCCGCCACGCCCATCGTCGTCGGCAGCTGCGCCACGAGCGTGCAGGGTGCGCCCGGCACCCCGGTCGAGCTGAGCCCGTCGGCCGTCGTGCAGCCGATCACGAACCTCATCGCGGCGGTCCCGATTCTCGGAACGATACTGGCGCCGCAGTTCCAGACCGCCTTCGTCGCCCTCCCGCCGATCCCGCTCGGCGCGCTGCCCACCGGCAGCGGCGTCATCACCGGCGGCCAGATCGCGAACGACGTGGTGGTCCAACTCAACAAGCTGCCGCTGCTCGGCCCGATTCTCGGCACCCTGGTCGGCGGCGTGCAGTCGACGTTGGCGTCGATGTGCCAGGTCACCATGACCGGCGTGAACGCCGTGGTCGCGCCGGTGCAGGACGGCACATCGTCCATCGCGCAGGGCTCGCAGCAAGCACAGCAGAGCCTGGGGCTGCTGCCCAAGACGGGCGGTTCGCCCGGTACTGGTGGTACGCCGGGCCAGACCGGCACCCCGCCCGGCAGTGGCGGTGGCGTGCAGCAGGGTGGCGGCGGTGCCGGGCTGCCGGCGCCGAACTCACCGGTCATCGGTGGCGTGCCGTTCAGCGGTGCCGGCAACTCGCTGTTCACCAACGGTGACTTGTTCGGCTTCGGCTTCGCCGAGTCGCCACTGGCCAGGTACGCGGGCATTCCGTTCGCGTCGGCCGGCCTGTTCGACCCGTCGCCCGGGGTGAAGTACGGCGGCGACGTGAACGGCTACGCCCCCGGTTTCGGTGTGCTGGGCCAGAACCAGGTGCCCGCAGACGGCGTGCAGACCGCGGGCCAGGCCGAGGCGCTCGGCACGCCGGGCAACGCGCTGACCAACAGCGTCGGCCTGCCGATGCTGCTGGCCGTGCTGATGCTGGCCGGCGTGACGGCGGCATTGGTGCGTACCTGGGCGCTGCGCCGCCTGCCCGGCTGACCTGCGCGCGGAACCGTCGGCCCACGTTGTTATCCTTGGTGGGTTGCTGACGCAACGACCCCTCCTGCCACGGAGAGTCCGTGGCCGCCGAGTCCACAGGAGGTGAGAGGTCCCTATGCGTCACTACGAGGTGATGATCATCCTCGACCCCAGCCTTGACGAGCGCACAGTCGCACCGTCGCTGGAGAACTACCTCAACGTGATCCGCACATCCGGCGGAACCGTCGAGAAGGTCGATGTATGGGGCAAGCGCCGCTTGGCCTACGAGATCAACAAGCACAGCGAGGGCATCTACGCCCTGCTGGACGTGAACTCGGAGCCCGACGCGGTGAAGGAAATGGACCGCCAGCTGTCGCTGACCGAGTCCGTGCTGCGCACGAAGGTGCTGCGGCGTGAGCCGGCCAAGGCGGGCAAGCCCAAGGCTGCCAAAGCCGCGAAGGCCTGACGGAGGTACACCGATATGGCTGGCGATACGACGATCACCGTGATCGGCAATCTCACTGCCGACCCGGAACTGCGCTTCACGCCCTCGGGCGCCGCGGTGGCCAACTTCACGGTCGCCTCGACGCCGCGCACGTTCGACAAGAACAGCGGCGAGTGGAAGGACGGCGAGGCGCTGTTCCTGCGGTGCAACATCTGGCGACAGTCCGCGGAGAACGTGGCCGAGTCGCTGACCCGCGGCATGCGCGTTGTCGTGCAGGGCCGGTTGCGCCAACGCTCCTTCGAGACGAAGGAAGGCGAGAAGCGCACCGTGGTGGAGCTGGAGGTCGACGAGGTCGGCCCGTCACTGCGCTACGCGACGGCCAAGGTCAACAAGGCGGCGCGCGGCAGCGGCGACGGCGGGTTCGGCGGCGGCGGTCGGTCCGGGGGCAGCGCCCCTGCCGACGACCCGTGGGGTTCGGCACCGCCGGCCAGCGGTGGTGGCGGCGGCGGTTTCGCCGACGAACCCCCGTTCTGACATCCATTGCCCACTGACTTTCCCCATACAGGAGTTCGACCGTGGCAAAGCCACCCATTCGCAAACCCAAGAAGAAGATCTGCGTGTTCTGCAAGGACAAGAACGCGTCCCAGATCGACTACAAAGACACTGGCCTCCTCCGGAAGTACATCTCCGACCGGGGCAAGATCCGTGCCCGTCGGGTGACCGGCAACTGCAGCCAGCACCAGCGCGACATCGCGATCGCGGTGAAGAACGCGCGCGAGGTCGCCCTGCTGCCCTACACATCGACCGCACGCTGATCCGCCACGACAGGCCAGGAGCACCAGATCATGAAGCTCATCCTCACCACAGATGTGAGCGGCCTCGGCGGTCCCGGTGACATCGTCGAGGTCAAGGACGGCTACGGCCGCAACTTCCTGCTGCCGCGCGGGCTGGCCATCGTGGCCACCCGTGGGGCGGAGAAGCAGGTCGCCACGATCCGCAGGGCGCAGGAGGGTCGGCGCATTCGCGACCTCGACCACGCCAAGGAGATCAAGTCCAGGATCGAGAGCCTGCGCGCCATCCGACTGTCCGCGAAGAGCGCCGGCACGTCCGGCAAGCTGTTCGGCTCGGTCACCCCGGCCGACGTGGTCAACGCGATCAAGGCGGCCGGCGGCCCGACGTTGGACAAGCGGGTCATCGAGCTGCACGGTCACATCAAGACGACCGGCAAGCACGCGGTCAACGTCCGGCTGCACCCGGACGTGACGGCCGCGTTCGACCTCGAGGTCACCGCGACCAGCTGACCGACAATCCCAGCCGTGCGGCCGTTCGGGACGTTCCCGAACGGCCGCACGCTGTCACTCGGCTGGAGCAGCGAGGCCCTGTGGATGATCCGCGGTGTCCTCCCGCGCCGACACGCCGATGCGCGCGACACGACGACACGCCGAACGTAGTTTCTTCCACAGGCACATGAGGCCTCGTTACCTGCGTTTACCGGTTTGTCGACTTCAGTTGTCCACAGGCTGTCCACACTCCGATACCCGCCTGTGGTCAAGGTGAACAGGGTTGTCCACAGGTTATCCAGATGTCGATCACCAGGGTCGTTTGCTGCTCCATCTGATGGACCCCTACCGTCGAGCACCGTGCCTGTTGATCGCTGTGCGTGTCGACACCGCGAAGCCTGCCTGACCCGCCATTCCGGGATAACATTCGAACATACGATCGAACAGGCCGAGGGGGTGCGGGCACAGTGGCACTGACCGACGACCGGGGTACGGTGTCCAGCCCGTACGAGAAGCAGCCACCGCAGGATCTCGCCGCGGAACAGTCCGTGCTCGGCGGGATGATGCTGAGCAAGGACGCCATCGCCGACGTGGTCGAGGTCCTCACCCCCAACGACTTCTACCGCCCCGCCCACCAGGCCGTCTACGACTGCGTGCTGGACCTCTACGGCCGAGGCGAACCGGCCGACCCGATCACGGTCTCGGCCGAACTGGAACGACGCGGCGAACTGGGCCGCGTCGGCGGCGCGCCCTACCTGCACACGCTGATCGCCACCGTGCCCACCGCCGCCAACGCCGGCTACTACGCGGAGATCGTGGCCGAGAAGGCGGTGCTGCGCCGACTGGTCGAGGCCGGCACCCGGATCGTGCAGATGGGCTACAACGGCGCGGAGGGCGCCGAGATCGACGAGGTGGTCGACCGTGCTCAGGCCGCCATCTACGAGGTGACGGAGCGGCGGATGAGCGAGGACTACGTCTCGCTCGAGGAACTGCTCCAGCCCACCATGGACGAGATCGACGCCATCGCCTCGCGTGGCGGCTCGGCCCTCGGCGTGCCAACGGGTTTCACGGATCTGGACGAGATGACCAACGGCCTGCACCCCGGCCAGATGATCATCGTCGCCGCACGCCCCGGTGTCGGCAAGGCACTCGCCCTGGACACCCCGCTACCCACCCCACACGGCTGGACCACCATGGGCGAGGTCGCGGTCGGCGACGAGCTGATGGGTGCGGACGGCCGCCCGACCCGAGTGGTCGCCACCACCGAAGTGCTGACCGACCGCCCGTGCTACGAGGTCGAGTTCGCGGACGGCACGGTGATCGTCGCCGACGCGGAACACCAGTGGCGTACCGAAACCACGATCCGCACCACGGCCGAACTCGCGGCATCACCGGGACACGCGGTGGCCAACGCGCGCCCGCTGGAGCTACCCGAGCGGGACCTGCCCCTGCCGCCGTACACGCTCGGCGAGTTGCTGGGCACGGCCAACGACGACCACTTGCCACCCGCGTACCTGCGCGCGTCGCAGGACCAGCGCCGCGCCCTGCTCGCCGGCCTACTGGACGCTCGCGGGACGGTCACGCCGGCCGGGTCGATCCAGCTGACCATGCGCAACCCCCACGACGGCTACGACCTGATCGTGGGCTTGGGCTACCAGTGCTCCGTCACCGGCCAGACCCTGACCTTCAGCACCACGGACGAAGTCTTCCAACTGGAACGCAAGCGTTTGCGACACAAGGAAACCGCGTGCGTGCCAGCCATGGCCCGGCCCGTCGTCAACGTCCGCCCGGTGGCGAGCGTGCCGGTGCGCTGCGTCGAGGTGGCCGCCGAAGACCACCAGTACCTGGCCGGCCGCGCGATGATCCCCACCCACAACTCGACACTCGGCCTGGACTTCGCCAGGTCGTGCTCGGTGAAGCACAGCATGACCAGCGTGATCTTCTCGCTGGAGATGAGCCGGACCGAGATCGTGATGCGGATGCTGTCCGCCGAGGCCAAGATCCGCCTACAGGACATGCGCGGCGGCCGCATGAGCGACGACGACTGGACCCGCCTGGCCAGGCGAATGAGCGAGATCAGCGAGGCACCGCTCTACATCGACGACTCACCGAACCTGACCATGATGGAGATCCGCGCCAAGGCCCGCCGCCTCAAGCAGCGCAACGACCTACGCCTGGTCATCGTCGACTACCTACAGCTGATGACATCGGGCAAGCGAGTGGAGTCCCGCCAGCAGGAAGTCTCCGAGTTCTCCCGAAACCTGAAGCTACTGGCCAAGGAACTCGAAGTCCCGGTGGTCGCGATCAGCCAGCTCAACCGAGGCCCGGAACAACGCACCGACAAACGCCCCATGCTCTCCGACCTGCGCGAATCCGGGTCACTGGAGCAGGACGCCGACATGGTGGTGCTGCTCAACCGGCCGGACGCGTGGGAACGGGACGACCCGAGGGCGGGCGAGGCGGACCTGATCATCGCCAAGCATCGTGCCGGGCCGACGTCGACCATTACCGTGGCGCATCAGTTGCACTACAGCCGGTTCATCGACCTCGCCCAGGGCTGAGAGATGTAGGTTCTCAAATTCGACTTCATTTTCTCAGAGCTGGCTTCATCTGCACTTCATAAATGAAGTGACGTTGAGACTCAAAGGAGCGCCCATGCCCGTTCCAGCCCCGTCTGGCCTTCTTCCTCGACATCTACGACGGCTCCATCACCACCGGCAAGGCCAACACCATTGGCGACGCCGACGCTTATCGCGAGCAGTTGTCGAAGGGCGCCGACGTGGCAGCCCAGGAGGGAACAGCCTGGACGACGTTCGGCAACGAGCTCGCTGAGTTGGTCAGCAAGCTCCAATCGATCCTCGGCCCCTTGGACGGCCTCACTAACCTGCCCACAATCGAGCACAAGTCCTTCGGCAGGGGCGCCGGAGTACCTCGTCACGGCGTCAACGGCGAGGAAATGATCGGTCACCTCACAGCGCTGATGCGAGACTCGCGGGCCATCGGCGCCGCCTACGAGGCCGCTGGCCATCGACTCGCGGCCGCTGTGGCCGACCACGAGTAGGCACGCTGCCCACCCCGGCGTCTGGCGCGACGTCACCTCATCCACCACCACAGCCTCGAACCGAGCCCTAAGCCTGTCGGTCCACTGTATGGGCGTATTAGAGATGGGCTATCTGGGTGACTTGGCTTGCCGCAACCGCTTTGTCGGCCCACCAGCGCCGAACTACACCTCGCCGTCGACCCTGCTGTCGGCATCGTCGGCGAGGCGTTGACACGCTGAGGTCAGTTGCGCGGGTTGTTGGGATCGGGAGGCTGACCGGTCGCTTGCCTCAGAGCAGCGGCCGGCCGCCTCCCCCATCGTCTCGCCCGCGTCGATCCACCGTCCCAGCCCAGCGTTGAAGGCTGTCTGTATCGCTTCGGCTTTGCCGGTAGTGCTTGCTGGAGGCGTTCGAGCACGACCAGCGCCCGCTTTGCACTGTTCAGGGTCGGTCAGCACCGTTTGCAGGCGACCCGGCGATCCGGCACCTGCTGCCCGGAGAACAAACAAGCCTGTAAGTGCTGGCTGGAGCCCATAGTGACAATCAAGCGAGATTGATCTACTGTCACGTTCGCACTACGATCGAACATGTGTTCGAGCATGGTACTTGCGCTGCCTCGGCTGGGCCAGCGACGCAGTCAGCTGTCATTCACGGCACGGCGTGTGTTGACCCAGCCGGCCGCCTCCCAAGCGTCGTAAACAGCTTCCGCCGGTGCGCGACCGAGCAACTCGTCGAGCGAACTGAGGCCGTAGCAGCGCATCAACGCGAGCAGCGTGCTGAGGTACGGATTGGGAAAACGATGTCGTTCAAGCGCCAAGAGAGCGTTACGTGTGATCCCAGCAGTGGCGGCTGCTTGCTCCTGGGTAAGACCTTGCCGCAAGCGAAGGTAGCGCAGACGCTCACCAAGATGCACAGTCGACTGTGCATCTTGCCCATGGCTGCCCACCACTTGCAGAGCGCTGTGCCGCACGCCGCGACCATGCCCCTGTTGCCCCTTACCAGACATCCTGGCCTTAGTAGGTTCGGTACAACGATGACGCACCAACGGGGCGCGCTTACCCAGGATGCACACTAGACTTGGCACAATCAAGTTGGCATCACGCGACGCAACACTCAGCGGGCTTGACCCGAAGGGAGAGCAGCCAGATGACCTTGACGCGCAGTACGTCGGAAGCGGACGACAACCAGGGCGTGTTGTTGCATGAAGTGACATCGGATCACAGACCTGAGGTGACACGAGAGACATCACAGGTGGTGCGGATCGGTAGTCGCCGACTACGAACGACCGAGGTGTTCGACACCTACTGGCGTTTCGCCGCCGCACGCCAGGCCATCTATCTCGCTCGGATCGCAGACGATCCGGGACCGTGGACAACGGATCCGATCCTTCGGGCACATCGGTTCACCAACTGCTATCGCGCCGCTGACCGGGTAAGCCAGTATCTAATCCACGAAGTCGCCTACTGCGGTTCACAAGACGTGGATGAAGTCGTCTTCCGCGTGCTGTTGTTCAAGATGTTCAACAAGATCGCTACGTGGGAACTGCTCGTCAGCCAGAGAGATATGCCCACTTGGTCTGATTTCAACCTCGACGAGTACGATCGCATCCTGAGCGCAGCGTTTGAAGGTGGTCGACGCCTATATTCGCCTGCGTACGTCATCCCGCCACCAGCCATGGGTGCGGAACGCAAGCACACCAACCACCTACTCTTGCTCCAACACATGATGCAGGAGCGACTCCCAAGGATGCTGCAAGCAGCACCCACCATGGCCGACGCCTACCATATACTGCGTTCATTCCCGGCGATCGGCGATTTTCTCGCATTTCAATTCCTAATTGATATTAACTATTCAACAGCCCTTGATTTCGACGAAATGGACTATGTCGTCGCGGGCCCTGGCGCCCGTGACGGGATACGGAAGTGTTTCGGCCCTGACAGTTCAGGACTTGAGAGCAAAATCATTGAATACATGGCTGAATATCAGGATGAGCACTTCGATCGGCTCGGTCTCCGCTTCGCGGGACTATTCGGCCGAAAGCTACAGCTTGTCGACTGTCAAAACCTATTCTGCGAAGTAGACAAGTACGCGCGCGTTGCGCATCCGCACATCCATGGACGGAGTAGTCGAACTCGCATCAAGCAGAAGTTCGCTCCTGTGATGGAACGTGTGCCAGTGTGGTTTCCCCCCAAGTGGGGCCTCAACGACGTCCTGCCGAAGACCTCTCGTCGAACCAGCGAACGTGGCTACCATCCGGCTCCGCTAGGCTCCCCGGGACCGACCGGCGTGCAAGCCGCGCTGCCATGGTGACAACCCGCACGATGCACTCTTACGAAGATCGGAAAGTGTCGATGACTGTCGAGACCGCAGCGAACCAGGATGCAATCGACCGCGCCACAACCGACGATGTGCTACTTAAGGTCGCCGATACTCTCGAACGGCTTGCTGCCCGAGTGGCAAGAGAACTCGACGCCGACGCCGGTGAAGTCCTCCCGCCTCAAGATGCGCATTGGCTGGCAACGTTGGCCGGAATCAGCGAATACGCCCACTCATGCCTCGCAGTGCTTGACGAGCCATCAGTGCTGGCGCGACTGACTGCGGCGATAGATACTCGAACAAACTAATGTCGATCAGGAGTACCCGACCGACGCCCGCAGCAACGCGACCCGTGCTCTACTGATGTCCACATAAGCATGCCCGGCGATGAGGGTAAGCCGGCCGGTTGCCAGCCCTGCCTGCTCGGCAATATAAGCCTGGAGTCGACCCAGACCGAGATAATTGCCGTAACCTTTTAGAATCAGGTACTGCGATCGATAGTGGGCAACCATGTGTAGTTTGTCCCCGTCGAGCTGCAAAGAGCAAAACGACAGACAGGGGAAACCCATCGCACTCCTGTCCGTCCCCGGTACATGGACATGTAGGTCGACAGCTCCCGACTGACTGTTGATCATCTCATCCGCAGGAACAGAGATACCAATCTCGTATCGGGCCGACTTTGGCCCCCTTGTCGCGAGCTCGGTCCGGAGCTTGGTGATCGTTGCGTCGAGCTGGTCATGGGTACCCTTCACCGCCGGATACTCCACAAGCCGCCCGAAATAAATGCCCGAACGATTCGCTGGATGCAATTGTCGCAGCCTCGGATACATAGCTCGGTACCGTCGCCCCAAGTGCTTTGGGCCTTTGGAAGACGCGGCGAGCGAAGATGGAAAGATCGTGTTCGCAACGGTTTCGACTCCCGGATGCCCAAGGTCGGTCATCAGTAGATCGACAGCGTTGCGAATACCTTGATCTTCAGTGGTCGGCGATTCAATACAGGTTACGGAGTGGAACATCTTCCGGTCCGGTTCTTGCGCTACCGCGATGACAGTGTTCAACCAGGCGGTAGACAAGTCGGCGGTGCCGGGGCAAGGGGCTGTCATAGATGGGATGTCCTCCAGTGTGAGGGTCGGTATCGCACTTCCTGCAATCAGCCTTGGCCGATATCCAGACCGTGGGGCCGCGCGGCCACCCGCAGTCGGACCGACCAGGGCGCAATTCCATTCGACGCAAAGGCAAGCGTCGTTTCCCAGTCCCCGTTGACTGCAGGACAGTCGTAGACGGTGACCGGTTCGATCTCAGGGGACGGGACGGCTATCAGTCCGCCGGGTATTGATCCATCGGGGACCGCTCCTGCGAGCACAAGTCGATCGCCGGCGGCGACCCGAATCGTGGCACCGTTGTAGCCTGAGTGAAGTCGCCACACGTCATTCTGTGGGCACAAGCGTGGTGTACCGCTCGGGTCCGCCATCGTCTTGAGCTTGCCAGGAACAGCCTTCATCCATTCTGCGGCCTGCGCTCGCGTTGCCAATCGCAAATTAGGCAAATGGCGGGCAGCGGAGCGGAATGACGTGCCCAGGACCAGCGAAAGCTGGTAGACCTCGTCTGCGGTGACCGGTCGATCGATGCCGAGCAGCCGCATGGCTGCAACGACGGCCTTCCTAGGCATCAGAAACCAGGACGCGAATGCCTCGGCCGTCTTTTCATGATCGGTCCAGCCCTGCGGGCCACGGACCGGGGACACTCCGCCGGGCAAGTCGAGTTCGACCGTCCGACCGTCGTCAACTGCCACTCGATGACCGAACCGATGATGGCCGAGTTCATGGGCAGCTGTATGACGCCGCGCGGACCTGGGAATCTCCGAATTGACCAGAATGCCCGGCCGAGACCCCGCGTTATTGATGTAGACGCCGAACAACCTCGGCAGCGGACGCCACATCAGGAGCACGTCAGCAGCCGCGATAGCACCCCGCACATCGATCGGCGGCGCAGCCGGGTCGACATGAAGAACGTGATGCGCCTGAGCAGCTGCGATGTTCGCCAGACGGTTCGCATCGGTCCAGGTCATCGACATCGCACCGGCTCCTAGCCTTCCTCAGTAGACGTACGCCGCTCGGCATTGCGGCTGAACTTCAGGAACTGCGCGAACCGTAGAACCTCGCCCTGGTCTTCCGGAGTGAGAGTCGTGAGTGCGCGTCCAAGCGCTGCCGCACTGTCACTAGGGTCGGGTTCGTCGCCGACGAAATACGACATCGGGTGGCGGTACAGTCGCGCGAACTTGCGTAGTTCAAGGCTGTCAACCTTCCGAACACCCCGCTCAATGTCCGAGATCGCAGACCTCGCGATTCCCGTGCTAGACGCGACGACCTGCTGCGAAAGGCTGAGGTACTCCCGAATCTCCCGCAGCCGCGTGCCGATCTCACCCCAGGTCGGATCAGCCTCGCCACCGTGAGATTCGGATAGTGGCTCTGGCTGTGTCATGCGATCCCCTCTGCTGACTGATCTTGCGCTAGGACAAGATCGACAACTACTGCCGCAAACGCTTGGACAGACCGCAAGCACCTCGACGTCTCCTCGGTCGGCACCAACGTCACACCACACGCCACCTCGACCGCCGCAAGTACTTCAGCAGCAAGCACCGAGTCAACCGGCATCTCATCGCCACGCGACCCAAGCTTGGCCCGTAGCTCCGCCGGCTCGAGTTCCAGGTTCGCCGCGATCAGGTCGATGATCAGATCTTCCACAGAACGTTGATCGATCTTCACCCCAAGCCTCCTTGTCGGATTTCCAGACGGACGCGTCCTATGGTACAACGGTCGTCAGCTAGTCCGACAGGCCGGTCGGAAAATCAAACACCGAGGAGGGGTCGTGGAGTTCAAGGAGTATCAGCAGAGGGCGGCTGAGACAGACCAGAAGGCTGGCGAGGACCTCGAGTCCATCGCCGTACACCTGCTCGGGCTCGCCGGTGAGGCAGGCTCGGTGGCAGAGGCCTACAAGAAGAAGCTCCGCGACCGAGACGCGCATGGCACCTGGAAGATCCAACTGCGGGAGGAACTCGGGGATGTTCTGTGGTATGTGGCTGCAGTTGCACGCAAGGTCGACCTGGATCTTGACGACATCGCCCGTGCCAACCTTGACAAGACCCGAAACCGCTGGTTGCGAAGCAGTGTAGATCAGCTGGACAAGGCTTTCCTACCGGCGGAGCGGCTTCCCCGCTCAGGTCGGTACGACTTCGTATCCGGCGTCAGCTCCACCGGCCGCGATCAGATCACAGTGTTTCTTGACGGGGTGCCGATCGGCGACCGCCTAACCGACGCCTCCCACATCGACGACGGCTACCGGTTCCACGACGTGTTCCACCTCGCCTACGCTGTCACGCTGGGCTGGTCCCCCGTCACCCGCGCACTACTCGGCCGCAAACGGCGGTCCGTGCCCCACATTGACGAAAACGAAGACGGCGGCCGAGCGATCGTTATCGAGGAAGCAATCGCCGCACTCGCCTTCGCCTACGGGGCCATGCACAGTCACCTTGACGGCGTCCAGCGACTGGACCAAGGACTGCTCGACACCATTACCATGGTCTCCGGCGCACTGGAGGTCGGAACACGGACCGCCGCGGACTGGGAACACGCTATCCTTGCCGGCCACGATATGTTCCGGCACCTCGTAGCGCACAACGGGGGCAGCGTCGAATTCGACGCAGCCCAAAGCTGCCTGACGTTTACTCGACCCACGCGATAGCCAGCCGCCACGGCACTGGAGAGCCGGACCAACCTATCACCGACCGTTGACCAGAAGGCGGGTCCGGTCAGGTGGGCGCCCTGCTGAAGAAATGCGACGGGTTTGAGACTGATCATGGTGACATCGCGGTGAGACAACGAAGAAAGCCCAGGTCACGCAAGATCGACATGTCACGGGCGGTGAGACCCTAACAATGCTTCGGGTTGAGCTGGCGTCCGGATCTTGTGCGGAAGATGTCGCCGGGCGGCTGCGGGAGCACGACAGTAACGGGTTGCTCGCGGTGACGGTGGTGGATCGACCAGGGGTGGCGGCTCTGGTCATCGACACCAACCGTAAGAGTGCAGACGAGCGTGTGGCTGACATCGTCCTCGATGCCGATGCCGAGTTGGCCGGGCAGGTCGACCGGCTGTGGTCGCAGCGACTGGGGCCGTTCGCGGCTCGGCTGGCGGGGACCACGCCGGTCAAGCCCGAACCGGCGGTGCTGCGGGACCACGACCCCGGGTTGCTCGTCGCCGCGCGGCGCCTGCTCGACCGGCTACGCACCGGCCTGCGCCGGGCCGGTCTGGACGACGGGCAGTGGACCTACGACCACATCGGGTCCACCTCCGTGCCGGAGCTGCGGGCCAAACGGTTCATCGACCTGCAGCTTGGTGTCGCGCCGTTGCCGGAGGAAGGCTCGGCGACGGGCTCGGCGATGGACGAGGTGCTGGCGGCGGTCGGCTACTCGCCCGCGCGGGGCGCACGGCCGGACTCACCCGGTGTCCACCGGGACGGGATCCTCGATCCGGATCTTGCTCCGGCGGATGCGTACCGCAAACGGCTGTTCTTCCGGCCTGATCCGCCGCAGCCCTCGATCTTGCACGTACGTCAACTGGGCTGCCCGTGGTGGTCGTACACGGTGGCGTTTCGAGACTGGTTGCGGGCCGATCCGGCGGGTCGGCGTGCTTATGAACAGATGAAGCAACAGGCCGCGCAGGCGCATGCCCACGATGCCGACTATGACGATTACACCCGCGCGAAGGCATCGTTCTTCCGTCAGGTTCAACGGCACTACGAATGAATCGGCGGCCGGGGAGCTAACGGCGTAGTGCGCCGAGCTGGATGAGCATGGACAGGTCGTCGCGGATGGCCCAGCGTTCGGCTATTCGGCCCTCGACCAGTCGGTAGGCGAACGCGACGTCTCTGGTGGCGGTGCCGGGGGGCGTTTCGAAGCCCAGGAAGCTCCCGCCCGGCCAGGTCAGTTCACGTGTGCCGAACTGCACCACCATGTCGCCTTCTGCGACGACGACGGAATTGAGCCAACGGCCGCCGTGGGTGTCGCGGCGGGCCCGGCTCAGAAACTCCTTGGTTCCCGCAAGGCCCTGTGGACGGCCTGGCGCGAGGGCGTGGTTGACCATGTCCGGGGTGCACAATATGTCGAGCATCGCGAGGTCGCCGCCCTCGTTGCCAAGTTTGTCGAACTGTGCCACCACGGCTTTGTTGCGAGCGGTGTCGTCCATTGTGTACACCTACCACACACGTGGGGCCCAGGACGTCGTCCTGGGCCCCACATTTGTGTTGTGCGGTCAGAGGATCGGCGGCTGGAGGTCGCCGAGGCCCTGCATCGGGCGGAACCGGGTCGGGTTGGCCGACGCCGAGTTCTCCAGGTCACTGATCAGGTTCTTCAGCTGTGCCATCAGTTGTTGTGCCGATCCGGCCGGCATGTCCTGGGTCTGCGGCACGCCGAGGCCGGGAAGCGAGGGCAGCGACGGGGCCGAGACGTTGGGAGTCGTGGGCAGGGTCGGGATCGCGGGGATCGTGGGGGTGAACAGGGACGGGGCCGCCGGCAGAGTGGGCACCGGGAGTGCGTGGGTGCTCGGCGGGGTGGGGACGTGCGGCGCGGGCAGCGTCGGCACGGTGGGCACCTTTGGTGCGGTCGGCAGCGAAGGCACGGTCGGGCCGGTCAGGGTCGGTGCGTGCAATGCCGGCAGCGACGGGTTGGCCAGCGTGGGCAGGGACGGCGTCGACAGCCCTGAGGTGGGCAGCGACGGTGTGGACACCCCCGAGGTGGGCAGGTCCTGCGTGCTGGGGCGGCCCGGCAGCGGCGGCATGGCCGGCAGGGTCGGCACCGGGGGCAGGTCCGGCAGCGCGGCGAGGCTGGGCACCTGCGGTTTGGTCACCGTGGGCACGTTCGCCGACACCGGCACGGTGCCCGGCGCGGGCAGCTTCGGCACCGCAGGCACCGAGGGCACAGCCGGCGCGGACAGTGACGGCACCGCCGGTGTGGGGAGCGACGATGTCGGCAGGGCACCGCTGATCGGGAGCTCGCCGGCCATCGGCAGATATCCCGAGGACACCGGCATGGCCTGGGTGTTCGGCCTGGCCTGGGTGTTCGGCCGCATTCCCGGCTGGATGCCGGGTCGGGCGGTCGGGCGCATCGGGCCGTTGGCGATGATCGGCAGGCGCTGGGTCAGCTCCGCCGGGGCCACCGGGGCGCCGATCGCCGGCAGTTGCCGGGTGACGTCCAACGCCGACAGGTTGGACAGGGCGCCGACCGCCGGGAACTGCTGGGTCATGTCCAGCGCGCTCAGCGGGGCACCGGGCATGGCGCCGCGCAGGTTCGGCACGCGGAGCAGGTTGCCCACCGGCAGGCTGCCCACCGGCAGACTGCTCAGCGCCGGCACCTGGTCGGCGCGCAGCAGGCCGTCAACCGAGTCGGACGGGCCGAACTGCGGCTGCTCCCGCGCGGCACCGAAGGGCACGTCGACCTGCGGGGCCGCACCGCCGTCGGTGACCGACACGTTGTTGAAGCCGTGGTCGACGGCCCGGCCGAGCACGTCCACCGGAACCCGGAAGACGCTGAGGGCCGCACCGGCCGGCTGGACCAGCTCGGTGCCGTTGAGGAAGCCGCCGCCGCTGGTGGTGGTCGCGCCCCCGGAGACGGCACTGGTCCGGTTGTCGCCGAAGGCCCGCTGGTTGCCCAGCGCGGTCGCGCCGTCCGCGACGGCCTGGGTGAGGTCGGTGGCCGGCACGTCGGCCAGGTCACCGGACAGCGCACCCCAGTCACCGGAGGTGGTCACGTCGCCCCCCGAGCGGGCCGCGGTGTTGTTCACCCCGTTGGCATCCGAGTTGCCGGCGCCGGCCAGTCCACTGCCGAGCACCTGCTCGACCTGGGTGACCTGGGCCGTGACCACGTCGCCAGCGAGCGCGCCGTGGTCGCCGTTGGTCGCGGTGTCGGCACCCGCCGTCGTGGTGGTGTTGTTGAGCGCATCGGCCTCCTCGTTTCCGGGTGACGCGGCGGCCACCCCGAATGCCTGGATCGGCCCGGCGTCCGGCACGTTGACGATGTCGCCGGCGACGGTGCCGCCGCGGCCGGTGGACGTGGCCTTGCCGCCCGCCTGTGTCGTGGTGTCGTTCTCGCCCTGTGCCGTGCCGTTGCCGACCACGGACGCGCCGTCGTCGAACAGTTGCGCCGGGGTGGCGGTGGCCAGCTGGACGATGTTGCCGGAACCAGTGCCGGCCGCACCGGTCGCGGACGGGTTGCCGCCCGCGGTGACGTTGCTGGCGTTGTCGGCGGCAGCGCTGGTGTTGGCGACGAGTCCGGCCGCGTCGCCGAACGCCTGCGCCGGTACGGCGGTCGGCGCGGAGACCACGTTGCTGCTCGCGGTGCCGTTGTCGTCGTGGGCGTTGGGCGAGCCGCCGGCCCGGATGGTCTTGGTCTCGGCCGGCACGGTGCCGGCCGCGGTCCCGCCGGCCGAACCGGTCAGGCCGTAGGTCTCGACAGGGGCCGCGATCGGCAGCTGGCCGATGTTGCCCGAACCGGTGGAACCGGTCCCGGTGGTGCCGGTGTAGCCGCCGCTGTTGCTGGTCACGTCGTTGCCCGCGGTGCCGGCGGCGTTGCCGATGGCCGACGCGCCATTGGCAAACACGTCGTTGGCGCCGGCGACCGGCGCGGTCACGCTGTTGGACGACAGCGCGGAGCCGTCGCCGAGGGTGTAGCTGCTGCCCAGTGCGTTCGAGGTGTCGGTGTTGCCGGCGCCCGCGTCGGCGTTGCCGATGGCGGCGGCGCCGTTGCCGAACACCTGGGACGGTTCGGCCACCGGTACCAGGGCCGTGTTGCCCGAGCCGCTGGAGCCGCTGCCGCCGGTGTGCGTGGGACCGCCCGCGGTGTTGGTGTTCGTGGTGGCGCACTGGGCGTCGGTGTTGCCGACCGCGCTGACCGCGTTGCAGGCCAGGGCGACCGGGTCGGCGGCGCCGGGGGACGCGACATTGCCGGACAGGGTGGACGGGTCGCCGTCGGTGCGCACGTAGCTGTCGCCGTGCGGGGTGGCCAGGTTGCTGTCGCCGCCCTGTGCGGTGACTGTGTTCTGGCCTGCGGCGTCGGCATTGCCGATGCCGGAGACGGCCTGGTGGGTGACCTCGAGGGGTACCGCGAGCGGCACGGCGCCGACGTTGCCCGACGCGGTCCCGTTGTTACCGCTGGTGCCCAGCGACCCGGCGGATCGGGCGTTGCTGCTGGTCGTGGAGTAGGTGCGCGCCTGGCCGCCGGCCGCGACGGCGTTGCCGTCCACCTGCACGGGGGTGGCACCCTGTTCGGCGACCACGTTGCCGGCCAACGTGCGGCCGGTGCCGTCGGTGGCGATGTCGCCGCCGGTGGTGGCGCTCTGGGTGGCGTCGTTCACCGAGGTGGCGTTGCCGGCCAGGCTGACCGCGTTGCCGGTGACCTGCACGGGTGCCGCGTGGTTGACCGCGACCACGTTGTCGGCGGCCGAACCGGAGCCCCAGCCGGCGAACACCGGGTCGGGCCGGCCCGCGGTCTGGGCCGACTCATTGGCGACCCGCGCGTCACCGCCTGCCGCGACGGCGTTGCCGGAGATGTCGACCGGCACCACGACGCCGGCCCGGCCACGGTTGGCGCCGGGGAGTGCGCCGGGGAGTGCGCCGGGGAGTGCGCCGGACAATGGTGCGGTGGCCGTATCCGCCACACCGGCCGCCGGCAGCGCGCCGGTCACGTCACCGGTGCCGACCGAGCGGTCCACAGCGGGTGCCCGGACCTGGCCGAGTGGGGTGCCGACGGCGTTGTTGTCCATGTGCAGCCCCATGCCGACACCGCCGTCGATCGGGGAGGCGGGGCGGTCGGGGTTCACGTTCTCGTTGGCAGAAGCGATGCCCGTGCCGAGCATCAGCAAACCACCGGTAACCAGCGCGGTCTGCAGGCCACGCTTAGCCCAGGTTTGCATTGGATCTCCTTCCGTTTTCCCTTGCGGGGCGGGTGGCCGACGGGGACGTCGGGGGAGGTCGGCCACCCGGGATCTGGGGTGTGCGGCGCCATCGGGCGCCCAGCGGTGCGGCGATGCGCACGCGACAGCGCGGCCGAGACGGCCCGGGGTCACCGGGTCCGCTGGCCGCGCGGGTTGATCAGTCTGGGGTGATGCCCGGCTGCTTGCCGGTGGTGACCCGACCCAGCGGGACGGTCACCGGGATGACACGCACGACGTCGAGGCCGGGCACCGGGAAGGTGCCGGACGTGTCGACGAGACCGAGACCGCCGGCGCCGGTCGCGCCACCGACGCTGCCGCCGGGCGCGGCCGGCACGGTGATCGGGGACCACGGCACCGGATTGGGCGTGGCGGGGTGCGGCGCTGCCGGCAGAACCGGGCCGGTGACCTGGGGCGACAGGGACTCCACGACCGTTGCCGGGCCGGCCGGAGCCGGGGCGAGGGTCGTCACGGTGGGCAGCGGCCGGGCCGGAGCCGGCCCGCTCACCGAACCGGACTGACCCGCCGGGGCCGACGTCGACGTCGGCGGCTGGGCGATCAGTGGGGCGACGGGCACGGCCCGGTCGACCGAGAGCCGGCCCACCGCGGTGCGCAGTTCACCGGCGACACCGGACATCGACGCCGTCCCGGCCGGGGACGCGGGCAGCTTCGGCACGGTCGGCGTGGGGGCGGCCGGCAGGGTGAGCGAGGTGAGCACACCGGTCACCCCGCCGGCCGGGTTGGCGTGCGTGCCGGGGACGTTCAGGTCGGGGAGGGTGGCCGCGGACGCGGTGGTCGAGGAGATCAGCCAGCCCAGCGCCGTGACCGCCACGGTGCCACCGAGGACGAACAGGACACGGGTGAGCAGCCGCGCCATGCGGCCGGTGCCCGTCCTCGTCCTGTCCACGGTGGAACTCACCTTTCCCTGCGGCAGATGGTGGCGCCGAGTGTTCGAGCGGACACGTACCGTCCGCACGCTGTCGACGCGACGAGGCTGCCAGGTCGACCGGGTGCCGCGCAGCCCTTGGCCGCCAAGTCGCCCCGATCGTGTGAAAAACACATCGTGTGATCGGCGATCACCACGAGTAGCGGTACCGATCAACGAAATGGCACGTGGTCCGAGCCGACAGATACGGTTGAGCGGTGAGTACCACCCGCTTCACCGAGGGAAATGACGCCACCCACCGGGTACCGAAGGTGCTGCGCGTCAGCGCCGCGGTCGGCTGGCGGCTGCTCGTCGTCCTGGCCGCGGTGGCCGCGGTCTCCTGGATCCTCGGCTACCTGGCCGTCGTGGTCATCCCGGTGGCCATCGCGTTGTTGCTGGCGGCGCTGCTGGCGCCCGCGGTGGCCAAGCTGGTCAGCCTGCGGGTGCCGCGCGGGCTGGCCACGGCACTGGTGCTGATCGGCGGGCTCGTCGTGGTCGGCGGCGTGCTCACGTTCGTGATCACCGAGTTCTCCAGCGGCCTGCCCGCCCTGTCCGCGCAGGTCAGCAACAGCATCTCGCAGATCAGCCACTGGCTGCAGACCGGTCCGCTGCACCTGAGCCAGCAGCAGTTGAAGGACGCACTGAACAAGCTGGTCCAGTCGCTGGGCGCGAACCAGGGCTCGCTCACCGCGGGCGCGCTGACCACGGCGGTGACCGTCGGCGAGATGCTGACGGCGGTCCTGCTGACGCTGTTCATCCTGATCTTCTTCCTGTACGACGGCAACCGGATCTGGTCGTTCGCGGTCCGGATCGTGCCGACCGACGTGCGCGACCGGGTCGACGTGGCCGGCCGGCGCGGGTTCGCCTCGCTGGTCAGCTACGTCCGGGCGACCGCGGCGGTGGCCGTGGTGGACGCGGTCGGCATCGGGGTCGGCATCGCGATCGTGCGGGTGCCGCTGGCAGTGCCGCTGGCGGCGCTGGTGTTCCTCGCCGCGTTCATCCCGATCGTCGGCGCGGTGGTCGCCGGCACGGTCGCGGTGCTGGTCGCGTTGGTGGCAAACGGTTTCGTGCCGGCGTTGATCGTGCTGGGCATCGTGATCGGCGTGATGCAGCTGGAGAGTCACGTGTTGCAGCCGCTGCTGCTGGGCCGTGCGGTCCGGCTGCATCCGCTGGCCGTCGTGTTGTCCATCGCGATCGGGGTGGTGGTCGGCGGGATCGCCGGCGGGTTGCTCGCCGTGCCCTGCTCGCGGTCCTCAACGCCGGCATCAAGTCGCTGCTGCACGACCCGCCGATCGTGCCGGACGACGTGGACGCGCTGGCGCGCCGCTCGGCCCGGCCGGCCGACCCGACGGAGAACGGGGCGGCGCCGAGCGTGGTGCAGGTCACGACCAAGGGCGATCCCGACTCGAAAGGGTGACCGGCCCGGCCCGAACCGGCCAGAATGTGCGCGGGAGGGAGATGCCGGTGCGCAAGCCCACCGAGTCCCGCCGCGACCCGCTCACCCCGTGGTGGCGGGCGGCTGTCGTGCTGCGGGCGCTCACCTACTGCTTCGCGGTCAGCTCCACCGCCGTCTACGACACCCAGTACGCCCGCCCGGCGCACGGCTGGACCGCGGTGGCGGTACTCGGCGCGTGGACCGTGGTGACCGGCTTGCTCTACCTGCGCGAGACGAGCCGCTGGTACTGGCTCACGGTGTTGGACCTGGTGGTCGGCTGCGTGCTGATGCTCAGCTCGCGCCTGATCTTCACGCACCAGCAGTTGGCCGGTGCCGCGCCGATCCCGGTGATCACCACGGTGTGGGTCAGCGGCGTGGTCGCGGCGGGCGCGATCCGCACCGGCCCGATCGGCGGTGTCGTGTTCGGCGTCGTCCTCTCGGCGTGCAACTTCGCGACGCACGGCTACGTGGACGTGGACCTGTCCCGGGACGCGGTGTTGCTGGTGGTCACCGGCCTGGTGATCGGCATGGCGTCGGTGACGGCCCGGCGGTCCGCGGACCAGCTCGCGCACGCGCTGCGGTCCGAGGCGGCGACGGCGGAACGCGAACGGCTGGCCAGGTCGATCCACGATGGTGTGCTGCAGGTGCTGGCACGGGTGCAGCGGCGCGGCGCGGAACTGGGCGGCGAGGCGGCCGAGTTGGCGCGGCTGGCCGGTGAGCAGGAGGTCGCCCTGCGGTCCCTGGTGGCCGCGGCGCCGCCGGAGTCCACAGTGGATGGTGAGGTGGACCTGCGGGCGCACCTGCAGATCCTGACCACACCGAAGGTCGCCGTCTCGGTGCCGGCGACCAGGGTCACGCTGCCCGCCGGCGCCGCGACGGAGTTGGCCGCGGTCGTGCGCGAGGCCTTGTCGAACGTGGCCAGGCACGCAGGCCCCGGCACGCACGCGTGGGTGTTGCTGGAGGACCTGGGCCACGATGTCGTGGTGAGCGTGCGCGACGACGGCCCCGGCATCCCCGTCGGCCGACTGGCGCAGGCACGCGCCGAGGGCCGGATGGGCGTGGCCCAGTCGATCCACGGCCGGATGGCCGAGTTGGGCGGAAACACGGACCTGCGCACCGCGCCGGGCGACGGCACGGAGTGGGAGTTCCGGCTGCCGAGGGGACGCAGATGACGGACGAGCGAATTTCGGTGATGGTCGTCGACGACCATCCACTGTGGCGGGACGGCGTGGCACGCGACCTGTCCGAGCGGGGTTTCCAGGTGGCCGCGACCGCCGGGGACACGGAGTCCGCGGTACGGATCGCCAGGACCGTGCGGCCCGACGTGGTGTTGATGGATCTCAACCTGGGCACCGGTTCCGGCGTGACGGCGATCCTGGGCATCGTCGGCGACCTGCCGGCGACGCGGGTGCTGGTGCTGTCCGCGAGCGGCGCCCACGAGGACGTACTGGAGGCGGTGAAGGCGGGCGCGTCCGGCTACCTGGTGAAATCGGCATCGGTGGAGGAGTTGGTGGACGCGGTCCGCAGAACAGCGGCCGGCGACGCGGTCTTCACCGCCGGTCTGGCCGGCTTGGTACTGGGCGAGTTCCGCCGAATGTCCACGGCCCCTGATGAGGGCGTACGGACACCGGCACTCACCGAACGCGAAACGGACGTGCTGCGGTTGGTGGCGAAGGGCTTGAGCGCCCGTCAGATCGCCGAACGCCTGGTGATCTCGCATCGCACGGTGGAGAGTCACGTGCAGTCGACCTTGCGGAAGCTGCAACTGCACAACCGAGTGGAACTGGCGCGCTACGCGATCGAACACGGCCTGGACGGCGAGGCCGCGGACTAGGTTGTCAACAGGTAAGAATAGCGCTGACCAGCTCGGAATCAACCTGTACACAGGAACTTGTCCACACCTCCATTCAGTTATCCACAGGAAATTTCCAGCCGGCCGCCCCGGTTTCGAAGATCGAGTAGGCTCGAAAAGGGCCGTAGCCCCCGGTGAGGGCGGGGGCTGTCTTCTGGGCGGCGGCGGCGCATTTTTGCTGGTCGGCGCGTTGTCGGGAATGGCTGTCGTGACGTTGGCGTTACGGGCTCGTGTGGGTTGGCTGTGTCTTTGTTGTGTTTTGGGCAACTGATACCACGGGGCCTAAGACTCCTTGCTACCTTGATTCTATGTTCGCTGAACGATCCGCTCGTCGGCGTGGGGCTGGGCCGGTGGTTGTCAATGACTTGCGGGCGTCGGACGCCGAGCGTGAGTACGTGATCGATCTACTACAGCGTGCGGTGGGTCAGGGCATGCTGGATCTGGACGAGTTCGGGCAGCGCACCGACATCGCGCTGGCGGCCCGCACCAGGACCGAGCTCAACCGGGTGTTGCTCGATCTGCCGATTGCCGATCAACCGCTGCGTACCGACACCGACGACGTGTTGGTGTTGCGCAGCACGCTGTCCGAGGTGAGTCGGCGTGGCAACTGGCGGGTGCCGAGTCGGTTGCTGATCATCAGCCGGCTCGGGTCGACGAAGTTGGACTTCACCGAGGCCGAGTTCAGCTCGGCCGAGGTCACCGTCGAACTGGCGGTGACTGGTGGGTCGGTGGATCTGTTGGTGCCGCCCACAACGACCGTGCTCACGACCGCGGTTACCACGATCGGTGGGCAGATCGTGGAGCGTCGGCAGCGGCCGGTCGGCGCGCTCGGCGGACCGGTGCTGGTGCTTGCCGGCAAGGTGCGGGCCGGTGAGGTGCGCATCCGTCGGCCGCGGTTGGGGCCGGCGTTGGTGCGGTTGTCGATCGCGATCGGGTTGCGGGCGGCCGAGCAGGTTGCCAGGCGCCTTCCCTAGGACTGTGTTCAGCACAGTCCTAGACCTCGAGTGCGGAGCGGGCTGCTTCCTTTGCGGCGGCTGCGGTTCCGGTCGCCAGCACGGTGCGGGCCACGGTCTGGCAGTCGTCGAGGCGAACGGTGGCCAGTGCGGCGCCGACTCGGCTGATCGCCGGGGCGTTCATCGAGAGGCTCGCCATGCCGAGGCCGACCAGTACGCAGGCCAGGGCCGGATCGGCGGCGGCCTCGCCGCACACGCCTGCCGGCTTGCCCGCCGCGAGGGATGCCTCGCCGACCATGCCGATCAGGCGTAGCAGCGCCGGCTGCCACGGGTCGTTCAGCGCGGCGACCGCGCCGACCTGCCGGTCGGCCGCGAAGACGTACTGGGCCAGGTCGTTGGTGCCGATGCTGACGAAATCGGTGACCTCGAACACTTCGCGGGCGGTGAGTGCGGCCGCGGGTATCTCGATCATCACCCCGGCGCGCCGGATACCGGCGGCCCGTGCGCGTGCCACGAACCACTCGGCCTCTTCCGCGGTGGCGACCATCGGTGCCATCACCGAGACATCGGCGCCGCTGTCGGCGGCGGCACCGGCGATCGCGGCCAGTTGGCGGTCGAGCAGGCCGACCCGGTCCCGTGCCACCCGCAGGCCGCGTACGCCGAGGGCCGGGTTGGGCTCTGGTTCGGGATCGAGGAAGCTCAGCGGCTTGTCCGCGCCCGCGTCCAGGGTCCGCACCACGACCGGTTTGCCGGCGAACGGCGTCAGCACGGCCGTGTAGGCGGCGCGCTGGTCGGCCTCGCTCGGCTCGGTGGTGGCGGAGAGATAGCAGAACTCCGTCCGGAACAGGCCCACTCCCTCGGCGCCGGCTGCGGCGCCCGCCTTCGCGTCGTCCGGGTTGCCGACGTTGGCGAGGATCTTCACCCGGTAGCCGTCGACCGTGGTGCCGGTGCCGTTCCAGTCGGTGGGTCCGGTGTCGACGGCGGCCCGGACGGTGACCGTGGCGGTGGTGATCTGGACCGCGCCGGTGTCGCCGTCGACGACGAGGCCGGCCGGGTCCGCGTCGAGGATGCCGCGGCAGGCGACCACCGCGGGAATACGCAGCGCCCTGGCCAGGATGGCGGTATGGCTGGTGGGGCCGCCCTCCTCCGTGACGAGGGCGAGCACCTTGGCCGGATCAAGGCCTGCGGTGTCCGCGGGCGCCAGGTCACGGGCGTAGAGCACGCTGGGGCCGCTCAGTTCCGGCACGCCGGGCGGGGCGACGCCGGTCAGTTCGGCGATCAGCCGGTTGGCCACGTCCTCGATGTCACGGACCCGTTCGGCGAGATAGCCGCCTGCCGCGGCGAGCGCCGTGGCGAACGTGCCGGCCGCCTCGAAGACCGCTCGGGTGGCGGGCACGCCGCGATCTGTGACCAGTTGCTCGGCCTGGCTGACCAGGGCCGGGTCGGCGGCCATCGCGGCGGTGGTCTCCAGGACCTCGCGGGCCTCGCCCGTCACGGTCGCCGCTGCCTCTTCCAGACGTCGAGCGACCTGTTTCGCCGCCGGGCCGATCCGGCTCGCTTCGGCCGCCGGATCGGTTGGGGCGGGGCCGGTGGCGGGTTCGGGCAGCGGTTCGGCTACCCGAACGGCAGGCCCAGCCGCCTGGCCTGGGCTGACGCCGACACCTTGTAACGTGGTCGTGCTCGACATGGTCTAGACCATACCTTTCCCGGAGTGACGGCCAGGAACGGGGCGTGACGTTTCCGCAACGTCGGCTCCGCAGGCTTACTGATTCGACCATGCCCGCATCGCGGACACCATCTGTACATGTCTACCCAGAACACCGAGGACCCCCTCTTACGCCTTGCCGGCGAACTGCGCGACCTCGGCAGCCGCATGCTCACCACCGCCGACCAACTGAGCCGACAGGCCGCGCCCGCCGCACCGATCCCGCCGCCGGCACCGGTCCCGCCGCCCGTCCCGATTCCGGTCACGGAAACCGAGCCCGTTCCCGTGCCTGGGCCGTGGCAGTCGGCGGAGGACTGGGTCGAGCGGATGGACGAGGTGCCGGCGCCCGAGCCGCAGGCCAGCATCTGGGAGCGCCTCGGCGTCCGATCCATTGCGTGGACCGGCGCCGCGGTGACCCTGCTGGGCGCTGTGCTCCTGCTGGTGCTGGCCATTCAGCGCGGTTGGCTGGGCCCGGTGCCACGACTGCTGATCGGCGCCGCGTTCGCCGGGGTGCTGCTGGGCATCGCGCCTCGGGTGCGCCGGTCGCCCGGCGGTCGGGTGGGCTCGTACGCGCTGGCCGGCGCCGGGCTCGCGGTGTGCTACCTCGACGTGGTGGCGGCGACCGCGCTGTATCACTACGTACCGGTCGGTGTCGGGCTGCTGCTCGGGCTCGTGGTCGCCGTTGGTGGGCTGTGGCTCGCGGATCGCTGGCGGAGTTGCGCGCTGGCGGTGTTCGTCGTGCTGGGTGCGGCTTGTCTTGCGCCGCTGTGTACCCGTGGCGCAACGCCGCTGTTGGCCGGGTTCCTGCTGGTGTTGTCAGGTGCGGCCAGTCCGGTGCAGCTGCGTCGGGGTTGGCCGTGGCTGACCGCGGTGGCCGGCGTGCCGCCGGTGGTGGCCGCGCTGTATCTGGACGGGACCACGCAGCACTACGGCGGTGATGTCACCGTCACCGCGGTGCTCGCCGTGCTCACGACCGTGGTGTGCCTCGGACTCGCGGCGTTGACCGCGGTCCGGCAGCCGGCGGATCAGGCGTCGCTCGGGCTGCTGGTGATCGCGCCCACGCCGACCATGGTGGTCGCCACACTGTTGACCGAGCCGGCGGCGGCCGGCCTGCTGGCCGGTGTGGCCGCGCTGTTGCTGGGCGCGTGGCTGGTCCGGTACCTGGGGCCGACATGGTTGCCGGCGAAGTTCGCGGCGGTGGCCGGCGGCACCGGGGTTGCGGTGCTAGCCCAGGCCACGATGCTGGCCGTGCCGGACCATCTCGCCGTCGCGTTGCTCGGGCTGGCCATCGTGTTCGCCCTGGCTGCGATGTGGGGTGGGAGCCGGGGCACGTTGCTGGCCGCCGGGCTGTACGCCCTGGCGGGTCTGGTCGACGCGCTGGTCCATGGGCTGCCGGCGACCCTGCTCGTCAGCTCGCCACTGCTTCCGCTGACCACGACGACACTTGCCGACGCGGTGAGTACCGGTCTGCTGCTGGTGCTGGCGGGCTTCGTGCTCGTCGTCGCCCTGCTGCGGCTGGATCCGTCCGTGCCGACCCCGGTGTGGGTCGGGATCGGGCTGACCGGGCTCTACGGGTCGACCGGGGTGGTGCTGTGCGCGACGATGCTGGTCGCGGATGACCGGACCGGGTTCCTCGTCGGGCACGTGCTGGTCACGGTGTGCTGGGCGGTGGGCGCGCTTGTGTTGCTGGCCAAGGGGATCAGCCGGCTGCCGCTGCGCATCGCCGGGCTGACGCTGGTCGGCGCGGCCGTGGCCAAGCTGGTGCTGTTCGATCTGGCCGCACTGGACGGAATCGCCAGGGCGGCGGCGTTCCTGGGGGCCGGTATCGCGCTGCTGGCCGCCGGCGTGCGTTACGCGCAGTTGGTCAGCGGGCGGCGTTCCGAGTGAGGCCTACGCCGCGGTGTGTAGGACTTGCTGGATTTCGTCCACCGATGGGTTGACCATCCAGACGTCGCCGATGTTGATGGTCGGCACGGTCTCGTTCCCGTTGGCCGCGGCACGCACCGCGGCGGCTGCCTCCGGGTCCTGCCAGATGTTGCGCTCCCGATAGCTCAGTCCGGCTGCGGCCAGGTCGGCGCGCAGCATGGTGCAGAACGGGCAGCCAGGGCGGGCGTACATCACGATGTCGGTGTCGGCCATGTGTCCAGTGTGCGCCAAGGGACATGTCGGACGACGAATCAGCCCGTGCGCAACCGGCCGGCGTCGGCTGACCGGGTGTCCAAGGTGTCCGTCCTTTGGTGTGGTGCAGGCTGGGCTCAACGGCTACCTTTCGGGCAGTCGGCCCAACTAGGTGAACGCTGTTAACTACGCTGCCGTTTACCACCAAAACGGAGAGTCATGACCCAGGCCGCACGACGTGACCGGAACCGAGTCGACACCGACCAGTCCATCCGAACCGTGGCCAGAACGCTACTGGTCAGTCGGGGCCGGCAGGGTGTCACGCTGCGCGCGATCGCGCGCGAGATGGGCATCACGGCGCCCGCCCTCTACCGGTACTACGACTCGTTCGAGGACCTGATCCGCCACGTCTGCACCGACATCTGCGCCGACCTGACCGCCGAGTTGGCGGCAGGCCTCGCGGCCGTGCCCGACGAGGATCCACCGGGCCAAGTCTTCGCGGTATGCCGGGGATTCCGGGCGTGGGCCGTCCGGCATCCGCAGGAGTTCAGCCTGGTGTTCGCGACACCGGCCAGCGGCCAGCCCACCGACTGCACACCGGATCCGTTCGGGCGGATCTTCCTGACGGTCGCCGCGCGTGTGCTGACCGGGCAGCACCTAGCCGTGCCGGCGGATCAGGAGGTGCCGGAGAAGCTGCGTGCCGACCTGGCCGAGTTCCGGGCCACGCTGATCAACACGCTCGCCGAGACTGGCATCGAACTGCCGGAACATCTGTTCCCGCTGGGCGCCGCGTACACCATGGTGCGGTTCTGGGTGCGGCTGTACGGGCAGGTGGCACTGGAGGTCTTCGGTCGGCTCCCGTTCTCGGTGTCCGTTCCGGAGGTCATGTTCGAGTCCATGGTCGCCGAGTTGGCCACCGAGATCGGCCTGACCGCCAAACGACCATGATCCGCCGCCGACCAACCCGCACAAACTCAGAAGATGCGTGTCCCCACGAGCCGACATTCGCCGAGCAAGCGGAATGTCAAAAATCAGCCCTTTCCTATGGGGCGCCCCCCATGTCCAGTCTATTTCATTTTTGGGGGTGAAATGGCTGGTTGGGGGCGGGCTGTGGATAACTCGCGTGGGTGTGGATGGCCGTTGGACAGGTGGCGGTTTGTGTGGTCCGGTCGGCTGTGCGGCCGACCGGACCATCGGTTCACAGCACCACGTTGACCAGTCGGCCCGGTACCACCACGACCTTCTTGGGCTCCGCGCCCCCGGTCAGCGCCAGGATCTTCTCGTCGGCCAGGGCAGCCCTGCGGACCTCGTCCCGTTCCGCCGCGGCGGGGACGATGACTCGGGAGCGGACCTTGCCGTTGACCTGGATCGGGTACTCGATCGTGTCCTCGACCAGGTACCGCTCGTCGGCGACCGGGAACGGGCCGTGGGCCAGTGAGTCGCCGTGGCCCATGCGGGTCCACAGTTCGTCGGCGACGTGCGGGGCCAGCGGTGCCAGCATCTGGATCAGCGGCTCGGCCAGCACGCGAGGGGTGCCGGTCGTCGCCGCGTAGACCTTGGTGACGTGGTTGTTCAGCTCGATCAGCTTGGCGCCTGCCGTGTTGAAGCGCATGCCCGCGTAGTCCTCGTGTACACCGGCGATGGCCTTGTTCAGTGCCCGCAGGTCGGCCTCGGTCGGCTCCGCGTCGGTCAGCCTTGGTTCGCCGGTCTGCTCGTCGACGACGTTGCGCCACAGGCGTTGCAGGAATCGTTGCGCGCCGACGACGTCCTTCGTCGCCCATGGGCGGGACATGTCCAGTGGGCCCATGGACATCTCGTACAGGCGCAGCGTGTCCGCGCCGTAACGACGGCACATCTCGTCCGGCGACACCGAGTTGCGCAGGCTCTTGCCCATCTTGCCGTACTCGCGGTGGACCTCACGGCCGTCGTGGTACCAGCGTCCGTCTACTTCGGACACCTCTTCGGCCGGCACGTAGACGCCGCGCTCGTCGGTGTAGGCGTAGGCCTGGATGTAGCCCTGGTTGAACAGCCTGCGGTACGGCTCGACCGAACTGACGTCACCCCGGTCGAACAGCACCTTCTGCCAGAACCGGGAGTACAGCAGGTGCAGCACGGCGTGCTCGACACCGCCGATGTACAGGTCGACGCCACCCGGGTCGTGCGGGCCGTGCTCGGCGGGGCGCGGGCCGACCCAGTAGCGCTCGTTCTCCGGGGCGCAGAACGTCTCGTCGTTGGTCGGGTCGATGTAGCGCAGCTGGTACCAGCACGAGCCTGCCCACTGCGGCATCACGTTGACATCGCGGCGATACGTCTTGGGCCTGTCGCCCAGGTCCAGCTCGACCTCGACCCAGTCGGTGGCCTTGGCCAGCGGCGGGGCCGGCTCCGAGTCCGCGTCGTCCGGGTCGAACGTGATCGGCGCGTAGTCCGGGATGTCGGGCAGTTCCACCGGCAGTTGGTCGGCGGGCAGCGGGATCGGCAGGCCGGTCTCGTCGTAGACGATCGGGAACGGCTCGCCCCAGTAGCGCTGCCGGGCGAACAGCCAGTCGCGCAGCTTGTACTGCACCGTGCCCTCGCCGTGGCCGTGCTGCTCCAGCCACTCGATGATCGTCTTCTTGGCCTCGGCGACGTCCATCCCGTCCAGGAACCCGGAGTTGACCGCGGGACCCTCGCCGGTAAACGCCTCGCCGTCGAAACCCTCGCTCGGCGCGACCGTGCGGATGATCGGCAGGTCGAACGCGACCGCGAAATCCCAGTCCCGCTGGTCCTGGCCGGGCACGGCCATGATCGCGCCGGTGCCGTAGCCGGTCAGCACGTAGTCCGCGATGAACACCGGGACCTGGGCACCGTTCGCCGGGTTCGTGGCGAAGACGCCGGTGAACACGCCGGTCTTGTCCTTGTTCTCCTGCCGGTCCAGGTCCGACTTCATGGACGCGGCCCTGCGGTAGGCGGCGACCGCATCGGCCGGGGTCGCCGCGCCACCGGTCCAGCTCGGGTTGACCTCGGCCGGCCACGCGGGCGCGGTCACGCTGTCCACCAGCGGGTGTTCCGGCGCCAGGACCAGGTAGGTCGCACCGAACACCGTGTCCGGGCGGGTGGTGAAGACCTCAATGTGCTGGTTCCCGGCCGGGAACCGGATGCGGGCGCCCTGAGAGCGGCCGATCCAGTTGCGCTGCATGGTCTTGACCTTCTCCGGCCAGTCCAGCAGGTCCAGGTCGTCGACCAGGCGGTCGGCGTAGGCGGTGATCCGCATCATCCACTGGCGCAGGTTGCGGCGGAACACCGGGAAGTTGCCCCGGTCGCTGCGGCCCTCGGCGGTGACCTCCTCGTTGGCCAGCACCGTGCCCAGGCCGGGACACCAGTTGACCGGCGCGTCGGACAGGTACACCAGCCGGTGGTCATCGATCACCTGCCGCCGCTCGACGTCGGTGTGCTCGGCCCACGGGCGGCCGTCCGGGATCGGACGGGTGCCGGCGGCGAACTCCTCGATCAGCTCCGCGACCGGGCGGGCCCGCTGCACCGA
>Ga0137385_10000441_pt1 | contig 33940 bp, 30 predicted proteins | sample SagtaG_FD_104921 | JGI IMG/M metagenome (GOLD analysis project Ga0137385, IMG submission 104921) | Vadose zone soil microbial communities from Sagehorn Ranch, Mendocino, California, USA - Sage2_R_80_16 metaG | ecosystem: Environmental > Terrestrial > Soil > Vadose zone | place: USA: California... | reverse complement strand
GCAGGAAGACGAGTTGAAGCGGTTGAGGCGGGAGTTGGAAGAGAGCCGCATGAAATCTGCCGCCGGCGGGCTGGATGAGGCTGTGGCGCGGGCGGTGGAGGTGAAGGGCGTGCGGGTGCTGGTACACCGGGCCGATAACCTGGAGCGCGGACAGTTGCGGACGCTGGTCGACAATCTGAAGCAGAAGATCGGCGAGGGAGTGGTGGTGCTGGGGTCTGCGCAGCCGGAGGGACGCGTGGCGCTTATCGCCGGAGTTACGGCGGGGCTGACCAAGCGCATCCAGGCGGGAAAGCTGGTGGGCGCTGTGGCTAAGCTGGTGGGCGGCTCGGGGGGCGGCAAACCGGAGATTGCCGAGGCCGGGGGCAAGGACCAGGGGCAGATCGATGCGGCGCTGCAGGCGGCCGCGGGGATTGTCGGGGAGTTGCTGGGCTAGCTAGGCTTTTCCCCACTCATAACGATGCTGCGATCCATGAGAACTTTACCGTTCCGGCCGCATGTGGAATGAGTACGCGACCCCTGCTTTGAAGATCGGGAAGACGTGGTAGGGGGCAGCGGTTTTATTCCAATCGGCAATTTGTGCGGCGAGATCTGCCGAGAACCCGGGATAGGTGGCAACCGGCTGGCATTGGGTGAACTGGGTCGTGCACACCTGCCCCGAGAGCTGAACGGCCACGGTAGGCTTGTCGATGAATGCAACGCCCAATTCGACGGGAAACGTGAAGTTCTTGCGCGAGTGCGACACGATGTGGCCGAGGCCGGTCGTGAGCATGAAGCCGCTTCCCTTGAGCAATAACCGTCCGGTGCCGTGAACGGGGTCAGCGTCGTCGGAGGCCCAGGCAACGTCGTTGACAGTGAAGATGTTGCCCTTCTCCGAGAGAACATCGACACGGACGCGATTCTGGTTAACGATCAGGAAGCCGGGACTGATCCTGAAGGGAACCCGCTGGAACGGGTAGAAATCGACCATCGCGCCGGCGTTCGGCAATTCCAGGTTGAGGTTGATGATGAAGCCATTGTCGGTATACCTGTGGGTGAGATTGAGGTAATTCCCGAAGACGCGCGCATCGATCTTGGGAGCGAGATTGGTTCCGATCCCAACCCCGATACCCAGCGTGGAGACGCCTGCGCCGAGTGTGACGCGGGAGAAGGACTCGCGACGAACAGCGGTGAATTCGACCTGTGCGCCAGCCGCGCCGAGCGGGTCTGATTCGGACGCGAGGGAGATAACCGGCAGCAATGGATGGCCGGAGGGCAACTGAGCGGGAATCGCAGCTGCATGGAGAAGCAAAGCCAGGGATAAGCCAAGAAAATATCGGCGCATCTTACGCAAACTCCTCAAGCACGGGGCGGCTAGCTGGAACCCTGTGGGAGTGGAAGGCGCCCGGGTCGGCGGGATCGGTCGGGCTCGGCACTGTGCCTTGCCCCTTGCGGACGCGAATATTTCATCAGACTACCGGAAGCCGCTTTAGGGTAGCGGCCGGGATTCCGATGGATGGGAAAAGCGGCGGCGAGCGACGGTAAACCTGCCGTAATGATTCAGATGCAGCCTGGGAACGTAAAGGAATCCCACAAAGGAATAGTTTAAAGAATTGGTTATGGCGGGCGGGCAGAGCGAACGTTGTGAACCACTGGTTGCTGGACGGAAGCCAAGCCCGTTGGAATGAGGGACGATCTCAGCCACCATATCGTCTGCGCATAGTGGGACGGCGTAACAACCGAATGGTTGATTCCAGAGTCTGAGTTCCGATAGAGGTCAATCCGCGGTCAGGGTGCTTTTCGAGTAGACGATTGCTCAAAGCCACGGCTCGGGTGCTCTCTTGAACTGTCATTGTGGAACGTGGACTGCATTCTTCTCCTGCCGATCTTTGCCCGTTGCTTGATCTGAATGACAAGTGGCGCTAGCTGGCGCGCCGCATGCAATCACGAATCGTATGGCCATATTGATATGATGAAGTGTACGAACCGCTCGGATTGTCTCCGACATCGGCGCGCGCAAGTGGCGGTGAATTGGTCAAGTCTGTTTGATTTCAGATCATCCGGAGTGGCTATGATTGGTTTCTGGGAACGAGTAGTCTTCGCTTTTCGCTGTTCTCTGTCGATCCTGTTTCGCTCTGCTATTCCCGACGACATTGCGCAGAAGCTGCTCAAGCCTGCCGCCGCGGTGCAACACGCGCCGGTTCCCGCCGCGCCCGCGCTTTCCCGTCTTAAGGAAGCTGAACGACCAGCCTCGGACGCGTTCGATCGCGCTGTGCAAATGCTGGCGCTGTTGCAACGCGATGGACGGCTGATCGATTTCCTCGCAGAGAACATCTCCCCCTATCCCGACGCGCAACTGGGAGCCGCGGTCCGGACAATCCACGAGGCGTGTCGGAAAGTACTCGACCAATATGTAAAGCTGGAGCCGATTCTTAACTCCGAAGAGGATCAGCCAGTAACGGTGGAGGCGGGCTTCGACCCGGCAGCCATCAAGCTGATCGGCAACCTGGCAGGAGAGCCGCCGGTTCGCGGATTGTTGCGACACAAAGGGTGGCGCGTGAAGGAAATGAACATGCCGCCGTTGCCGCAAGCCTCCGGACGCTTGGTGATCGCACCCGCGGAGGTCGAGCTTCCCTGACGTGTCAACCACGTCTGTACATAGACGAGCGGTTTGAAAAGGAGACATTCTTTGTCCGCCAAATACATCGTTGGCATTGATCTGGGGACGACAAATTCAGCGCTGGCGCGCTGCGACGTCAAGGCTTCCGACGAGGAAAGCCGCATCGAGATTTGCAGCATTCCACAGTTGATCAATCCGAACGAAGTGGCGGAGCGCACGTTGTTGCCTTCGTTTCTTTACATTCCGGGCGAGTTGGATTTTCCGAAGGACAGTATCTCACTGCCATGGGAACCCGAGCCTAAGTTCGTAGTCGGGGAACTGGCGCGCAAACGCGGTGCCGAGAGTCCCAACCGCCTGGTTGCCTCCGCCAAGTCATGGCTCTCTTATGCCGGAGTGAATCGAACTTCGCCGATCCTGCCGTGGCAGGCGCCCGCGGAGGTTCCCAAGCTTTCGCCGGTCGAGGCGTCATCACAGTTCCTGCAGCACTTATGCAAGGTGTGGGAAGGCGGCGCGTCAGGAAAGCAAGGAGAAATTGCTCTTGCGGAACAGGACATCCTGCTCACGGTGCCCGCTTCGTTTGACGAGGAAGCACGGGAGTTGACTCGGCGCGCAGCCGAACAGGCCGGTTATCAGCACGTCACGTTGCTGGAAGAACCCCAGGCAGCCTTCTATGCCTGGCTTGAGGGCCAAAGCGACGATTGGCGCCATCGTATCCGCGTCGGCGACCTGGTGCTGGTATGCGACGTCGGCGGCGGCACCACGGATTTCAGCCTGATCATGGTTTCCGAAGAAGACGGCGAACTTACGCTGAAACGTGTCGCGGTCGGCGATCACATCCTGCTGGGTGGCGACAACATGGACCTCGCGCTCGCCCGCCTTTTGCAGCAGCGCCTTGAGGCCTCCGGTTATCGCATCGATACCTGGCAGTTGCTTGGCCTGTGGCATCAATGCCGCACCGCGAAGGAACAACTCTTCCAATCGCCGAAAACGCAGAGTCGTCCCATTACGCTCCTTGGCAAAGGGACCAAGCTTGTTGGCGGCACCATCAAGACAGAGTTGACGCGCGAAGACTTGGACCAGGTTCTGATCGATGGATTCTTTCCCCTGGTTGCCAGCAGCGAATTACCTGCGCGGCAGCGGCGTGTTGGTTTTCAGGAACTGGGGTTGCCGTACGCGGCCGATCCAGCCGTGACCAAGCACCTTGCACGGTTCCTGTCGGAGCAGGTTCGTAATAGCCCTGAGTCGGCCGGCATTCGACGCGGCCGCAGCGGATTGGCATGTCCCACGCACATCCTGTTCAACGGTGGAGTGATGAAAGCGGCCGTACTGCGCGACCGCGTGGTCGAGGTGCTGAACGGCTGGCTGGGACAAGAAGGATTCAACGCGCTGGGACCAGAGCAAATCCTCGAAGCCCCGGACCTCGAGCACGCTGTCGCACGAGGCGCTGCCTACTACGGAAAGGCTCGTCGCGGTTACGGTGTCCGCATTCGAAGTGGTGCCTCGCGCACTTATTACATCGGAATCGAAAGCGCCATGCCTGCAGTGCCCGGCATGGAAGCCCCGCTTAAGGCGCTATGCGTCGTTCCTTTTGGCATGGAAGAGGGCACTGAGGCCACGATTCCAGACCGCGAGTTTGGCCTCGTTGTCGGCGAGCCAGCCGAGTTCCGCTTCCTGAGCTCCAGCGTTCGCAAGCAGGACCATGCCGGCAGCCTTCTGGAAGACTGGGGTGCTGATTTAGAGGAACTCAGCCCATTGGAGGTCACGCTCAAACTGGATGGCCGGCAGGGATCGGTTGTGCCGGTGCGGATCGAGACTCGTGTCACCGAACTCGGCACCCTCGAGGTCTGGTGCGTGTCGCGCGATGGAACGAATCGCTGGAAGCTTGAGCTGAACATTCGCGAAAAAACCGGGAGGTGAGTTCGCCGGTGGCTTCTCGTTATCTGATCGGCATCGATCTGGGCACGACAAACTCAGTCGTGGCATTCATGGACACCCAGAATGTTGCCGACGCAGGCTCGCCGATTCATGTGTTCCCCGTGCCGCAGTTAGTGGCACATGGGGAAGTCTGCACATTGCCAACGCTTCCGTCTTTTCTTTACTTCCCCACACAGGATGAGTTATCTGCCGGAGCCGTGAGCGCCACTTGGAATGAGGACCCGCCCATGGTTACGGGTGTGCATGCGCGCGAACAGGGAGCGCTTGTGCCAAGCCGCCAAGTGTCTTCGGCCAAATCCTGGCTCTCTTATCCCGGCGTGGATCGGTGCGCCAAGATCCTGCCGGCTCAGGCTGAGCACCCGCAACCAATGATTTCTCCGGTCGAAGCGTCCGCACGCTACCTCATGCATCTGCGCGACGCATGGAACGGTGCAATGGGGACGGATGCCGCAGCACGTTTTGAGCACCAGGAAATCGTCCTCACTGTGCCAGCTTCGTTCCATGAAGATGCGCGGGAGCTGACGGTCGAAGCCGCGCGAACCGCCGGACTCGAAAGACTCACTCTGCTCGAAGAACCGTTGGCAGCATTTTATGCATGGATCGCGGCGAATCGACAGGCGCAGTCGAGCGACACATCCTTGCGCCCTCACCTGTCGCGGGAAGGGGCAGCTGAAGACCTCAATGATGGCGACCTGATTCTGATATGCGACATCGGCGGCGGTACAAGCGACTTCAGCCTGGTGCGCGTGCGCCGGGAGAATGGCGAGTTGACATTTGAGCGAACCGCCATAGGTGAGCACCTCTTGCTCGGCGGTGACAATCTCGATTCTGCCTTGGCCCACCATGTCGAAGAGAAGCTTGGAAATATCAAGCTCACACTTCGACAGCGCTATGCCTTGCGTCGAGTCTGCTGCGCTGCGAAGGAGCAGTTGCTTCGTGATTCGTACCCGGAGCATGTGCCGATCACGATACTGGGCGGCGGTCGCGCCGTCGTTGGCCAGTCGCTTAGCGTTGACCTGACACGCGACGAAGTCGTGAAGGTTCTCACGGACGGATTCCTGCCCACCACTGCGCCTGGTGACCTTCCGGCGCGCGGCCGTACAACAGGTTTGCGTGAGCTTGGTCTGCCCTATGCCAGCGACCCCGCGATCACCAGGCACCTCGCCGCATTTCTGACGCAGGCGGCTGTGGCCATGAATCCCTCCTTCGCAGACCACGGAATGGTCCAACCCAACGCGGTGCTCTTCAATGGCGGATTCTGTGCGCCAGCAGTCACTCGCGAAAGGATTATCGAGGCGATCACTTCCTGGTTCGGCGGACCCCAAATGGGTTGGCGGCCCAAGGTGCTCGACAACAACTCTGTTGAGAGTTCTGTGGCTCGAGGCGCTGCGTACTACGGCCAAGTGCGACGCGGCACCGGTTTGCGCATCGGGGCCGGCAGCGCGCGCACCTACTACATCGGCTTGCGCTCGGACGACTTCCTGGAGGGCATCTGTGTCTTGCCTGCCGGAGTCAACGAGGGCGCCACGCTTCCCCTGCTAAACCGCGAGTTTTCAGTCCTGGCTAACCGGCCAGTATCGTTCACATTGTTCAGTTCACGGACGCGGCACGATGCGCATGGCGAAGTTGTTGCCCTGGACGAAGCTGAAGTAGATCATCACCCGCCCTTGGTGACCCTGTTGCGTTATGGAAAGAAACTGCGCGAAGTGCGCCTGAACGTCCACCTCAGAGCCAGTTTCACCGAGGTTGGCACCCTGGAACTGTGGTGTGAATCGCGGGACACCCCACATCGCTGGCGGCTGCAATTCGAACTTCGCGGCGAAGAGGCGCAGGCGCGGCAACAAGATACAACGAAATCACAATCTGCGCCGCCGCGTTCATTTGCCGATACGAATTCCGATACAACCATCGAATCTGCCGTGAGATTGATACGGAATGCATTCAGCAACTCCGGTGATGGTGACGCCCTCGCGCCCGAGATGCTTGTCAGCCAATTGGAGACGACGCTCGGTGCGAAGAGAGACTCCTGGCCGTCATCAGCGATTCGCCGGTTCGCTGACGCGCTCATCGAAGTTGCTGCGGGACGCAAGCAGTCTCCGCGCCATGAAGTGCGCTGGCTTAATCTCAGCGGGTTCTGTTTGCGGCCTGGATTCGGTGTACAGGGTGATGATGCCCGCGTTAAAGATTTGCTGACAATCGTATCGAACGAACTCGCATTTGAAAACGAACTGCAATGCCAGGTCCAATTGCTGGTGCTATTGCGTCGAACCGCCGGCGGCATCCACGCCAGCGCACAGCAGGCGCTCTTTCGCAAGCAGACGAGTCCTGCGGGGCACAAGAAAAGTGGCCGCGCGAACCGGCAACTTGAGTACGAGGAGTGGCGCCTGTTTGCCAGTCTTGAGCACCTGCTGGCCAGTAGCCGTGCGGCGCTTGGCGAGAGACTGTTGGCGAAAATCAGGAAGAATCCCGATGATGCAATATTTCTATGGTCGCTCGGGCGGCTCGGCGCCCGCATCCCACTTTACGGGCCGCTGCACTCTGTCGTGGCGGCTGAAACGGCCGCAGAGTGGCTGAAAGTCCTGCTGAATTTGCCCATGTTCACTGCGGCGACGGAATCAGCCATCGTACTACTCGCGCGACGCACTGACGACCGTTCCCGCGATATCGACGATGCACTTCGTGAGCAGGCGATAGCTCGCTTGATGACCCTTGGAGTTGCTGATGATACGATCCAGCTTTTGTCAAAGTACGTCCCGCCTGAACGGGCGGATGCGGTCCGCAGCTTCGGAGAATCCCTGCCGTCTGGGTTGCAACTCATCAGCTCTTCGAATTGCCTGCTGTCGGTCCCAGCGCTGCATAGCTTTGGATCCACGATCTTGAAGCCCACGTGAGCAGTCAGTTGGCTAGATAGAACGACCAGATTATCGTCTCCCACGACGCTCGGAAAGAGAAGCCCCTGGATTTCCCTCCCGATCGAGTTCTCGGGCGAGATCCATCGAAGCGGCCAAATCATTCTTGGCGAGACAGGCCATTCTGATGGCATTTGCCGCCATGCCGGCCCCCGTCGTATGAAAACCTGTCGAATTCGCTCATGGCAAGGGACCGCGGCGATGAGGAACACTTACGTAACAAGATCAAAAGCGGGGTAAGGAGATTTGACAAGCCGTCCTTTCGAGTCGCATCATTCGCTTTGAAAGCGGCAGAGACCAGAGAGGCCGCCCCAGTATGCGCCGGACCGTATTGCGCACACCGTGGGGCGGCCTTTCTCTATTTTGACGTGAAACAGATCACGGAGAGGGTCTCTGTGAGGAGAGAGCCAAAGGATGATCGACACCAAAACCAGAAGTCAGCACAACGTACCCCCTGCAAACATTCTGGACAGAATCGGCATTCCCTCGGTGCTAGTCTGGGGATTCATCGGTCTGCTGCTGTTTATGATTGGCGATGGTGTGGAATCTGGCTATCTCGCGCCTTATCTAAGCGAGTTGCACTTTTCCGACAAAGCAGTTGGCTCAGTCTTTACTTTGTACGGTTTTGCCGCCGCTTTGGCTGGGTGGCTCTCCGGTGCTTTGTCGGATGTATGGGGACCACGCCGCGTAATCTCGATCGGTTTGGTCATCTGGGTGGCATTTGAAGTGCTCTTCCTCACGCTTGGCATCAAGAACGCCAATTACACAGCAATTTTGATCACTTACGGTCTGCGTGGACTTGGCTATCCACTCTTCGCCTACGGTTTTCTTGTCTGGATTACTGTAGCTGCACCGAAATATCGCCTCGCTTCGGCAATGGGCTGGTTCTGGTTTGCTTTCACAGGCGGATTGCCGACGCTTGGCTCGCAAGTGGCAAAGTATGCAATTCCTCGTATCGGCGCATACAACACGCTCTGGGCTTCCACTGGACTGGTAGTTCTGGGCGGCATCGTTCTGCTGGTGGGTGTGCGCGACAAGCGCGGATCCCGGCGCCTGGTAGCCTCCCAGGAGGAACCACTTAAAGCGCTTATCGGATCTCTAGAGCTGGCATATCGCAACCCCAAGACGCTCGTGGCCTGTATTGTGCGCGCGATCAATACCGCGCCGGAGTTCGGCTTCTTCATCATCCTGCCCGCATTCTTCCAAACCACGATCGGCTTTTCGCAGTCGCAGTATCTTAATGTGTTGGGCGCGATCTTTCTTTCCAATATTATCTGGAACCTGCTCTTCGGTCTTATCGGCGACCGCTTTGGATGGCGTAAGACGGTGGCGATTTGCGGTGGGTTTGGCAGTGCCGTCAGTACCCTTGCTCTTTATTACGTGCCGCTGACGACACATCACTATGGGTTGAGCATTCTAATCGGCATGTTCTACGGGGCTACGCTGGCTGGATATGTCCCGCTATCGGCACTCACACCGATGCTGGCCCCGGATCATCGTGGTGAGGCACTCTCACTGCTTAGCCTGGGCGCGAGTGCGTCGATGCTGCTTGGACCCGCCCTCGTGACACTCTTCCTGGGGCTTGCAGGTGTAGTCGGCATGATGTGGATCTTCGCGGCACTCTATTTTGCGAGCGGCTTGATGGCACTCGTATTGCGAACTCCGAACGATACTAGGACCGGGGTATAACGAATGGCCTGGGTTGCGATTGATGCGGGCACGTCCGTAATCAAGGCCGTCGCTTTTGCAGACGACGGCCGCGAGATAGCGGTGGCACGGCAGCGGACCGCCGTTCTGCATCCACGCATCGATTTCTCCGAACAAAGAATGGAAGATGTGTGGAGCGCCGTGGTGGAGACCGTGCGCACGGTAATGTCGCAGATCGAGGAAAGAGTTCGTGGTATTGTTTCCACGGCGCAAGGTGACGGTTCCTGGCTGGTGGACGAACTCGGCAGACCCGCAGGACACGCCATCCTATGGAGCGATGGCCGCGCAGCGGAGATCGTTGAGCGCTGGCGCAACGCTGGCGTAGTAGAGCGGTCTTTCCGTACGAGTGGGTCGGTGACCTACCCGGGACTGCCAAACGCAGCCTTCGCATGGCTGGAGAAATATGAACCGGAGAGAATCCGTCGCGCGCGCTGGTCGCTCACGTGCAATGGATGGATTCACGCGCAGCTTACGGGGCGATTTGTGGCAGACCTTACTGACGCATCCAATCCCTTCAGCGATGTGATGCGCGGAGAATACTCACCCGAAGTGCTGGCGATGTATGAAGTTGAGAAGTATGCAGCTATACTGCCTCCAATCGCGAAGGGGAGCCACGCCTGCGCGCCGTTGACGGAAACGGCCGCCATCGAATTAGGCCTGCCGGCAGGAACGCCTGTGGTGATGGCCCCGTACGATATCGTTTCGACAGCATACGGTTCCGGCGCCGCAATGGATGGACAGGCATGTGTGATTCTGGGAACAACCATCTGTGCAGAAGTGATCACGGCATCTCTTGACTTGTCGCGCCCACCATCAGGCACGACCATCGCTCTGGGCGATAGCTTGCACTTGCGCGCGATGCCAACGCTTACCGGCTGTCAGGCGTTGGACTGGGCCGCGACGCTCTTACAGGTAGATGGGTTGCTTGCTTTAGGAGAACTTGCTGCACAAGCGCAGTCCGGCAGCGGAGGCGTTTACTTCCTGCCGTATCTCTCCACTGCAGGAGAGCGTTCGCCGTTTCTCGATCCTGCCGCGCGCGGTAGTTTCCATGGCATTTCGCTGGTGACGAAGCGTACTCAGATGGCACGTGCAGTGTATGAAGGACTTTCATTTGTAATACGCGAGTGCTTGGAGACTGCGACGCAGGGCCATCTGCATGAAGTGCGTGTCTGCGGAGGTGGAGCACGCAGCGATCTGTGGTGCCAGATGATCGCCGACGTCACGAATATCGCTGTAATACGTTCCGCGGATAGTGAGGTAGGTGCGCGCGGCGCGCATCTTTTCGCGCTCGCAGCGACAGGAGAGATAGAAAGCATAGCCGCTGGTGTGCAGAAGTTTGTGACTACTGGAACGGATTTCCAGCCCTCTCCGCAAGCGCACCGCTTCTATGCGGAACGGTTTGAGACCTTCCGCAAGCTGCGCGATCTCGCTAGAGACCAGTGGCTTGTATTGGCAGGTGAACGATGAAAGCCCCTGTGTATCTTGGTATCGATTTGGGCACGCAGAGCGTCCGCATTTTGGCGGTCACGGAGGAAGGTTCAATCGCGGCATCTGCATCGCATCCGCTTACAAGTGCGCGCGACGGCGCACGACATGAGCAAGACCCCGAGCAGTGGTGGCGCGCAGTGGTGGCGTGTGCACGCGCCGTGATGGATGAGCTTGGGAACCAGTGCGAAGTGAAAGGACTTGCCACCGACGCCACATCGGGCACCATCCTGCTGATCGACGATCAGCTGCGACCCTTGACGGCAGGGTTGATGTACGACGACGGTCGAGCGAATGATGAAGCGGCGATAGTGAATCGAGCAGGCGAAGCCCTGTGGAGCAAACTGAGCTATCGCATGCAGCCCTCGTGGGCGCTACCCAAGCTGGTATGGCTTGCGTGGAACGGTAGGATCCCAAAGGGCGCCAGACTCGCCCACCAGAATGATTTCATCAATGCACGTCTGGCCCGTCGCATGCTTGCCGGCGATTCAAGCAACAGCCTGAAGACTGGTTTTAACCTGCTCCGCATGCAGTGGCCGTGGGAGATTCTCGATTCGCTTGCTCTGGAACGAGGGCTCTTCCCTGAAATTGTTCTCCCTGGCATGCAGATTGGCGAGACAGGCAAAGCCGCCGCTGAGCTGACCCAGATTCCTGCTGGAACACCAATCTTCGCCGGCATGACAGACGGTTGCGCGGCGCAGATCGCTTCCGGAGCGATAACGGTTGGTAGCTGGAATTCGGTGATAGGCACTACGCTGGTAATCAAGGGCGTTACGCAGCAACTGTTGCACGATCCACTGGGTGTCGTCTACTCGCATCGCTCTCCGGATAACATGTGGCTCCCTGGTGGCGCATCCAGCACTGGTGCGGGTGTGTTCACAAAGAAGTTCCCTGGAGCGAACCTGGAAACGCTCAGTCATTCAGCGCAGCAGATGGGCCCAGTTCAATTGGTGGTGTATCCATTGGCCGGCAAGGGCGAACGTTACCCATTCGCGGCACCGGAGGCGGAGGGTTTCGTAATCGGACAAGCAACTTCAGCAGAAGAAGAATTTGCCGCCACGCTGCAGGGTATTGCGTTCATCGAGCGCCTTGCCTTCGATGGTCTGCGCAAGATCGGTGCGCCGACGCATGGAAGCCTTACCAGTTCCGGCGGCGCAACGAAGAGCGGGGCACTGAACCAGATTCGCGCAGACGTGATGCAGCGGACGATCAGTGTGCCGCGTGTAACGGAAGGCGCATTTGGCATGGCCGTGCTTGCGGCAGCGCATAACTCTTCCATCGCCGAAGCGGCGGCAAGGATGGTTCGCATGGACCGTACGATCGAACCAAGGCGGAGTTTTGACGAATACGCCGATCAATATGCTGTGCTGGTGGACGAACTTGCCCACCGCGGATGGCTGCCGCAAGATGCCGCTGAGTTTGCCCATGCGGGAGCGAACCTGTGAGTCGCATCGTGCTGGTCCGTCATGGTGAAACGGTGTGGCATGCGGAGAACCGCTACGCCGGACTTTCTGATATTGAGCTCACGCCCAAGGGTCTGCAGCAGGCAGAGCAGCTTGCCGCGTGGGCGCGCATAGCGAACCTTTCCGCTGTGTGGTCGTCCACCCTTTCGCGCGCACGAATAACGGCGCAAGCAGCGGCCGATGCTGCGGGCGTCCCTCTGCAGGTGAGCGAACGACTCATCGAGCTGGACTTCGGCCGTGGTGAAGGTCTGACCGATGCGGAGATGGAGGAGCAATTCCCGGAAGAGCGCGCAGCCTTCATACGCGATCCTGTGGCGCACCATCTTCCTGGCGGCGAAGACCCAGTGCGCGCCGCAGAGCGGGGCATGGCCGCGTTACGTGAAATTGCGGCTGCCTGGCCTGCTGGACGTAGCCTGGTGGTCGCTCACAATACGCTGATCCGGTTGATGCTGGGCAGCTTGCTTGGAATTCCGTTATCGCGGTATCGCGCCGTTTTTCCGCGCCTGGCCAACGGAACACTCACCGAAATTGAACTTTCTCCGCAGCCCAACGGCACTGTGGCCTTGCTGTCATTCAACGCACCACTCATTCCTGAATAAGGAGATTGCAACAAATACATGAGTAGACAGAGACTTCTTTGCATCGGCGACCACTTCATCCTTCCCGAACTCATGCATGCAAAACTGGGTCCTCTGGCAGAGCGCTTTGATGTTGCTGAAGCTTCTACGCCGTTTCCCCTGAAACCATTTCGCGATATCGCGGAAGTGCGCGAAGCTTCGGGATCTGAAGAACAGATGATTGAGGTGTTGCAAGGTGTTTCCGTGTGCATTGCACACCATGCTCCGCTGACAAAACGTGTCTTGGAGCACACTCCGGACCTGAAGCTCTTTATTGTTTGCCGTGGGGGACCGGTAAACGTGAATGTGCCTGCCGCGACGGAGCGCGGTGTCACAGTTGCCTATGCCCCAGCTCGCAATGCGGCTGCCACCGCCGAGCATACGGTGGCGATGATCCTCTGTGCGCTGCGCGGAATTCCCCAGGCTGATGCAGCCATGCGCATAGGGGAGTGGAAGGGAGCCTACACCTACAAGAGCGCAGGTTTTGAGCTGGAAACTGCGACAGCCGGTCTCATTGGATATGGCGCTATTGGCCGCATTGTTGCGCATATCCTGCGAGCATTCGGAACCAAGGTGCTCGTCTATGATCCATTCGCAAAGATCGATATAGCGGAGAGCATTGAGCAGGTTTCGCTCGACGAGTTACTCGTCCGTTCGCAGGTAGTTTCGCTGCACGCGCGCGCAACCAATGAGAGCCGCGGAATCCTGGGCAAAGCGCAATTCGCACGCCTGCAGAAAGGTTCCGTTGTTGTGAACTGTGCGCGCGGTTCACTGATGGACTACGATGCGCTGGCTGAAGCTCTGATATCCGGCCATCTTTTTGCCGCAGCGGCAGACGTATTTAGTGCGGAGCCGCTGCCGCCCAATTCTCCCCTGCTAAGGCTGCCGAATTTTGTGATGACGCCGCACATTGCCGGCGGCACACGGCAAGCGGCCGAAAAAGCCGCTGCCATCGCCGCGCAGGAATTGCAACTTTATCTCGACGGCAAGCCACTGCGATATTGCGTGAATCCGCAGTTGCGCTCCATTACTAAATAAGCCACAGACGCGGATTGCTCGTCGTCACGGCGTGAACACCGGCGGCGAGGAGATCTTCGATCTCCTTTACGCTTTCGATCAATCCTCCTCCAATGATGGTCAAGTCCGGATGGACTTCCTGCAGGCACTTGCCCACGCGTGGTGCAGCCATAGCTGGCAAAACCTCTACGGCGTCTGGAAGAAACTGAGTCAATGACTTCTTGGCCGCTGTCACAGCCGCTGTATCGATGGCAAAGGTGCGTTGTATCGTCTTGAGCCCCAGCGCCTGCGCGGCTTTGAGCGTGTCGGAGCGTGTGGAGACAATACCTGCTGCACCGTTTGCAGCCAGAAATTCAACTGCATGGCGATCTCGGGCAAGACCATCAAGGAAATCCATGTTTACTACGCACAGTTTGCCGCGATCGCGGGCGCGCTTAAGCAGCGTGGGTAATGTAAGCGGAGTACCTGTGAGGATATATAAAGTACTTGTTGGCGCAAGAAGCGCTTTCTCAAACGCTTCCATACTATTCACGCTTGCGATAATATGAGCACCTCCGAACCCGGCGGAACCAGGTAGGTTCGCCTGTGCCTCATCCGCGCAATAGAAACCCAAACGCGGCTGCTTCTTTTCCGGCAGTAAGGTCACTGCTTCCGTTGTCATTGGAAGTTGTCCTCGCCGCCATCATAGACGAACGGCCCGCTGATCCGTCCCTGAAAACCGGAGGACCGGCTGTTATTTCACATTGCTGTTGCAGTTTGTGAAGGGCTCGTCTTGCTTGGCGCCCGCAGTTGGCGCAAACTTCGGAACGCCCCGCCGTGCCGCCCGCCGCGAGGGTCTCAATGAATCTCAAGCTGGGCCGGAAGACGGTTTTGCAGGCGGTAAAGGAGATCTTCGCGGAATCGAAAACCCCGGCAAACAGCGACTTCTTCAACTGGAGCGTCTCCCATACACGCTCCTCGATGCTCTCGCTCGTCGACAAGTGAATCACGTGCACCGGCCGCGACTGGGCCCAGCCGGTGTACGCGTCCGATGCGCTGTTCCAGCCGGGCCGGGTTCCACGGCGGCTCGAAATTCACCACCACCGAAGCGGCTTGCAGATTGAGGACGAAGCTATCTGCGACCGAAATCGCTGCGGCGTCGTAGTTCAGTTTTCGGGAGGCGGCGGATCAGAGTTGAACATTTAGACGACTATCTACATGATGAAAGGATAGGATACTTATCTACAGGAACAGCTCTCGCTTTTCATGCTCTTTTAGTATAAATCTTTGATAATAAATCAGTTATGGTGGAGGCGGCGGGAGTCGAACCCGACATCAGTATTGAAAACGCTCAAGTTACTGATTCTGTGAATGCCAGGATTGGCATGATTTCCAGAATTGCCAAATCTACTGTACGGTCACTGTACAGTCTTTTCCCAGAATTACCAGAACTTCCAAACTCCACCTTCGGACAGTCCCCTCTTCGCGAATAGAGCATTCTGAAGTATCTTCGTAGTATTTCATAGGTCTATCGGTGAGAACCAAAGGGAGACGTAGCTTGCGCTGTGAGAGTGTGCCCCAGCCTCTCCAACCCGAAAATAGCGGTTCTTCTTATTTTCGATTAGTATAGGAAACGAAAATAACAGCACTTCGCTATTATCGTGCTGCTGCCATGAGCGAACTTGGTAACATCCCCGGCAAAAAGGTTTCGCAAGGCACGTTCTTAGCCTTGTGCCTGCGCCTCTACCACCCACCATCGAATGGACGCCGCGCCTCATCGGCGTGCTCTTCGAGGCGGACCGCCTCATTGGAAGACTCGCTGGGGAAGGCAGTCGGCTCCCCAATCCTCACGTGCTGATGCGTCCTTTCATGCGGCGTGAAGCTGTCTTGTCCAGCAAGATTGAGGGTACTCAGGCTACCCTTGGCGAATTGCTGGCTGCCGAGGCCGGTGCGGTGGTCAATCGCAGTCCCGAAGATCTACGGGAGGTCGCCAACTACGTGGTCGCGCTGGAGCACGGCATCTCTCTCCTGAGAAAACTTCCCTTCTCCGTGCGCCTGATCCGGGGTTTACACGAAAAGCTGATGAAAGGAGTGAGAGGGCAGCATGCAACTCCGGGGCTCTTTCGAAAGACGCAGAACTGGATTGGCAGGCCGGGCAGCACACTGGCAACTGCCACATACATACCTCCTCCGCCCGGCGAAGTGGAGCGGTGCCTCGCCGCCTGGGAGAAGTTTCTCCACGAATCGGATCTGCCACCGCTGGTGATTGTGGCTCTTGCCCATTACCAGTTCGAGGCCATTCATCCTTTTCTCGACGGCAACGGCCGCGTGGGGCGCTTGCTCATCACGCTCTTCCTGATCGAACGCAAGATTCTGCCGACACCACTACTCTACTTGTCTGCGTTCTTTGAAGCCTCCCGGCGCGACTACTACGAGGGCCTCAGCGGAGTGAGCGAGCATGGCGCGTGAGGGGACTGGCTGGAATATTTTCTCCAGGGAATCGCACGCATGTCCGAAGATGCGCTGAACCGCGCGACGCGCATCAATGATCTGCTGGCGGAGTGGCGTAACAAGCTGGTCGGCCACTCGACCAATGCTCCGCTGCGAATAGTCGATCTCCTGGCCGTCAATCCTTTTTTCACCATCAATGGCGCAGCCAGTCAACTGAAGATCGCCTTTACCACGGCCCAACGCGCGATCGATCGACTCGAGCAAAATGGCATTGTTCAACAGGTTTCAGACGTAAAGCGTGATCGGGTCTATTGCGCGCGGGCTCTTCTTGACATTCTTGAAGAACCTGCGCACCTCATGCCATCGAAATCCAAGTAAACAACACTCAGCACCCCGGCAATGGCAAACCGACTGTGATGAGAACGGTTCGAGGAGAAGTCAATATCCGTGCGCAGATCGATACCCCTGTGGCTGGCCATACCACCCTCCACGCCGAAAAGTCCTCATGACTGGCTCGGTTTTGCAGGAATCGAGAAGCCGCGTGTACGGATGATCTCTCGGGAACAGCAATTCGCCGAGAAGATTCACGCTTACACGCTTCCGCGAAGCGCTCCGAATAGCCGGGTGAAGGATCTGGTGGATTTGGCGCTTCTCATCGGAGATAACCAACTTGACCGGCGGAAGGTGTTCAACGCCTTGCATCTTACCTTTGAGCGAAGGGGGACGCACACTTCGCCAGCAAACATGAGTGCGCCGCCCCAGGAATGGCATACGCCTTTCCGGGCGCTCGCTGAAGAATGTGGTCTGCAGGCTGACATCGCTGCGGTCTTCGAGAACTTGCGCGAGTTCCTCGAAAGAGTCCTGGTTAGCGGCATGGAGCAGTGAACTGGAGATGGCCAGCAGAAGTTCAGAATCGATTTCATTCGAGCAGCGTGACGAGGAGAACCAGCGGCTGCGGGAAGAGAATGCGAGGCTGCGCCGTCTTCTGGCCGTTCACGGTATCCCTGTTCCACAGTTCGTACCAGACGATGCACGTCCGCTTCAAACGATCGCGCCCGCGACAGTGGAAAGCAAGGAGGAGCGCGCTCGCAAACGGATCGTGCTCTTCCGGAACTTGTTTCGCGGGAGAGAAGATGTCTATGCGCGGCGATGGGAGAATCCCGACGGCCGCTCTGGATACTCGCCAGCGGCGCTGAAGGACTGGAAGGCCATCAATTCAAGCAGGGCGGAGGATCGGAAAAAGGTCGAGCGCCTCTTCTATCGATCTCACACTCGTAGTGATACCGTTTACGCCACCCCGGCTCATGATAGTCCTGCAACTTGCCGCCTGATTGGGACCTTCCGCCAGAGCATAAACCTCGCCATTGGTCGCATGCTGCCGAACTTATCCTCCGGCTGATGCCGGTTAACTCTGGTTTTCCGGAGTGGCAGTTGCGCTCACGGCTTTTCCGAACGTGTTGAGCAGCGCAGAGATTGCGCCGGCAAGCCGCTCCTGGGTCACTGACTCCGGCAAAGGAATGGTCAATGCCGGGCGGCTCGTCCGGGCGTCACGGGTAAAGAGAGATGACAAAGCTCTATCCAGGGAGTTGGCGGGTGCGCCGTGGGAACGCCCCGTCGTGCCGCCCGCGGCGAGGGTCTCGATGAATCTCAGCCCGGCCTCGATGAATGAGGCCGCCGCAAGCTCGACGCCGTTGCCGCCAGAGGCTGCTGCGGGCGCCGGACGAATGCCTGCAGGTTCCGGTACCATTGCACCCGTTAAACTGGCCGGATGCGCCTGACCATCGGTCCGCGCTTGCATGGCCGCAACCGGTACTGCAGGAGCGTGGTCAATCTCCGGTTTCGGCCGGCCCGGCTGTTCGGCGAAGATATCCTTTACCGCCTGCAAAACCGTCTTCCGGCCCAGCTTGGCAAAGCTGACCTCGCCCGTGGGGGAATCGAACACCCCGGCAAACAGCGACTTCTTCAACTGCAGCGTCTCCCAAACACGCTCCTCGATGCTCTCGCTCGTCAACATGTGAATCACGTGAACCGGCCGCGACTGGCCCAGCCGGTGCACACGCCCGATGCGCTGCTCCAGCCGGGCCGGGTTCCACGGCGGCTCGAAATTCACCACCACCGAAGCGGCTTGCAGATTGAGGCCGACGCCTCCGGCATCAGTGGAAAGGAAGACCTTGCAGGCCGGATCGTTGCGAAACTTCTCGATCAAGGCGCCACGCTTCCGCGATGGCACGCCGCCATGGAGCGACACAAATCCGATTCCAAGTTTGCCAAGTTCCTCCCCCGCCAGATGGGTCATCCGCTCAAACTCGCTGAACACGACCACTTTGTGGTCCTCTTCCTGGGCAAGGTCGGTCATGATCTCGCGAAACTCCTGGAGTTTGGGCGAATGGTGGGTCTGCTTGTCGAAAAGGAAGGTCGAATTGCACAACATGCGCATGTTTTGAATGCAGCACAGGATGCGCTTTTGATCGATCTCGGAGAGCCAGCCCTGCCGCTCCCACTTGCGCATGAGCCCCGCAAGAATGTCGCTTTGCTCGTAGTAAGGCTCGGCTTGCTGGCCGGTCAGCGGCACGCGGAAGATCTTGTCTGAACGCTCGGGGAGTTCCTTCAGCACCTCCTGGCGCGTGCGCCGCAGCAGGATCGGAGCCAACTGCTCGTGAATGCGGTCCAGACCGCGATAGCCGGTCAGGCGGCCATTGGCATCAATCACACGGTGTTCGTTCACGAAGCGAAATGCGGGGCCCAGTCTCCGGCCGTCGGCGAACTCGACGACCGAAAACAGCTCTTCCAGTTTATTTTCGAGAGGCGTGCCGGTCAGGACCAGCGCGTAACGGCTCTTCAACTGTTTGATGGTGCGCGCGGTCGCGGTGGTCCAATTGCGGATTCGCTGCGCCTCATCGAGGATAATCAGGTCCGGCCTCAATTCCTGCATATCGCGGATGTCTTTGAGGACCAGTTCGTAACTGGTAAGAGTGAAAAACTCCGGGGACGCGTACATCGCGCGCCTTCGCGGCAACAGGCCATCGATGACCTGCGCGGAACGATCCGTAAATTTTTCGATTTCCGTCTTCCACTGATATTTGACCGAGGCGGGCGCAATCACCAGCACGCGCTCGATTCCCCGGCGCTTGCGCAGAAGTTCGGCCATGGCCAGCGCCTGCACCGTCTTGCCCAGGCCCATGTCGTCGGCAAGAACCACGCGGCCGCGGCAGGCTGCGAAGATTGCACCGCGTGCCTGATACGGCAGCAGACTGGTCTTCAAGATGCCGGCGGTCGGATCCTGTCCCCGCTTGAGCTTTGCCAGTAGCGCGCGCTCCAGTTCCAGGCCTTCCTCCAACTCGTTTTCCCGGTCGACGTATTCCAGAACGTCGCTATAGATGACCGCCTGTCCATCAGCAGTCCGCAACGTTTCCAACACCTCCGCAAATCGGCGGTAGTGCTCGCGGCGTAGAAGGCCATTGGCGTCGAAGTGTTCCGCGGCGAGCGAAACCGACGCCGGCGAAGGCGCGGCGGGCATGCGCAACCGCACTTCGATCGAATCGCCATACTGAAGCGAGATGGATGCCCGCGTGCGCTTAAACTTCGCCGCTTCCAGCGTCTTCTGATGGCGCCGTCGCAGGCGCAGCAGCATCGCTTCGATGTGCTTGCAGGTTCCCAGCGTGTTGACCGCGAAGTCCGGGCAGGAGCAATAATTTTCAAAGAGCCCCAGGCCGCGAATTGCCACCCGATAGGTCCGTCCGCTGGCCGACTTGACGGTGTAATCGCCATACGGTCCGTTGGCCGGTCGCTTCAATATCTTGAGCGGCGCTGCCGCGGCCCTGTCCCGCCGCTCGGCGATCTGTTACTCGATTAACATGAAAAATGTCCCCTCGCAAGGAGCGTACAACATGGCCCGTGCACTTACCGTAACGGCGAAGAACTTCTAAATTGTATGACCCCTCGGCGGCGTCCGCCATGACGTGAGAATCTCCTGGATCTTCCCGGCGACCTGTCGGCGGGCGGTAGCACGGTCCATTCCTCGCGCGAGCAACTCGTCGTATCTTGTGTGCTTGTGGCGAACTGCGGCGATGAGCGCTGCAGTCAGGCTCTCCTCCAGCGTGCAGCCCCCCGCCTCGGTCCGGCCGACCCGGCCGCTTCCTCTTCTGGCAGTGTGCTCGGCGATCGCATTCAGTTCAGGTTCTGGACAGCCCGGAAATAGCACCCGATGTGCTTCGCCATTTGCCGCCAGCGCCCGATCTTCTTCTCGCCGCCGCGCGGCCTCACGCACATGCGCAGCGGCCCGCTCCTCGGCATCCTCCACGCATTCCCGCTCGGCTTCGGCCAGTGCCGCAGTTTCCACGAGGATGCCCTGCCTCTCGTAGCGCTTCCGCAACCGGCTGAAGCGGACCACCACCGCCGCGCGCTCAGAGTGCCTCGTCGCTCGACGCGTCAAAGCCGGGTCACCCGCGGCCAGAAACTCGAGGTCGCCAAGACTTGCACACGCCAGGCAGAGCGGCTGCTCCGCTTCCATCAACAGGAAAGAGCCTCGCTCCATCTCTGCGCCGCATTCCGAGCATTGCGCATCACGCAGAATCTGGAATACCACGGGCCTATGAGCCTCGCTAAGTTCCTCCTGAAGCCGTTGCTGCTTGAGTTCTAAGAGCGCAGGCGAGACGTAGTGCGTGCGATAGCTCTTCTCGATTTCGGAATCTCCGCTCTTGCTGAACTGCAAGGGTATAGTGCCGGACCGCGAGCTGCGCACGTAGCCGGTTTCACTTGGCTTCAGGCCCTTCTCTTGAGCCCAGCGGCGCAACATCACCATCGAAGACGAAATCTTGCTGAGATTCCCTTCGATCACCTGCTCGAGGAAGTCGATTCGCCCCTTCCGCCAGGAGTCGACGTGGATTGACTGCAAAAGCCCCGTTCCGCAGAGAACGTCGATTGCACTCACGTAGCGTTGGCGCGCGAGAGCGTCCTCCGCGGCCCGAATTACTCGCTGTTCCAACTCTTGTTGACGATCCGAATGAGACATAGCACACAACGAAACTATCTACGGATGGCGATGAATGATCACTTTTGTCAGTGTCAAGCCGCGGTCTTCGTAAACTCTCGCTTGTTCAGCCGTCATACTGATGATCCTCCTGCGCAACGCAAATGTCTTGCATCAAGAATCTGGAACTCTGTCCGAACATGACAGACCGTAATGCAAGGATGCTGTGCTTCCCGGATTTTTGGTCCTGAAGACATTTGATCTATCAGAAGTCGTCCTCAGTCGAGTGAGGTTCCTTCGTATCAGAATCGGCTGCATGCGCTTTCGATGCGGGAATTTCCTATACTCTATACTCGACCGACAACGCTGATCCGAGGTTCTATGCAGAAGAACGAACTGGCGGTTTGGGCTACGAGTTCCGCAATCGTACCGATTGGTCTGATCCATACCCCTTTCAAATCCGCAACGGGCACTCCGATCCAGGCTGCGGCTAGCAAAGGGGGCAAAGGGTGTCGTCGAGTTGCTTCCCGAGTTGATCGCAGGACTGGGGGATCTGGCAGAGTCCGAACGGCTTTGGCTGATCTACCTGCTGGATTGCGCCTCGGCGGTGCAGTTGGTTGTTCGCCCCTACATGGACACTGCCGAGCGCGGCGTGTTTGCCACGCGCTCCCCAGCACGGCCCAATCATATTGGCTTGTCTTCCGTTCGCCTTCTCAGCGTGGAACAGAATCGATTGCTGATCGCCGATGTGGACATGCTGGACGGAACTCCGCTGCTCGACATCAAGCTCTATGTCCCGGCCTTCGATAGCTTCGAGCATGCACGTGTGGGCTGGTACGCCAACAAGTCGGCTACCGCAGTTGTGGCGGACGATCGTTTCGAAGCGCGAAAGATAGATACAGAGTGAGCAGACAAAGCGTGCGCATTCGCAAGGGTGTATTCTACGGTGGACTCCAGCAGCCCCAATCGATTGCGGTGCGCGGCCAACCCGGGGATTGCCCAGAGGAGAAAGATGAAAATCAGCGCGCGCAATGTGCTAGAGGGTAAAGTGCGGAACGTCACTAAGGGAGCTGTGAACGCACAGATAACTCTTGTCCAGGTGGGTGGGGAACACATCGTCTCCATCATCACCAACTCCAGTGTTGACTCATTGGGCCTGGAGGATGGAAAGTCGGCCTACGCAATTATCAAAGCCTCCGAAGTTATTGTTGGCAAGAACGTGGATGCCGCCAAGTTGAGCGCCCGCAACGTGCTGGCGGGCGAAGTGAGCAGTGTGCTGGACGGAGCGGTCAACAGCGAGGTGGCAATTCGGCTGCTGGGCGATAACACGATCGTTGCGTCGATCACCAAGGAGAGCGTGAAGATGCTTGGCTTGCAGCAAGGTGATCAAGTGAGTGCAATCGTGAAGGCGTCTAACATGATGATCGGCGTTTGAAATCACTTCCAGTAACTACAGCGCCGTGAGTGCGCGGCAGGGCTGCCCAAGCTAGCCAAACTCCCTGGGTCCATCGTGGTGCGTAAGTTACATCAGGCGGCGGCCTGCGACGGAAGTGTCGTATCCACCCAGGCGCTCCAACTCTTGTCTGTACCCGGCAAGAGAGAGCGAGTTGAAGAGCGCCTGCACCTGTGGCAAATGGAGATGGCGCCGGTGAACAACGAGGTCGTAGCGCTCGTTGACCAGCGGGACAAATCCCAGACCCAAGACGCGCGCGGCGGACGATACGGCGATGCAGCAGTCGGCTTCACCAGCCTGCACCCGGCGCGCTGCGGCCAGGTGGCCGGTCGCGATGTTCTCGTATCCCCGAAGGCTTGTCCGTGCAATGCCCAGGCTCCGCAACCGCGAATCCAAGAGCAGACGGCTTCCGGCTCCGCGTTCCCGATTCACGATCCGCACATCCGATCGTTCCAGGTGGGCGATAGTGCGAATCTGTTTAGGGTTGCCTTTCGAAACGACGAGACCCTCTTCCCAGAGCGCGAGGGAGACAACGGCGATGTCTTGTTTACGGAACACCCGTCCAATCGCTGCAAGATTCGATTCGTCAGTTTGTTCGTCGCGGATGTGACAGCCGGCAACGTGGATTCTTCCCTGGTGGAGCAGGTCCAGGGCCTTGGTGCTGTTGCAGTGCGCAACGACGAGTTTGACGCTCTGTTGTTCCAGATGGCGCGAAAGGATGGAAATGCCAGGGTCGCAGCCGGACATGAGCCGCCGCTTCTCGAAATCTTGAACCGCCCCAAGCAATTCGACGGTTGCTTTCGATTCGCGCGTCGACTTGCTGGCCGGGCCGGCGATTACGGCGTCAGCCAACGGCAGACTCCATGTACCTAGCTCGGGAAAGGTCGCAATCAGCCGGCCATCTACGCGACAGAGACGCACCGGCATGCCGGGAGAGGCTGCATCGCCTTCCCCCAATAGTTCCGCCTTCTCCGTCAACGGAGAAGCCGTCCGCACTTCCAATTGAAAGAGCTCCTCTACAGCTACATCGAGCGTTCGAGCCAGCTTGAGCGCGACAGCGGTGTTTGGAGCATAGTCGCCGGACTCAATGGCATAGACGGTTTGACGGCTGATGTCGATCGCCGATGCCAGCTCAGCGGCGGAGAAGCCGCGTGCGGTTCGCAATTCGGCCAAGCGATTGTGTACTTTCATTAATTCCTCTTTTGCGGCTACGGTCGGAAACCACTCCGAATTCGCCGGTCAGCATCACGGCCTCAACGCCAGTGGTATTGTTGCGCCCGCAGGGTGAATCTGAATTTCCTGCGATGATTGTATTGTAAAGGAGACAATGTTGTGGTAAACATACAAATCATTCGCACTCAACTGCGATCCTTCGCACGATTGGGAAGGGAGGAGCATTCTGCTTGCCGATCCCAGGAGCGGAGGGTAGTCCCTTTCGTTATGCCACGCATTCATTCTTTGGAGGAGCAAATGGTAATGGAAAAAAGCCGTCTTCATACTCTACTTATTGGCATCGTTCTTATGGTTGCCGCGGGTTCGCTCTCTGGCCAGAACACAACGTTCATCGAGCGCTACCAGGCACGGGTAAGCGCCACGCAGGCTGAACAGCCCCACTGGGTAACTCCACTGGTCACGGTAACTCCGCGACTCGAACAGGAATATCGCACCGACTTCGTTCACCAATACAACTCCAAGGGCTTCAGCATTTGGAACTACGGCAATGGAAAGGGCCTTGAGCTGATTCCCGAGCGGCACATAGAGGTCATCGTCAATGTTCCTCCATTCTTCAATCGCACCAATGGCAAGTCGGACGGATTCGGCGACATCTCCTTCCTTGCCAAGGGCCGGTTCTACGCGCGCAACGAGGAGCGCGGCAACGCGATCGTGACAGCATTCCTTGCTGGGTCAATTCCCACGGGCAAGAATGGAAACGGAAGCTGTTGCGCCGTAGTTACGCCTACTCTTGCGGTCGGAAAGGGCTTCGGACAACTCGCCTTCACTTCGACCGCGGGCGGTTCGCTGCCAGTGACAAACGTAGTTGGCCTGGGGCGCAGCGTAATCTGGAATAACGTCATACAGTACCGTGCTGCGAAGAGAGGGGTTGCGCGATTCTTCTGGCCGGAGCTAGAGTCCAACTCAACCTTTTACAAAGGCGGCCCCAACGATGGCAAGATCGCGACTTTCGCTACCCCCGGCATCATTATCGGCAGAATTCCGCTGTCGCACAATGCTGAGGGAGCGCCTGGGCGATTGGGTCTAACCTTTGGCGCGGGTCAGCAGATCGCACTGACGCATTTTCATACCTATAATCACGCCACTGTGCTCACGGTGCGTCTTCCTTTTTAGGCACTCTACACCGCCGCGCTGCGTATTCCCGTTTTCGGGCCGCGCGGCCTTCAGCGGCATCATGACGACTGCGACGAAATCGGAAATCAAGCGGGTGTTACCAGAACTAAGTAGTTGACAGGGAGAAGACGTGAGATCGGAACGCGTTGCGGAAAGGATTCGAGCGCTGCTTTGCTGTGGTGCCGCGCTCTTCGCTCTAACGGCTCTTATCTGTCCCGGTGACTGTTCAGCGCAGACAACTCTGACAGTCTCCGCGGCAGCCAGCCTGAAGGATGCGATCGCGGAGACCGAGGATGCCTATCGACAAAGCCACGCGAACGTAGAATTCAGAAATAACTTCGGATCCTCGGGAACATTGGCTACGCAGATCGACCAGGGCGCGCCGGCAGATGTATTTCTATCGGCCGCCGCCAAGCCGATGGACGATCTGGAAGCGAAGGGGCTGATCGTTGCCGGGACGCGCCGCAATCTGCTGCGGAATTCGCTGGTGCTGATTGCTCCGCTCGATTCCAAGCTCCAGGATTTTCAGGGACTCACAGGAAGTTCTGTGCGGCTGATCGCTCTTGGCGACCCGGCGAGCGTTCCGGCAGGCCAGTACGGACGGCAGACGCTATCGGCGCTTCATCTTTGGGATAAGCTCAAGGCGAAGTTTGTGCTGGGAAAAGATGTTCGCCAGGTTCTGACTTATGTGGAAACTGGAAACGCAGATGCTGGGCTGGTGTATGCCACCGACGCTCGAGCGTCCGGGAAAGTTTGCGTTGTTGCAACGGCTCCGGAATCGGCACACGATCCCATAGTTTATCCAGTAGCACTGGTGACGGGCAGCCGCAACGAAGAGGCAGCGCGGAAGTTTGTCGAGTATCTCAACAGTCCCGCCGCCCAAGCGATATTTAAGAGGCATGGATTTACAATTGCGGCACCGTGACAGAGCCTTTCGGTCCATTCGATTTATCTCCGCTGTGGATCTCGCTGGCCACAACATGTGCGGCCACGGTCGCCACATTCTTTCTAGGGTTGTTTGCGGCCAGGCTCATGTATGGCGTGCGCGGAAGCCTGCGCGCATGGATCGACGGCATTTTAACGCTTCCCCTTGTTCTTCCACCGACGGTGGTCGGCTTCTTTCTCCTGCTGCTTCTCGGGCGGCGGAGCTACATCGGTCATGCGCTGGAGCGGATAGGCATTGTCATAGTCTTCTCCTGGCCGGCAACGGTGATTGCCGCGACCGTGGTGGCCTTTCCACTGATGTATCGAACGACGCTGGGCGCGTTCGAGCAGGTCAATCCAAATCTTTTGGATGCTGCGCGCACGCTGGGAGCTTCTGAGCGGACGGTGTTTCGCAGATTGCTGTTGCCGCTGGCCGCGCCTGGAGTGCTTGCTGGAACGGTTCTGGCCTTTGCGCGCGCGCTTGGAGAATTTGGAGCGACGCTGATGCTGGCCGGCAATATACCAGGCCGCACGCAGACCATGCCAATGGCTATCTTTTCCGCGGTGGAGGACGGCGACATGCGCGTTGCCCTCCTCTGGGTGAGTCTGATCGTTGCACTTTCTCTGGGCATCATACGACTGCTGAATACGCAGATCGGAAAACGGAGGCCAGCACGTAACCCCATGGCTTCTCCCCTGGTTCCCGCTCCGGTCTCGCCCTTGCCGCTATCGAGCAGCGCAGATAACGCAGCTCCTTCGGCAACACTCGATGTTCATCTTGAAAAGGCGCTGGAGAACTTCAATCTTCAAGTGATGCTGCGCACTGGCACGGGCGCGGTGGGTTTGCTGGGAGCCTCAGGCGCGGGAAAATCCATGACGTTACGCATGATTGCAGGCATTGTTGCGCCGGATCGCGGGCGCATTGTTCTGAGCAACCGAGTTCTGTATGAAAGCGAAACGGGGCAGAACATCTCTTCCGCGCTCAGGCGAGTTGGCGTGGTGTTTCAGGATTACGCCCTGTTTCCCAATATGACTGTGGCTGAGAATGTTGGCTTCGGGTTGAGCGCTCTGCCGGAGAGGGAGCGGCGAGAACGCGTCAAGAGGCAGCTTGAGTTGATGCACATTGCGGAGTTGGCTGGCCGTTATCCGAAAGAGATCTCAGGAGGGCAACGGCAGCGTGTGGCCATTGCGCGGTGCATGGTCATCGAACCCGATGCATTGCTGTTCGATGAGCCGTTTGCGGCGCTCGATCCGCATTTGCGGCGGCAGATGGAAGAGCAGCTTCGCGAGACGCTGGCCGGATACAAGGGCGCGGTGATCTTTGTAACCCACGACATGGAGGAAGCATTCCGATTCTGCAGCGATCTGCTGGTATTGGACAATGGCCGGGTGATCGCAAGCGGGCCGAAGCACCAGCTCTTCGAGCGGCCACAGACTGTGGTTGCAGCGCGGTTGACCGGCTGCAAGAATATCGTTGCTGCGCTCCGCGCGGGTGCGGACCGAATTGCAGTGGATGCATGGAATTGCCAACTGCAAACGGCAGGCCCGGTTCCCGATGCGCTGACACACGTTGGCCTTCGCTCGCATCAAATCGCCTTCCAACCAGCAACGAACGACGAAAACACTTTTCCGTGCTGGCTCGTGAGCACGAGCGAGGCGCCGCATGAGATGACGCTCTATCTGCGCCTGCATTCCTCCCCGCAGCCAGGCGAACCGGCTCATCTACAAGCCGATATGCCGAAGGCTCTTTGGCGCGAACTGAGTGTGCAGCCTCAGCCGTGGGGCGTAAAGCTCGATCCCGCACGGCTGCTGCTACTTGAGGGGTAGCGAGCCGCGAACCGCGCAAAAAACGGCGGTATTTAGCCGTGGATTGAGCCGGTCGCTAGGCCGCTCCTACAGCCGTATCGTTTGACTCCTTGTGAAAATTCTGCCAAGATATGCGTACGAACCGGCACAGTTGCAGGTCATCTGCACGTCACCTCGCAGACGCCGGGCTCCAGGGATTCTCCTATTCCTGAGTTTCATCAAGCCTGCATCGCATCGCATCGCAGTTTCTTTCCGATTTTCTGTTTTGGCCTTCATCGGAGAGGAGAGGACGTGTCGAATCAAGACGAATCCGTTCTGATGGAACCTGCTACGCGGTCCAGCAGCCGCGCACATTCGGCCCTGATCGGCATCTACGAGATATCGAAGATATTGACGCGTCCAGCGCGGATGGAGATCGCGCTGTCTGGCGTTATCAATCTTCTTTCCGGCTTTCTGGACATGACCAACGGCCTGATTGCGCTTCTCGACGAAGAGGATCAGACGTCGATGGTGGTTGGCGCCGGTTGGAGCGAGGCGACCGCGAAGGAGCATTTTGAGCGCCTTCCCGAGCAGGCCGTGGGACAGATTGTCGTCTCCGGAGCGCCCTTGGTGGTGCGCAACATCGCAGAAAGTCCACTGTTCGTTGACTGGAGCGAGTTGAAGTCCGGCGATCCTGCCATTCCCAGATCGTTTGTGGGTGTTCCGATCAAGGGTGATAACCGCACCGTCGGCACCATCATGATCGAACGCCTTGATGGAAATTCTTCTCCCCATACACTCGACGAAGATGTACGCTTCTTGACCATGGTGGCCAACCTCGTGGCGCAGACGGTCGCCCTGCAAACGCTGGTGGCTCGAGACCGCGAACGGTTGATGTCAGACCGCTACCGGTTGGAAAAGGAGCTGGAACAGCGTACCGAGACCAAGCAAGACGGAATCGGCTGGATTATCGGTGAAAGCGCTGCGATTCGCGAAGTGATTGAAAAAATCCAGTTGGTAGCGCGCTGCAATTTGCCGGTGTTGCTTTGCGGTGAGTCGGGCACAGGCAAGGAATTGTTTGCGCGAGCGATTCACGAGTTCTCTCCACGTAAGCACAAAGCTCATATCCGCTTGAATTGCGCGGCGTTGTCTGAGTCGGTGCTGGAGTCGGAACTTTTTGGCCATGAACGCGGAGCCTTCACGGGCGCAGTCGCATTGCGCAAAGGCCGGTTCGAGTTGGCCGACGGAGGCACACTGTTTCTGGATGAGATCGGAGAGATCTCGCCCGCATTTCAGGCGAAACTGCTGCGTGTGTTGCAGGAGGGCGAGTTCGAGCGTGTCGGTGGGAGCAGGACCATCAAAGTGGATGTGCGCTTGGTGGCCGCCACCAACCGGAAACTGGAAGAAGCCGTGCTCGCTGGCAAGTTTCGCTCCGATCTTTACTATCGCATCAGCGTGGTTCCCATCTTTCTTCCGCCGCTTCGAGAGAGAAGCGAGGATGTAATTCTATTGGCGCGGGAATTCCTTCGCCGTTTCAATAAGGAACACGGCGTTTCGCTTACCTTCTCGCATCGCGCTATGGATGTGATGTGTGCCTGCGAATTCCCGGGCAATGTGCGGGAGTTGGAGAGCTGTGTGCGGCGAACTGCCGCGCTGGCAAAGAATTCCACGATCGCGGTAGCGGATTTTGCCTGTAGCAATGGAAGTTGCTTATCGATGGTTCTGGGAAGATCGATGAGCAAGATGAATTCTAAGGCTGCCGGCTGTATCGATCTCCCTATCATCCAGCCAGCGATGGATCGCCCCAGCCCAGCCCGCAGGATTCAGGAGCCGTCCAAATTCAACGTAGGCAACGGATCGGTGCCCCACACGCACGTAGCTGATGAGCACGGTGACGATGCATCTCCGCCGGAGCGGGCGCGATTGATTGAAGCCATGGAAAGAGCCGGATGGGTCCAGGCAAAAGCGGCTCGCATCCTGGGCCTGACGCCGCGGCAGATGGGTTACGCGCTGCGCAAGCACAGCATAGACATAAAGCGTTTTTGATCCTTTCTTTCTTCCAGACCATCCTGTCCGATCTCTGAACCATCCGGATTCCAATATTTCGCTGAATGGCGGTTTCAAGACAAAATCGCCATTTGTGGATGGTTGTGTCCCGATTGCGACAGTGTCAACCATCGATATTTGTCTCTACCTTTCAGCAACTTACACTTTGGCAACTCAGTTGCTTCAGATTTCTGGTATTACCTGCATCTGGAACAGGACAAATCGGCACCGCGCACGCAATGGAAGTCTCCAGGTGGAACGCCATGAAACGCGTTCGAGGATGCAGCCGTCCGCGCGGCAAGACGGGCAGAGCCGCCGATTGCCTGACGGATAGAGAACACTTCCGAGGAGAGAACCAACCATGGCGTACATGATCAAAGAGTCTTCCTGCACCGGCTGCTCGGCATGCTTGGGCGAGTGTCCGAACAAGGCCATCTCAGACAGAAGTTCTTCCTTCGTCATCGATCCTGCCAAGTGTACAGAGTGCATCGGATTTTTCGACGAGCCGCAATGCGTGGCGATGTGCCCGATTCCGAAGACCTGCGTTATTAACCCGGATGTTCCCAGGTATGCGGCGGCCGTGTAGAGGAACGACACCTGTGGAAACGAAAACATAGAGGTTTTCGCTGGAAGCCAAGGAGACTTGGAATGACACAGATTCACGACGAAGCGCACAACTGGCAGGGCCTGGAGTTGTGTTGCGAGACATGTGTCCACCGAGAACTGATGGGCGAGGACAAATGCCAACATCAGCACGTTTGTGTGGAGGATCGCTCGCCTTCACGCATCGACAGGTTCTTTGAACTCAATCCCGGTCTCGCGAATGAGTTTTTATCTCATCCCTATTTTGAAGTGCGCGCCGCCGCGGCCAAATATGCAGATGTATTTCATCTGACAGCGCTGCTGAACGATGCCGATGAGACCGTTCGATGGGCAGCAGCTTTCCGCCTGCCGCATCGTTTTCTTCTGCGGCTGCGCAACGACCCCCATCGCGAGGTGCGCATTCGCGTTGCCGCTCATCTTGAGGGAGACGAGCTGTTACCGATGATGTCCGATCCGGACTATTACGTGCGCCAGGTGGTGGCGCGACGCATAGACGTTCCGCAACTGAAGCACATGATCGACGATCCCGATCCCGAAGTGCGCCGTGAGGCTGCGCAACGCATCTCCAAGGAGTGGCTCCCGGAACTCGTTTCCGACCCCGATGTTTCTGTTTGTCTTGCCGCAGCCAAGCGGCTCCCTCCTACGCAGTTATTGCCGTTGCGTTTCCATCCGGAGTTTCGTGTCCGTTACGAAGCAGCGGGACGAGTCCCGGTGAGCGCTCTTGAAGCCATGCGCGCCGACGAAGATGCGATGGTGCGAGAGCTGGTGGAGGAACGGATTGCGGTTGCGCAACCTTCCTCGAACGTTGAGCACGTACTGATTGAGACCAGTTCGCAACGGTGGGGACGAGAGGAAAGCAAGACATAGGATGCAGTGCCAAGACAGCAGCTGAGTTAGCAGGCAAATCTTTCTGGAGGAGCAACAAAATGGAGATAGCCAATCCCCGCTTTGAACGTGGCCAACGTGTGCGGGCCGCCCAGAATCTGTTCAACGACGGCACATATTCGGAACAAACAGCTAATGCCTTGCTGGTACGACGGGGTGAGGCCGGCGATATCGTTCGAGTGGCACGAAAAGTTGACTCTGGCGCCGTTGTTTACATGGTCGAGTTCGGATTGAACCAGGTTATCGGCTGCCTGGAGTGGGAATTGATGCCATGGTGCTCCGGCGTAAAGCGCAGTGACGGGAATAAACGCATTGACGAGGCCTTTGCATTGTATGGCCTTATAGGCGAGAGAGATCTCGATGAACCTATCTTGGTGCAGCCGGGACTCCGGGGTTGCGCAATCGCCTAGGGTAACGGATAGCAACGGGCCTTGCCAGTCATGGACGCTGCTTCAGAGTTGCCAACCGCCGTCGTGGCAGGCAAGGTTGGGGAAAGAGAGAATCACGCATGAATCAACAAGCAATGGAATTCATCTCGGCCCGGCTTCAAGGGGGCCATGTCATTCCGTACATCGGCCCGGGAGTATTGTCGCTATCGGAAAGGGATAGCCCTTTGCCAGGTTCGCATGGTGCCCTTGCGGGGTGCCTAACCGCGAAAACGACTGTGCCGCACAAGATTCGGACCAACCTGACCGCGGCCGCTCAGTTCATTGAGAACTTCAAGCACCGCAAGACGGTGAGCAACGCCATGACCGAAGCCTTTTGCGGCGAGGCGCAACCCAATGCCTTGCACACACTGCTGGCGAGTATGCCCGCGATGCCCCTGATCGTCCACGCATGGTACGACGACCTTCCCCAAAAGGCATTTCGCGCACATTCGGAATGGGGCATGGTTCAGGGCGTAAGCCAGGCGGAGCACTACGGCAATTGGGTCCACTACTTTCACGCCGACGGTTCGCGAGTGAGCGCGGACACGGTGGGCAAGCCCGACGCCTGGAAGACGATGCTTTACCAGCCGCTGGGCTCTGTCTGGCCGGCGCACAACTACTTGGTCTCGGACTCCGACTTTGTCGAGGTTCTGACAGAGATCGACATACAAACGCCCATCCCCGAGCCGGTGCAGCATTTGCGACGCGATAGAAGTTTCCTGTTTCTCGGTTGCAGGTTCTCGACGCAAATGGAGCGGCTGTTTGCGCGCCAGATCATGAAGCGATCCTCTGAGAAGCACTGGGCTGTTTTGCCGGAAGAGCCAACGCGGAATGAGGCACGCTTCCTGGCTCAATACAACATCGAGCGGCTGGCCATGCCGTTGCGGGAGTTTGTCGCTGCGTTTGAGAAGAAGCCGTTGGTTCATTGATGGCGCCCGACAGCTTCTTCGTCGCGTTCACTACAACGAGAGACCGATTGTAGTGTTCTGCACACCGACACAGAATGCGCGCCGAGAGCCTGAACATGATGAAAACATTGGTGATATTGGCATTCGTTGAAATGGCACGGCGATTGCACCCCTTCAAGACAAAAGCCGGAGCGCCAAAGTGCAAAGTGCTGGCATGGCTCGTCCGGTAATCACCCGTCCGTTGCCGCAATGCGGGAATCGCACAGCTCCGGACCTGATTGGAACAATGGACCCCAAAGGGCCGAAACGAAGGAGGAATATGTCAGAGAAACTGCGGCAAATCGCATTCTACGGCAAGGGTGGAATCGGTAAGTCCACCACTTCGCAAAACACACTGGCGGCGCTGGCTCAGATGGGGAAGAGAATCCTCATCGTCGGCTGCGATCCGAAGGCAGATTCGACGCGTCTGATCCTGCATGCAAAGGCACAGGACACCATCCTGAGCCTGGCCGCGGCACGCGGCAGCGTGGAGGACCTGGAGATCGAAGAGGTGATGAAGTACGGTTACCAGCATATCCGCTGCGTCGAGTCGGGCGGTCCCGAGCCCGGCGTCGGATGCGCGGGACGCGGGGTCATTACTTCTATCAACTTCCTCGAGGAGAATGGCGCGTATGAAGATCTCGATTACGTCTCATACGACGTTCTCGGCGACGTGGTTTGCGGCGGATTCGCCATGCCCATTCGGGAGAACAAAGCGCAGGAGATCTACATCGTCATGTCCGGCGAGATGATGGCCATGTACGCCGCCAACAACATCTCCAAGGGAATTCTGAAGTATGCCAACTCGGGCGGCGTGCGCCTGGGCGGACTGATTTGCAATGAGCGCCAGACCGACAAGGAGCTGGAGCTGGCCGAGAATATGGCCAAGAAGCTGGGCAGCAAGCTGATCTACTTTGTGCCGCGCGACAACGTGGTCCAGCATGCCGAACTTCGCCGCATGACAGTCATCGAGTACGCGCCGGACTCGGTGCAGGCCGGACACTACCGCACTCTGGCCGAGAAGATCCACAACAATGCCGGCAACGGCGTGATTCCCACCCCCATTACCATGGACGAACTCGAAGAGATGCTCATGGAGCACGGCATCATGAAGAACATTGACGAGTCTATGGTCGGAAAAACCGCCGAGGCGGTGGCGTAAGCAGTAAATCGCAGGCTGGCGCCGGGCTCTCAACCAAGACCCGGCGCCGGAAATTCAAAGCAGGACTTCCTAATCCATTGGAGCGAGGTGAACTGTGAGCTTAAACAAAGATATTGAAGAAACAAAGGAACGGAACAATCAGCTCATCCAGGAGGTTCTGGAGGTCTATCCCGAGAAGACCGCCAAGCGGCGCGCCAAGCATCTGGGTACGTTTGAAGAGGGCAAGACCGATT
>Ga0137385_10000435_pt1 | contig 34098 bp, 42 predicted proteins | sample SagtaG_FD_104921 | JGI IMG/M metagenome (GOLD analysis project Ga0137385, IMG submission 104921) | Vadose zone soil microbial communities from Sagehorn Ranch, Mendocino, California, USA - Sage2_R_80_16 metaG | ecosystem: Environmental > Terrestrial > Soil > Vadose zone | place: USA: California... | reverse complement strand
GAGCGTGTACTACACCTGTTCGGACGCTCAGGACGGCCAGCAATATGCCACTCAGGCCGCTGCGGACGCCGCATGCTCCGGAGGCTCGACGCACTCGCTGGAATTTGTGCAGGTCGTCGCAAGCGCGCCGATTACGCCTCCCGCCACATTCCCCGGCATGCCGAGATCGATGACGCTGAGCAGCACCTCCGCCATGGAGGTAGAGGAATGACGGCCGCCCAGTCTGCAAAAAAACTCCTGTCTAACCTCGGACGCGGAAGGGCACGCCTCGGACACGGAAGGGCACGGGTTTACCCGTGCCACAAAAACGCGTCCCTGCAAGGAGGCTTTAGCCCCTGGGGTCAGCCGTTCAGCCACCGCGGCTTCTGGGGTGCGTGACGAGAGCGGACAAACCGTGGTGGAATTCGCGGTCTCGCTGACCATCCTGCTGACGTCGGTCTTCACGCTGATCGAGATCTGCCTGATGTTCTACACCTACGCAACCATCTCGGAGTGCGCGCGCGAGGGAACGCGCTACGCCATCGTGCGCGGCGCATCGTGCGTGACGGGGGGAACGACGGGAGCGGGCGCATCGTGCACCGTCTCAGCGTCCACCATCAACACCTACGTTGCGAACCTTGGCTATCCCAATGCCGGCGGCGGCACGATGACCGTGAATACAACGTTCTCCGCCGACGAGGCGAGCTTCACGACTACCGGGAACAACGCTCCGAACGACGTCGTTCGGGTGCAGATCACATATAACTTCCCCGTCAAGCTTCCGTTTGTGCCGAAGAACGCCGTGAGCCTGAAGTCCCAGTCGCAGATGATCATTCTGCAGTAAGGACGGGTACCGCCGAAGTCTAGTCCTGGGAGAATCCGCGATAGACAAATGCAGAACGAATTGTTTCCGCATCCTTCTCCGAGACACCGCATTCCCTGGCGGTGTCGTACCACGTGTTCTCAACCTGCTGCTTCATTTCGGAGACGATCTTTTGCGCTTCCTCTCGACCGAGCAGGAAACGAGCATGCTGCGAAAGAATGTTCGCGGCATTGGCGAAGCGTCCCTGGTCTCCGCAAATCATGGCGAGGTCGCGACGGTCCTGGCTTATGACCGGCGCAGGAGTCAGGTCGTAGGCTGGCGACAGTCTCCAGTTCCGATCGGGCGCAATCAAAGCGTGGTTTCGCGGATGATCGTCGGTATTGGAGATCAGCGCGTTGAAGACAATGCGGAAAAACAATTCGCGTGCGTCCCGCTTTGGGTCCCTGACGATGCGCCGCATCTCCTCGGCAAGCAGGATGTAGGACCAGCGGTCTCTGCCAGTGACTGAATCTTCCGCGCGCAGCACGGTGAGACTGCTGATCATGCGCGCGCGTGTATAGCCATTATCATCGCCGGCCCGGTCAAAACGTTTTACCATCAGCACGTCTTTGCCTGCGACGGAGTCGATGCGGCTTTCCGCGGTAGTGATGCCGCAGTTCCGGGCAAGCCGCAACATCGCGTGCTCGACGCGCTCAAAGTTCCAGCGGTCGTCTGGGCGTGCGAACTTTGCGAGCCACAACTCTCCCCGATCCTGGATTACTGCCTTAGGACGGGCTCCGCCCATGGACGTCCCCAGCAGAATGAGGTTCTGGACCTGCGCAGCGTTCGGGTCAGAAGGAAAGTCATCGCGAACGAGCGCTTCTGCCGTCTCCTGAAGCTGGGCGAGATCAAGGGTCTGGTTGAACTTGCGCACTGGCGCCGGAGGGACCACTTTCTCGCCGAAGCCGAGGGCTCCTGCGCGATCATCTGGCGATTCGAGGAGATAGTCCAGTTCACCGAGCCTGGGGATACCGGCGTGCTTTTCGATAATGCGCCTGCCCCAGTAGTCAGGTCCGGCGTCGCGGATCGCGCCGAAGACTCCGTTTAGACGCACCGTTTCGTAGGTGTCCCTCGAGAGTTTGAGTTCCACGGGGTCAATCTCGACAGCATCGCGATTTTCGAGATACGAGCGCCCATAGACAAAGCCCCCGACCGAATCTCCGCCCGGGGTCTGCCGAAGAACAAATCGGCCCGCCGTCACCGCCTCGCGCGCGCCGGGCAGCGTAATGTACACAAAGCACTCGGTGGGACGCTTAGAAGTCATTATCGAGACCTCTGGGCTTGCGGGCGCGCTTGCGGGCACGGCGGCTTTCCAGAATGTGTCCCTGTTCATCTTTCAAGGGATTGGCGAGGTCCTCAAAGGGTGCGAGCAGATCGTATATCCAGAGCAGTGCCGCGTAGACAGCAATTCCGGTAAACGCTTTGCCTCGCTCGGCGTCGGCGACGACGCGCGGACCGGCGCCAATCTTCTCTCCGGCCTCGGCGATGGTTAAATCGCGGCGAAGCCGAGCGGTGCGGAGATTGGCGCCAAGCTTCTTGAGCGCCTGCTCCACCGGGTATGGCGGGGCCTCCATCAGAGGATTTTTACGCATTTTTTCACCGCTTCAAAAGCAGATTATAATAAATAATCTGCTTTTCATAGCATATCATAAGTATCATCCAATATGTTTGTCAAAAGCAGGGTGAACGATTTTAGATGCTTTTGACGACATCCATGAAGCGGATGTGGGGCATTCGGCGAATGCTAGTCGTCAAGCCGCCTATTTGAGCGTGTAGCGTGCGCCGCGTCCCTTGCCGGCCTGCAGCAGGCATTTCCTACCCCGAAGGCAAGGAAAATATCCATTTTCACCCATTTATATCCATTCAATATCCAATAGCGGAAACCGTGAGGCCACCCGCGTCAAGTCCGCTTGCAATTAGAACGTGTTTTAGAGGGATCTCCCGAAGGCAGTTTCAGATGCGCATGGCATCAGGATGTAGCGGTACTTCACGTCGTCGGAGCCGTCTTTGGGGCGCATCTGACCGGCGGACTGCGCGTCCTTGAACTCCAACCGCACTTCTCAAAGGAGCAGAAACGATCAGCTCTGCTTTTAGCCGATAGCCGCCGCCGCTGGACTCTTTGGGCGCCGCGAGGCTGTTGAGACCGGACCGAACTTGACGGATACCTTAAGATCGATTGAGCGCGAGCTACGTCTCAGCACCGTAACATGCAGATTCTCTTGAGGGACCGTGAAGATCGCTTCACTTAGCGAGAGGGAAAGCTGCTGGTCATTTTTCAGGTCGGGACGAGCCTTCCGCGATCGGATATCGCTCAAGGAGATCACGGCACCTTCAATATCGAGTGGCGGCAACTTCAGATTCGTGCAGAGCTTCCGCAAGGTTTCCGGAGTAGGAGTAGCCTTGCCGTCTAAATACAAGCACATCGACTGCTTGGTGACGCCTGCGTCCTTGGCAAGCTGAGTTCTATTTAGGCTCTTTTCCTCTTTCAGTCGGTGCAGAGCCTCCGCCAACTTGCCTCGCAGCCGCTCCTCGTTGCTCGTGGTTTTGGGACGACCTGGAGGCATCTTTCAATTGTTATTGACATTATCGATTTGTCAACTTAAATTGTTGTCAATTAGAATTGTCATTTTCTATCTCATGAATTGAAAATGCTCAGGAACACTACAGTGCTGGCATCATAGAATCAGGCTTCATCGGTCGGAGAGGTACTCATATGGCGAATAGTTCGTTCTCCGAGGAACTCAGGGTGTTTCGAGAGCACCGCGACGAATGGCTGCGTTCGAACCCCGGCAAGTTCGTCGCGATCCAGGACTCCACCGTTGCGGAAGGGTTCTTCAGCACCTATGCCGACGCAGTTAGGGCGGGTCTACAAAGGTTCGATATTAGGCGCGGGTTCCTCGTAAAGCAGGTTTGGATGACCGAACCCGTCTATATCGTCTCGTAGTTATGGCGATCGTTGACCTCAACTGGAACCCGCTAGATCCAGATGATCCAGGTCCCTGCATTCAAGTCATTGTCATGAACTCACCCGATGTTATCGAGCGTGGGCGGGTATTGGGGCTGGAATATCCGAAACCACGCGAGATGCGGGCGCTCCTGGACACTGGCGCATCAGTCACGGTCATCAGCAAGGTATTTGCTAATCACTGCCATCTCCTACCCACGAGTGAAGGCAGCGAGATAACGGCTTTGGGTGGTGTAGTGCTCTGCGGGGAGCATGCTGGAGCCATCAGCTTTCCTGGTACCAAGCTGAAGTCGTTCGACCTCATGCGAATTGTCTCGGCCGACTTCGTGAAACAGCGAAACTATGCCATCTTGATCGGCAGAGATATTCTGCAGAATTGGCGCATTACCTTTGACGGGCGTTCGAGGAAGGTCACAATCGAAGACTGAGGGAATAGATACACAGCAAAAAGCCCGGCACTTCAGCCGGGCTTTTGCTTTTGTCTTTGCGCGAAGCGCGATTGTGTCAGTTTCGGAATACTTTGGCCAGTTGCAGAATAAATCGGCCACCATAAACCCTTTGTTTTCAGTGCCGCGGTTTTCAGGTTTTAACCTGATTTTCGGCATTTTGAGGCCACCACTAGCAGAATTGAACCATATCTAGGCCACCAGTGACAGAGTTCACCGTCAGAATCCTGTAAGCGACTGATATGAAACAGGATATTTCCAGCACCATCCATGCGCAAGGTTGGGATTTATGTCTCTTATTCGTCTAACTTTGCCTTGTTTCCCCAACCACGAGTGCTGGAACGGCCTGCTCTCCATCCATTTCGAGTTTCATTACACTGTTCGCTGTTACAGTGTTTACTGTATCAGCGTTCGCTGTATTTCCTGCGAAGTTACTGAAAAAGTTGGTTTTACGATTAACTTCGCCCTCCCCCGCCACTTTACCAGGCACGATATTGTAGGCAGGCCCGTAGAGCATGTCGCCAATTCCAATTCGCCTTGCTATCTGATTGCCCCCGTCTACGTGTGCAGCACTTTGGAGCGTTTGTCGAAGCGTGCCATACCCGGGATGCCATTGAGGTAGGTGACGAGCTGATTGACGCCCACCTGGAACAGGTCTCGATCGGTTACACCTACCGGTGGAATGCCGATGGACTCTTTATGCCATCGCAGTTGCTGGCACCATTGGCTGATTTTGGGGTCCGCAAAGTTTGCGCGAATCTCGTGGGCGAACCGGTTCCTGATTTTTCCGATGAGTCGCAGGTCCGCCGTGACAATTTCACCGACAAGCCCTAGACAATAACAAGCCGTCACCCGGCTTCCGTATGTGCCGAGAGGTCCGTCCGGCTGAAGAAGTTTTGTCACTTCCTTATCGTCCTCAACCATGAACTCTGTAAGGATGCCACTCAACAGGGTGTCCAGAAATGCAGGTCCAACGATCGCGACGGCCCGATCACTCGCTTCGTTGTAGTCGAAGAGTCGGGAAAATTCCAGGAGCATCTCCTGTCGCTGAAAATATCTCGCCGCCTCCTTCTCGGACAGGTAAGGACTTTTAGGGGATTCGGGCATTGGCCACCAGTAAGCCGTGTCATTTAGAACCGTGTTCCAGGCTCAAAATCCAGGCCTGCGTCATCGTTGAATATAGGTCAGTTTGACGGACCGGCCTCACGGGTCGAAATTCAGTAGCGCTTTGCGCAGACCCATGGAAATACTCTTCATTTCGTCGCTTGAGGGTGACGAGCCTCCCTCACGGTGCCTCTGCTCCGTGTGCTCCCAGGTTGATGTCTGTTTCGATCCAACCCTCTTTCCAAGGTGCCGTGCGCTCACCGTCGAAGGGGATGCCGTTCATCCGCGCATCGCCACCAGCGTCGAACAGGAGGCCCCAAGTCTCCAGATAGTCGTCTTCCCTACCCTCTGCCAGAGCCTTCCTGTGCCGGACCAGTTCCAGCATCTCCGTGTCAGCGTCTTCCCAACCGACGTGCCAGCAGTGATGAGCTCCCTCGAAGTCAGGGATGGCCGCGAGTCGCGCCCGATAGCCGGCTGCGTACTCATTCTTGTTCCACTGTCCGTTGAGCGATGCTAGTCCGGGATGGATTGTCATTCGTGATCTCCCCTCCCCGCGATTCCTAGAGTATTACGCGGGCGGCGACCATGGTGGAAATTTGACGCTGCCACTCACATAATAGGAACGCCTACTCAGCCGTCGGGTGTTGCCAACTTAGTGATAAGGGTTTATTCGAGGCTTTCTTCCGGCACCTTCATCCCGAGGGATCTCATCCGGCCTCTCGGACGAAAAAGACTCGTTGTTTTCGGCTTCATCTCGTGCCTCGAGCTAATACGAACGGACCGCTAAGACTTCTCTTGCTTATTCGTCTTTTATTCGCTATAGTGCCGTAACGTTTGGATTACCCCAGCCGTCGCATAAAACACGTAACTTGTGACACGTGCGAGAATTGGATGCACAAGTAACGGTGCATTCACGGGAGGGGACGGAGCCCGCACGGTGGTCACAGCTATTCAACCGCAAGCAATCAAAGCTCCCCTTATGGCCTGCGGCTACAGGCCGGATCTTCTCCGCTACGATTTTCAGTTTGGACGTGACCAAACCGCACCTATTGTTGGGTTTGCACAGACGCCGACAGACTCTCGCTCGGCGTGTATCGCAGTCACCTCGGCCGCTAGAGATCCCTACTTGGCAGCTGAAGAGTGTCGCGCTCTCGGAGCTCCGATCGTTTTTGTGTGCGCAGGCAATGTACTCCAGTGGTGGAAACAAGGGAGCACATCGCCGGAATTTCTGGAAAGCATCCCTAGCGGCGATGTAGTGCAGTTTTTTGATCGGCGCAAGAACGACTTCTCTCCAGAGGTTGTCTATCGGGCTAAGACATGGGGTCGTTTCAAGACGGAATACCAACTGAGTTTCGTGGACCTGGGATTAATGCCCCTAGTCGAGGAGGAAGTGGGCAGGTCACTTGAGCGTCTCATCGAGCGTAATGTGTCGGATCTTGGGGACTGTCTTGGGCGAGCAAATATTTCTGCCACTACCGGTCACTGGCTTCTCCAGACCATTTTCTGGCTAGTGTCTGGCAAGATTTTGCATGATAAACAGGTCGATGCATTTCGTAATTTGGACCTGACAAATGTGGAGGATGTCTTCTCTCGCCTTGCTGCGCACTATGGTGCGGTCCCGCTTCCGATTCGGAATAGCAAGGAGCGCGAGGGTCTCCAGAGTGCTGCGCAGACCATTAGTCAATACAGCAGTCTCGCTTTGACGACGACTGAGTCGCTCGCATATGTATACGAGAATGCGCTGATCTCCAAAAAGACTCGGACCGAACTTGGGACACACAGTACGCCATCGTTTTTGGTGGACTATGTAGTCGGAAATCTGTCCGATTGGATCGCTGAAATACCCGTTGATGAAAGGAGCGTGTTTGAGCCTGCTTGTGGTCACGCGGCATTTCTTGTCTCAGCCATGCGGCTCCTGACCGAGTTGCTCCCGCCTGATCGCGCGACGCCGCGTAAGCGAGGGCCTTATTTGCGAAGCCGATTGCACGGGACCGACATAGATTCATTCGCACTTGAACTGGCCCGCCTCTCTCTTACACTGACCGATATTCCAAACCCGGACGGATGGGACCTGAAGGCCGGAGATATGTTTCTCGGCGATGGTCTTGCTGAGCAGGCAAGAGCGAGCACGATCCTTCTTGCAAATCCTCCGTTTGACAACTTTTCCCCGAAAGAACAGGTCTCTTATCAAGAGAAGAATTCAGAACTAACCTTCGTCAACAAGTCAGTGGAGATGCTCTGGCGTACCCTCCCGAAATTGCAGGGAAGTGCGGTTTTTGGGCTTGTGCTGCCACAATCCTTTTTGCATAACAACAACGCGACTGAAGCTCGAAAGATGCTCCTGAGCACCTTTGAGTTGCGAGAGATTTGTCTTTTTCCTGACCGAGTATTCTCTTTTTCTGACGCTGAATCCGTGGTCCTTCTTGGTCGCCGCAAGCAGGCAGCCCACGGAGATTCTTTGCGCTATCGAGGAAATTTGGAGTTTTTTGGCAGATAATCCCGATCTTGGAGATGTAGCTACCGCGGGACAGGGTTTTACATTTCACAGCGCCAATCTCCCAGAAGGAAGTCACACATTTTCTGACAAGAAATTTCCGGGTGCTCAGGCGGGCTTTGTGCGTTTTGATCACGGCCTGCAGCTGCACGAACTACCGAAACGGCATTGGGTGAACCTAGACACCAAAGTGATTCGACGCGCAGTAAGTGGAACGGTAGTTGATGTTCCACAAGTGCTCCTCAACTACGCGCCATCCAGCCGCGGGCCCTGGCGTCTGAAGGCGCTTCTCGACCCAAAGGGGCATCCGGTTTCGAGCCGCTTCATTGCGGTGCGTCCGATCGCTGGCTCTCACTCAATTGTCGCCCTTTGGGCCATTCTCAATTCCCCGATTGCGAACGCTTTCGTGTTCACACATTTAGGGAAGCGCGACAACGTGGTAGGGGACATGAAAGAGCTGCCGATGCCGGCGAAGGTCAGGTTTGGCGCTCTTGAGGCTTTCGCAACCCGATACCTCGAAGAGGTTTCATCCAACCCAAATTCCCGGAAGCTGAAGGAACTTTATTGGACGTCGATTGTGAGGTGCTCCGCCTGTATGCGCTTCCAGCAAAACTTGAGCGGCTCATCCTTGAAACCTTCACGGGATGGGAGCGAGTTGGCGTTCCCTTCAGCCAATCCTTTTATTTGCCGGACGGTTTTCACGCCGACATATCTCTAGCAGACTTCAGGAAGATCGAAGAGAGCTGGCCGAAAACCAACCGCGAACGCGGCTTGTTAATCGACAGACAAATCGCCGGTGAGTTGGGTGACGTACAAGGAGCGCGATTACAGGTTTTGCAGGAATACGCGGACTATCACATCAACCAGGTCGCACCCGTCCCCATCAATGAGTTGGATGAACTCGAAAGAAAACTTCTCACGAGGTTGATTGACGGGGGTAAGAAGAGTTGATAGACGGATTTCAGTATCCGACTCAGCCTCACGTTCGACGACATGGCCCGGCCGGATATTCGGACTACGAGAGCTATCGCGACTGGCTGCGCGATGAGTTCTTGTTTCGGTGCGTGTATTGTCTCCATCGAGAACAGTGGTATAGCCGAGGCGCGACATTTCATCTAGATCACTTCATCCCTCTGGTATCAAATGCCGGTGGCATTTGCGAATATTCAAACCTTCTGTATGCGTGTGCCGCCTGTAATGAGGCAAAAAAGGCCATCCTCGGCATACCTGATCCCTGTCAGATTGGATTCAGCGGCTGTCTGAGCATCAATCCGGACGGGCACGTAGTGGCGCTCAATCAGCATGGCGAAAAGTTGCGGCAGGCGTTGCGCCTCGATAGTCCGAAAAACGTTGAATATCGATCGCGACTAATGCGCGTTCTCGACGCTCTACAGAAGAGCGATCCAGGCCTATATCAGGAGATGATGAGCTTCCCGAATGATCTTCCGGATCTCCGAGCTAAGCGCGTACCGTCAAACACGAAACCCGAAGGCGCGCTCAATTGTCATTTCGTTCTGCGCGAAAATGGCTCGTTGCCCTCCACGTACTGATTGTTTGTGGTGCACTTTGGTCGAAGGGCTTCAACCATTCAGAGCGACAGCCCAAGTTCCACCATCACGTATTTGCCTCAACAACTTCGTAATCATGGCCGACGTGCCAACCTCGGCCGCGCGGGCACTCGTAAACGTGAAGGATGTTGGAATGCTTCTGCTTTCGTACGTTCGGCGCCGCTTTCAGCTCATCGAGCTTTTCCTGGGCCATTTCCTCGTTCGGAAAGGCGAATTTACGACACCATGTGCAGTAAGATCCGCCATCGCTCCACAATGGCCTCCGCTCCGACAACTGTTGCTTTGTATTCCCTTTCCTCATTCGGGCCTACTTTTGATTGGTAACTATCCGTCCTTCGTAGCACTGCAGTCTGTCCAACGAGGTGGGCAATGGCGACCGCCTCACGTGGCACCACATCCAGCAATTGCCCACACCGACCTCCAGCCACAACCGCTCGCTCAGTCGGGCGCGCGATCCTACATCCTCGCAAGCGGCTTCATTCAAGGCGGCTTATCCTCCGGCAAGGAATTTGCACGCCGCGCTCAAGATTGCCGGCGCGACGGCAACAATGTCGTTCTCCCGTAGGAGCCGTAGAGGAACCCGATCGCCAAGTTCCGGATTCACGCCGGTCAGCCATGCTTGAACCACAGCAGGCGAATCGTGCTCGCTCAGAGTGCGCGCCAGTTGATATGCAAATCGCAGACGGGCCTCGGAATCACCGTGGATGTCACCGCCGGCAATCCATCGGTCCACTGCTCCGGCATCCTTCACTCCGCCGACATAGCCGGTCAGCTTGCGCCCGATGATCTCCACCAACTTCTCTACCACAGCAGATGCAGGGAGCCTGAGAGACTCACGATGGGCGAAAAAATCCGGCTTTGGAAAAGATTCGGTCTCCATCGACAGACACACTTCCTTCTCTAAATTCCACCTCTGTATCGCATAAATCACGCCAATAACGCCGTCATCACAGAAGTGAATGGCCTGCGAGCCTCATACCCCAAACATCAATGATGCGTATCTTCCCTGCGGGCTTCAAAGGTTTGTACTGCTCGTTGAGGTATGCAGCATTTACGAAGCGAGTGGCTCCGCTCTCAAAGGTTCCTGCGCCTCCGTGAATATGGCCGAATAGATGGATCTTGGGCTTCTTTTGCTCTACGGACTCAAGTAGTTCTGCGCATCCGAGATGTTCGCCGCCCGGTGCGACCTGGTCGAGAATCCCAAATGGCGGGCCGTGAGTGATTAGCACGTCCAGGCCGTATGGGATTTGGTCCCAGTACTTCGCCCCGGAGCCACGAGGGTACATGAAAGCCCAGTTCAGGAACTCCGGTGTATACGGGGATCCCCAGAAAGTGACGTTATCGATCGTGACGCCAGTGTTCTCAAGATAGGTCGCATTGGTGAGGAGGGCGCGGGCTTCTTGGGGAAGATTCTCGAAATATCGGTCATGATTGCCGGCGCAGACCACGCGGTGTTTGAACGACTGTTCTCCAAGCCAACGATTGAAAGACAGGACATCCCGCGGATCGTACCCAGAGTTCATAAAATCGCCGGCATGCACCAGAACGTCTCCGTCAGGAAGATCCACTACCCTGTTGTGAAGTGCGTGGGTGTCGGAAATTATCACAATACGCATCAACTAACCTCAATCCTTAAAAACGAGAACGACCTCCGCAGCAAAACTCGCACCACTGGTGCGAGTTTTGCCGACTGTTCCCGATGCCAACCTGTGGAGGGCTTGGGTATAGGAAATTAGCAGAATACCCATTGAATGCCCTCTGGTTTGCAGCAAGGTCAACCGCGCTGCGAGCTTCGCAAACCCTCCCGGTCAAACGCAACCAACCGGAACCTCTCTCCACCATTGTTCTAGGCACGTGCGAGGCCTGCTTCAGGTCGTCTTGCGCAGGTGGGCGAATAAGCACGTTGGTATCGAGACCGATCACTTCTTACTTCGGAATCTCTGCGTAGCGCCTGACTCTATTGCATGATCAATTTCTTGTAAAGAAGCCGGCTTGGCCGGTTTTGAAATCATGCCTTTGATTCGCGCAGTTGGAATCTTGGTCTGAATGATCACACCGTCGGGCTGCAACAAGAGCTTGACCCGGTCGCCCGGTTTATCTGCAGGCGATCGCGAACTGCCTTGGGGACCGTCACTTGTCCTTTACTGCCGAGTGTCGTTTCCAAGTGCGGAGGTTTTCCTTTCCTTACTTTTGCATTGCTAGAAATAGAGTCTCCTTTGGGGGACGCCCTTGCCAGGATGAGTATTTTCGACGACACGCGCCTGGGAACAGCTTGGCTGAAACACTCCTGCGGAGGTCGTAGGTGCCCAACGATGCCGGCCAGCACTCGCCTATGTCGCAACAACGATCTGGTAGATCGTTGTTGCGATTTCGATGAGCATCGCCAGTAATCATCCCACGGGTCCAGTTGCACGTTCCGGGGCCCGCTGTTCGAAATGTGCTGGAAGCGGCACATTTCCGTTCATTGCGACATTTTGGCCATATCGTCAAATGCTCCAATGTTTAGGTGGACGACGCCAGTCGTTCGCCCGTTCGCGTTAGATTCAGTTTCCTTTGGACAGCGTGCTCTACGGCGCCGGTGCGTACCAGGCTGATTATTGGCCGTGGCGTTCCGTCGCCGCAGCTTCAATCGCGCCGCCTATTTCTTCCACGGAGATAGGTCGGTCAAGCCTGGGTACGATCCATCGTTTGTAATTCCGTCTCCAACCCTTCAACCCCATTCACGATGCACCAATCCACGCAGAGTCATGATCCGCGATGGGTGGGGTGCGGCTTCCTCCGGAGAACTCTTTGCAAGTCTCAACGATTCGCCACACCGTCGTCTGTCCCACCTGCCAATTAAGCCAATTTGAACGCGGAAATGGTAAATGCCGCCGCTGCCGCCATTCATTGGGGTTCACCTTTTTCGAACTCTCCCTCTCCAGCCCTTCTATCTCACTTGATTCTCAACGCCTGGCCGCCATGCGGGTAGAAGTTGGCGGCCTCATTCGAAGATTGCGATCCCGCCACGGCATAACCCAGGCAGCGCTGGCCTCTCATACCGGCATTCACAGAACTTATCTGTCACGCGTAGAGCGTGGCAGAGTCACTCCTTCAATCTTCGCTCTGATGCAAATCGCCGCCGCAGTTGGCGTTGACAAGATAATGTTGCGCGTCCGCGTTTCGTCCACTCGATCGTGATGCTAATGACCCAATTGGCAAGCTGAGCGACGAGTCCCGGAAATGTGCCGATTCCGGCACATTCCGAATGGGCAGGCATCGCAGTCTGGGCCTGAATCCATGGGACGATCGACTAACCATGCTGATCGCAATCGAAACAACGATCTATCTAGATCGTTGTTTCGACCTCGGCAAGTGCCCGGCTAGACCTTCATTGCAAAGAAGAGCGCCATGAATCTATCCATTATTCGCTCTAGCCAGGTAGAGAGGAGCGTCGATACATCGGCGCGCAATCGGGATCATCCCGCCAGCCGAGATAGAGCGGTGCGACAAACCCATAGATCTACGGACGACTCGATTTCGCAACCACTCCGCGTTTCTCCTGTATCTCTTCGATCCAGAGATCTATAGCTGTCGCCGAGAACCTCAAATGCCTGCCTATCTTGATTGAAGGGATTTTTCCGGCCTGAACCAACTTGTAGAGGCTCGATTTGGGGATGCGCAGATAGTCAGATAGCTCGTCCAACGTGAACAAGCCGCGATGCTCGGGGTCGAGAGTGCCTAGTCTCTTTTGGGGAGGAGGATTCATGAGTCTGGTCTGTTCAAACAGATTCAGGATAGCTCATATACCACTGCCACTATTTGCACTGCAGCCTCTGTGAAGGGATCCGCCGCATCGGTCGACTGCAGGACTAAAACGACCGGCGAGCATATCGATTTGACTTTCTTCTGGACAATTATGGATAATTTTGGACAATGTTAATCATCAATGATGCTAAGGAGGATCAGTGACCTGGAGTGCCCACCGCGCGGTTGATGAGGACGAAATTGTCGCTTAAGAACCGGAGAGACCGGGCTCGCAGAGATATACGAGCACGGCTGGGAATCAACTCGGTCGCGCCAGCTCCTACGCGACAAGACCTTTCCACAAGCACCAGTACCTCCAAGCCCGTTGAAATACCCCACGGGTAATCCGGAAACCGTCCATCTGAAAGGGTCTTATGACGAACACCAGTGAACAGCTCTTTCCACGCGAGTTGCTGGCTCACCCTGATCAGGAAAGACACAAGTACTTCGCGGGCATCAGAATCGATCACCAATTAATGAATCAAGCTAAGGCTGAGCTTGAGGATGCGATTAGATCTGCCGAACCGGATTCTCTCATCTTCGGTTATGGTCCTGTAGGTGTCGGAAAGAGCACCCTAGCCGATTTGGTTACAAGGCAGATTGTAGAAGCTCGATGGGAACGATTGAGGCAGGATCTGGAACGGAATTCAGCAGTCCGTGTCGCCATGCCGGCCCCAGTTAGCGGAACGTTTAGCTGGGAAGAGGGATTTAGGTCAATGTTCGAAGCATTGGCTACATCTCTGATTCCTCCGCTCAAGAGTAACGAAGGCGAACAAGTTTCTGACCTTCCTCGATCAAGCGCGCGCCTTTATCAGCACGCATACGAAAAGGGTATGAGCCATCGTCGTCCGATAGTCGTAATCCTCGATGACGCTCATTATCTCGGCACAGTACCCATACGGCGATTGGCCAATCAACTCGATGTGATGAAGTGTCTTGCAGCGAAAACCGGAACTCCGCATGCCCTGCTCGGGGGCTACGATCTGCTCCGTCTGCGCAATCTTAGCGGTCAGCTCTCACGAAGGAGCATTGACATTCACTTCCGGCGATACCGGGATAACGACATGGATCTGGAGTGTTTCACCAGGGCGGTCTGTACGCTCCAATCACATTTGCCAGTAAGACGCTCTCCGGATCTGTCGCCCTATATCGACTACTTGATGGAGGGGTCGGTGGGCTGCATTGGCAATTTGAAGCGATGGTTGGGTGCAGCGCTAAGGCAGGCGCTGAGTGAGGCCGGAGAGACGCTGACGATTGATCATATGCGCAAAAGAGCATGGCCAAATGCACAGATTTCGAACATGTTGAGCGAAGCAGTGAACGGCGAAGAACGCCTTGAGGCGGAGAAGAGTTCGCTATTGAGGCGAGTAGGCGACGCGAATACTGACCGAGACGAAATGCGCGGAATGCGACGATCAACTCGGATTGGGCTTGTCACAGACGCTGGACATAGCCGCGCTCGCAATGGTGTGGGAAAGCGCCATCTCAAACTAGGCGCCGACGCTTCGTTGGCGCTTCCGCTGCGACCCTCCGGGGGGACCAATGTTGACCGAAGCTGAGTTTGCGAGTTGGCGTGAAGTCCTAACGGCATTGTCGGCTTGATCGATGTGTTAAGTCGTGTGATTCAAAGACTCGGTGCGCCTAGACACTTAATCTGCGATTCATGTTCTGAACTCCATTCAACAACGTTTGAGGAATGGGCTTCACACCGAAATACTCTCTTGTACTTCGTACCCGACGAAACTCCTGGCAACGTGGGAGGCATACCCGGATGATGACAGAATCTGAATTCGCCTTGCTGTGCCAGGGCCTGGCGCTGAAACCGGAAGTCATCACAATGATCCACAAGATCCGTGCCTCTACTCGTATCAGCCGGGTTCAAGGAAGCAGTCCAGGTCTTGCCGGGAGCAAACACATCGAACCGAAACTTCGCATTGAGTCCACAGTTGAACTCGCGCTGATTGGCGAACTCGAACGTGATGACACAGTTCTCGAATACTACCCCCAGCCATCAACACTCGTTCTGGATTACCTCGGTGGGTGCGGTCGCAATCTGCGATCTTCCCACGTTCCCGATTACTTCGTGATAAGTCGTACAAGCGCCGGCTGGATTGAGGCGATACACCAACAAAGACTACTTACTCTGTCGCAGGAGCAGCCCAATCGTTATCGCCTTGAAAATGACATTTGGGTTTGTCCTCCGGGAATCGCATATGCAAACCGACTCGGTTCGCAATATACCGTCCACTGTCACTTCAGTGTTGGTAACTGAATCATGCTCCGACCAAACTCGATATGGCCCTTGCTGTTTCACGAGAGGTGAGTCATGCTCACACAATTTGAGTTTGAGGCCTGGCGCTCGCGCCTCGGGCTGTCCCATGAAGCAACAGAGATCATCCAAAAGATCCGTACCTCTCCTCCCGTCCGAAAGGTCCAACAAAACAAGAAGAGCGTCCCCGGCACATACCCAAGCAGGAAGATGGGAGTAACGATTCAGTTCGAATCGCATACCGTCGAGTTCCCGTTCGTCTATAAAGCAGAGCATGATGATGACACTCTCGAAATCTACTGCCAGCCGTCAACCTTCCAGATTTCGTACGTCAGTGCCAGTGGCCGGCTGATCCGACATCCGCATACACCCGACTACTTTGTCATTCGTCGCAATAGTGCGGGGTGGATCGAGGCAAAGGACCAAGGGATGCTGCCGGCGTTGTCGAAGGACCAACCTAATCGCTACCGGATAGTCGACGGCGTGTGGACTTGTCCCCCCGGAGCACTCTATGCCGAGAGACTTGGATTGACATATTCAGTACATTCATCTGCAGACGTAACGCCAGTTTTCACTCGTAATGCCAACTTCATGGATGACTATCTGCGAAGTCCGCCCACAGTTCACAAAGCCGCAAAAGACGCGATCCTGAAGCATTTGGAATTGACGCCAGTGACAACCCTTGCGGACCTCGTCTCCGCGACAAGTGAGTCTGCCAGTCGAGACGACATCTATACCTTAATTTGTAACCGCACGATCGATGTGGATTGGAACGCGCATCCTTTCGCCGAGCCCGAGGAAGTGCGCCTGTTCGCTTCAGCGGAAACCGCCGAGGCATTTGCTCGTGCAACCTCACCGACTCCGCCAGAGCGCGGCATCATGCAGATTCAAGTTGGCTCACAACTCTGTTGGGACGGTCGATCTTGGAGTGTTGCGAACGCTGGTGACAACCTCATAGCGCTAAGCGGCGAGGGAGCAGCCTTCACCGAGCTCTCAATCAATAAATTTGAAGAGCTACTGAAGGCTGGACGCATATCGCAAACCAGAGATCCCAATACCGTTCCTGAGCATCCTGAGATCTCAGAGCGGTTGAAAGCCGCGGGTCCTAGGGAAATACGAGTAGCCAATAAGAGATTCAAAACAATACAGCCATATCTTGATGGACGAACCAGCAGAAAAATGAGCCGCACGATACGCCGTTGGATTGCTGCCTACAAAACTGCGCTAAAGCAATTCGGAAATGGACTAATCGGTTTATATCCCCGCACATCGCTTCAGGGGAATCGAACGACGTCCACACTCGCACAGGAACTAGGCACGGCGATGATGGAGCACATCAAGAACAATCACGAGACACTCGCACAAACAAGCACCTTCGCCTGCTGGAGCCAGTTCAAGACAAATCGGGAAAACGACGGCCTGCCGGTACCTTCATTCAATACATACTTAAAGGCCGTTAAAAACAGGCCTCGGGCCGAGCAAGCAAGGAAACGTGAAGGGCATCGTGTCGCGTACCAGCACGAGGAATTTGTATGGTATCTGGAGTGGTCCACTCCTCCCCATGGAGATCGACCATTAGAAATCGCGCATATCGACCACACAGAGCTCGATATTGAGTTGAAGTGTCTAAAGACTGGGGAGAATCTCAAACGGCCGTGGCTCACGATTATGACCGATGCGCGCACTCGCAAGTTCCTTGCGTTCTACCTCACCTTCGATCCTCCCAGCCACCGTTCTTGCATGATGGTGATTCGTGACTGTGTTCGTCGACATGGGAAATTGCCCCAAATTATCGTCGTGGATGGTGGTAAGGAATTCCAAAGCATTTACTTCGATCATTTGTTGGCCTACTACGAGTGCACAAAGAAGATTCGTCCGGCCGCAAAAGCTCGATTCGGATCTGTGTGTGAGCGCCTTTTCGGGACCACAACCTCACAATTGATTAATAATCTCGCCGGTAACACCCAAGCAACCAAGAACGTACGAACCGTCACAAAGTCAAACAATCCAAAGACGCTTGCGGTGTGGGATTTTGCGGGCTTACTCGACCGGCTCGAATCCTACATGTTCGAAACCTACGAGACTCTTGAACATCCTGCCTTGCTCCAAACTCCCCGTGAGGCCTTCGCGCACGGAATGCTTGTAAGCGGTGCTCGCTTACATCGCATAGTCACATTCGATAAGCGCTTCTTGATCAACTCCTCGCCATCGACTCGCAATGGTCAAGTGACAATCGATTCGCAACGCGGAGTACTAGTGAATGGCTTCCGGTATTGGTCAGATGTTTTCCGCGGTCCGGGACTGAACAAGAAAAAACTTCCTGTGCGATTTGACCCTTTTGATATGGGTATCGCCTGGGTATTTGCTCGAGGGGGCCTGGGTGGAGTGTCACAACCAATACTACCTTGAGATGAAGGGGAAAACGCTCAAGCAAGTGGAAATTGCAACTGCAATTTATCGCCGCAAACAAACATTGTCTGGAAAAAGGAGACGGTCGATGACCCCACGGATTATTGCGGTGATGCTCAATGGAGCGCGGCGCGAGGAGGGGATTCGCCGTCAGCAACTTCTTGATCTTGAAGGCCAACGGTCCCGAATTCACCTAGTTCCTCGACCAAACGAATTCGCGCCTCGTCCGGCACCCACAAATGATATTGCCCTAGGGAAGAAGCTTGGTCACGGCAAACGTGTCGTCGCAACGGAAGTGTATGGCCGCCTATGAGAAAGGGACAACAACAGTGGTTTCCTCCTTCGCTCTTGGCAGAGGACGCCGCGAAGAAGAAGAAGTTTTTCGACGACTTCATCGCGGCACATCCAATCATGGACGACGTTCTGAAGCGGCTCCTTATTGCCATCGAAGATGCTGACTGTGATTCAATGATCTATGTGTACGGCCCTTCGGGTGCAGGAAAGTCAACCCTGCGAGACAAGGTCGCAACGGTTCTAACTGAAAACCTCTTGCCAGAGCTTCAGACAGACACGTCACGGCTCAGTGTCATAAGCGTGCGCTTAAAAGCACCGATGCCACCGGCATTTTTCAACTGGGGGAATAATTTTGCGCGGTTGTTATACGCAGCAAATGAGCCTCTGGTCGAGCGGAAGATTCACCCGGATGAGGTGAAGTCGGATGTCGGTAAACGCATTCCAAGCAGACAGGACGCTAGTGCGAACGCACTGCAGCTATCTTACGAGAAGTTACTACAATATCGGCGCCCCACCGCCGTACTCCTTGACGAAGCGCAAGTGATTGTAAACTCGTCTTCTACACGGCTTACACACCAGTTAGACGTCATCAAGTCAGTGGCTGCAGATTCGGGAGTTCCGCACATACTCTTCGGAACATATCGCCTGCTAGAGGTTCGGAATTTAGACGGACAGATAGCACGCCGAAGTACTGACATTCATTTCCGCCGCTACTCAAACATGGGCGACGACTATCAGCAGTTTGTGAACACAGTTGGATCTTTAGCGTTGGCAATGCCCTTCACAGAGCCGCCAGATCTCATGGGGTTCGTCGATCTATTGCATGAGAAGAGCGCTGGGTGCATTGGTTTGCTGAAACCATGGCTTTTCAGGGCCTATAGTCTGGCATTGCGTCAGAATGCCAGTACCGTGACTCTGGAACATATCGAGGAGTCCGTGCTATCCGAAGACAAGTTAGCAGTAATTTTTGACGAAATATTCAACGGCGAGATAGCAATGCAAGAAGCCGTGGACAAGTATGCGACTTCTTTTAATAGTTTATTTGGCAAGCAGGAACTTGAAGCAGAAACAACGGACTCCCGCGAAAAAGCTAAAGAGCAAGGGCAGGCACGGATCAAGAACAAGCCTGGTGTTCGCAAAGCCAACCGAGATCAAATCGGTTCGGCGGTCGATCCGACATATCGTGGAAAGCGCGCGAAATCGGCATAAAGAGAATCGAAATGAAAAACATTCAGCCTCTTCACCAATCGTTTTGTTTCCCTCACCGCACTTCACTCTACCCGCTCTCTCCTATCGGTTCTGGCACTCCCCTTGTTGAATGTCTTTCCGGTTACATCTCACGTTTAGCCTGGGAACATAGCGTTCTCATATCAGACTTCCTTGATGTTCCATGCCTCGTGGCAATAGAAAAACGAAATGTAGACCGCCGAACTCGCCGTCGGCTATTCCACGCTAGTTCTTTCATGATTGACGGTTCACCTACACTCACTCTTAGTTGGATTTCTTCGCTTGAAGCGGCTACGGGAATCAGGTCTTTCCGTAACCACACTATTCTTCCGTATGTTCAGCTGAGCAGTTCATCTTGGCTTCGAGCGTGGGAAGCGTGGTGTCCGCAATGTCTCAAAGAATGGCGCATCCAAAAGTCGGTTGTATACAAGCCCCTACTCTGGGCAATCAAGGCTGCAACTGTCTGCCCAGTTCACCTATGTGTGCTCAATGAGATCTGCCCTTCCTGCAACAGGCGTCACAGACCTCTCACCAATGGCTCTCAGGTCGGTTATTGTGGCCGATGTCACTGTTGGCTTGGTTACGATGGCAATGTCATTTCGATCCGCCGCGTGACCACTTCACCAGAGGCAATGGCGACCTGGTCTTCCGACCAGATTGGCCAACTTCTCGCGGCCGTCTCCGGCATCTCTCACCCCCTGAGCCCCGACAAAGTTTGCAGATCGCTCCGCGCGATCATTGAAGCCAATCCGTCAATAAGTGGGGATGTCCTCTCTCATGCTATGGGCATGACGAGGCGCTCGTTGACAACATGGTCTATTGGTGAAGTATTGCCGCGTCTCGATGGTTTGTGTCGCATCAGTTTTCACCTTGGCATCCCGTTGTTAGGCCTGCTCCAGGGAAGTTTGCCTGTCGAGCGTATTAGCTCTTCCGTAACCAAGCTGCTCGCGGCTCACAATCGCGATGTTCGCTCCGATAATAAACATTCGGAGACGGAGCTTCGTAATGCGAGCCCTATGAATGTGGGGGTAAAGCTCACTCCTTCTCAAACTGCCCAAGTGCTTGCAGACGCTCTTGCGGAAACCCCACCGCCCTCTCCGGGCCGCCTCGCCAAGCGCCTCGGGTACGCAAACAGTATTGGCTTGAAGCGGCACCATCCACATGCCTATATTGAACTGATTTCCAAGGGGATCGCTTGGCGCCAGCACGCTTTTGGCGAGCTCCGTTCAAAATTAGAAAGGGCTCTCCTCGATGAAGTGCCACGAGCTGTCAAGCAAATCTGTAGGGATATTGGGGTCCGTGAAGCGGTTGTTCTCACTCAATTTCCCGACCTTAAACGTATGTTGCGAAATCGCCACACCGAATGGTTAGTCACTGAACGGTCCCGGGAGCAACTGCAATTTGAATTTGACGTGAAAAAAGCCGTTCAACGGGTACAAGACCTCGGCGGATATCCTTCCGCAAACAACGTTCTAACCGATTCCAATTCCCTTAAGTTTGCCGGCTGGGAACGACTGCAAGCTGCCATCAACAAGGCGCGCAAGGCCTGATCACTGCGGTGTGGAGGAAATAGCGTGTATACGAATGAAAATGAGAGTCCTGTCGGGAAGGATAGCTCACTTGCTCTGTTGAATCTCACGCCTCCTATCTATCCCGCCCGCACGCGATTCTATCCGCTAGAACCGGAGCGCATTGGCACACCGTTGGTTGAGAGCTTGTCCAGTTACATTGCTGCTCTGGCGAGAGAACATTCCTGCAGCACAAGCAATTTTGTTAAGGAGGAGATTATTCCGCTTACGCAGCTACACCTCGACAATTCTTGTGAATTGAGTACCACTTCAGCGTCAGCAAAGGCCCAGTTTCCGCACTGGAAAGAGGTTAATAGCTTCGGCACTATAACAAAGCGGGTGGCTTCCGCGCTGGAATATGGTACTGGGATTAAAGATATTCATAGGATGACGCTATTCTCGCTAGATGGCATCATCGCACCAGATCTGCTCTACCCTCACCGCAGATGGTGCCCTTTCTGCTTAGAGGAATTTCGGAATGGTGGTCGTGTTTTTGAACCACTTCTTTGGTCGCTCAGCCTTGTTTCAACCTGCTCGATCCACGAAGCACCGCTACAAGGCTCATGTGAGCAGTGCTCACGAACTTCGTCTCATCTACAAGAGTTCTCTGTACCTGGTCACTGCCCCTGGTGTGGAATTTGGGAAGGCAAATCTGGGGACTATCAACCTGAGCCGGTGAACCTTGACTTGTCAGGAAACCTGCTTAAGGCGAAGATCGTCGAAGAATTTCTTGGCCAACGTTTCTCTTCAAGTTTGGCCATTGACGCGTCCATTTTGCAGAGAAATTTGCGCCGCTGTATTGAGGTTTGTACCTCTGGAAGAATTTCCGTTTTCTTACGTGCTTGTGGCTTATCACAGACAACACGCCCCCGCGTGGTGGGCAAGTTAGTGTCATTACAAAATCTAGTTTCCGTAGCCATTAAACTTAATCTGTCTGTTTCCCAGTTTTTCGCAAGAGACGAAGTGGTTTGTGAACCGGCTTGGCATCATGCTGCTTCGTTGATTGACCAATCCGTTTTTAGTGGATACCCGGTCCGCCCCTCATGGTTAAGAGAAAAATTGGCAGAAGCTGCGACAGAAATCCCGCCACCTAGCTTACAAACAGTAGCTAAACGAAACGGTTACACATCCACGACTATGCTTCGTCGCGCCGCACCGGAGCTATGCGATGCCATAGCCGAGAACTATCTTGGATCGGTTCGATCCGGCGAACAAGAATGGACCTATGTCAGCAATATGTCGAGACGGATTGAAATTCAAGCAGTGTTGGAAGAGGAGTTATCAAAGGATAGTCCAAGAGCGATTGGGGAGATTGCGCAAAGCCTGGGTTACGCAGCAGCTCAATGTTTACGACACATGGCTCCTGAGATGTGCAAGAAAATCACTAAGAAGAAATCAGATCAGCGTGCTAGCGCTTTGTTGCAGCAGAAGAGCACCCTTTCTCTGGCTCTAAAGGAGGAGCCAGCGCCAAACCCCAAGGAGTTGCTCGTTCGGTTGAATTTGCGATCTCTTAGTCAGCTCCGGTATGTGGATGAAGACTGTTACAAGTCCTTATGGGAGCGTTACAAGATTAGGCTATCGAACGAGCGGAACTGTATTCAATCGCTGATTGAGCGTTGCCTACAGCAGGCAAACCCCAGATGGAAAAATATCGAGCATGATACAGGCTGGAGTAGGACTAAAATTCACCAGTACTTTCCGGATCTGTATGAGAAGGCGAGAGCAATCTGTAAAGAGGGTCGGGATAACGAGTCGAAATCTGATTTGAATGCTGCAGAAGGCCACGTCAGAGACGCAATTGCGCAGCTTCGAGCGAGTGGAATCCAACCCTCGATAGAGAATGTCCATCGAGCGATCCCCAAAGGGCCCTATTTAAATGGGATCTTGATTGCGAGGATTCTCCGAAAAATACGGCAGGAAGAGCTCCTCGTGACCACCCAAACCGCAGCTTGACCCCAATAATTGCTGGCACAACATGCGTCGCAACCAACAACAGAAGCAAAACTCTATGAATAACAAACGGAGATTTACCCTCGACACAGCTGACCTTTTTCATAGAAACCCCGTTTTTCGGGAGGTTCAATAATTGAGGCTCGTGCAGTTGAAGCTGCTCTACGATGAGGTGGATATTCGACTTCGTCACTCCTCCGCGCCCACGAACGAGAGTTGTGCAACAGGATTGCGGAGCAGTACAAGGCGGATACTCTGCGCACATTGTTTCAGTGAATGAGTGGATCTGAACATCGACTCTGCCCTTCCGCAGAGGGGCGCGGTGCCACCAGCAGGCGAGTTTCAGTCGGTCTCCTAGCTGGAACAGACATGATTAGTGCTTCAGGATCGTACGATGCGATCTCAGGATCAGTAAGGAGCTTTATATGGCGGATGAAGCAACAATGAGGTTGGGGAACCCTTTTCTGATTGGCGTATACAGCCTGGCGCTACTTGCATTTGGCGCGGCAATCGGCGGCCGGTGGGGCCAAACTCCGCACTACGTAATCCTCATGGTCGTGATTGGAGCACTGTTGATGGTGATCCACGATATGGTGACTGGGTTGCTGTTTTTTTGGATATCGATGGCATGGGCTCGAAAGATAAGCGGGAGGCGAGCTGAACCCGCAAAGGGCATCGATATCATGCATCAAGACCGCCCGTAGGAGGGCTCCTCGGCACTGATCCGGATCGCCTTTTCAGCTTCGCTGGGCACAAGGAACTCCCCTATTGCAGTACTTCGCGTACTCTAGGCTGGTCTGCAGCCGATCCCGCCACCCATCACGGTTTGCTGCCAGCACTCCGATGGGAAACCTCGGCCAAATCACGGCCGGCGCTCGAACATAGATCGCAAGAACACCCAGCATCCCGACTAATTATCACGTAGGCGAACAAAGGGAGAAGTATATTCATGTCCTCGGCATAATTTGGCCACCGTGGCCAAATTATGCCGAAACTTACAGATTGACTCGATTGCAAACCGTCAGATGCGCATCGGCATCAGGATGTAGCGGTACTTCACGTCCTCGTTGGCGTCTTCGGGCCGCATCTGGCCGGCGGATTGCGCGTCCTTGAATTCCAGCCGCACCTCACCGCCTCCGCCGATCGCTCTCAGGAAGTCGATCAGGTACTGGCTGTTGAAGCCGACCACCAGCGCATCGTAGTTGTACGGAGTCTCGATCGTGTCCTCGGATTCGCCGGTGTCTGTGGACGACGACGACAGCTTCAGCTCGTTCTGTTCCAGGCGAATCTTGATCGCGCCGGAACGCTCGTCCGCGAACTGCGCGACGCGCTGGATCGATCCCATCAGGTCCTCGGAGCGCACGATGACGAATTTGTTGTTATCGCGCGGCAGCACCGCCTCGTAGTTGGGGAACTGGCCGGTCAGCTTGCGGCTGGTCAGCACGCGTCCGCCCACGCGGAAGAACAGTGTCTGCTCGTCATCGGCGAATTCGAGCGTCTCCGCCTCGGTGTTGCTCAGCAGCGATTGCAGCTCGCTGAGCGCCTTGCGCGGAATCAGCGTCTTCTTCTCGCCCGAGATGCCGTCGAGCGATTCGCCCAGCTTCTCGATGTGGGCGAGGCGGTGTCCATCGGTCGCGACCATCGCCATCGATTCGGCCTTCAGCACCAGCAGCGCGCCATTCAGCGTGTAGCGGCTCTCCTCGTTCGAGATGGCGAAGATCGTCTTCGCAATCATGTTGCGCAGCGACGCCACGGAGATCTTGAATGCGCCGGACGCCGGAAACTCCGCAACCTGCGGGAAATTCGCTCGCGCCATGCCAACCATCTTGGTGTTCGAACGGCCTGCACGGATCTGCACCCAGTGGTTGTCCATCAGCTTGATGGAGATGTCGCCATCGGGCAGCAACTTGATGTAGTCGTATAGTTTGCGCGCGGGAATGGTGCATGCGCCGGGCTTCTTCACCCTGGCCGCGCAACTGGTCCGCACGCTCTGGTCGAGGTCGGTGGCGGTGATGGTCAACTTGTCGTCAACGGCCTCGAACAGGAAGTTCGACAGGATGGGAATGGTCGTCTTGCGCTCCACCACCGACTGCGCGGCCGTCAGCTCGCGCAGCAGTTCTGCGCGGGAGACGGTAATTTCAAGGTTGCCGGTGGGCGCAGTGCTGGTGGTCATCTCGGACTCCTGGATTCTTCCTGGTGCTGCATCCTGGGCTACTGGTGTCATGGCGGACTCTCCGGGTTTTTGTGGAACTGGATGCTGGGGAAAACTTTACACCGAATCCGGTGCGGATTGCACTCTCATGCATTGGCCCTACTGATTCTATTGACTGGAAGCCTGTGCGTGCGAGAGGTTTCTTTGTGGAAAGCGCGTACTCTTGTGTGCGGTCCCGCGTGCTCGATTGCCGGGCAGGTCTCTGCGACTAGAACTACTAAAGAACAAGGATTAATAAAGAGAAATACTAGTAGCAGTAGTCGTTGTCGCTGGAAATGTGGATTTCATGCCCATGTCTCGTTGTGGCCGCTACTTGAGACGCGTTCCCGATTTAGAAATCCGGACGCCGATTCTCGAACAAGCGGCAAGACTGGTGTGCATCCTCGCAGGGACGGTCCACTTATCGTAGTTCTTCACAGCCAGGGTTTCGGGCCGGTTGTGAGGACGTGTCCGCTTCGCGGGAATATGGACCAAACCACGCTCTTTCAGCATCCTAGTAGAGACGGCTTTTGAACAGTTGATGGTCCCGGGTAGAGGAAAATAAGACATTCACCCTTCACCCATTGAGGAGCGCGTATGAAGATATCCATCTTCGGAGCAAGCGGGGCGACGGGGCTTCTGCTGACCGAACGATGCCTGGCTGCCGGATACGAGGTGACCGCGTTGTTGCGGACGCCCGCGAAGTTTCCTCTGCGCGACCGGGTGCGTGTCGTCCAGGGCGACGCCTTCGATCCCGTGGCCATCCGCCAGACGGTCGATGGAGCGGATGTGGTGCTGTCGGCGCTGGGGGCGCGCACACTTAGCAAAGACCTGACGCTGGACCGCGGGGTTCCGCTGATTGTGGACGCAATGCGTGCGGCCGGCGTGCGGCGAATCGTCTCGCTGGGGGCGGCCGGCTCGCAGGAAGATGCGACGAAGCGGCAGTCGGCATTCTTCCGCTGGATCTCGCGCAACGTGGTGGCGCGGGTGTTGAAGTGGCCGTTTGCGTCGCAGAGGGCGCAGTGGGCGACGCTTTCGCCGAGCGGACTGGACTGGACCATCGTGATGCCGCCGAGGCTGACGAATGGGAAGGCGCGCGGCATGGTTCGGATGGATGTTGACTCGCTTCCGCCCGGCGGTGCGATGATCTCGCGAGCGGATGTAGCGGACTTCATGATGCAGCAGATTGGCAACCCGCAGTGGGTCGGCAAGGGCGTCTACATCGCCTGGTGAGGGCGCCGGATGTCGCCCGCCGGGGCGCCTTTGTTCGTATGAGTCGCGACGTTGTCGATGGAATGAAAAGTTGACTGGATGTGCCTCAGGAAGTGGGCAACGCAGACGCAAAAAATCGCGTCGCAACCATAGGCCCGCATCGATGGTTAATTTTTCACCGGCATTTCTAGAGGTGCTTCGTTCCACACTGGAGCGGGTTGAGCATACTCTTGAGCTTGCACCCGACGATCCGAAACTCATCGAGTTCAAGAGATCGGTCCTGCGCGCGATTGCCGAGCTGGAAATGCGCAAGTCGGACGCTGCATAGTCAGTCCTCCGCGCCGTTCATCCCCTTTGCGCCGTTCATCCCCTCTGCGCCGTCCCCCTCTCCGCACCGTACTCTTCTTCACGCCGTCATTCTGACTCGAAGAGTCAGAATCTCGGTATTTAGCCTTTCCCTCCCGCAAACGCGAAAATGTTCCCAGGCTCATCCAACCTCGATTGGAGGCCTCGCCGGTGACCTGGTACTTCGGAGACGTGGCGTTCGTTCGGCTGCTGGTCCAGCGCGGCATGGCGGCGATCTACGTTGTCGCGTTCCTGGTCGTGCTGCAGCAGTTCAAACCGCTGCTGGGCGAGCGCGGCCTGCTGCCTGTGCCGGAGTATCCCGCCGGCTTCCGCACCGCGCCGGGCCTGTTCGCGTGGCGCTACTCCGACCGGCTGCTCGACGCAGTCGGCTGGACCGGCCTCGCGATCTCAGCCTGCGCTCTCCTCGGCCTGACGGAAGCCGGCCCCGTCTGGCTCTCGATCTGGCTCTCACCTGCCGCGTGGCTGGTGCTGTGGTTCCTCTATCTCTCCATCGTCAACGCGGGCAATCGCTTCTACGGCTTTGGCTGGGAATCCATGCTGCTGGAGACGGGCTTCTTCACCGCGTTCCTCGGCCCGGCGCGGATCCGGCCCTCCATCCTGCCGCTGCTGATCCTGCGCTGGATGCTCTTCCGCACCGAGGTCGGAGCCGGCCTGATCAAGCTGCGCCACGACCCCTGCTGGCGCGACCTCACCTGCCTCTACTACCACTACGAAACTCAGCCGCTGCCTAATCCGCTGAGCTGGCACTTCCACCGGATCTCCCGGCCGATGCACCGGTTCTCGGCGCTCTTCAGCCACTTTGTGCAGGTGGTGGTGCCATTCGCTCTGTTCGCGCCGCAGCCGTTTGCCGCCATCGCCGGCGGGCTGATCATCTTCCATCAACTGGTGCTGATCGTCAGCGGCAACTACTCCTGGCTGAACTGGCTGACGGTTGTGCTTGGCTTCAGCGCTTTCAGCGACCGGACGCTTGGCTTCGCCACACACACGGCGCTCGCACCGCGCCCGCAGCCGTTTGAAATGCTGCTCTATGCGATCGCCGCGGCGGCGGTCCTGTTCAGCATCCAGCCCGCCCTCAACCTCTTCTCCCGCCACCAGGCGATGAACCGCAGCTACAACCGCTTCCACCTGGTGAACGCCTATGGAGCCTTCGGACAAGTCGGCCGCGCGCGCTACGAACTCGTCCTCGAAGGCACCGCCGACCGCGTCGTTACGCCGGCGGCCGAGTGGCGCGAGTACGGCTTCAAAGCCAAGCCCGGCGACCCCATGCGCCGTCCTCCGCAGATCGCGCCCTGGCACCTGCGGCTGGACTGGCTGATCTGGTTCATCCCCTTTTCCATCGGCATCACCAGCCACGGCATCCAGGTCCGCGGCTACGACACCTGGTTCGTGCGCTTCATCGAGAAGCTGCTCTCCGGCGATCGCGCGATCCTGAAGCTGATGGGCACAAACCCCTTCCCGGACCAGCCGCCGCAGTTCGTCCGCGCGCTGCTCTACCACTACCGCTACACCGACCCGCAGGAGAAACGCGACACCGGCGCCTGGTGGGTGCGGCGGGAGTTGGGGGTCTACCTGCCTCCGGTTTCACTGGAGGAACTGCGGGAGGGTTGAATGCGCGGTCGGATCAGCCGAGCACTGTAGTAATTGTCTGACGAAGCGCCGATTGATAGGGAGCTTGCAACATGCCCAGATTCCGTTAAGAAGGTTTCTTGATTCCGAAATAGACGGGCATATAATCCGGATTAGACGGGACAGTGTGTGCGAGTTTTTCGCCAGCATTCCAGAAAGGATCGCGGTTCTTGAAGCTTCTCGTTGACGAGAACCTTGCACCGAGGCTCATTGATGGTGCCAGCTTTGCGGAGTAGCAGCGCGCTTTAGCGCGCGGTAAACCCGCCCCTTAGAACCTTGGGCTTCAGCCCCGGGTATCTCCTCAAATCGGCGAAACCATTCGGGTATTGGATCGGCTTCGCCCGGCCGTGCCGCCGAGGAGAACGCACATTTATCTTCCTCGGCTACGAATCCCGCCACTACCGGATTGCGGTGAATGTACGTAACACAGGCGCCGAACGCTTGCTGGTCCGGCACCCACTTATCAAAATGCCCGCGCTCCCATACTTCGAACTTGCTCCTGAGCCGAAACGAAAAACCACCCTTCATAAACTGGATCGCCTTCTCTAACGAGACTTCGGTCGCGGGCGTAATCAATGCATGCACATGGTCGGGCATGACGACGAACGCGTGGAGCGAAAACCGGCCTTGTGCGCGATAGGTACGCAGCGTGTCCACCATCAGCTCTGCATTTCTTTCGACCTGAAATACACGTCGTCTTCCCGCGGTTGAAAAGGTTGTGAAATACGTACGCAATTGCGGAGGGGCCCAGGACATCTCGTGAAGAATACACCTTGGAGCCCGGGGCTAAAGCCCCTCTTGGCGGGTGTCGATTACCGCGCGCTAAAGCGCGCTGCTACTCCGGGGCGTTCCGCCCAAGAGCGCGTGGTAGTTTCGTAAACGACGAGACCATCAGCAGAAGGCCACGATGATTGCACTTGAGCAGCTATAGGAAATGTTTGCAGGAATTCGAGCCCAAACTCCATGGAATGTGGACGGCCCGCTCTTGTGGGGATATTTCTTTACTTCCGCCCGCAAAGAGCCCTTGAAATCGGCAGCGCAGCATCTTTCCGATCTCGGCTACCGCTTCGTCGATGCCCATCAAACGGAGGACGGCTCGGTCTGGGTCCTGCATGTGGAGCGGAGCGAGGTCCACACCCCGCAAACGCTCTACGAACGCAATCAGCAGCTGGACGAGCTAGCAAGCAGCTACGGACTCGATTCTTATGACGGGATGGACGTTGGGCCACTTCCTTCATAGCCTCACCCCCCAGTGCGAAGCGGCAAGCAGAACTGTCGCTGTTGACGCCCAGCGTAAAATTGAAATGTTGCGACATTTTCGCCTGGATTGGAGTTTCCGTTGGCAGACACGATCTTCGATGTAGTAGTGGTGGGCGGCGGCCCCGCTGGATATACCTGTGCCATTCGCGCCTCGCAGTACGGCCTCAAGGCGGCGCTGATCGACGCAAACGACCGCCTCGGCGGCACTTGCCTGCTCTGGGGATGCATTCCCACCAAGGCGATGCTCTTCACCGCCGAGATCTGGGACCACCTGAAGCACGCCGAAAAGTTCGGCATCGACGTCGCCGAGCCGAAGCTCAACTGGAAGAATGTGCTGGCGCGCAAGGACGACGTTATCACCCGCCACACCAAGGGCCTCGACTTCCTGATGAAGAAGAACAAGATCACCACCTTCAAGGGCTTCGGCAAACTGACAGGCCCGGCGAAGGACGGCGTGCACACCATCGACGTAAAGCTCGCCGACGGCAAGTCGCAGACCGTGAAGGCCAAAAAAATCGTCCTCGCGACCGGCTCCGACGCGCGCATGCTGCCGGGCTATAAAGCCGACGAGACCATCCTCACCAACTACGAGATTCTGAAGATCGCCGAGATGCCGAAGTCGCTGGTGGTGATCGGCTCGGGTGCCGTCGGCGTCGAGTTCGCGTCCATCTTTAAGAGCTTCGGCGCCGAGGTGACGATCCTCGAAATGCTGCCGCGCGTCGTGCCGGTGGAAGATGAGGAAATCTCCAAGGAACTGCTGCGGCTGTTCAAGAAGCGCGGCATCGACGTCAGTCTGTCCGTCAAAGACACGAAGATCGAGCTGACTGAGGCAGGCGGCGCAGTCGTCTCGTGGACCGACGCGAACGGCAAGCCACAGTCGAAGTCGGCGGACAAGGTGCTGGTCGCCGTGGGCCGCTCGCCGCGCACCGCCGGCATCCACCTCGAGAAGACGAACATCAAGCCGGACCGCGGCTTCATCATGACCAACGAGTGGATGGAGACGACCGAGCCCGGCGTCTACGCCATCGGCGACATCGTCGGCGGAATGCCGCAACTGGCGCACGTCGGCTCCATGGCCGGCCTCGTTGTCGCGGCCAAACTCGCCGGCAAGTACGCCAAACCGGTCAACCGCCAGCGCATCCCCGGCTGCACCTACACCGACCCGCAGATCGCCAGCGTCGGCCTCACCGAGACGCAGGCGAAGGAGAAGGGCTTCCAGGTGAAGACAGGCAAATTCCCGTTCGTCGGCAACTCCAAGGCGACGATTCTCGACGCGCACGACGGCTTCATCAAGGTGGTCACGGACGCGAAGTACGGCGAAATCCTCGGCGTCCACATCATCGGCCCCTACGCAACGGAGATCATCGCCGAAGCCGTCACCGCGCTCGAACTCGAAGCCACGGTCGAAGAGATGATGTTCACCATCCACGCACATCCGACCGTCGCCGAAGCGCTGCTCGACGGCTTCAGCAGCGTCGAAGGCAAAGCGGTGAATGTGTAGGAGCGGCATGCACAATCCGGCCAACGAGCAAGGAGCGTTGAGAGTGATAGGTGAACGAGCTGTATGCACTTGCCTCTTGGTCGTCGTGGCCTTGGCGGCGATGGGACAGAGCAGGCAAGAGAACCTGAATAAGTGCCGGTCAGCTGATCCTGACACCAAAATTGCTGGATGCACGGTGCTGATCCAAGGAGGGCAGGAAACGCCGGAGAATCTGTCATCCGCCTACGAGATTCGCGGCGTCGCCTACGATGACAAGGGCGATTACGACCACGCCATTCCGGATCTCAGTGAATCGATCCGTCTGAATCCGCGTATGGCAGCTTCGTTCTACAGTCGTGGTATAGCATACAACCGCAAGGGCGAATTCGACCGCGCGATCCAGGACTACAACGAGGCCATTCGTATGGGCCTTAGCTCTGCCCCAGTCTACGAAGCACGCGGCCACGCCTTTAGGAACAAGGGCAGTTACGACCGCGCGATTCAGGATTACAACAATGCAATTCGCCTCGACGCGAACTATGCGGTTGCCTACAACGATCGTGGCGAGTGTTTCTTTCACCAGGGCGATTACGGCGGCGCGCTTCAGGGCTACAACGAAGCGATTCGTCTGAACCCGAATCAACTAATTGCCTACAACAATCGCGGCCTCGTCTACCTTATCCAGAACAGACTGACTGAGGCCATTGCAGACTTCGAGCACACAATTTTTGCCTCACCCTCATCGAACGCGGCGTCTAACGCAGCGCTGTGGCTGGACGTGGCCTCAAAGCGGCAGGGATTCGACGACGCGCACCTGCTTGCGCAGGTAGCTTCGGTTGCGGATTTGTCGAAGTGGCCGGGGCCAGTGTTGAAGCTCGATCTGGGACAGTTAACAGCCGCTGACTTAATGGCGGCCGCGCTCAACGGCGACGCCCGGGTACAGAGCCGTCAGGTTTGCGACGCGAACTACTTCACAGGAGAGGCCGCGCTCTTCCATCATCAACGGACGGCGGCACTGGCGCATCTCAGAGCAGCGCGCGATGGCTGTCCAAAAAGCGACGGGGTGTATGACGCGGCGGCGTTGGAGCTGAAGCGGCTGAACTCATCGGCTGCATCGGTTAAGTAATCAAATACGCAATTGACCTTCCTCCCATAAATATGGGACCCTCTAGAATATGAAGACCACGCTCGAGATTCCCGATCCGATCTTCCGCCGGGCCAAGTCTGTGGCGGCCCAGCGCGGCATTGCCCTGCGGGTCTTCGTGACCGAAGCTGTTGAAGAGAAACTGGCCGCCACCTCCAACAAAGAACAGAAACCCTGGGTTCGGCTGGCGGGTGGTCTGAAGCATCTTCACAAAGAGACGGCGCGCATCAACGGAATCATGAAGCACGAATTCGAGCAGATTGACCCTGGGGACTGGGCGTGATCTGGAGATGATTTTAGACACGAACGCTCTTTCCGCCATAGCCGACGACGACCCGGCGGCGGTCCGGCTCTTCAGCCAGGCGGCAAGTATAGAGTTACCGGCCATCGTTCTCGGCGAATACCGGTTCGGAATCACCCAGTCCCGCCGCCGCAAGGAGTATGAGAAGTGGCTGGAGCAATTGATTGCGGCAACGCGCGTCCTGTCAGTCGATCAGGAAACAGCGGGCCATTACGCTCAGATCCGCTCAGAACTCAAGAAAGCCGGCAACCCCATCCCTTCCAACGATCTTTGGATCGCAGCACTCTTCCGCCAGCACCGGCTCCCCCTCATGAGCCAGGACAATCACTTCGACGCCGTCCAGGGTCTCAAACGAATCCGGTGGCGAGCTTCCTTGACATCATGATGTCTTAAATGAAAGCATCATGATGTGCGAACGACCTTGACCATCGACGACGACGTGGCAAGCCTCCTCGAAAAGGAGATGCGCCGCACCGGCCAGCCTTTGAAGACGACGGTGAATCATCTGCTGCGCTCAGGCCTGCAGCAGGCCGCCGCACCAGTGAAGCCGAAGCCGTTCCGAGTAAAGGCGAGAAGGATCGGTCTCCCGAAGGAATGGACGTCCGGAAGCGTCTCGGAGTTGCTGGAGATGCTGGAAGGCTCCGGGTACAAATGATCGTCGTCGATGCGAACATCCTGCTGTATGCCTACGACGTGGATTCGCCACACTATAAAACCGCAAGCAAGTATTTGGAAAAGATCCTCTCCGCACCCGAGCCGGTAGGGATTCCACTGCAGAGTATCTCCGCGTTCCTTCGTATCTCGACGCAGAAGGGCGCTCTCCGCGCGCCATACACAGTTCAGGAAGCAGTGGCGTTCGTAGAAGAGTGGATTGCGCTTCCGCAGGTCCGCCTGCTGGCGGGAGGAGATCGCCATTGGCCCATATTGAAGCGCATGCTGCTGGAAGGCCACGTGTCAGGCCGAGCCGTTACCGATGCCGAGATCGCCGCCGTGACGATCGAATATGGCGGAGAACTCCAGACCAATGATCGCGGCTTCGCACGGTATCCGGGCCTGCGCTGGCACAATCCCCTGGCAAAGGCGTAATGCCACGATTCACACCCATCCGACGGTCGCGGGCATGGCGGTGAATGTGTGACGGAGGTCTATACTTCCCCTATGCAGAATGAATTCACATCGGTGATCGAACAAGACGGCGATTGGTTCGTTGGCTTCTGCGCGGAAATTCCCGAGGCGAACGGCCAAGGCCGCACCGTGGACGAGTGCCGCGACAACCTCGCTGAGGCAATCGCACTCGTCTTGCAGGACCGCCGCGAGGATGCGCTTCGTGGTCTACCGCCCGAAGCGATCCGGGACGTGGTGCGCGTGGCGTGAAACGTGAGGATTTGCTGCGTCATCTGCGGCTGCACGGATGCTACCTGAAACGCGAAGGCGGGTCGCATTCGCTTTGGCTGAACCCAGCCAACGGAAATATGCAGGCAGTCCCTCGTCATAACGAAGTCGCCGAAATGCTTGCCAAAGGTATCTGCAAACGGCTCGGTCTGCCCGATCCCGCCAAACGCTGAATCGTGTACATCCACCTCCTCCAACTCGGCCG
>Ga0137385_10000434_pt1 | contig 34106 bp, 27 predicted proteins | sample SagtaG_FD_104921 | JGI IMG/M metagenome (GOLD analysis project Ga0137385, IMG submission 104921) | Vadose zone soil microbial communities from Sagehorn Ranch, Mendocino, California, USA - Sage2_R_80_16 metaG | ecosystem: Environmental > Terrestrial > Soil > Vadose zone | place: USA: California... | reverse complement strand
TCAGCACCATCTTGCCGCCCTTCGGCTCGTAGGTGGCCTTGACCTTCGTGCCCTCCTTCATCTCCTGGGGTACCTCCACGGCCTCCGTCCAGTGAAGCTGGGTACCGTCCGAGAGCGTGAGCACCCGCTCATTGATCTGGATGGTCTTGACCGTGCCTTCCTTGTCCGCCGCCCAGACGAAGGTTCCGGCCGTCACGACCATCGCGAGTGCCACCACCACTGCAATCAGCGCGCGCTTCATAAGAAGTCTCCTCTCGAGAAGAAGTTTAACGGCAGAAAACTGTACCCGCCTGGGCTGCCAAAGGTTGCATACGTGGTGCCAGCGGGCGACCTCGCGGAAGCACGCGCAAGATCGTGCGAGGCGCCGTCCGCGTCCTTGTGGCGAGGAAGAATTTGCGGGTAGTCCTTACATCGGTGTGGAATCGAAATTCGCAGTGGGATGAATTGACAGGCCTGGAGGAACGTAGAACAATCCGCTCCTGTCGGCGCCGTCGGGCCTGAGGGCCCGGGAAAGGCCTTCCCATGCGGAATACCACGCGTCTTCGCCAGATGCTCGACCAGCCCGGGCTCATCGTCGCCCCGGGTGCCTACGATGGCTTCTCCGCGCGGCTCATCGAGGCCGCGGGCTTTCGCTGCGTCTACATGACGGGCGCGGGCACGGCGGCCTCCCATCTCGGCCAGCCCGATCTCGGCCTCGCTACGCTCACCGAGATGGCCAACCACGCTGCGCACCTGGCGGCCTGCGTGACGCTGCCCGTGATCGCCGATGCCGACACGGGCTATGGCAATGTGCTCAACGTCGTGCGCACCGTGCGGGAGTACGAGCGGGCCGGCGTGGCGGGACTGCACATCGAGGATCAGGTGGCGCCGAAGAAGTGCGGCCACATCGCGGGCAAGCAGATCATCCCTGCGCAAGAGTTCTGCGACAAGATCCGCGCGGCGGCGGAGTACCGTACCGATCCCGACTTCGTCATCATCGCGCGCACGGATGCCCGGGCGGTGACGAATCTGGATGATGCGATCGAGCGGGGCAACCGCGCGGCGGAGGCGGGCGCCGATGTCATCTTCGTAGAGGCGCCCCAGACGCTGGACGAGATCCAGCGCGTGGCCCGCGAGGTCAAGGCGCCGCTGCTCGCCAACATGGTGCAGGGTGGCCGGACGCCGGCGGTGAAGACGTCCGAGCTCGAGCGGCTCGGCTTCAAGATCGCGATCTTTCCCGCCGTGTGCATGGCCGCGGCCGTGCCGGCCATCGAGCAATCGCTGGAGCGCCTCAAGGCGACGGGCACGGACTGGCACGATGGGCCCGTCCTCTCGCCCATGGACATCTTCCGCCGGGTCGGCTTCGACTGGTGGCAGCAGATCGAGGAGAAGTTCGCGCCCCGGCAGTGACCGGCCCGGGCGCTCGCTGAGGAGACGGCCGTGCCCACCATGTTCGAGAAGATCTGGAGCCGCCACGTCGTGGCCGAGGGGCCCGGCGGCCAGACGCTCCTCTACGTCGATCGTCATCTCCTGCACGACGGCTCGCCGGAAGCTTTCCGGCGTCTCCGCGCCGCCGGGCGGACGGTGCGACGGCCCCGCGAGCTGGTGGCGACGGCCGACCACTACGTGCCCACGGGAGCAGGCTCGGAGGCCTCCGCCAACGAGGAGATCCGGGGCATGGTCGAGGCCCTCGCGCGCAACTCGCGCGAGCTCGGCATCACGCAGTTCGGGCGGGGAGACGTCCGCCAGGGGATCGTGCACGTCATCGGTCCCGAGCAAGGGCTGACCCAGCCGGGGATCGTCCTCGTGTGCGGCGATTCCCACACGGCCACCCATGGCGCCTTCGGCGCGCTCGCCTTCGGCATCGGCTCGACGGAAGTCGAGCACGTGCTGGCCACGCAGTGCCTCTGGCAGAGGAAGCCCAAGGTGATGCGAATCACCGTGGAGGGGGCGCGTCCCTTCGGCGTGGCCGCCAAGGACGTCATCCTCGCCGTCATCGCCAGGATCGGCGCCGCCGGTGCCGTCGGGCACGCCATCGAGTACGCGGGGCCGGTCATCCGCGGCATGTCCATGGAAGAGCGGATGACCGTCTGCAACATGTCCATCGAAGCGGGGGCGCGCGCGGGCATGATCGCTCCCGACGAGACCACCTTCGCCTATCTCGAGGGCCGGCCGTATGCGCCGAAGGGCGCGCACCTGGACCAGGCCCTCGCCCTCTGGAAGACCGTGCCGTCGGATGCCGACGCGGTGTTCGACGGCGAGGTGAGCCTGGATGCGGCCGCCATCGCGCCCACGGTCACCTGGGGCACGAGTCCTCAGGATGCCCTGCCCATCAGCGCGCGCGTGCCCGACCCCGCCCGCGAAGGCGATCACTTCCGGCGCGAGGCCATGGGGCGCGCGCTCGACTACATGGGGCTCCGGCCCGGCACGCCGCTCAGCGAGATCGCGGTCGACCGGGTCTTCATCGGCTCCTGCACCAACAGCCGCATCGAGGATCTCCGAGCGGCAGCCGCGGTGGCCAGGGGGCGGCACGCCGTGGTGACGGCATGGGTCGTGCCGGGCTCCGGACTGATCAAGCGCGCGGCCGAGGCCGAAGGGCTCCACGAGATCTTCAGAGCGGCGGGCTTCGAGTGGCGCGAGCCCGGCTGCTCCATGTGCATCGGGATGAACGGCGACACGGCCCGCTCAGGCGAGCGCGTGGCCTCGACCTCCAACCGGAACTTCGAAGGGCGCCAGGGCAAGGGCGCGCGCACACATCTGATGAGCCCGGCCATGGCCGCGGCCGCCGCCGTCACGGGCCGACTCACCGACGTCCGGTCTTTGTATTCCTCTCCCCCCTCGGGGGAGAGGGCCGCAGTTCGAGCTGAGCCGCTCGCCTCGGGCGGCGAGGCGAGAGCTGAATAGATCAGGGGGTAGGGTCATGGAGGCATTCACCACCCTCACCTCCACGGCCGTGCCCATGGATCTTCCCAACATCGATACCGACCGCATCATCCCCGCGCGCTTCCTCCGCAAGCCGAGGGAGGCCGGCTACCAGCAGTTCTTCTTCCACGACGTCCGCTTCAATCCCGACGGCTCCGAGAACGGAGATTTTGTCCTCAACCAGCCGCCGTTCCGGCAGGCGAAGATCCTCGTCACCGCGGACAACTTCGGCTGCGGCTCCTCGCGGGAAGGTGCGGTGTGGGCGCTCATGCATCACGGGATCAGATGCGTGATCGGGCCTTCCTTCGGCGATATCTTCATGGAGAACTGCTTCAAGAACGGTGTGCTCGCCATCGTCGTCTCGGCCGAGACGGCCGCTGGTCTCCGGGGTCAGCTCCATGATCACCCGGGCGCCCACATGAGCGTGGATCTCGAGCGCCAGACGGTGACGGCGCCCGACGGCGCCGCGCATCGCTTCGATGTGCACCCGTTCCGGAAGCAAGCGCTCCTCAAGGGACAGGACGAGATCGCTTTGACCATGGAGTACGCGCAGGCCATCGAGGCCCACGAGGCGCGGCGCGCCGCCGAGATGCCCTGGCTGCTGAGCGGCGACGGCCCCGCCGCCTAGTAGTTCGAAGTATTCCCATGTCTTCGCGAGCTGAAATGGTCCGCTTCGAGCGCCGGTTTCGCCGGCGCAATTCTCAGATTGCTTGCCTCGGGCGGCGGGGCCCCAGCCCCGCGACGCCCTCCGGCTCGCACTGCGTCGGGGGGAGGTTTCGGAAGGGGGGCGGAGCCCCCCTCCGAGTTACCTAGTAGAGCGCGCTTACCGCGCTTCGAGCCGGATGCTATCGAGCACGGGCTGCCAGCTCGCCTCGTCGCCCGAGACGAACTGGATCTTCGAGAGGTGCACGTCCAGGCACGCGCCATCCTGGCCGAGGTAGGCGTTGACATGCTTCTGGTTGATCGGCACGCCCTGGAAGTCCTTGATCAGGTAGTCGAGCACGGCCAGCTCGCCCAGCTCGGACATCCGGACCGCGATGCCCTTCATGATCGGACTTCGCTGGAGGCGGGCGGCATAGTAGGTGCGGCACGCCTTGGCGTCCATGGACTCCGGCACCCGCTCGAGGAAGGCGGTCAGCGTGATGCTGCTCTCACGATTCTCGGCGGCGATGCGCCGCGCCGTCCGGGCGGAGTTCATCTCGTCAGCGGTGATGGCAAAGCCTGCGAGGTCGAGACGCACACCCCATGGGTATCCGGGCAGAGAAAGGGAGAGCGGGCCGGGGACCGCCGCTTCGGTCTTCACGCGGGCTCCCGCGAGCATGGCGAGGACGGCCTCCCGCTCGGGCGTGTCCTTGGTGCGGAAAAAGAAGCTGAAGGCAAGGAGGAGATCTCCCGCGCTGGTCATGCCCTGAGTGATGTACGGATAGTCATCCGGAGTGGACGGCTTGCCGATGGAGCGCTTGTCACTGAGGGTGTAGTGATAGCCGCGCGGGGTCGCGCCGGGGAGTGACTCGACCACGAGTGTCTCCTCGGCGGCGGTAGGCAGGAGCCTCTGCCCCATGCGCTGGACGCCGGAGCGAATCGCTGCGGGAGAGGGCGCATCGGCACGGCCGGTGGGGTCCCAGGTCGCCGTCACCTTGAGCTCGAACTCCTGGGTAGTGGCCGGCTGGAAGGTGATGGTCGGGGGCCGGCCGCCGGGCGGCTGGTCCAGAGAGCTTTTCCAGGTGGCGGGCACATCGAGCTCGAGGACCCCATGGCCGGGGATCGCGTAGGAACGAAGCGCTCGCGGGGTCAGAGAATCGGCGGCCTTTGTTGCGGGGACCGCAAGGGCCGTGACGGCGAGGAGCGCCAGTAGGGCTGTTCCCCGCGCAATTCGATCGAAGGCCACGGATGCCTCCTTAACGGCTGCCGGGAAAGGTGTCCAGCTTTCTATATCTTGTAGCGTCCCCCCGCTTTCTCCCCTCTATTTTGATCTTGTGTTACTCAACACATGATGGGTAATCTAGGCACTCCTTAATTAGGGAGCGCTATGGCCACCTCGATCGAGTCCTTACCCCCGCCAGGGTTGGACCCCGAGGGGCTCGATGACTTGCTGCAGGCTTTCCCCCAGGGCCGGCTCAGCGAGATCGTCGGCCCTCGATCCTCCGGGGGCAGCAGCCTGCTCTTGGCGCTCCTGGCCCGCGCCGCGCGCGGCGGGGTCACCGCGCTCGTGGACGCCTCCGACACGCTCGATCCAGCCGTGGCTACCCGCGCCGGCCTCGACCTTCGCGGCCTGCTCTGGGTGCGCTGCGGCGGGCGTCTGCCCGTGGCATGGCGCGCGACGGATCTCCTGCTCCGTTGCCCGGGGTTTGCCGCCATCGCGCTCGATGTGGGTGAGTCGGCCTCCGCGCCGCCAGGGATGGGCGTGCGTCTCCAGCGCGCCGTCGCGAACGGCGAAAGCATGCTCGTCGTTCGGGGGCCGCGGCATCTCCTGGGCTCGGCTGCCGCGCTGGTGGTGTCGGTGCGCCGCGTGCGCGCGCGCTGGAATAGTCAATGCGATGGGGGGGTCTGGGAGAGGAGCGGCGCCGCTTCCCCCCAGAACCGATTTGGCGCTCCGCGGCCGCGGCGGCTGGGCGGGCTCGTCTCCGAGGCGCGCGTGGTCCGCTCGCGCTCCGACCCGGCCCTGACCAGGCCCGGGCGCGCCTGGCTCCTCGAGTGGCGGACATGATACGCATCGCCTGCCTGCATGTGCCGGATGCCGACGCGACGGTGCAGTCCGCTCTCCTCGACATCGCCCTGCGCCATTCCCCCTCGGTGGAAGACGTCGCGCCGGGCATCGTCTTTCTCGACCTCCGCGGGCTCGGCAGGCTCTGGGGCGGCGAAGAGGAGCTGGCGCGCCGGCTTCTCCAGGCCGTGGCCGAGCGTGGATGGACGGCGCGTGTCGGTATCGCGGGCAGTCGCGCGGGCGCGCGCTTCGCGGCCCGCGCCGGAGAAAGCGTCACCATCGTGCCGCCTGGGCGGGATGCGGGGAGACTTGGAGTGGCGCCGCTGGCCCTCCTCGACCTGGGGCCCGAGATGGCCGCCCGCCTCGCCCGCTGGGGCATCCGCACGCTCGGCGAGCTGGCCGATCTTCCCGCGCGCGGGCTCGCGCAGAGGCTGGGCGACGAGGGCCCGCGCCTTCAACGACTGGCGCGTGGTGAGGATCCCACGCCGCTCCGCCTCTGGACGCCCCCGCCCGTCTTCGAAGAATCGGCGGAATGCGCCTGGGGAGTCGAGGCGCTCGAGCCGCTCGGCGATCTCATGGCGGGGCTGGCCGAAGCGCTCTGCGCGCGCCTCCGCCGCGACGAGCTCACGGCTGATGCCTTCGCATGGACCTGTCGCCTGGCCGACCGCACGGAGCACGAGGGCTTCTGCGCGCCGGCGGCACCGCTGGCCGATCCCGCGGCGGCCGCCGCGCTGCTCCGCGCCTCCCTCGCGGCCCGGCCGCCGCATGCCGCCGTCGAGGGGATCACGCTCCGCGCGCATCCCCTGCGCGCACCGAAGGCGCAGCCGCGCTTCGATGAGCCGCCGGGCCCGAGCCCGCGCCTGCTCACCGCCGCGCTGGCGCGCCTGAGCGGTCTCGTGGGCGCCTCCGGCATCGGCGCGCCCGAGCTCCTGGACAGCCACCGCCCCGACGCGATGCAGATGACCCCGTTCGTTTTGTTCCCCTTGCAGGGAGAGAGGGCCAGAGGCTTGCGGCGAGAAAATGGAATCCCTGTTCCCCATCGGGGGAGGGGGCCGCAGTTCGAGCTGAGCCGCAAGAGCGGCGAGGCGAGTGCTGAGATAGATCAGGGGGCGGTTCTAGCCGTGCGGAGAATGAGACCACCGCGCCCCGCGCAGGTGACGCTCGCCGCCGGCGTGCCCACTCACCTCCGCGCGATCGGACTCGCGGGCCGAATCGTCACCGGCGCGGGCCCATGGCGCGTCTCGGGCGAGTGGTGGACGGACGACGCTTTCGTCCAGGACGAGTGGGATGTGGAGCTGGGCGACGGCACCCTGTGCCGCCTCGCGCGTGACGGGCGCGGCTGGCGCCTCGAAGCCATCTATGACTGACCCCTCACCCTGCCCTCTCCCCCACGGGGGGAGAGGGCAGAGTGAGGGGGAAGCACGCCAATGTTCGTCGAGCTGCATGCCAAGAGCGCATTTTCTTTCCTCGAGGCGACGGCGCTGCCCGAGGCGCTGGCGGGACGCGCCGTCGCCCTCGAGCAGCCGGCCCTGGCCCTCGTGGACACCGACGGTGTGTACGGAGCGCCGGCCTTCTACCGCGCCTGCACGCGTCTCGGCATCACGCCGCTGGTCGGCGCCGAGGTCAGCCTGGCGGACGGCGGCAGGCTGCCCCTCCTCGTGGAAGACCAGGAAGGGTACAAGAATCTCTGCCGTCTGCTGACGCGCGTCAAGATGCGCGCGGCCAAATGCGAGGGTGCCGCGGGCTGGGACGATCTCGAAGAGCATGTGGGCGGGCTCGTCTGTCTCACCGGCGGCGCCTCCGGGCCCGTCGCCGCGGCCCTCGCCCACGGCGGGCATGAGGCCGCTCGCGCGACGCTCGACAGGCTCGCCGGCCTCTTCGGCCGCTTCGGCGTCTACGCCGAGCTCCAGCGCGATCTCTCCCGCGAGCAGGAGGCGCGCAATGAATGGCTGCGTGCCGAAGCCGAGCGGCTGGGATTGCCCCTTCTCGCCAGCAATGCCCCCCTCATGATCGCCCGCGGAGATCGCCCATTGCTGGACACGCTGACCTGCATCAAGCACGGCACGACGATCGACCGGGCCGGGCGATTGCTCGCGCGCAACAGCGAGCGCTTCCTCAAGCCCGGCCGCGAGATGGAGCGGCTCTTCGCCGATTGCCCGTCGGCCGTGGCCAACACGGGCGAGCTGGCGCTGCGGCTCGGCTTCACCCTCAAGCACCTGGGTTATCGTTTTCCCGACTACCCGCTGCCGACGGGTCAGACGCCGATCGGCTGGCTCCGCGCGCTCTGCAAGGAAGGGGCGCGGCAGCGCTACGGCGCGGGCCCGCTGGCCCAGAAGGCAAGGCGGCAGATCGAGCGCGAGCTCGACCTGATCGCCCGCCTCGATTTGTCCGGCTACTTTCTCATCGTCTGGGACCTGGTCGAGTTCTGCCGTCGCCACGGCATCCTGGTGCAGGGACGGGGCTCTGCCGCCAACAGCGCGGTCTGCTATGCCCTCGGCATCACCGCGGTGGATCCGGTGGGGATGGAGCTCCTCTTCGAGCGCTTTCTCTCCGAGGAGCGCGGCGAATGGCCGGACATCGATCTCGATCTGCCGAGCGGCGACCGGCGCGAGCAGGTCATCCAGCACGTCTACGAGCGCTATGGGCGCCTGGGCGCGGCCATGACCGCCAATGTCATCACCTATCGCGGCCGGAGCGCGGCGCGAGAAGTGGGCAAGGTGCTGGGGCTTCCCCCCGCGCTGTGCGATCGTCTGTCCGCGCTCGTCAGCAACTGGGAGTACAAGGATCCCGGCGATAGTCTCCTCGCGCATCTTCGGGAGGCCGGCTGCGATCCCGCGCAGCCGGTCATGCGTCACTTCGCCGATCTCTGGCCGGCCATCCAGGATCTGCCCCGGCACCTCGGCCAGCACTCGGGCGGCATGGTCATCTGCCAGGGCCGGCTCGACAGCTGCGTCCCCCTCGAGCCGGCGACCATGCCCGGGCGCTCGGTCGTGCAGTGGGACAAGGACGACTGCGCCTCCATGGGCATCATCAAGGTGGATCTTCTCGGACTGGGCATGATGGCGCTGCTCGAGGATGCCATCGGCATGATCCGCCGGCGCGGCGGTCACGTGGACCTGGCGCATTTGCCCCCCGACGATCCGACCGTCTACGCCATGCTCCAGAAGGCCGACACCGTCGGGGTCTTCCAGGTGGAGAGCCGCGCCCAGATGGCCACCCTGCCGCGCCTCAAGCCGAAATGCTTCTACGACCTCGTAGTGCAGGTCGCCATCATCCGTCCGGGGCCCATCGTGGGCGACATGGTGCATCCGTATCTGAGGCGACGCGCCGGACGCGAGCCCGTGACCGTGCCGCATCCGAATCTCGAGCCCATCTTGAGACGCACCCTCGGCGTGCCGCTCTTCCAGGAGCAGCTTCTGCGCATGGCCATGGCCACGGCGGGCTTCACGGGGGGCGAGGCCGAAGAGCTGCGCCGCGCCTTCGGCTTCAAGCGGCGCAAGCAGGCCATGGACGAGGTGGAGAAGAAGCTCCGGACGGGCATGGCGGAGCAGGGGATCTCGGGCGAGGCGGCCGAGGCCATCATCCGCTCCATCACCGCTTTTGCCCTCTATGGTTTTCCTGAGAGCCATGCGGCCAGCTTCGCGCTGCTCGCCTATGCCAGCACGTATCTGAAGGCGCACCACCCCGCGGCCTTCTATGCGGCGCTGCTCAACAACCAGCCTATGGGTTTCTATCATCCCGCCACCATCGTGGGCGATGCCGCGCGGCACGGGCAGACCATCCACCCTGCGGACGTGAACCATTCCGACTGGCTCTGCGCGATCGAGGCCGACGGGACGGTGCGGCTCGGGCTGCGATATGTCCGTGGGTTGCGTGAAGAAGCGGGCCGACGCATCGAGCGCCTCCGCCCCTTCGCCTCTGCCGACGATCTCGTCCGCCGCGCGGGGCTCCACCACGATGAGCTGACCCGGCTGGCCGAGCTGGGCGCGCTGGGCAGCCTCGGGCTCGAGCGCCGGGCGGCGCTCTGGGAGATCGAGCTGGCGGCGCGGCCGGCCGGCGCGCTCTACGAGGGTATCCCGGGGCCGCCCTCGCCTTCGCCGCTACCGTCGATGACGGCCGAGGAGGCGCTCGTGGCTGACTGCGAGGGCACCGGGCTCACCCTGGGCCCTCATCCGATGGTCTTCCACCGTGAGCGGCTCGAACGTCTGCGGGTGGCCCGCGCCATCGAACTGCCGGGGCTCAAGGACGGCCGGGCCGTGCGCGTGGCGGGAGCGGTGGTGGTTCGCCAGAGGCCCGGCACCGCCAAGGGCTTCGTCTTCCTGAATCTCGAGGACGAGACGGGGCTCGTGAACGTGGTCGTGCCCCCGCCTCTGTTCCACCGCTATCGGCTCGTCCTGGTGCAGGAGCCCTTCCTCTACGTCGAAGGCACGCTCGAGCACCGCGACGATGTCATCTCGGTGCGGGCGGGGCGCATCCAGCCCCTTCGCTCCGAGCTGGGACGGCTGCCCTCCCACGACTTCCACTAGGTAGCTCGGAGGGGACGCGCGCTGTCACGTCTCCCGCGCGCGATCGGCCTGCTGCCGCGTCTCGAACACCTGCGAGGTAACCTGGCGCTTCTCCAGCTCCTTGGCGAGCTTCAGGCGCAAGTAGCCGCTGTTCGTGAAGCGGGAGACCTTGAGGTAGTACTTCTGCTCGACGTATTTCACGGCGTCCATGTAGGCCTGCATGGCATCGTCGTCCACCGAGAAGCCCTCGTAGTTGACGACCGAGTTCACCCGCTGGCCCACCGGCTCGAGCAGCCGGTCCACGGCGGCGGTGATGATCTTGATGTCCTCCTCGCTCCGCACCCGCATGCCGGAGTAGTTCATGAAGACGGTGTTCGTCACCGGGTCGTAGGAGAGGCGCTCGTCGATGTTGATGTCGAGGAGCCGGTCGCGGAGCCCCATGGGCTCGGGCAGGAAGAGGGCCGCGGCCATCAGGGCGGGCCGCTCGACGAGGGGCCGGAAGGGAAGATGGCGCAGGATGTCGCGCTCGAGGTCGACGCCCGGCGCCACTTCGACCAGGGCGAGCCCCTCGCGGGTGAGGCGGAAGACACAGCGCTCGGTGACGTAGAGCACGGCCTGCTTGCGGCCGGCGGCCCCGGGTCCACTGAACGTGATCTGGCCGACGCGCTCGACGAACTTCGTCAGCTTGCCTTCCTTGGCGATGTGGAGCCGGCCCTCCCGCACGGAGACGTCGGCGCCTCCCGCGCAGAAGCTGCCCATGAAGACGACCTTCTTGCTGTTCTGGCTGATGTTGATGAAGCCGCCGCAACCGGCGATGCGGTTGCCGAAGCGGCTTGCATTGACGCTGCCGGTGCCGTCGCACTCCGCGAAGCCCAGGAAGGCCGCGTCGAGCCCTCCCCCGTCGATGAAGTCGAACTGCGAGCAGTGGTCGATGACGGCCTGGCAGTTGATGGCCGCGCCGAATTCCGGGCCGCTCGCCGGCACTCCGCCCATGACCCCGGGATCGACGGTGAGCGTCATCAGGTCGTGGATCCGCTCTTCGTTGGCCACGTGTCCCACGATGTCGGGGAGGCCGATGCCGAGGTTGACCACGCTGCTCGGCAGGAGCTCCATGGCTGCCCGACGCGCGATGACCTTCCGGTCGTCGAGGACAAGGGCGGGCAGCATCCTCGTGGGAATCCGGATCTCACCGGAGAGGGCGGGATTGTACTGGATACCCCAGGTCTGCATGTGATGCCGCGGCTCCGCCACCACCACCGCGTCGACGAGCACGCCGGGGATGCGCACCTGGCGCGAGTCGAGGGTGCCTTCGGCGGCCACGCGTTCGACCTGGCAGATCACGTAACCGTGGGAGTTCTTCGCGGCCAGGGCCATGGCGAGGTTCTCGAGGATGAGCGCCTCGCGCTCCATGGTGATGTTGCCGTCGGGGTCGGCGGTGGTGCCCCGGATGAAGGCCACGTTGATGGGCGTCCCTTTGTAGAATAGGTACTCCTCGCCGCCGATGGTCATGAGCTCGACGAGGTCCTCGCGGGTGACGCGATTCATCTTGCCGCCTTCGATGCGCGGATCCACGAAGGTGCCGAGGCCCACCTTGGAAACGGTGCCCGGCTTGCCCGCGGCCACGTCGCGGTACATGTGGGTGATGACGCCTTCGGGCAGGTTGTAGGCTTCGACCTTGTCCGTGAGGACGAGCTGGACGATCTTGGGGGCGAGCCCAAAATGCCCGCCGATCACGCGCCGCAGAAGGCCCTCGTGTCCGAGGTGATTGAGGCCCTTGTCCTGGCCGTCGCCCTGACCAGTGGAATGGACGAGGGTGAGGCCCCGGGGCGTGCCCGTTTCCACGAAGCGTTTTTCCAGCGTGACGAGGAGCTGCTCGGGTACGCCGTGCCCGCCATAGCCGGTGGTGGCGAGCACGTCACCGTCGTGAAGCACGGAGATCGCGTCCTCGACGGGGATGACCTTCTTCAGCACGGCGTCACTCCTCGGGGGAGACTCGGATGCGCGCGGGCCCTCAGGGGCGGCGCCCGCGTCAGGCAGCCCGTGCGGATAGTCGCCCGGCGGCCCCGCGGAGGTCAAGAGGGCGGCCGGGACTAAATTCGTCCCAGGGCGCCCGCTTCTTGCTACCTTCTTGCCGCATCCATCCTGATCCCGGCTACCGCCGGAAGGAGGTCAAGTGCTCTTCGCCCCGTGGCTCGCGGTGGCGCTGCTCGGCGCCGCGGGCATCGTCGAGATGAGCATCGGGCTTCATGCGGCGCGGCTGAAGAAGCCGTTCCTGCTCACGGCTCACCACCTCTACTGGACGCGGGCCGCCGTGCTCACGATCGTCATGCTCATGCTGCCGCGCCTGCCCTTGCGCTCGGCCACCGGCGTCAACAGCAATGCCCTCGACGCCGTGCTCCTCCTGCCCGTCGTGCTCGCCGCCGGCTGCTTCTGGATGCTCGGCCGGGGCTATGCCGCCCCGGGCGTGGCCCTCGAGTCGCTGCTCGAGACAGTGCGGGAGGTGCTGGGGCAGATGGGCTACACCGCGCGGGAGTCCGTCCCGCGCGCCGGCGCGCCCGCGCTGATGATCAAGGACGTGGGTGTGGTGGTGACGGTGTCGGCCCCGAGGTGGAACGGCTCGCCCAGGCTGCGTGTACAGCCCTCGTGGGAGATCGGCCTCCTCCGCCAGGTCGTGACCGCGGTCAACGTCCTGCTCGCCCTCGGACCCTACGAGGTCCGCAGCGCCCCGTTCGTACTTCACACGTTCAAGGGCGCAGTCCTGATCGTGGCAGCGATAGCGGGCTTCGTCGCTCTAGTCGCTCGCCCTTAGCTTCTCTAGGTCGCTCAAAAAGGTCCAGATGCGAGGCGTCGCCCGAAGGCTGCACGCGAGGCGTACTCTCTGTACGTTGAGCGTGCAGCCGAGGGCGACAACGAAGCAGATGGGCCTTTTTCAGCGACCTAGGGGCGGACGATGGTCGTGCTGTCCCCCGTCGCGACGATCTGGTAGCCGCTGGCGCCGCCGGCCGAATACGAGTACGTCCAGCCGGCCGGTGGGCTCGGAGAGGAGGCCATGAAGGGCCCCGCGACTTGGCCGTTCACATTGGTCTGCGCGCTCGTGAGATCGGTCAGGGCGGAGGGCATCTGACCCATGTGGGCGTTGAAGGTGCCGATGGCGCCCGACAGGGTCCGAGTGTCCGCCTCGGCCTTCGCCACGCGCGAGCGCGCCTGGACGTTGTGATAGATGGTCATGGCTATGGTAGTCAGCACGCCGAGCACGGCGATGACGACCAGTAGCTCGACCAGGGTGAATCCGCCTTGCTTGTTACGCATGCCGGTCTTACTAGGGCAAACGCGATGCCATGAGCAGAATTTCCCCCGGGCCCCGTAACTGCTCAAGTCTTTTGACCTTCTGTGAACCCGAGGCGGCTCGAATGCCGGGCGGACAGCCAAATTTTGTTGTCGATGGGCCGATTTAGCGCACTACGAGCCGTGCACAGTCGACGGATGAGGCAAGCACGCCGCCGACCTCACGCGGTTCGCGCGGCGCCCGACGGCAGAGATGACGGCGTATGGCTTCTACGGTATCCTCTGGTCTGGTGCGTAGCGCATCCAAGGTCATCAAGAGCCGCCCTCCCACGGAGGGGTCCAGCGTCGTGAGTCCACGCAGGCTACACCGAGTCGAGCGCGCATACCTGAGACAGCTGTTGAGTCCCGCCTTCGCGCTGCTCGCCATCGCCATCATCGAGGGATTCTCGTGGACGCCGTGGCAGATCGTGGCGCCCACGACGCTTCTCCTCACCGCGGTGGTCGCCTCCACCTTCGTGGGCGGCCTCGTCGACGGGCTCATCAGCGCGGGCATCACCGTCTGGTACTACTCGTACCTGCTCTCCTCGCCCGGCACGATCTTCCCGTACACTCACGAGACGCTACGGCGCGTGCTCGTGTATGCCTGCTCGGCGCCCGCCGTTGCCCTCATGGTCGGCGTCATCAAGCAGCGCGCCGCGCGCATCGCCGCCTACGCCGCGCGCAGGGAACGGGATTCGTCGGACGCCGTCTACGCGTCCTTGACGTGGTCGCGGGAGGCGGAGAAGACGGGGCGGGAGGCGGAGCGTCGCTATCGCGCCTTCTTCGACGCCAATGTGGCGGGCATCGTCCACGCCTTCCGTGATGGCAGGGTGCTGCAGTGCAATGAGACCTTGCGACGCATGATCGGCTTCGACACCGTCGAGGACATCAAGGCCCGGGACATTCGCGACCTCTTCCAGGAGCGGGCGGACTTCGACCGTATCGTCGAGCGCCTCGATCGAGGGACGCTGTCGGTCGAGGAGGAGCTGGGCTTTCGCCGACGTGATGGCGACCCGCGCCGTGTGCGCCTCACGGCCCGTCGCCTGGAAGAAGGCGCGCGGCTCGTGGTCGAGGTGAGCGTGGTGGACATCACGCCGCAGTGGATGGCCCAGACCCAGGCCGCCACCCTCGAGACCAAGCTGGCTGCCCAGGAGGCCGATAACGCCGTCCTGGGCCGAGAGGTCGATGCCCTCGCCCACGCGGTGGCGCATGACCTGCGCGCGCCACTCCGGCGCATGGATGATCTGAGCGAGGCGCTCATCGTGGACTACGGCCTCAGACTCGACGGAGAGGGGCGCGCCCGACTCAATCGCCTCGCCACGACGAGCCGTAACATGGAGAAGCTCGTGCGGCAATTCATCGAGCTCTCGCGCCTCACGGGGGGCGAGCTCAAGCGCGAGGCGGTGAACCTCTCGGCGGTGGCTCAGGAGGTCGCCGAGAGCCTCCGCGCCCTCCGACCCGGCGACGATGTCACGTGCAAGATCACGCCCGGGTTGTCGGCGAACGGAGATCCGAGCCTCCTGCGGCTGGCTCTCACCCACATGATCGGTACCGCGTGGTGCGCGACAGCAGGACGGCCGGGGTCGTATATCGAGTTCGGCACCGCCCGAGTAGGGGACCGGCAGACCTTCGTCATCACCGACGGCGGCGGAGGCCTGGATCGGCCCTATGCGGGCGCGTTGCCGGGAGCCGTCCAGCGCCTGGACAATGGATATGGACCGGGATATGGACCGGGACATGGACCGGGGCCTGGACCGGACGGGGGGCCTGGACCGAACGGGGGATTTGGACCGGGCGCGACGGCCGTCACCCTGGTCATGGTCCAGCGCATCATCCAGCGCCACGGGGGCCGCGTCTGGGTCGAGGCCACGCCCGAGGGCGGGGCCGTGTTCTTCACGCTCGGCCATCAGTCGGGGAAGTCTTCCACATCTCCGAGCATCCCTTTGGCGCTCTAGCGCGTCCAAACACCCGGACAGACGAGGACCAACAGTGCCCATCTACGAGTACGAGTGTCGGGGCTGCCACCGCCGGGTGAGCCTGCTCGTGCGCTCCGTCTCCCAGCAGGCCTCGGTCCGATGTCCGGGCTGCGGCAGCGCCGAGCTGTCACGCCTCATGTCCCGCTTCGCTACCCTCAAGTCCGAAGATGACCGGATGGAAGCCGCCGCCGATCCCTCCCACTACGGTGACCTCGACGAGAACGATCCCCGGAGCGTCGCCACGTACGTCAAGCGTATGGGCGAGGAGATGGGCGAGGATCTGGGACCGGACCTCGACGCCGCCATGGACGAGGCCATGGACGAGGGCGGGGCCGATGACGAGGGTCCAGGGGGCGAGGCCAGCCTGTCAGAAACCGGGAGCGGCGATGAAGGTTGAAACGCTGCCGGGCTTCGAGGGCCTGGATGAGGCGCGCTGGAACGGCCTCCTGGGCCAGGCCCGGCTGCCCTCGGTCTTCCTGACGTGGCAGTGGCAGACGTCCTGGGCCGCGGCCTTCCTGGGCGGGCGGCCGCTTCATCTCCTGCGCATCACGGACGACGCGGGCATGCCGACCGGCCTCCTGCCTCTTTACGACGAGACGCCGGGAGAGCGGCGCCTCGTAGGCGGCGTGGACGTCTCCGACTATCTCGACCTCATCGCTCCGGCGGGGCGCGAGGAGGAAGTATGGCAGGCGCTCCTCCAGCACCGTGCGGGTGACGCCGCGGCCTGGGACCTTCACGGCATCCGCGCCCATTCGCCCACGCTCGAGATCCTCCCGAGGATCAGCCCCGCATCGGGGCTGCGGGCTTCGGTCGAGAGAGAAGATCGCTGTCCGGTCCTCGAGCTGCCCTCCTCGTGGGAGGCCTATCTGGAGCGGCTGTCCGGCAAGGATCGCCACGAGCTCAAGCGCAAGATACGCAAGCTCGAGCGCGAGCTGCCCGGCACGTCCGTGCGCTCCCACGCTTCGCCCGAGGGATGGGAGGAGGCGCTCGCCGAGTTCCTCAGGCTCCACCGTCTCTCCAAGGTCGGCAAGGCGCGCTTCATGGACGAGCGCATGGAGGTGTTCTTCCGCGAGGTCACGCGGTCCCTGGCCGCGGCGGGCTGGGCCCGGCTGTGGTTTCTCGACCACGAGGGCGCCGCGGTGGCGGCGTTTCTCTGCGTGGAATATCGCGGCTCCGTGGATCTCTACAATTCCGGCTTCGATCCCGTTCATGCCAAGCTCGCGCCGGGCATCGTGCTGCTCGCCCACGTGATTCGCGATGCCATCGAGCGGGGTATGCCCCTGTTCGACTTCCTCCGTGGAGAAGAGCCCTACAAGTACGCGTTCGGCCCGGTCCCCCAGGATCTCTTCCGCGTCCAGGTCGCCCCGTGAGCCTGCGCGTGGCCGTGCTCAGCGTCCACACGTGCCCCCTTGCCGCCCTCGGCGGGAAGGAGACGGGCGGCATGAACGTGTACGTGCGCGAGACCGCGCGTGAGCTCGGCCGCATGGGGGTGGCCGTGGACGTCTTCACGCGGTCGCAGAATCCCAGCATTCCCCGCGTGGCGGAGCTTGGGAACGGCGCGCGCGTCATCCACCTGCCCGCGGGGCCGCAGGCGCCCATCGGGCGCGCGACCATCCACCAGCACCTCGGCGAGTTCGTCGAAGGCGTGGAAAAGCATCGGTGGGACGAGGGCATCGACTACGACGTCGTCCACGGGCACTACTGGCTCTCGGGCGTGGCGGGGCTCGAGCTTCGCGAGCGCTGGGGCGTGCCGCTCGTGCAAATGTTCCACACCCTCGGGCGACTGAAGAACTCGGTCGCCCTGGACGCTCTCGAGATGGAGCCCGAGCTCAGGCTGTCCGAGGAGGCGCGCATCGTGGCAAGCGCGGACCGCATCGTGGCCGCCAACGTGGTCGAGCGGGCGCACCTCGTCTGGTACTACGGCGCCGCTGCCGATCGCATCGCGGTCATTCCGTGCGGCGTCGACACCGAGCTCTTCCAGCCCATGGCCCAGAGCACCGCCAAGGATCTTCTCGAAGTTCCGCCCGGCCCCATGCTGCTCTATGTCGGCCGGCTCCAGCCCATCAAGGGCCTCGAGACCCTGCTGGACGCGGTGGCCCGGCTCGGCGACTCCTCGCGGCTCTACATCGTGGGCGGAGACGCCGACGAGCCCGAGCCTTCGCCGATGGCGCGAGGAAGCTCGGCGCGGGGACATGCCGGCCGCCTGCGCGCGCGCGTCCGGGCGCTCGGGCTCCAGGATCGTGTGCACTTCCTGGGCGCCCAGCCGCAGCGGCGGCTCCGGCTCTTCTACGCCGCGGCCGACGCCACGGTCATGCCGTCGGCGTACGAGTCGTTCGGGATGGTGGCGCTCGAGGCCATGGCCTGCGGCTGCCCCGTCGTGGCCTCGCGCGTGGGCGGGCTGCAGACCACGGTCAAGGACGGCGCGACCGGCTACCTCGTGCCCGAGGGCGATCCCGTCGCCCTGGCCGAGCGCCTCGAAGGTCTGCTCCGCGATCCCGCCGAGCGCGCCCGGCTCGGGCGGGAGGCCTCGCGCTGGGTGGACGACTACCGCTGGCCCTGCATCACCGAGTCGGTGTGTAGGCTCTATTCCGAGCTGCGCCCCGCCGCCGTCTCGCACCTCGGCCGCGGCCGCTGCCAGACCCAATCTTGAGACACTGCGGACGAGCCGGGGCGTGGAGGTTCGAGCTGAAGGGCGAAGCCCTGAGGCGAGGGCTGAGTGAAGAAGTTCGAGCTGAAGGGCGAAGCCCCGAGGCGAGGGCTGAGTCATGACCACCGCGTCGCGCGAGCCCATCGCCATCAACGGGCGAACCTACGCGTGGCCGCCTCGCCCGCTCGTGGTCGTCTGCGTGGACGGCTGTGAGCCCGACTACATCGAGCAAGCGTTCCGGGCCGGCGCCATGCCGTTTCTGGCCTCGGCCGCGGCGGAGGGCACACGGCTCCTCGGGGCCTGCGTGGTGCCGAGCTTCACAAATCCGAACAACCTCTCCATCGTCACCGGCGTGCCGCCCTCCGTGCACGGCATCTGCGGCAACTACTTCTGGGACCGCGAGGCGGGCGCCGAAGTGATGATGAACGACCCGAAGTATCTCCGCTGCGACACCATCCTGGCCGCCTTCGCCGAGGCGGGCGCCTGCGTCGCCGTCGTCACGGCCAAGGACAAGCTGCGGCGGCTGCTCGGCCACGGCATGCGCGGGATCTGCTTCTCCGCCGAGAAGGCGAACGAGGCCACCGTCGGCGAGCATGGCATCGCCGACGTGCTCGACCTCGTCGGCCTCCCGCTGCCGTCGGTGTACAGCGCCGACCTCAGCGAGTTCGTCTTCGCGGCGGGCGTGCGGCTCATGGAGACCACGCGGCCGGACCTGACCTATCTGTCCACCACGGACTATGTCCAGCACAAGCATGCTCCCGGCACCTCGACCGCCAACGCCTTCTACCGGATGATGGACGGCTACCTCGCGCGACTGGCCGGGCTCGGCGCCTCCATTGCCATCACCGCGGACCACGGCATGAACGCCAAGACCGATAGCGCCGGGAAGCCGCAGGTCATCTATCTCCAGGATGTCCTCGACGGCTGGCTGGGGACCGGCCGGGCGCGGGTCATCCTGCCCATCACCGATCCTTATGTCGTCCACCACGGCGCCCTCGGCTCCTTCGCCACCGTCTATCTGCCGGAGGGCATCGACCCGAGAGCGGCGGCGGGCAGCGTGGCGGCGCTGCCGGGCATGGAGCTGGTGCTGGATCGCTCGGAAGGCTGTCGCCGCTTCGAGCTGCCACCGGACCGCATGGGCGATCTCATCACGGTCTCGCGTCGCCACTACGTCATCGGGACAAGCCTGGCCAAGCACGACCTCTCCGGGCTCGACGCCCCCCTGCGCTCCCATGGTGGGCTGTCGGAGCAGACGGTGCCGCTCGTGTTCACCGAGCGTCTCGGCGAGCGGCCGCCCGGGCGCCGCCTCCGCAACTTCGACATCTTCGACCTCGCCCTCAACCGCTCCCGGTGACCGCGCTTCCGAGCCAGGCGCGCGTCGTCATCGTCGGCGGTGGCATCGTCGGCGCCAGCGTCGCCTATCACCTGACCACGCTGGGGTGGCGTGACGTGGTCGTGCTCGAGCAGGGGAGCCTCTCGGGAGGGACCACGTGGCACGCCGCCGGCCTCGTGGGCCAGCTCCGCTCCTCGAGCAATCTGACCCAGCTCATCCGCGACAGCGTCGATCTCTACAGCCGCCTCGAGGCCGAGACGGGCCAGGCCACGGGCTGGAAGCGCTGCGGCAGCATCAGCGTGGCGCGCACGGTCGAGCGCATGGTCCAGCTCCGACGCAACGCCTCGGTGGCCCGCTCCTACGGCATCGAGGCCGAGGAGATCAGCCCCAAGCAGGCGGGCGAGCGCTACCCGCTCATGCGCACCGATGACCTCGTGGGAGCGGTGTGGATTCCCGGCGACGGCAAGGCGAACCCCGCCGACATCACCCAGGCCCTCGCCCGGGGCGCCCGGGCGGGCGGTGCGCAGATTCACGAGAGCGTCAAGGTCACGGGCGTCAAGCTCGAGCGCGGCCGCGTGGCGGGAGTGCACACCTCGAAGGGCGACATCACCACGGAAGTCCTGGTGAACTGCGCGGGCATGTGGGCGCGCGAGCTCGGCCGCATGAGCGGCGTCACCGTACCCCTGCACGCCTGCGAGCACATGTACATCGTCACCAACCCCATCGACGGCGTCACCTCCGATCTGCCCGTGATGCGCGATGGCGACGGCCACATCTACTTCAAGGAAGAGGTGGCGGGACTCCTCATGGGCGGCTTCGATCCCTGGGCCAAGCCCTGGGGCATGGAGGGTATCCCCGAGGGATTCAGCTTCGGAACGCTCCCGGAAGACTGGGGCAAGTTCGAGATCCTCATGCGCAATGCCATCGAGCGGGTGCCCGCGCTCGAGACGGCCCAGGTCCGTCTCCTGATGAACGGGCCGGAGAGCTTCACGCCGGACAACTACTTCATCCTGGGCGAAGCGCCCGAGGTGCGCCGCTACTACGTCGGGGCGGGCTTCTGCTCGGGTGGCATCGCGACGGCGGGCGGAGCGGGGCGGGCCCTCGCGGAGTGGATCATCGCGGACCGCCCGCCCATGGATCTCTGGCAGGCGGACATCCGACGCTTCGCCCCCTTCCATGCCAACCCCGCCTTCCTGCGCGAGCGCGTGAGCGAGATCGTGGGCGTGCACTACTTCGTCGCCTTCCCCAACCGCGAGCTCGAGAGCGGCCGCGGGCTCCGGCGCTCCCCGCTCTACGAGCGCCTCCAGGCGCGCGGCGCCTGCTTCGGCAGCAAGATGGGCTGGGAGCGCGCAAACTGGTTCGCCCCGGCCGGGGTCACGCCGAAGACCGAGTACTCCTTCGGCCGCCAGAACTGGTTCCCCCACGCCGCCGCCGAGCATCGCGCGTGCCGCGAGGCCGTGGCCCGCTTCGATCAGACCTCCTTTTCCAAGTTCCTCGTGCAGGGTCGCGACGCCGAAGCCGTTCTCCAGCGACTCTGCGCCAACGACGTTGCCGTGCCACCCGGACGCGTCGTGTACACGGCCATGCTCAATGAGCGCGGCGGCTTCGAGAGCGATCTCACGGTCACTCGGCTCGCCGGGGACGCCTATCTCGTCGTCACCGGCTCGGCCCAGACCACGCGTGACGCGGACTGGATCCGCCGCCACGTCCCCGAAGACGGCCGCGCGACCCTGACCGACGTGGGCAGCGCCTATGCCGTCATCGGGGTGATGGGGCCGCGCTCGCGGGAGCTCCTGTCGCGCGTGAGCTCTGCCGACCTCTCCAGCGCCGGCTTCCCGTTCGCCACGAGCCGGGAGATCGGTATCGGCCGGGCCATGGTCCGCGCCTCGCGGATCACCTACGTGGGAGAGCTGGGCTGGGAGCTCTACGTGCCGATGGAGTTCGCAGGCGACGTGTACGACACGCTGAGCGAGGCGGGGGATGCTCTCGGGCTCGTGGATGCCGGCTACTATGCCATCGACTCGCTGCGGCTCGAGAAGGGCTACCGCGCCTGGGGGCGGGAGCTGACGCCCGACGACACCCCGCTCGAGGCGGGGCTCGGCTGGGCGGTACGCTTCGACAAGGGGAGCGAGTTCCTCGGCCGCCAGGCCCTGCTCGAGCGGAAGGGCCAGCCTCTCGCCAAGCGCCTCGTCAGCCTCGTGCTCGACAATCCCGAGCTCTTGCCCTGGGGCGACGAGCCCATCTGGTGCGACGGCAAGCTCGCGGGCTCGGTCACCTCGGCGGCCTTCGGGCACACCCTCGGACGCGGTGTGGCCCTCGGCTGGATACGCCGCGACGAGGGCGTGGGAGCGGCCTGGCTCGAAGGCGCGCGGGTAGAGATGGAGATCGCCGGCCAGCGTCATGCGGCACGCGCGAGTCTCCGGGCGCCGTACGATCCCGACGGCCTGCGAGTAAAAGCATAGCGGGCGCCACGCGGCGCCATTCATCCCTCGCCTCGGCAGGCGAGTGCCATCGTCCGCTCAACCTCCTCGCCTAGACGCGCCTCCTCGCTCGGGCGCCTCCGCCCGCCCCCCATCCCCCGAGACGGGGGTCGCTCGCCGCCCCGCCTGCGGCGGGGACGACTCGCGCGGCGGAGGCGCCCTGCGCTTCGGGGCGCGCTACGGCTCGTCGGATTCGCTCCCGACGGCACTCGCCTGCCGAGGCGAGCGCGAGGTGGATCGGGGGGCGCGTTGTGCCCGGTCAGCGGCCCTATGCTAGACTGCGCGCACATGGAGCAGGGCGGGGATCTCCTCCTCGACGTGCAGAACCTCCAGACCCAGTTCTCGACCGGCGGCGGCATCGTGCGCGCCGTGGACGGCGTGTCCTGGGACGTGCGGGCGGGGGAGACGGTTGCCCTCGTCGGCGAGTCGGGCTGCGGCAAGTCCGTGAGCGCCCTCAGCATCATGCGGCTGATCTCCGCCCCCGCCGGCCGCATCCTCGGCGGGTGCATCTTCTTCAAGGGACGCGATCTCCTCCAGCTTCCGGAAGACGAGATGCGCCAGATCCGCGGGCGCGAGATCGCCATGATCTTCCAGGAGCCGATGACCTCGCTCAACCCCGTGCTCACCGTCGGCCGCCAGCTGACCGAGCCCACGGAGGTCCATTTCGGGATGAGCTCGGCGCAGTCGCGGGCGCGCGCCATCGAGCTCCTTGGCCTCGTGGGCATCTCCGATCCCGAGCGGCGACTGCGACAGTATCCCCACCAGTTCAGCGGCGGGATGCGGCAGCGGATGATGATCGCCATGGCCCTGGCCTGCAACCCCGCCCTCATCCTGGCCGATGAGCCCACCACCGCGCTGGATGTCACAATACAGGCTCAGATACTCGAGCTGATGAAGGGCCTGTCGCGCCGGCTCGGCGTGGCCATGGTCATGATCACCCACAATCTCGGCGTGGTCGCGCGCTACGCCGACCGCGTCAACGTCATGTATGCCGGCCGCATCGTGGAGCGGGCCACCGCCCGCGAGACCTATGCCAACCCGCGCCACCCGTACACGCTCGGCTTGCTCCGCTCGGTGCCCCGGCTGGACGAGCCGCGCCGCGCGAAGCTTCTCCCGATCCAGGGGCAGCCCCCGGACCTGTCGCGGCTGCCCCCCGGGTGCGCTTTTCAGCCGCGCTGCCAGTTCGCACTGGAGCGTTGCCGTGTCGAGGCGCCGCCTCTCGAGTCGGTCGCGCCCGGGCACGTGTCGGCGTGCTGGGTCGCCGCCGAGCTGGGCCAGAAGGTGCCCGCGTGACCGTGACGGCCTCCGCCCGCGGGGACCGAAGTCCTGAAAATCGCCCACGTGATGATCGGGCGCCCGACGAGCCCCACCGCGGCGAAGAGATTCTAGAGGTCCGTCACCTCAGCAAGCATTTCGAGGTCAGCGGGGGCTTCTTCGGCGCCCGCCGCGGCATCGTCAAGGCCGTGGACGACGTGTCCTTTTCCATCCGCCGCGGGGAGACGCTGGGCCTCGTCGGCGAGTCCGGCTGCGGCAAGACCACCACCGGCCGCTGCGTCCTGCAGCTCGAGAAGCCGACGAGCGGCTCCATCTTCTTCGAGGGCAAGGACCTGGCCGCGGCCTCGCCCGCCGAGCTTCGCGCGGTGCGACGGAAGATGCAGGTCATCTTCCAGGACCCCTACAGCTCGCTCAACCCGCGAATGACCGTGGGACAGATCATCGCCGAGCCGCTGGCCGTGCACGGCATCGTCGCCGACGGCGCGGCCAGGGAGGCGCGGGTCAAGGAGCTGCTCAGCCACGCCGGCCTGCTCTCGGCCATGGCCCGGCGCTATCCGCACGAGCTCTCGGGCGGCCAGCGCCAGCGCGTGGGCATCGCGCGCGCCCTCGCCATGGAGCCGACGCTCATCGTCTGCGACGAGCCCGTCTCCGCCCTCGATGTGTCGATCCAGGCTCAGATCATCAACCTGCTCGAGGAGCTCCAGACGGAGTTCGGCCTGACCTACCTCTTCGTCGCCCACGATCTCTCGGTGGTCCGCCACATCTCCGACCGCGTGGCCGTGATGTATCTGGGCAAGATCGTCGAGATCACCGACCGCCAGGCGCTCTACGAGGATCCCCAGCACCCGTACACCAAGGCCCTCCTCTCGGCGGTGCCCATTCCCGACCCCGCCGTCGAGCTGGCCCGCGAACGCACCGTCCTCGGCGGTGAGGTGCCGAGCCCACTGAATCCCCCGTCGGGATGCGTCTTCCACCCCCGCTGTCCTATCGCTATCGAGGAATGCAAGGAGGGCGTCCCCGAGCTGCGTGAGACGCGGCCCGGGCACCGCGCGGCCTGCATCCGCGTTTAAGCGCTACCAGATGGCGCCGCCAACTTGACAGGGCGCGGCGCGGCCCGCTAAGGTACGGTAACTCGTTGTAACGATTGACCGACTATCCCGTGGCTCCCGGAGTCTCCGTCCTCGCCGTGATCGGTTCCATCCGGGCGATGAGGACAGGCGCCGGAAGCAACCGCGCAAGGAGGCGTGAATGAGCGTGTCCAAGCTGATACGGATCACGATCGGGCTCCTGGTGGCGGGCGTCCTGGCCGCGCCAGGCTTGGTGACCGCCCAGGTCAAGCCGCGCTCCGGTGGTGAGCTGGTCTTTGTCGTTCCGTCCGAGCCGCCGTCCTACGACGCCCACCAGGAAGAGACCTTCGGCGTCATCCATCCAATGGCACCGCTCTACAGCACCCTCTTGCGAGTCGATCCCGTGGACAAGACAGGTACCCGGCCCGTGGGCGATCTGGCCGAGTCGTGGACGGTCTCCAAGGACGGCATGACGTACACGTTCAAGATCCGGCACGGCGTCAAGTTCCACGACGGCAGCGTGCTGACTTCCAAGGACATCAAGGCTTCCTACGACAAGATCATCTCTCCGCCCGCGGGCATGAAGTCCCTGCGCAAGGAGGCGTACGAGGCCATAGAAGTCGTGGAGGCGCCGGATCCGTCCACGGTCCGGTTCCGTCTCAAGCGGCCGGAGTCATCACTGCTCCTGAACCTCGCCTCACCCTGGAACTGGATCTACAAGGCCGATCTCCTGGCCAAGGACATCCACTGGTACGAGAAGAACGTGATGGGGACGGGCGCCTTCACCTTCGTCGAGCACGTCAAGGGCTCGCACATGGTGGGCAAGAAGAACCCCGACTACTGGGACAAGGGCAAGCCCTACCTGGACGGCTACCGGGCCATCTTCATCAGCTCCTCTTCTGCCCAGGTGGCGGCCATCCGCGGCGAGCGGGCCCACATCCAGTTCCGCGGCTTCAGCCCGCCCGAGCGCGACCAGCTCGTGCAGGCGCTCGGGCCCAAGATCACGGTGCAGGAGAGCCCGTGGGATTGCCTGAACTTCGTCTCCATGCATCACGAGAAGAAGCCGTTCAGCGACAAGCGGGTGCGGCGGGCTCTCTCGCTGGCCCTCGACCGGTACGAGGGCTCGAAGAACCTGTCCAAGATCACCCTGGTGCGGGACGTGGGCGGCATCCAGGTGCCGGGCACGCCGTATGCGACGCCCCCGGCGGAGCTGGAGAAGCTCGCCGGCTACGGCCACGACATTGCCGCCAATCGCGCGGAGGCGCGACGCCTTCTCAAGGAAGCGGGGGCGGAAGGGCTCTCGTTCACCTTCAAGAACCGCGGCATTCCCCATCCCTATGAGCCCATCGGCATCTGGCTGATCGACCAGTGGCGGCAGATCGGAGTCACCGTCAAGATGGAGATGATCGAGGCCTCGGCGTATCACCCGATGCTCAAGCGGGGAGACTTCGAGGTGGCCATGGACTTCCAGTGCGGCTTCATCGTGGAGCCGGATCTGGATCTGCCGCGCTTCATTACCAAGTCCGACGCGAACTTCGGCAGGCACAAGGACACGGTCATCGACGACCTCTTCCAGAAGCAGGCGAGGGCCACCGACCTCGAGGAGCGCAAGAAGTACCTCCGGGCGTTCGAGAAGCGGCTGCTGGACGAGGAGGCCCACGTCATCTACACGATCCAGTGGCACCGGATCATCCCGCACAGCGCCAAGGTCAAGGGGTGGACGATCACGCCCAGCCACTATCTGAACAACCAGCTCGACGTGGTCTGGCTTGGAGAGTAGCTTGGCTAGCCAAGCTACTCCTCATATCCCTCTCCCCCATCGGGGGAGAGGGAAGGGTGAGGGGGCAGTTCCCGAGGGGGCGGTTCTCGAGGGGACGGCATTCCCGGAGGGAGTAGTCCCAGGCTGAGAATATGTGGCGCTATCTCCTCAAGCGCTTCGTCCTGATGTTCCCCACCTTGCTCGGGGTGGCGATCTTCACGTTCTTCCTCATCCGGGTCATTCCCGGCGACGTGGTCGAGCTGCGGCTGGCCGGCGACCGCGGCTCGGTCTCCCCCGAGGCGCTGCAGTCGGAGCGCGCGCGCTTCGGCCTCGACCAGCCCATCTGGCGCCAGTTCGTGACGTGGATCGGGGGCGCCGCGCGGCTGGACTTCGGCACGTCCATGTGGACGGGCTCGCCCATCTGGGAGGAGATCCGGCTTCGCTTCGCGCTGTCCTTCCAGGTCGCCATCATGGCCACCATTGTCGCTGTGCTCCTGGCCATTCCCCTGGGAGTGATGGCCGCCCTCAAGCAGGACACGTGGGTGGACTATGCCGTCCGGGTCTTCTCCATCGCCGGGCTGGCCACGCCCTCCTTCTGGCTGGGCATCGTGCTGATCCTGGCCCTCCTCATCATCTTCAAGTGGCTGCCCCCGATGGTCTACACGCCCTTCTGGGTCAATCCCTGGCAGAACCTGGCCCAGCTCATCTGGCCGGCCCTCGCGGTGGGCTACCGCTATTCGGCGGTGGCCACGCGCATGACCCGCTCGGCCATGCTGGAAGTGCTCCGCGAGGACTACATCCGGACCGCGCGCGCCAAGGTCCTCGTGCAGAAGCTCATCCTCACCCGGCATGCCCTCAAGAACGCCATGCTCCCCGTGCTGACGGTGGTGGCCATCGAGTTCGCCTTTCTCATCGGCGGCCTCGTGGTCACCGAGCAGGTCTTCAACCTCAACGGCATCGGGCTGCTCTTCGTGCAGGCCGTCGCCCACCGGGACTACACGCTCATCCAGGCGCTCGTGCTTCTCGTGGCCGGCATCTTCATCTTCATGAATTTCCTGATGGACATCATGTACGCCTGGCTCGACCCCCGGATCCGGTACCGATAGGAGTCCGCCATGGCCATCAATCCCGCCATCGATTCCATCGCCGACCGGCTCGCCGAAGAGCCCCGCTCGGGCTGGCTCGCCACGACCATGGACTTCGTCCGGCGCCGACCCCTCGGCGCCATCGGCGGGTTCGTGGTGGTGCTGATGCTCGTCACGGCCGCGGGAGCGGGCGTCTTGGCGCCGTACGATCCGGTGACCGTCGATTTCGGGGCCATGCTCGCTCGACCGAGCGCGGCTCACTGGCTCGGCACCGACGCCTTCGGCCGCGACGTGCTGAGCCGACTGATCTACGGCTCGCGCACGGCGCTCCTCGTCGGGTTCGGCGCGGCGCTGATCGGGGCCACCGGGGGGGCCATTCTCGGGGTGGGGAGCGCCTTCTTTGGTGGAAAGGTCGACCTCTACCTGCAGCGGCTGATGGACATCTTCCTCTGCTTCCCGCTCATCATCCTTGCCCTCGCCCTCGTGGCGATTCTCGGCAATAGCCTTCCCAATCTCATCGTGGCCATCACGATTCCCATGATCCCGCGTTGCGCCCTCGTCATCCGCTCGAGCGCCCTGGCCATCCGCGAGATGCCCTATGTCGACGCGGCCCGTGCGGCGGGCTTCAGCAACGCTCGCATCATCCTGCGGCACATGCTGCCCAACGTGATGGCGCCGTACCTGATCATGCTCACGGCCTTCCTGGGCCAGGCCATCCTGCTCGAATCCTCGCTGTCCTTCCTCGGTCTGGGCGTCCAGGAGCCGACGGCCGCCTGGGGGCTGATGCTGCGCGGGGCGGCCGTGGACTTCGCCGAGTCGGCGCCGTGGATGGCCATTTTCCCGGGGGTCGCCATCAGCCTGGCCGTCTTCGCCTTCAACCTCTTCGGCGACTCGCTCCGGGACGCCCTGGATCCCAAGCTGAGAACACTCTAGTCCTGGGCCCGGAGCTTAGAGGCTTGACACCTGCTGGGCAGGTTGATACAACTACGTGGGTTTTAGCGCCCGACGTCGCGCGCCGACGAGGAAAATTGCGGTTCACAGGGAGGCGGTAATGGCGTACATCATCGCGGAACCCTGCATCAACGTGAAAGACAAGGCCTGCGTCGAGGTGTGCCCCGTGGATTGCATCTACGAGGGCGACACCATGCTCTACATCCATCCGGAGGAGTGCATCGACTGCGGCGCCTGCGAGCCCGTTTGCCCCGTCAAGGCCATCTTCGCCGAGGACGAGACACCGGCGAACTGGAAGAACTACATCGAGCTGAACAAGCAGTTCTTCAAGGACCACCCTGGGGTCAAGCCCGCCACCAAGTCGTAGCCGCTCGCCATCACGCGAATCCACGCGGGAGCCCACCGCCGGGCTCCCGCTTTTTTTGTGCGCGCGCGCTGCCCAGCCTTCGTTGCAACGCGCGCGCCTCGATGCACAGAGGATGCGGCAGCCGCGCGTGGCGCCGCCGCGCATATGGCTGATAACCTGCAGCGTCACTCCTGGCACAGCGCTTGCGATCGTGTTCTGCATGGCCGCCGTCGCCCCCACCCCCGATCCCAAGCCGCCGGGCTTCCACGGCGCCGTCACCGACTTCAAGCGCCGACTCATCGAGGCGACCTTGACGCAAGCCGGAGGCAATCGCACGCGTGCCGCCCGGGCGCTGGGCCTCCAGAGAACGTACCTCCTGCGACTGATGCGCGAGTTCCAGGTCAACATCCCGCCGCCGCCCGGCCCACACGGCCGCGCCGCCGGGGTGCCGCCCGCGAATGGCAGTAACGGCGCCACCCCCGCGCCACCGAGCCCGAGACGATGACCTCGGGGAGCCGTGCTAGACTTTCTTTTCAGAGCCGACGGCCGGGTGCCGCGGCGAAAAGGAGCCTGGCGATGGCGACGTTCTCGGGAGTATGGCTGCCCATCATCACGCCGTTCATCGACGGCGAGATCGACTACGCGGGCTATGAAAAGCTGATCGACCACTACCTGCGCGCCGGGGTGGCGGGGATCATTCCGCTCGGCACCACGGGCGAGAGCCCGACCATCGACGAGGTGGAGGCCGAGACGCTGGTGGAGCGGACGGTGGCCGCGGTGGCCGGGCGCGTGCCGGTCCTCGTGGGAGTAGGCGCCAACGATACGCGCAAGGCCGTCAAGGCGGTGAAGCGCCTGGGCCGCCAGAGCGTGCAGGGCATCCTCTCCGTCTGCCCCTACTACAACCGGCCGAGCCAGGACGGGATGCGCGAGCACTTCACGCGCATCGCGGAGGCGACCGACCGGCCGATCCTGATCTACAACATCCCGTATCGGACGGGCGTCAACCTGACCAACGAGACCTTGCTCGCGCTGGCCGAGTTGCCCAACATCGTCGGGGTGAAGGATTCTTCGGGTATCATCGCCCAGTCTCTCGAGCTGCTTCGTCTGCGCCCCAAGGGCTTCAGCGTGCTCACGGGCGAGGACGCCTACTTCTACACGATGCTCGCCCACGGCGCGGACGGCGGCATCCTCGCCTCCTCGCACGTCGAGACCGGGCGCTTCCTGGCCGTCTACCAGCGCATGGTGGCGAACGACCATCACGGCGCGCATGCCGTCTGGCAGGGGCTCGAGCCGCTCGTGCCCCTCCTCTTCAAGGAGCCGAACCCCATGCCCATCAAGCACTGCTTGTGGCGGCAGGGGCTGATCCAGTCGCCCGAGTGCCGCCTCCCCCTGACGCGCGTCTCCGAGGCTCTCGCGCGCGAGCTCGACCGCGTGCCCACCGGCGCCGCGAAAGCGGGTGTGTAACGCGCCGGCAAGGCTCGATTCTCGCCGTCGCGTCAAAGAGTTTGACACTTCATAGGCTCACGGTTTGAAATGAGTCCGTGAACCAGGTGTGGATCGCCGGGGCGGGGATGACCCGCTTCGGCCGGCGCGACGAGACCCTCCCCGACCTCATGGCCGAGGCCGCCCTCTCCGCGCTCGCGGACGCCATGATCGAGCAGCCCGACGGCCTCGTCGTCGCGGCCATGAATCCCGAGGAGTTCACAGGAGCGGGCAACTACGGCTCGCTGATCAACACGCATCTCGGCCTGTCCCATGTGCCCTCCCTACGCGTGGAGACGGCGACCTCGTCGGGTGTGGCGGCCGTCTATAGCGCGTTTGCCGCGATCGCCTCGGGACTGCACAAGACCGTCCTGGTCGTGGGCGGCGAGAAGATGACCCACGTGCCGACGCCACGGGTGTCGGAGATCATCGGGCGATCCATCGATCCGCACGAGCGGAGCTATGGCACCACCATGCCGGCCCTGGCCGGGCTCATCACCCGCGCGGCCATGCACCGGCGCGGCCTCACGCTCAGGGAGATCTCCCAGGTCGCCGTCAAGAACCACGCCAACGGGGCGCGCAATCCCCTCGCGCACTTCCAGGAAGCGGTGACGCTCGAGGCGGTCATGGAGAGCCGTTTCGTGGCCGACCCCCTCCGGCTCTTCCACTGCTGCCCCATCTCCGACGGCGCGGCGGCCATCGTCATGACCTCCGAGCCCGCGGAGGTGCGCATCGCCGGTATCGGGCAGGGCACGGACACGATCGCCATGCGCTACCGGAGCGATCTGACCGCCTTCGTGGCGACCCAGACGGCGGCCCAGGCGGCGTACAAGATGGCGGGGTTCGGCCCCGAGCGGGTCGAGGTCGCCGAGATCCACGACGCCTTCGCGCCCTTCGAGATCATCTCGCTCGAGGACACCGGGCTCATCCCGCCCGGCAAGGCGGGGCGCGCCACCCTGGAAGGCGAGACGGCGCTCGACGGCCGGCTGCCCATCAATACCTCGGGCGGGCTCAAGGCGCGCGGGCATCCGCTGGCGGGCACGGGCATCGCCCAGATCGTCGAGCTCTGCTGGCAGCTGCGCGGCATGGCGGCCGGCCGCCAGGTCCACGCTCAGGTCGCGCTCGCCCACTCCATCGGCGGCCTCGCCACCAACAACTGGGTGACGCTGCTCGAGGCGAGGCGATGAACGTCCACACGCTGCCCGCCTCGCGCTGCCCGCGCTGTCATCGCGTGGTAGTGCCGCCGGCCCGGCTCTGCCCCGACCATCCCGTGACCATGGAGGCGGCCACCGTGTCCAATCTCGGCGAGGTGGTCTCGTTCACGACGCTTCACTCGCCACCGGAAGGCTTCAAGGCGCCGCTCCACATCGCGCTCGTCGAGCTGGACGGCGGCGCCCGGCTCTTCTGCCACGGGGAGGAGACGAAAGGCATCAGGATCGGCTCGAGCGTGGGTGTCGAATCGCTCGACCGCGTGTTCTACTTCTCCCACATGGGGTTCGCGGATCGGGCGCGCCTCTTCTGGCGGCGGGCGGGCGCCCGCGGCGAGAAGGTGGCCTCCATCACCAAGAGCGTGGTCCAGGGCATCTGGAGAGGACGGTCAAGTGGCGACAGCTAGGAGGCAGAGGAAGCTGGCGAAGACGGGCCCGTCCCCCTCATTGACTCAGCCCTCGCCCCGTCGCTCGAGGCGAGCGTCTCAGCTCGAACGGCGGCCCTCTCCTCGAATGGGCGAGAGGGAGAAAAGAAGCAAAGCCCGACCGCCGCTCGCGGGCATCCGCGTGCTCGACCTGACGCGCGTGCTCGCCGGCCCGTTCTGCTCGATGATCCTGGGGGACATGGGGGCGGAGATCATCAAGGTCGAGGAGCCGGGCAAGGGGGACGACACGCGCGGCTGGCCGCCCTTCTCCGGCGGCGAGGCGACGTACTTTCTCTCCGTCAACCGCAACAAGAAGAGCCTGACCCTCAACATGAAAGCGCCCGACGGACAGGCCATCCTCCGCAGGCTCGTGGCCAAGGCCGACGTGGTGCTGGAGAACTTCAGGCCCGGCACCATGGAGCGGCTGGGCTTCGGCTACGACGCCCTTCGCAAGCTGAACCCGCGCCTGATCTACTGCGCCATCTCGGGCTTCGGCGAGAGCGGCCCCGAGGCCTCGCGCCCCGGTTACGATCTCATCGTGCAGGGCGAGTCGGGCGTCATGGATCTCACCGGCTTCGCCGACGGCCCGCCCGTCAAGGTGGGCAACTCCGTCGCCGATCTCGTCTCCGGCATGGCGGCGGCTCACGGCGTGACCCTCGCGCTTCTCTCTCGCGCCCGCACGGGCAAGGGCCAGAAGGTCGAGATCGGCATGCTGGACGTCATGGCCTCGCTCCTGACCTATCAGGCGGGCCTGTACTGGAACGGCGGCGGCCGGCCGGCCCGCCGCGGAAACCAGCACCCGTCCATCGTGCCCTACGAGGTTTTCCAGGCCCAGGACGCGTACATGACGCTGGGCGTGGCGAACAACTCGCTCTTCGACCGGATGTGCCGCGCCATCGGCCGGGAAGAGCTCGCGAAGGATCCGCGCTTCGATTCCGAAGCCAGCCGCGTGACCAATCGCGAGGTCCTCGTCCCTCTCCTGAACTCGATCTTCTCGACGCGCCCGGCCTCGGACTGGCTGAAGCGCCTCGACGAGGCCGGCGTGCCCGCGGGCCGGATCAAGACCGTGGCCGAGGTCTGCGACAGCGAGCATCTCCGCGCGCGCGGCATGTTCGTCTCGCTGAACCATCCCAAGGCCGGCGCCGTCACCGCCATGGGCGTGCCCATCCGGCTCTGGGACACGCCGGGCGCCGCGCAAGCGCCCGCGCCCCTCCTCGGCCAGCACACCGACGAGATCCTGACCGGTCTCCTGCGCATCCCGAGGGCCAAGGTCGACAAGCTCCGCGCCGACAGCGTGGTCTAGGGCTAGACTCCCCCCGTAGCACATCCACGATCAGGTGCGGGGCGCCGCCGGCGCGTTCCCCGCGCCAAGACGGAGGTCACCTGTGCCCCAGACTCCGCATGTCGAGAAGCACTTCACCGCCTCGGAGACGATTCGGGACATCGTGATCGGGATGTCGGACGGGCTGACCGTACCTTTCGCCCTCGCCGCGGGTCTGTCGGGGGCGGTGGAGTCGACCCGGGTCATCATCACCGCGGGCTCGGCGGAGATCGCCGCGGGCGCGATCGCGATGGGCCTGGGCGGTTATCTCGCCGCCAGGACCGACGCCGAGCATTACGCCTCCGAAGAGGCGCGTGAGAGACGCGAGACGGTCGAGATGCCGGACGAGGAGACGGAGGAAGTCACCCAGATCTTCCGGACTTATGGCTTGCCGGAGGGGATGGCTGCCAAGGTGGCGCATGCGATTCGGCGGGACCGCCGGCGCTGGGTGGACTTCATGATGAGGTTCGAGCTGGGGCTCGAGCGGCCCGACCCCAAGCGTGCCCGGGTGAGCGCTCTCACCATCGGGCTGTCTTACGTCGCGGGCGGCCTCGTCCCGCTGTCGCCCTACTTCTTCACGAGGACCCCGGCCACGGGACTCCTCGTGTCCATCGTGGTCACCCTGCTGGCGCTCCTCGTCTTCGGCTACGTCAAGGGCACCTTCACGGTGCGCCGGCCCCTGAGGAGCGCGTGGCAAACGGCGGTGGTCGGCGGTCTCGCCGCGGCCGCCGCCTTCGCCATCGCCAAGTTCATCGCCTGAGCGGGGTCAGGTCTTGCATTGCCACATTGTCGGCGGATTTTTTACCCAGTGTTGCATTGCAAGACCTGACCCCGATTAGCCGCCGACTACGTGGTTCTCGTGGAGCGCGCTCAGGATCTCGTCGATGCCCGCGGAGGCCCAGAGGTCGAAGAAGGGCGAGGCCTGGAGGACCCTGAACTCCCCGCGGTCGCGCTCCTTGGCCTGGGTCTCGCTCTCGCCGGGGCGGGCCGCCTGCATGTGGCCCCGCACGCGGTCCTTGTGGTAGATGGCCGGAAACTCAAAGTAGCGGTGGAGCTCCGTGAAGTCCTTGGAGTAGATGGCGACGACGGGGAACGAGGCCCACTCGCCGCCGTTCTTCTTGTTCATGAACTCGAGCATGAGATCGTGATTGCCGTCGGGGTAGGCGGCGGGGTCCGGCCGCCGCGTGCCGAGGATCTTCTTGCCGTCGCGGTTGAAGATGCGGAGCTCGAGCCCGCCCGCCTCGGCCAATCGCTGGAGCATGGGCAGGTCACGACGACAGTCCGATGACCAGTCCTCGGAGATGGCGAGGATCCTGG
>Ga0137385_10000433_pt1 | contig 34109 bp, 24 predicted proteins | sample SagtaG_FD_104921 | JGI IMG/M metagenome (GOLD analysis project Ga0137385, IMG submission 104921) | Vadose zone soil microbial communities from Sagehorn Ranch, Mendocino, California, USA - Sage2_R_80_16 metaG | ecosystem: Environmental > Terrestrial > Soil > Vadose zone | place: USA: California... | reverse complement strand
GCTCGGCCTTGGGCAGCGGGTCACGCTGGCGCAGGCGCGAAGCGCGGTCCGCTTCCCGGTGGTGGTGCCGACCGACCCGGCCCTGGGGCCGCCGGACGCGGTCTACGTTGCAGGGGACGTTCCCGATGGGCGTGTCAGCCTGGTGTGGCGGCCCCGTCCGGGTCTGCCTGCCTCACGCTTGACCGGGGTTGGGTTGCTGGTGACCGAGTTCCGCGGCCAGTCCTATGCGGGGAAGGTCGCCGGGCCCGGCACCCAGGTGGAGACGGTCACTGTCCCAGGCGCCACCGGCGAGGCATTCTGGCTCAGCGGCGGCCCGCACATCCTCGGCTTCATGGACAAGAACGGCGACTTCCAGCAGGACACGCTGCGTCTGGCCGGCCCGACGCTGGTGTGGCAGTCCGGCGACCTCACCCTGCGGCTAGAGGGCAACGTCTCCAAGCAGACTGCCATCCGGATCGCGGCGTCGATGCGATAGGCCGCGCGCCGACGGGTTTAGGTTTCGAGGCCCAGGTCGAGGGCCGGGCGGAAACGCTCTGCCCAGGCGCGGGCGGCCGTGGCGGCGGTTTCCAGGGTGGCGAGCTGGGTGGCGACCTGGGCGGGGTTGGTGGAACCGGGGGTGGCCTTGGCATTGATGCTGCCGTCGAGGTCGAGGACGGCGCGGTCGACCTTGCCGAACCCGGGGTGCAGGTCGTGCAGGTCGGCGTCCGGGAGGTCGGAGAGGTGCGTGCTGCGTTTGGTGGCAAGGCGCACGGCGGCGGCGACGGCGGCGTGGGCCTCGCGGAACGGGACGCCGGCACGGACCAGCGCCTCGGCCAGGTCGACGGCGGTGGTCTCGGCCTCGGCGGCGGCGGCGCGCATGCGGGCGGTGTCCGGTTCCAGGCCGCTGACAAGCCCGGCGAGGGCCCCTAGGGAGCCGCCGAGGGTGGCGGCGACCTCGAAGGCGGCTGCCTTGTCCTCCTGCAGGTCGCGGGCGTAGGCGAGGGGGAGCCCCTTGAGGGTGGCGAGCAGCCCGGTGAGGCGGCCGATGACCGTGCCGGCACGGCCGCGCGCCAGCTCGGCGACGTCGGGGTTGCGCTTCTGCGGCAGCATGCTGGACCCGGTCGCCCAGGCATCCGGCAGCCGCACCCAGCCGCGGCCCGCCCATAAGGCGATGTCCTCGGCCAGGCGGGAGGCGTGCACCATCGCGATCGCGGTGGCCGCGGCGAACTCGGCGACCGTGTCGCGGCTGGCGGTGGCGTCCATGGCGTTGTCGAAGGCGGCGGCGAAGCCGAGGTCGGCGGCGGTCTCGGCCACGTCGAGCGGGAACGACGACCCGGCGATCGCGCCTGCGCCCAGCGGGCAGACGTCGGCGCGGGCGCCCGCGTCGCGGAAGCGGGTGGTGTCTCGCGCGATCGCGAAGCCGTGCGCGGCGAGCTGGAAGGCCCACAGCACCGGCTGCGCGGGCTGCAGGTGGGTGAGGCCGGGCAGGACCACGTCCGGGTGGGTGCGCCCGGCCGCGACCAGCGCCTTGATCAGGCCGGCGCAGGCGTCGGCTGCGTCGGCGACCGCGCCCTTGAGCCACAGGTGCAGGTCGGTGGCGACCTGGTCGTTGCGGCTGCGGCCGGTGTGGAGCTTGCCGCCGAGCGGGCCGACCAGCTCGGTGAGGCGCCGCTCGACCGCGGTGTGGACGTCCTCGTCGCTGTCGTGCCAGGCGAAGGTGCCGCCGGCCAGCTCGGCCGCGACCGCGGCCAGGCCGTCGAGGAGCCGCTGGCCCTCCGGCTGGTCGAGGACGGCGGCCCGCAGCAGCGCGCGCACGTGGGCGCGGCTGCCGGCCACGTCCTCGCGCCACAGCAGCCGGTCGACCCCGAGCGAGGAGGTGTAGGCCCACATCGACGGGTCGGGCCGCCCGGCGAACCCGCCGGCCCACAGCGGCCCGGCTCCCCCGCCGCTTGCGCCCCGGGCTCCGCGTTCCGATTCGCTCAGGAGACGGCCTCCTGCTGCACTTTGGCCCAGGTCCGGGCTGGGAGGCCCCACAGGGCGACGAAGCCGCGGCCGGCGTCGTGGTCGAAGGTGTCGCCTTCGGCGTAGGTGGCCAGGTCCGGCCGGTAGAGCGGGTGGGCGGCACGGCGGCCGGTCACCTGGCAGCGGCCGGGTGAGAACTGCAGGCGGACCTCGCCAGTGACGGTCTTCTGGGTTTCGGCGATGAAGGCGTCGAGGGCGGAGCGGAGCGGCGAGAACCACAGCCCGTCGTAGACCAGCTCGGCGTAGCGGAGCTCCACCCTGGCCTTCTCGTGCAGCACGTCGCGGTCGAGGGTAAGGTCCTCCACCTCGCGGTGGGCGGCGATGGTGGCAAGCGCCCCCGGCACCTCGTAGACCTCGCGGCTTTTGATGCCGACGCGGCGGTTCTCGATCATGTCCACCCGCCCGAACCCGGCCGCGCCGCCGACGCGGTTCAGCTCCCCCAGCACCGCGGTCAGCCCGCGTACCGAGTCCGAGGCCGAATTTGAGCCGGTCGCGACCGGGACGCCGGCTTCGAAGGAGACGGCCACTTCGGTGACGCCTTCGGCGCGCGTGGGCGAGGTGGTCCAGGTGAAGGCATCCTCGGGCGGGGCCACCCAGGGGTCCTCGAGCACGCCTGCCTCGATGGTGCGGCCCCACAGGTTCTGGTCGACGGACCAGGGCTTGTCGAGGCTGATCCAGCCGAGGTCGATGCCGTGCTTGTCGGCGTACTCGATCGCCTCGGGCCGGGTCATGGCCCAGTCGCGCACTGGCGCGAGCACCTCCAGGTCCGGGGCGAGTGCGCCGCAGCTCACTTCGAAACGCACCTGGTCGTTGCCCTTGCCGGTGCAGCCGTGGGCGAGCGCGCCGGCGCCGCGGCGGCGTGCCTCCTCGACCAGGAGCTGCGCGATCAGCGGCCGGGACAGCGCCGAGACCAGCGGGTAGCGCCCCTCGTAGAGGGCGTTGGCGGCGATCGCGGGGGTGAGGAACTCACGCGCGAAGCGCTCGCGGGCGTCGACCACGACCGCATCGGTCGCGCCCACCTTGAGTGCCCGTGCCGCCAAGGCGGTCAGGTCCTCGCCGCCTTGGCCGACGTCGGCGAGCAGCGCCACCACCCGGCGGCCGTGCTCGTGGGTGAGGCGGTGCACGATCACGGTGGTGTCCAACCCGCCGGAGTAGGCGAGGACGACGAGTTCGGGATCGGCGTTGGGCTGTGTCGGCGACGGCAACGGGGACGGGGCGGGGGCGGGGACGGTCGGACCGGTCATGCTGATGCTCCTCGGAAGATCGAATGCACGGTTGCGAGAGCGCTGGTGGTGGCGGGTGGCCGCGCGGACTGGGAGCCTTCGTCGTGCCCGGCGGCCTGGCTTCGGCGCTCGGCAGCGCTGCCAGCGGAGGTAGTGGCGCCACCGATGGCACGGAGCCAGCGGACCATGGCCTTGCCGGAGATGCCGTCGGTGCAGACCACCAGGACGGTGTCGTCGCCAGCCACGGTCCCGGCGATGTCGTCGATGTCGGCCTGGTCGAGCGCGACGGCGAGCGCGTGCGCGTGGCCCGGCGGGGTGCGCAGCACCACCAGGTTGCCGGCGGGCACCGCCGATTCGAGCCACAGGCTGAGCGCCCGTTCCAGCTCCTCACGCTGGCCAGGTTCGGATTCACCGGCGTCCGGCAGGGTGTAGACCAGGCGTCCCTCCGGGTCGCGGACCTTGACCGCGCCGAGGTCTTCCAGGTCGCGCGAGACCGTTGCCTGGGTGGCGTCGAAGCCCTGCAAGCGCAGCAACTCCAGCAGGCGTGCCTGGCTACCGACCTGGCGGCCGCGCAGCAGCGCGGCGAGCGCCCGCTGTCTGGCGGCCTTGGTCGTCATGCGCCCACCTCTTCCAGCGCGCCGCCCAGGCGGGCCAGGCCCTCGTCGACTGCGGCCGCCTCGATCACCAGCGGAGGTGCGATCCGCAGGGCGGACTCGGTGACCGGGTTGACCACCAGCCCGCGGCTGAGCGCGGCCCTGGCCACCTCCTTGGCGTTGCCGCCGTTGCCCAGCTCCAGGGCGAGCCACAGGCCGTGGCCGCGGACTTCTGCGCCGTCGTGGTCGTGGGCGAAGCCCGCCCGCAAGCCGTCGAGGCCGTCGCGCAGGCGCCCGGCAACCTCGTCGACGTGGCCTTTGAGCAGCGGCTCGATCACGTCGAGTGTGGCCAGTGCCGCCGCGCAGGCGACCGGGTTGCCACCGAAGGTGGTGCCGTGGTCGCCCGGCCGCATGGTGTCGGCCACCTCGTCGGTAGCGATGGTGGCGCCGATCGGGTAGCCGCTGCCGAGCGCCTTGGCCATGGTGACCACGTCGGGGCGGAAGCCCTCGTGGTGGTGGGCGAAGAAGCGGCCAGTGCGGCCCATGCCCGACTGGATCTCGTCGAGGATCAGCAGCACGCCGGCGTCGGCGGTGAGCTGGCGTGCCGCCCGCAGGTAGCCGGGCGGCGGCACGCGGATGCCGCTTTCGCCCTGGACCGGTTCCAGCAGCACCGCGGCGGTATCGGGGCCGATGGCGGCGGCGAGGGCGTCGGTGTCGCCGAAGGGCACGTGGGTGAAGCCCGCCGGCAGCGGCTCGAAGGCGGTCTTGATGGCGGGCTTGCCGGTCGCGGCCAGGGTCCCAAGGGTGCGGCCGTGGAAGGCGCCGTCGGCGCAGACGATGCCGATGGCCTGCTCGCCTCGGGTGGCACGCCCCCAGCGCCGCGCCACCTTGATGGCGGCCTCGTTGGCTTCGGCGCCGGAATTGGAGAAGAACACCTTGGCGCCGCCGCCGAACGCCTCGACCAGCCGCTCAGCCAGGCGCACCTGCGGCCCTGTGAAATACAGGTTCGAGGTGTGGCCGAGCGTGGCGAGCTGCCCGGCGACCGCAGCGACCACCTTGGGGTTGGCATGGCCGGCCGCGACCACCGCGATGCCGCCGAGGAAGTCGAGGTACTCGCGTCCCTCCGCGTCCCACAGGTACACGCCCTCACCACGGACGAACTCGACCTCGGGCCGTGCGTAGGTCGGCCACAGCACTGCCGCCTCCCGCTCCGCGATCGTCATGCGACTCCTTCTTTCGCGTCCGATGACTCGGACTGGTCCCATCCGTTGGGGCCGACCATCGTGCCGACGCCCTGGTCGGTGAACAGCTCCAGCAGCAGGGCGTGGCGCAGGCGCCCGTCGAGGATGTGGGCGCTGCCCACGCCCGCGCGGAGGGCGGTGACGATGCCGCGCAGCTTGGGCGCCATGCGGCTGTGCGCCTGGCTGCCTTCCAGCAGTGCTTCGACCTCGGCCAGGGTGATCCGCCGCAGCAGCGACCGGGGGTCCGCGATGTCGCGGTAGAGGCCCTCCACGTCGGTGAGGTAGACAAGCTTCTCGGCGCCGAGCGCGGCGGCCAGCGCACCGGCGACCGCGTCGGCGTTGACGTTGTAGGGCCGCCCGTCCGGACCGGCGGCGACCGTGGCGATCACCGGGATCAGCCCGGCGCCGGTGAGCGCCCGCAGCGCGGTGGTGTCGACCGCGGCGACGTCGCCGACGAAGCCAAGCTCGCGCCCGCCCGGGTCGTGCCGCGGTGCCGCGCTGACGAGCAGGCCGTCCTCCCCGGAGAGCCCGACCGCCAGGCGCCCGTGGCGGTTGAACCGTCCCACCAGACCCTTGTTGATACGCCCGACCAGGATCATGCGGACCAGGTCGATGGTGTCGGCGTCGGTGACTCGGTGACCGTCGACGAACACCGGCTCGCGGCCAAGCTCCTTCATGGCGTGGCTGACCTCTGGCCCGCCGCCGTGCACCACCACAACGTCCACGCCCACGTAGCGGAGCAGCACCACGTCGTCGACGAACGAACCCGCATCGTTGATTGGCGCACCCTTGTCATCGTTTGCCTCCGTGGTGCGCTCACCCTGGTGGCTCATGGCTGCGCCGCCGTACTTGATGACCGCGGTCCGCCCGGCGAACCGCTTGATCCACGGCAGCGCCTCGTGGAGCACGTCCGCCTTGGCCTGCAGGTCGGCCGTTGCGGCGCCGCTCATGTCGTGTACGCCGAGTTGAGGCGGACGTATTCGGGCGTGAGGTCGGCGGTGCGCACGCACGCCCACGGCCCGGGCCCGCCGAGATCCAGGCGGAACTCGATCTCCTGCGCGGCCATCGCGGCACTGCCATCGGTCCCGGTCGGGGCACCGTCCCGGACTAGTTCGACCCGCTCACCCGCGGCTCCCTGGGTCTGGCCAGGGTCCTGGGCTGGGGTCGGGGCCGCTTCCAGGCCGGCCGCTCCTGGGCCGCCTCGGACTTCGAGGCGCACCCGGCTGGGGTCGAAGGGGACCCCGGCGGTGCCGGCCGCCTGCAGGATGCGGCCCCAGTTCGAGTCGCCGCCGTAGACGGCGGCCTTGACCAGCGGGCTGTCCGCCACCCGCCGGGCCACCGCCAGCGCGGCGGCGATCGTGCCGGCACCGCCGACGTGGACGGCGACCACCCTGGTGCCGCCCTCGGCGTCGGCCAGCATCTGCCCGGACAGGTCGAAGCAGACCGCCTCGACCGCGTCGGCCAGGTCGCGCGGCTGCAGCCGCGTCCCGGCGGTACCGGAGGCGAGCAGCAGCACGGTGTCGTTGGTGGACTGGGCGCCGTCCACGGTGATCCGGTTGAAGGTCGCCGCGGTGGCCGAGGTCAGGGCGGCGCGCAGCGTGGCCTGGTCGACGATCGCGTCGGTGGTGAGCACCGCCAGCATGGTCGCGTGCGGTGGCCCCAGCAGCGTCCCGGGCGGCCCGGACGGCGGGCCCAGCGCCGGGGCGAGCATGGCCGCGCCCTTAGCCATGCCACCGACAGTGACCGCGCCGAGGTGGACACCGGCCTGCTTCACAACCGTATCGGTGGTCCGGATCGCGTCGGCCGCGCCAGTACCGGCCGCCGCGCCCGGGTCGAGGCTGACCGCGGCCTTCGCCACTCCCTCAGTGAGGCAGTCGACCTCAATCGGCACGCCGATCACGCCGGTCGAGCAGACCAGCACCTGGTCGGGATGGCAGCCAAGCTCGGCGGCGGCGCGCTGCGCGGTGGCCAGCACCGCCGCATCGCCCGCCGCGCCCGTACAGGCGTTGGCGTTGCCGGCGTTCAGCACCACCACGCGGGCGTCAGCCGAGGCGGCAAGCCGCGCCCGCGTCCAGACCACTGGCGCGGCCACCACCTGATTGGTGGTGAAAACCCCCGCCGCGAGCGTGCCCGGCACGCCGACGACCAGGGCGAGGTCGGGGCCGCCGGACTGCTTGATGCCGCAGGCGACTGCGGCGGCGCTGAACCCGCTGGAGGCACAGACACCAAGATCGCGGTCAACCTTGAGCCGATCGGTCATCGGGTACATCACCGCCTTACGGTCCCGGTGGGACCAGGTCGAGGCCAGCCGTCTCCGGCAGGCCGAGGGCGAGGTTGGCGCACTGCACCGCCTGGCCGGCGGCGCCCTTGACGAGGTTGTCGATCGCGGCGGCGGCGACCAGCCGGTTGGTGCGCGGGTCGGCGGTGACCGCCACCTGGACCCGGTTGGTGGTGGCGACCGCCCGGGTCCCAGGCCAGCGGCCCTCGCCGAGCAGGTCGATGAAGGGCTCGTCCCGGTAGGCGGCCTGGTAGCAGGAGGCCACCCCGCGCGGCGCGGCCAGGTCCGGGTCCGCGAAGGTGGCGTAGCAGGTGGCGAGCAATCCCCGGCTCTGCGGCACCAGATGGGGCGTGAAGCTGACCCGCAGCGGCCGCCCGGCGAGACGGCTCAGCTCCTGCTCGATCTCGGGGGTATGGCGATGGCTGCCGATGCCGTAGGGGGTGACGTTCTCGTTGGCCTGGACGAACAGGTTCGGGTCCTGGAGCGAGCGGCCAGCGCCGCTGAGCCCCGACTTGGCGTCGATCACGATGCCGTCGGACCGGACCAGCCCGACGGCAAGTGCCGGCGCCAGCGCCAGCAGCGCCGCGGTCGGGTAGCACCCGGGCACCGCGATCCTAGTGGCGCCGCGCAGCTCGTCGCGGTGCAGTTCGGGCAATCCGTAGGGCCAGGCGCCGAGCTGCTCGGGCGCGGGGTGGTCCGCGCCATACCAGGCGGGGTAGGCGGCGGCGTCGCGCAGCCGGAAGTCCGCCGAGAGGTCCACCACCAGTCCTGCCGCGTCCAGGATGCGGGCGACCAGCACCGCCGCCTGTCCGTGTGGCAGCGCCAGGAAGAGCACGTCCGCGCCTTTGTCGAGACCCTCGTCGGCAGTGCAGAAGGTGAGCGCCCCGTAGGCGGCCGCAAGGCCTGGGTAGCGGGTGGTCGCGGGCTGGCCCGCCGCCGAGTCCGCCGCCGCCCAGACGACCCGCAGGTGCGGGTGCCGGGCGAGCAGGCGTAGCAGCTCCCCTCCGGCGTAGCCGGAGCCGCCCAGGATGCCCACCGTCGCGCTCATGGCATAACCATGCATGAGTTAATGAAAATATACAACAGCACTTCTGCGTAGACCTCCTATCCTGCGGAATTAAAGAGTTGCCAGATCTGCGCTCTTATGCAAACCTCGCGCCCATGAGCGAGCACAAGCACCCCTTCAGCTACCACAGCGGGGTGCTTCACGTCGGTGGCCTGCCGCTCGATCAAGTGGTCGCTGTCACCGGCACGCCGGCCTACGTCTACGACCTCGACGCGGTCGCCGCCGCCTACCAGCGGGCCGCCCGCGCCTTCGCCCCGCTCGGCGGCCGGGTGCTGTACGCGGTCAAGGCCAACTCCAGCCTTGCCGTGCTCGCCCGCCTCGCCCGCCTCGGCGCCGGCTTCGACGTGGTCAGCGGCGGCGAGCTGCTGCGAGTGCTGCGCAGCGGCGGCGACCCGGCCGCGACCGTCTTCGCCGGCGTCGGCAAGACCGCCGCCGAGCTGGACCTCGCCGTCGAGCACGGCGTCACCGTCCACGTGGAGTCCGCCGACGAGCTGGACGCACTGGAGATGGCCGCCGCCCGCGCCGGCCGCACCGCCCGCTTCGCGCTGCGCGTCAACCCCGACGTCGAAGTCGACACCCACGCCTACATCCAGACCGGCCACGACGAGGCCAAGTTCGGCGTCCCCGCCGAGGTCGCCGAGGAACTCTTCGGCCGCACCGCCAAAGGCGACTACCCGCACCTGCACCCCGTCGGCGTGCACGTCCACGTCGGCTCGCAACTGCCCGACCCGGACGGCCTGGTCGACGCCGCCCGCACCGGCCTGGGGATGATCGAGTCAGGCCGCGCCGCCGGCCTGGAACTGCATGCCCTCGACGTCGGCGGCGGCCTCCCGATCAGCTACGACGGCGACAACCGGGGCGCCATGCTGCCCGGCCCCGAGGTGTTCGCCCAGGCCCTCGCCCCGGTGGTGGCCGGCCGCGAGGTGACCCTGGTGATCGAGCCGGGCCGCTACCTGGTCGGCGCCGCCGGCGCCCTGGTCGCCAGCGTCCTGTACCGCAAGCACCGCAGCGCCGGCCGCATGCTGGTGGTCGACACCGGTATGCACCACCTCATTCGCCCCGCCCTCTACCAGGCAACCCACCGGGTCGTCCCGCTCCGCCAGGCCCCCTCCGCCGGCCCCACCGAGGTCGTCGGCCCGATCTGCGAGTCCACCGACGTCCTCGCCCCAGCCGCCGACCTCCCCGACCTGGCCCCCGGCGACCTGCTCGCCTTCCTCGACACCGGCGCCTACGGCATGACCATGGCCTCCAACTACAACAGCCACCCCAGGCCCCCCGAAATCGTGGTCGAAGGCGGCACGGCCAGGGTCACCCGCCGCCGCGAGACCTGGGACGACCTGCTGGCCTTCGAGGACTCGGAGAGCTAGCTCCGCTCAACCTGCGGTTGCGCCACCCCCTCGTGGCCGATGACCTGCAGGCAACCGGCGCTCGGCACAAACATCGACTGGCTGCCCGAGTCCCAGCGAACGGTGATCATGCGGCCCTCGATCCCGGTCACCGTGCCGATCCGGGTCACGCTGCCCACCTTCTCGGACTCGATCTGGACACGATCCCCGACGTTGACCATCGCTGACCCCCAGCACTCGAATCAGTCAGGAAGCGGGAGAAATACGACGATCGAGTGTGACGCCCTAACCGCAAACCGGCAAGAGCCCAGTCCAAGTCCTTCTCTGTCCTTCTCTGGTCATGAACCTCGGCCACGCCTACCATCGAGGCGGAGAGCAAGCGGGCTGAGTGCCCGGATCGAGGAGCCGGCATGGCGGACGTGCTGCTCGAGGACCTCTCACGGGTCCACGACGACGGCACCGTCGCCGTCGACCACCTCAACCTCCACGTGCGCGACCACGAGCTGCTGGCGCTGCTGGGCCCGTCGGGGTGCGGCAAGAGCACCACCCTGCGGCTGATCGCCGGGGTCGAGCCGCTCACTAGCGGGACCATCACCATCGGCGGACGGGTCGTCAGCAACCTGCCGCCGCACGAACGCGATGTGGCCATGGTCTTCGAGACCAACTCGGTATACCCGCACCTGACCGGCGGCGAGAACCTACGCTTCAGCCTCGCCCTGCGGCGCCTGCCAAAAGAGGAGATCGACCAGCGGGTCCAGGCCGAGGCGCGGGTGCTGCGCATCCGCCACCTGCTGGCGCGGCTGCCGAAAGCCATGTCCGCCGGCCAGCGCCAGCGGGTCGGGCTGGGCCGCGCCACCGTGCGGGTCCCCACCGTCTACCTGCTGGACGAGCCGCTCACCCACCTCGACGAAGCCGAGCGGGTGCGGCTGCGCACCGAACTGAACGCTCTCCTCCACGGCCTCGGGGTGACGACCATCTACGTCACCCATGACCAGACACAGGCGATGGCGCTCGGCGACCGGGTCGCCGTGATGCGCGCCGGCCGGCTGGAGCAGGTCGACACCCCGCGCGCTCTCTACCAACGGCCCGCGAACACCTTCGTGGCGACCTTCCTCGGCTCCCCCGCGATGAACCTGCTGGCCGGCCGCCTGGAGGTGGAGGGCAGAGCAGGCGCCGCCTGGATCGTCCTCGGTGCCGGGACCGACGAGCAGCGGCTCCGCTTCCCCGGTGTCCCCTCCGGCCTGCTGCGCGGCTACACCAGCCAGCCGGTCACCGTGGGCATCCGCCCGGAGCACCTGCACACCGCCGGCCCGGCGACCCCGCCAGAACGGCGCCTGGCTGTGACCACCCGCCGCATCGACCACCTCGGCGCCGAGATCCTGGCCACCTGCGAGCTAGCGGAGGAGATCCTCACCGCCCGCCTGGACGCCCGCCACCAGGTCCGCGCAGGCCAGCAGCTCGAACTGGCCGTCGAGGTGGCCCGCCTCTCCTACTTCGACCCGCGCTCCGGCGCGGCCCTGTGGCACGGCGGTTGACAGCCTCTCGCCGCCGGGACAATCCTGGCCGCCCACGAGTCCGAAGACCTGCCATCGCCCGTGGGCTCGCTTGCGCGCAGCCGTCCAACGCCTCGAGGGAGGGCGCATGACATCGACCATTCACGGGTTCCCGCGCATCGGCGCACGGCGCGAGCTGAAGGCCGCCGCCGAAGGCTACTGGGCTGGCACGGTGACGGCCGAGGAGCTGGACCAAACCGCCCGCGACCTGCGCCGCCAGACCTGGACGTTGCTGCGGGACGCCGGCCTCGGCGAGATCCCGAGCAACCACTTCTCCCTGTACGACCAGGTCCTGGACCTCGCCTTCATGGTCGGAGCGGTCCCAGCCCGGTTCAACCAGAGCCACGGCCAGGAGCCCGGCCTCGGCCTCGATACCTATTTCGCCGTGGCACGTGGACGCGCGGACGCCACCGCCATGGAGATGACCAAGTGGTTCGACACCAACTACCACTACATCGTCCCCGAGCTCGGCCCAGACACCGAGTTCCGCCTCGCGGACGGAACCGGCGACGCCGCGCCCAAGCCGTTGGCTGAATACCTCGAGGCACAGGCGCTCGGGATCCAGACCCGGCCGGTGCTGCCCGGCCCGCTCACCTTCCTGCTGCTCAGCAAGGCAGCCGACGATGCCCCCGCTGGCTTCGAGCCGCTTTCGCTGCTCGACCCCCTGCTGGACGTCTACGCCGAGCTGCTCGCGCGGCTTGCCGACGCCGGCGCCGAGTGGGTCCAGCTCGACGAACCCGCCTACGTGCTGGACCGCACCCCTGCCGAGCTGGACGCGCTCGCCCGCGCCTACGACCGGCTCGGGCGGCTGGAGCGGCGACCAAAACTGCTGGTGGCCAGCTACTTCGACCACCTCGGCGAGGCACTCGCGGTGCTCGCCGGCACGCCGGTCGACGGGCTCGCCCTCGACCTGACTCGCGGTGGCGCCCACAACCTGGAGCTGCTCGCCGCAGCCGGTGGCCTGCGCGGCAAGCGGCTGGTCGCCGGGGTGGTCGATGGCCGCAACATCTGGGTCAACGACCTGGAGCGCTCCCTGGAACTGCTCGGCAGGCTGCCGCGGCTCGCCGCCGAGACCGAGGTGGTGGTGTCCACCTCCTGCTCGCTGCAGCATGTCCCCATCGACCTGGAGCTGGAGGCCGGACGCGCCAGCAAGCTCGACTCGGAGCTGCGGCCCTGGCTCGCCTTCGCCAAGCAGAAGGTCGCCGAGGTCACCACCCTCGCCCGTGGCCTGGAGGACGGCCGGGTAGCGATCGCCGCCGAGCTGGACGCCAACCGCGCCGTGCTCGCCGCCCGCCGTGCCTCCGCACGGACCCGCGACCCCGCCGTGCGGGAGCGCCTCGCCCGCGTCGGCGAGCACGACCTGCGCCGCACCAGCCCCTACGAGGTACGCCACAAGGCCCAGCGCGACCGGCTGCACCTGCCGACGCTGCCGACCACCACCATCGGCTCCTTCCCGCAGATCCCGGAGGTCCGCGCAGCCCGGGCGGCACGGCGCCGCGGCGAACTCGACCAGGCCGGCTACGAGGCCCGCATGCACGCCGAGATCGCCAGAGTCATCGAGCTGCAGGAGCAGGTCGGCCTGGACGTGCTGGTCCACGGCGAGCCGGAACGCAACGACATGGTCCAGTACTTCGCCGAGCAGCTCGACGGCTACGCCATCACCGAGCACGGCTGGGTGCAGTCCTACGGCTCCCGCTACGTGCGCCCGCCGATCCTGTTCGGCGACGCCTCACGCCCCCAGCAGATGACAGTCAGATGGACCCGCCACGCCGCCTCGCTCACCGCCAAGCCGGTCAAGGGCATGCTCACCGGGCCAGTCACCATGCTGGCCTGGTCGTTCGTGCGCGACGACCAGCCCGAGCGCGAGACCGCCATGCAGGTCGCCCTCGCCCTGCGCGACGAGGTCGCCGACCTGGAGGCCGCCGGCACCGCCATCATCCAGGTCGACGAGCCGGCCCTGCGCGAACACCTGCCGCTGCGCCGCGAACGCCACCGCGACTACCTGGCCTGGGCGCTCGACAGCTTCCGCCTCGCCACCGCCGTCGTCGGCGATGCGACCCAGATCCACACCCATATGTGCTATTCGAAGTTCGGCGAGATCCTGCCCGCGATCGCCGCGCTGGACGCCGACGTCGCCTCCATCCAGACCGCCCGCTCCGGCATGGGCCTGCTCCACGACCTGCAACGGGTCGAGTACGCGCAGGAGATCGGCCCCGGCGTCTACGACATCCACTCGCCCCGGGTGCCCTCCAGCGACGAGATGCGCGCCCTGATCGAGGCCGCCGTCGAGGCGCTCGGCCCCGCGCGGGTCTGGGTCAACCCCGACTGCGGCCTGAAGACCCGTACCTACCAGGAGATCGTCCCTGCCCTCCGCAACCTCGTCGGCGCCGCCACCGCAGTCCGCGCCACCCTGGGTTGAGGGGTTAGGAAGCCGTCCCGCTCGGTGAGCGGGGGCCATACGCTGGGATCCTGGGTCCGAAACGCACCTTGGGTTCCGGTCAAAGGGCAAAGTTCCCACGTGCCCCCGCGTCACCGAGCGCCACCAGGGTAACGCGCCCAGCGTCCGCGATCACCTCCCGGTTCAGCCGGTTCCTTCGGGCTTGCTCGCCTTCAGGGAGAACGTCAGCGGCAACCGCTGCTCCTGGTTGTCCGGGAGGCGCCAGTCGGTCCCGCCGTCCGAGGTTGGCCGCTCGACCATGAACGGCAGCATCTTCCAGACCGCGAACGGGAACTCGTGCATGAACTCGATGCGCAGCCCCGCCTCGGCAAGCACTGTGACGATCTCGCCCATGGAGTGCGCCCAGGCGTACTCCACCCGATGCTGGACCGGCGCGTCCGGGTCAGCGTAGGAACCCCACACCTCGCTCACAATCGGCTCCGCCGACTCCCAGTACGGGTAGCGAAGCCGCAGCTCGTCCGCCTCGTCGTCATAAACCTGCGCGAACGGGTGCGCGTCGGCGACGTAGAGGAACCCTTCCGGGCGCAGGAAATGCGCCACCACCTGCGCCCACCGAGCCAGGTCCGGCAGCCAGCCCAGCACCCCGAAGGTGGTGAACACCACGTCGAAGTCCCCGCTCAGCACGGCGGGCAGCGCCAGCACGTCGGAACACACGAACCGCGACACGCCCTCAAGGCCGACCTCCGTTGCCAGCTCCCGCGCCGCCGCGATCGCCCGCTCCGAGAAATCCGCCCCCGTCACCCGCGCCCCCCGCCGTGCCAGCGTGAGGGTGTCCTGCCCGAAATGGCACTGCAGGTGCAGCAGGTCCCTCCCGCTCACATCGCCAAGCTCCTCGAGCACGAACGCACGCATGCGCTCCCGCCCCGCCTTCCACCCCGCCACGTCGTAAAACTCCGAGGGGATGTGGACCCCCGTCCACTCGTCCCACAGCGCCCGGTTCGACGCCAGATACTCCCGCGCATCGCTCTCGTCCATCCCGAAAGCGTCCCACGCGGCCCGCACCTCCGGCACCCCGTTTTCCTATGAGGCGTCCGGGCTGGGGAGCAGCTCCCGGGTAAGGAGCTCGAGGAGCCAGTCGCGGTAGCGGGTCGCCGTCCAGCCGCGGTCGTGGCACAGCAGGTGGTGGACGTGGGGGGAGCTGAGCACGAACAGGATGTCGGCGGCCTGCTCGGCGTCCAGACCCGGGCGCAGCGCGCCGTGGCCGGCGAGTGCTCGGGCGAGGGCGCCGAGGTTGGCGGCGGTGGCGCGGGCGCCCTCGTCGGCGAACTGGCGCATGGTGGGGTCGGCGCCCGCCGCCTCCACCATGGTCATGATCAGCCGGCCGGCCCGCTCCAGCAGAGCGGTGCCGTAATCAACAGCGAGGGAGAGGGCGCGGCGGCCGTCCCGCATGCCCGATCCTGCGCTCGTCGGCATCCACCACGTCAAATTCCCCGTCACCGACCTCACCCGCAGCCGCGCCTGGTACGAACGGGTCTTCGGCCTGCGGCTAATCATGGAATTCGCCGACGAACACGACGGCGTAGTCCGCGGCGTCGCCTACGAGATCCCCGGCGTCCCCGACCTGATGATCGCCCTGCGGGAAAACCCAGCCGCAGCCCGCGGCATCACCGGCATCGACCCGACCAACCGCCCCCACACAGGCAGGTTCGCTACCGCCGCCCCCGACCGCAACGGCGACCCGGCTGAGGCGTCGGCCCCGGCAGCAACCGAAATCCCTCACGCAGATAGGGAGCATGCGGCACGGAAATAGGCAGCCGGCGGCGCAAGGATCAGGTCGCCCTCCGGATGTGACCCGATCAGAGTCTGCTCGACACTCCTGAACAGCCGGACATCCCGGCGCGCAGAGGACAGGAGAGAGCATGCCTCGCTACACGGTCGAGCGCACCTACGCCCCACTGCGGTGGCGCTCCCAAACGGCGGCGCTGTTGGCGATCGCGATGGCGATCGTGACGATAGCCACAGTCGTCGCGGTGAACACGCCAGCGCCAGCGTTAGCCGACGAGCCGGGGGCGCCGTGCTTCTACGCCGCGACAGGCCACATCACAGCACCGCCGTCACCAGTGTTCATCGGGCAGTCCATCACCGTGCAATGGAGTGTGTCGTCCTACTGCGACACAGGGCTCCTAGCCTACATGCGGGGCCCTGGATTCTACGGCACCGAACCGGTCGGACTCACCGGATCGCTCCAGCTCCACGCGCCGCCGGGCCAAGGCACGCTCACCTGGGAGTTATTCGTCTCAGACGACGAAATGGACAACCCAGGAAGCATGCAAGTCGCCAGCGCGACGACCTACTGCGCCAAAGCCTGCATCGAACCCTGAGCAACCGACCCGCCATAGCCGTGGCGTAGAGTGCCAGCCAGCGTATCGCGCCTGGCACTCTACCTCTGGGAACGACCATTGACCTCGACCGGCGCCACCAGTCAACCACCCACGGACGGCACACCCCGCCCGGTCACACTGCACGGCTGGCGGCACCCGGCAATCCTCACCGCCGCCGGACTCACCATCGCAGCCGGGTTCGCACAATTCGGCGCCACCGCCGCGCTCGGCGACGTCGCCAAAACCTTCGGCGCCGCCGGCACCACCGGCAAGTCGATCGCCGCGCAGGTCGGACTCTCCGGCACCACCCTCGGATTCGGACTCGCGGTCATCCGGCTCGCCTCCCTACTCAGCCTGCCGCTCACCGGCCTCGCCGACCACCACGGCCGCCGCCGCACCCTCATCGGCTGCGTCACCCTCGGACTCGCCCTCACCGCCACCGCCTCGCTCAGCCCCACCTACTGGTGGTTCGTCGCACTCTTCGCCGCCGGCCGCCCGCTCCTCTCCGCCACCAACGCCCTCTCCGGCGTCGTCGCCGCCGAAGAAACCCGCAGCCGCGACCGCGCCAAAGCCATCGCCATAGTCACCGCCGGGTACGGCATCGGCGCCGGCCTCACCGCCATCGCCCGCGGCACCGCAGGCAGCCACCTCAGCTTCAGAGGACTCTTCGCACTCGCCCTCATCCCACTCGCCCTCATGCCCCTACTCACCCGGCGCCTCGAAGAACCCGAACGCTACCAGCGCCTCAGCCACACCGACCCAGGCATAGCCGTAATCCCCCCCAGCAGCCTCCGGCAACTCTGGGCACCCGGCCGCCTCCGCACCGAACTACGACCCAGACTATGGCTCCTCACCGCGCTAGTCCTCTCATTCTCCTTCGTCAGCGGACCGATGATCACCTTCGTGTTCCTCTACGCCGAAAACGCCCTCGGCATGGCCAAATCCGCCACCACCCTCATGGTCCTCGCGGCCGGCCCCCTCGGCCTCCTCGGCCTCCTCAGCGGCCGCTGGGCCGCCGACAACCTCGGCCGCCGCCGCGCCGCCATGATCACCCAGGCAGTCGTCGCCCTCGCCGGCATCATCACCTACAGCGGCACCACCCCAGGCGCCATCACCGGCTACCTCCTCGGCCTCGTCGCCGCCGCCTCCTACGCCCCCGCCTACGGCGCCCTCGCCGCCGAACTCTTCCCCACCAGCATCCGCGCCACCATCTCCGGCTGGCTCGTCGCCGCCAACGTCCTCGGCGCCGTCTGCGGCCTCATCACCTTCGGCCGCATCGCCGACACCCTCTCCAGCTTCCCCATCGCCGCCACGATCATCTGCATCCCAGTGATCGCCGCCAGCCTCTTCTACCCGCGCCTCCCCGAAACCGTCGGCCTCGAACTCGAACAGTCCGCCCCCGAGTGACCACTCACCCGGTCAGGACGGTCCGGATCTCCGACACGGGATAACTGGTACTCGTCCCAGACGAGAGCCCGCCCACCTGCCCAACCTGACTCCCGTTCAGAAACGCCACCGCCGACCACACCACCCGCACACCGACCGTGTAATTGCCACGCCGCGTGTAGGTCGCATGCACCTCACTCCCCTGCCCAGGCGTCCCCGGCCCACCCGTCACGAGGGTCGCCCCATCCCCGAAGTTCCACTCATACTCGACCACCCGAAACTCCGCATGCACCGTCGAACCCCCCACCCTGAGATCCACCGGCCCCTGCACCGCCCCCTTCAACCAAAAATACGATTCGAGGTTCGCCAACCCCCGACCCGGCGAACCCCCAATCTCCCCCCCAGGCAACTTGACTCTCCGAACCGCCGCAATCACCTGCGCCAGCGATAACCCCGGCCTGGCAGCCGCCTGCTGCGCTGTGACGCATGTGTAGCCAGCAGGCTTGGTAGTACCGTTCGGATAATGGATGGTTCGAAATGCAAAGAACTTCCCGGAGGCAGAACAGGGAGTAGTAGAGCACAGGCCGTTGGACGCGGCGGCTCGATCCGTAGAGCAAGCTATCTCGAAGGTGTAGTACGGACCAGGAGATGAAACAACCGACCCCTCGTTCGGCAAACAATGAGGCGCCTCTCGCCCTGAGACGACCGCCGTGTCCTTCGATCCTGCAAGATCACCTTCCACCCCAGAGCTACTGCATCCCGCAGCTTCAGCTCGAGAGTCGACAATCGCTATTACCCCACATATCACCGAAGCCGCCAAGAGAATGGTCGAAAGGAATCTCAATCTAACCGCCGTTCAATAGGGCTGCGGCCCCTAGAAGCCAGTCTGAACTACCCTCTGGCTTCGCAAGAGCAAATCGATAGCGTTGGTGCTCATAGGGCACAAGCCGAATCAGCTTACCTCCTTCAGTTTCAATCCTAAAAGCGCGTGAATCGAAGACAGCGACTAGCAGCCACAGCCTTTGGCTTACACGCGAAGCATCCTCGACCTGAATTGAAACGGACCTTCCTTTCCAAACCACATGTTTCTTGAGCAGCTCAGCTATCGCTGCACGCCCGCTTTGTAGGCAGGAACAATCCGTCGTATATATTTCATCGAATAGGCTAGCGTCACGGCGCTGAAGGGCTTCTTCCCGAACCTTCAGAATCTCTTGCAGGCGTGCAACCACTTCAGCTTTGGGATCGAGGGTCGTTGTCGGGGTGGAGGGAGCCTTCGGGGAAACCGTTGACGAAGTAGAGCGGGATGGCTGGCTGGAGCACCCGGTCACCGCTGCGGTGATTGCGAACAGGACGACGAGACTCGTGACGACGGGGAGTCGCCTGGGGAGCGGGGAAGGCCGTTCGGTGGACATGCCCGGATCGTAGTAGGCGACCTAAGGTGGACACAACCAGCAATGCACAGGTTGTGGACAAACCTGTGGGGAGCCGGAATGTCCACTCTGGCGATTACCCGGAAGGCTCTTCGCCGTGTCGTGTGGCTGCTTCCAGGATGTGTTCCCACGAGGCCATCCAGATCGGGGGCGGGGCGGTGCGTTCGTAGAGGATGTGGATGCCCCATTCGCGGAGGAGGGGGATGGCGCGGCGGAACGCCGGGTGACGGGCGAGTGCGGGGTTGACGTTTGGTGCGACGACGATCGGGACGTCAAGACCCATGCATTCGAACAGGATGCTCAGGGCCAGATTGTCGGCGATCCCCGCCGCCCACTTGCAGATCGTGTTGATGGTGGCTGGGGCGACCACGATCACGTCGGCTGGTGGCCAGGGTGATTCTGGGTCGCCCGGTTGGCGGAACTCGATCCTGACCGGGTAGCCGGTCAGCTCCTGCAGTTCGGGCATGTTCACGAATGGCGCCCCTGCCGGTGTCGTCGCCACGCAGACCTGCCAGCCTCGATTCAGGGCCAACTTCACAAACGTGCCAATGTCGCTGGCGGGGCCAGCACCGCAGACGACGACGTAGAGGGTCCGCTTTTGCCGCATGCGACCTACGCTACCCGCAGCGCCTCTGCCAGATCGCGCATCCTGGCGCTGGACCCAATTGGTGTGGCGCTCAGGCGGTCGTACATGCGCTCGACGCGCGAGACGTGTCGCGGGGAGTCATATCGCCGGGCGAATCTCAGTCCTTCGATGGCAAGTTCGACGCCCACATCGACGTTGCCGGCGTAGGCGTGGGCCTGTGCCTTCAAGATGGTGAAGCTGCCGAGGTCTCTGAGCGCTGCGATCTGCAGCCTGGATTCGGAGCCCTCGTAAATGTCGAGCGCCTTCTCGGGCTCCCAGAGCAGCGTGTGCCCGTGCGCTCGTTCATGCAGGACGGCGATCGCGCTGAACTCGTTGCCCCAATCCTCTTCGCTTCCCTGAAGCTCGGCGGCGCTGGCTTGCGCCGCCTCGATCGTGCGCACGAAGTCTTCTCGATGCCCTTGTTCGGCATGAGCGCGGGCGAGTGTCTGCTGGCGTAGCCCCTCGATCGTCGGCGCGACGTCCGCCGTATGTGACGCGGTGCTTTCGAGACGCTGGACGGCGAGGTCGTACTGGCCACGGCGGCGGAGAAGGTCGCCTTGATGGATGGCTGACAGGCCGATGATACGGGCGTCGGCCAGTTCTTCCCCGAGCCGTTGCATGTCGAGGAAGTGACGGTACGCGGTCGGGTAATCGAGCTGGTCGAAGGCGACTTTGCCGATCATCTCGTGGCCGTAGGCCATCAGCTCCAAGATGGAGGAACGGAGCGCGCCTTGGTAACGATCTGCCAAGTCGGCGAGGGTGGCCGTGAGGCTGGCGACGCGATGGACGACAGAGGTGTCGGCGTTGCCGTACCAGACAAGCCATGAAAGCTTGACCGTAGCCCGTGCGGGCTCGAGCAGCACAGCACGAATGGCCTCTTCGGCCTCGGTGTCCAGCCCGCCGTTGCGGCGACCCCGATGGAACCCAAGCTGCTCGGGAGTGGCGTCGAAGAATCCGCAGAGCAAGCGGCGGTGGAAGCTGTTTGGACGGCAGACGCCACGTTCCCACTTGCTTACCGACCCGCCCGTCACGCCCTTGGCGCCAAGCTGAATCAGCTGATCAGCAAGCTCGTCTTGGGTGAGGCCAAGCTCTTCACGCGCTTGGCGAAGGAGCGGATTCGGAGTCCCTCTCCTGGCGTGCTTGGCCATGAGCGCCTCCCCTGAGTTGCCAGAAGATTGCCAGTCCGGCGACCACCAATGACCTTCTCGGCAACGACTGTAACCGATTTCCTACAACTCATCGGTTTGCGCACTTCGAATCGCATCACGACGAGCGGGATGAGGGAGGCTGGTCGCCATGGACGCGGACGGGGATATGACCTTGCTGGTGGTGGGGATGGTTGCCTATGTGGTGGCGGTGGTGGCGATCGTGGGTGGGTTTCTGATGGCGGACTGGCGGGCGGGGCGCAGGCGGGCGCGGGAGGCTCGGCGGGAGTTGGTGAAGGCCGGGGCGACCAGCCGGGAGTTGGTGCGGGTGGGGTATCGGGTTCGGGCGAATTATCACCGGTACCGGTAGCACGGGCATCCCGGTCAGGACCCCCCAGGGGCGTGGTGCAGCGCCGACTCCTGCGCCTCTGGGGGCCAAACATTTCCTTCGGTCAGGCGTTGGCTACCAGGGTGGCGCCTCGGGGGAGGATGGTGTCGAGGGTGTCGAGGTCATCGGGGGTGGGTTCCCAGTCGGTGGTGGTGGCGTTGGCGCGGACCTGGTCGGGGGTCATGGCGCCGGCGATGACGGAACTGACGGTTGGTTGGGCGGCGAGGCCGGCGATGGCGGCGGTGAGGAGGGTCTGGTCGCGCTCGGTGGCGTACTTCTCCAGGGCTTCGAGCCGGTCGAAGAGGTCGTCGGTGAAGGGACTGTCGTCGGCGGCGCGCTGGGAGAGGCGGGTCCCTTCGGGGATGGGCTGGTTGCGGTGGTATTTGCCGGTGAGGATGCCGTTGGCGAGGGGGAAGTAGGGCAGTAGGCCGATGCCGTAGCGCTGGCAGGCGGGGACGATCTCGTTCTCGGCGTCGCGTTGCAGCAGGCTGTAGTGGTTCTGGGCGGAGATGAGGCGGTCGTGGTGGTCGGTGCGGGCGACCCAGTCGGCCTCGACGATCTGCCAGCCGGCGTAGTTGGAGGACCCGCTGTAGCGGATTTTGCCCTGGGTGACGAGGTCGTCGAGGGCTGCGAGGGTCTCCTCGATCGGGGTGTTCCGGTCGGGCTGGTGCTGCTGGTACAGGTCGATGTGGTCGGTCTGGAGGCGGCGCAGGCTGGCTTCGACGGCGCGGTAGATGTAGCGGCGCGAGCCCCGTGCCTCGTCGGGCGGGCCGGCTTCGGGGCCCATGTAGGAGCCGAACTTGGTGGCGATCACGACCTGGTCGCGGCGCCCCTTGAGGACCTCGCCGAGGAGGCGCTCGGAGCCGCCGTGGTTGCCGCTGCGCCAGCCGTAGACGTCGGCGGTGTCGAGCAGGGTGATGCCGCTGTCGATGGCGGCGTCCACCACGGCCCGCGTCTGGTCGAGCCCCGCTCGGGAGCCGAAGTTGTTGCAGCCGAGCCCGACCACGGAGACGGTCAGGCCAGAAGCGCCGAGCTGTCGGTACCGCATCGGATCGGATGCCTTTCGTTCGTTGGGCCGGGTCGAGTCGATGACACTCTATCCATCCCCCGCACAGCGACGGCACCCGGCCCGTTCCGCCCTGTGGATAACTCTCTCGGGCTGACCTCCATCCGTGCGATGCTTGCAGCGGTGAATCACCGTAAAATTCGGCAGGTTTGAGGATCCCGGCTGGTCGTGGTGTGGTTATGGTTTGGGGCGTGTAACGCTCGCGGCCCGGCCGTCGGTTTGTGTTGGGTGGGTTCGGGTGCGCGGGGGAGGTGGTCTGGGTGGTTGGAGTGATGGGGGGGCCGCTTGGACCGCTGCCGCCAGAGGTGGTGGCGGCGTATGGGGCGTTGTTGCGGCTGGTGCCGTGTCCGTTGTGTGGGCGGCCCGCGTGCGAGAGTTGCCGGGGGGATCTCGGGGGCGCCGAGGCTGGGATCGGGATCGGTGAGAGTGAGGTCGCGGCGCCGTGGCGGCTGAACCATGCGGACGATGCCTTCCGGCGTGCGTGGCGGGTTGGTGGGGGGAGCCTGCTGCTGGTGGGGGAGCGGGCCGCGGAGTTGCGCGGGCCGCGTGGCGGGGTGGTGTTCGTGCCGGACGAGGACGTCAACGACCCGGCGCGGCGGCGGCTGCGGGGCGTGGCCGCGCGGCTTGGGCTGCCGCTGGATACCGGGCTTGGGACGGCGGGGCCGGTGCGGGTGCCGGAGCCGCAGCCGGGGATGGTGTGGCAGCGGGAGCGGCATGGCCTGGACTGGACCGGGTCGCTGGAGGGCGGAGGCGGGGACGGGGTCGATGCGACGCTGGCCAGCCGCCTGCCGGACGCACCCAGCCCGGAGGTGTTCGGCGAGCGGGCGGTGGGGGTGGCGGCGCTGCTCGGGTATCTCCGTGCGGAGGCGCCGCCGCCGCAACCGCCCCGGCTGGTGGCGGTCGAGAGCCGCGAGGTGGAGCGCTTCGAGCTGGCCGAGGGCCTGGCCGGCGGTGCGGCCGGCGGTTGCCTGCGGCGGACCCTGGAGCGGCACTGGCCGGACGGGGAATGCGAGCGCCTCACCGTGGAGGAGGCCCTCTTCACGGCCAGTGACGAGGCGGCGGCGGAGGCGACCCGGCCGGTGGCGCTGGCGGAGCTGGGGCCGGTGCGGGCGTCGCTCGACGGGCTGCACCGGTCCTATGTGCTGACCTGCGTCACCCCGGACGGGACCGAGAGCGGCTGGCTGGCGGCCGAGCCGGGCACCGACCCGGTCACCGAGCTGGCGCTGGCCCGCTTCGCGGTGGCGCAGGGGCTCGGCCCGGACGCGCACCTGGGGGTGAGCCCGGCGGGGGCGCCGCCCGGGCCGGAGCGGTTCGCGTGCCCGGCCGCTGCCCGGCTAGTGGAGCGGCAGGTGACCGAGCGCTGGCGGCCCTTCCCGGCCGAGGAGCTGCCGTGGGCCCGGCCGGTGCAGTCGGCGGATCTGCGCGACCTGGGCATCCCGCCGGTGGCGTTCAGCCCCGCGAAGGTGCTGGCGGTGCTGGCGCGGTTGCTGCTCCCGGTCGCCCGGCGGCTGGACCGGGCGCCGGAGGGCCGCCGCTGGACCCTGGCCTGTGAGGCTGAGGTCACCGAGACCTGGGCGGGCGCGACCAGCAGCACCACCCGCAGCTACCGGGTCGGCCCGGGGGAGATGGCCTGGCCGGTGCTGGACGACGGCGGGCACCTGGCGGCGGACTTCGGCGTGGACGACTTCGGGCACCTGCACGCTCCCCACGGCTCCTGGGTGTGCCCGGCGTGCGAGCGGCGCCGCTGCCGTGCCTGCGGCGACGACGGGGAGCTGGCTGCCTGCGATGCCTGCGGCCAGGCGGCCTGCGGGAGCTGCCGGGGCGGTGGGGCGGTGACGGTCGCGGCGGCGGGCTGCGCCCGCTGTGGGGCGCGTTCCTGCGGTGCCTGCCACCGTGAGGTCGGCGTGGCCACCTGCGTGCTGTGTGCACGGCCGGTGTGCCGGCGTTGCCGTGGGCGCGACGACGCGCTGCAGGCAGCAGCCTGCTGCGTGGAGTGCGCGACGCCGGTGCGGCTGCCGGAGGCGGACCGCCGTTTCTGCCGTGCCTGGGTGATCGGCGGGGGGCGCTGGCTGCTGGTCGGCGAGCGCTCCGCCATGCTGGCCGGCGGGGATGGCGAGCCGCGGGTGTTCGTCCCGGACGTCGACCTGGACGATCCGGTACGGCGGCGGGTTCGCGCGCTCGCTGCGGCGCTGCGGCTGCCACCGGAGACCGGATTCCTCAGTGCAGGGGCGCCTCCTCGGCCCGCGCCGGGCCCGCTCACCGCGTGGCTGCACGCCCGTGCGGAGGTGGAGTGGGGTTGGGTGCCCGACACCGGCAGCCAGGTGGACCGCTTCGTGGTGAAGACGCTCGACCCATCGGGGGGCCCCGCGGCCACGGTGGGATCCGCTCGCAGGGCTTCGGGCCACGAGACCATGCCCCCCGAACCCCCTGCCGATGCCGAGCCGCCGCCGGTCGACGGCGAGGGCGCGGCGGGGATCGCCGGGCTGCTGGCCCGCCTGCGGGAGGAGGCTCCCCCGCCGCCCGTCGGCTCGCTGGAGGTACGGCCGTTCGTGGCGGTCACCCGGGTGGAGCTGGTGGCCGACGGGTTGGAGTGGCGGCGGGAGCGGCACTGGAGCGGCGGCGACGTCGAGGTCGTCGAGGTGCGCCGCGCGCCGTTCGATCGCAGCGACCACGCGGCCGACCGGCCCGCCCGCGCGGTGGCGCAGGCGACCCTCGGGCCGGTGCGGGCGACCCTCGACGCGGTCCACGCCTCCTACATGGTCACCGCCACGATCGCGGAGGGCGCCGACGGCGGCGCGCCCGGCGGCGACAGTCCGCCACGCGCTGCGGGTGAGCCTCGCGTGGGAACGCCCAGCGCCGCTGGCCGGGTCGCCTCCGCCACTGGCGGTGCGGGTGGGTCGCGTTCCTGGTTCGTTCCGGGTGCTCGGGGGCTCAGCCTGGGCAGTGAGATCGCCTGGGCGTCGCTGGCGCTGGCGGCAGGGTTCGCTCCGGGGGCGCAGATCCGGCGGCAGCAGGCGGCGCCGCGGATCACCGACGAGGATTTCGCGCAGCCGAACATCGCCGCGCTGATAGAGCGGACCGTGCGGGAGTCGTGGCGGCTGGTGCCGCACTTCCCTGACGACGGCGTCGCCGGGCCCAGGGAACTCGAGCTGGTCGGCCACCCGGCGGCACGGGCGGGGCAGCAGCCGGCGAGCGGGGCGAACATCGCCGCCGCGCCGTTCCTGTTCGCGGGCGAGGAGGCTGGCGACGGTGCAGGGTGGGCGTCCTCGACTGGTCCGCTGACCTTAGGCAGGGCGCTCCCGGACGGGCTGCTCGGTGCCGCGCGGCGCCTGGACCGGCTCGCCGCGGGTGAGCGGGTGACGCTGGCACGCTTCCTGGAGGTGAGCGAACGCTGGCAGGGGCGCGCCAGCGCCGATCGGTCATACCTGGTCGCGCCCGGGAACCGGCCGTGGCCCACGCTGGACGACAGCGGCGAGGAGGCCGAGGACTTCGGCGTGGACGAGGCCGGCCATCTCTACGACCCGCAGGCTGTCTGGGAGTGCCCCGTGTGCGGGCGCATCCGCTGCCTGGCCTGCGGGCCGCAGGCGGCCCGGGAGACCTGCACGGGATGCGGGCAGCCGGTCTGCCGGTCGTGCCATGCGGCTGCCGCGGCGACCCGGATGCCGCCGCTGGCCCGAGCCGACGAGATCGACATGGGAAGCGGGAGCGGAACGGGGCCGACGCACACCGAGACCGAGCAGGGGGTTCCATGGCTGCTCCCCGAAGGCGGTGGGGTCGGGGTCCAGTCGCCGCCGGCCTGGGACGAGGAGGCGTGGTGCGAGCGCTGCTCGGCGCGGTCGTGCGGGGAGTGCGGGCGGGTTGTGCGGAGTGAGCGGTGTGGGCTGTGCCGGCGGGAGACCTGCCGCCGCTGCCGGCAGACCGGGGACGGACGCTGCCGGACCTGTGCGGAGCTGCACGAGGCTGACCAGCTGGAGCGGGCGGCCCTGCCGGCGGAGCTGGCCGCCGGCGGCCTGCGGGTGCTGCTGGCCGTGGAGGACGGGCTGACGGTGGCGGTGCTGCTGGGACGGCACCGCCGGGAGCTGGCCGTGCTCCGCTCGGGGCGGCTGGTCCGCTGGGAGACGGTCCGGCCCGACGAGCCGGAGCTGCTGTGCGCCCGCATCGCCGTCGCACGGATCTCCGGCAGCGGGGATGTCGAGATCCGCCAGGCACGGGTGGCGCTGCCGCCACAGCCCGAGAAGCCGGGCCTGGTGCTGCGGCGCGAACGGGACGACGTGCTGCACTGGGCGCTGCTCGACGGGACCGGAACCATGATCGACGGCAACCGCGAGCCCGAGGCGATGGCCACCGACGATCCCGACGCCGAAACGTCGGCGGCGGCGCTCGGCTGGCTGCTGCAGGAGGCCGGCTGGGGCAGGGTGGTGATCCCCGACCCGGCCGCGCCAGGCCTGGCGGAGCTGCTCCGCGACCTGCCCACCCCAACCAAACCCACCCCAGCCGAGGAACCTGCTGACGCGGTCACCGCAGGCTCCGGGCCAGGGCCCAACGCGGCCCGCGGCGGCATGACCTTGGTGGTGGAGCCGCGGCGGCGTGAGCAGCTGCTCTGGGTGGACGCCGGCGGCCTGCACCGGAGCGACTTCGACGGACGACAGGTGCGCCGGGTTGACGCCGCCTGGTCGGCGCCGGCGGAGCCGGCATGGGCGTCAGTGGGATGGTCGCCGCCGCCTGAGGTGGTCTTCCGCGCGACCCTCGGGAATGATTCGGCAGTGGTGGTGCGGGCTGGTGGCCATGTGGCGCTCGGAATCCAGGATGCGGAGGGGCCGATCCGCTGGGGGACGGTCCAGGACCGGCCGGAGGAGTTGGCTCGCCTGGCTGCTGGCGTCGCCTTTTGCCCGAGTCAGGGGCCGATGTTGCTGGAGGTTGCCGAGCTGACCGATCCGGAATCGATTGTGGGCCCGGTGCTGGTCGGGGGCCAGCTCCTGCAGCGCCGGACCAGCGTGGTGCTGCGGCGCATGGAGGCCGGGCCTGGAGGGGATCTCGCCAGGGAGGCCCTGGCGGCGTTTGTCCCGGAGCAGGTGCCGGTGCTGGCGGACCGGGACGGGCAGCGGCTCTCGCTCCCCAGCGCGCTAGCGGCCGAGCTGCTCGCCAGGGTCGACCGGGTGGAGAGCCAGGTGTCCCGCTATCAGGTCGGCCTCGGCCTGCTGGTGGAGGAGACCTGGCAGCTCGGCGGCGACTCGGTGCCGCTGGTCTACGAGCTGGCGCCCGGAGAGCAGGCTGGCCGGCTCCGCTGCCAGGAGACCGGCACCCCCACCGCCACCGTGATGCGCGACCGCGAGGGCCACCTGGTCGCGGCGGCGCTGACCTGCCGCTACTGCCTCACCGCCAGCTGCGGGTCGTGCAGCGCCCCCGCCTGGCCCTGTGGCGTCTGCCAGATCATCGTCTGCGGTTACTGTGCGCAGACGCCGGGCGACCGCGCACCCCGCTGCCCCGCCTGCCGTGACCTGCACCCCGCCGGCTGGCTGGAGCGCCGCCACTACAGCCGCCTGCTTGCCCCCCGCGGGCGCCTGCTGCTGGGCCGCGACACCCTCCACCAGGTCGCCCTGGTCGAGTCCATGGACGGCTGGCAGCTGCTCCTCACCGAGAACGGCCAGGATCTGCCCCCAACCCCCGTCGACGCCGATTCCGCAGGGATCGACCTGATCGAGCGGATCGTCGCGGCAAGCTGAGACGCCCTCTGACACCCCGCCCTGGCCTGTGGACGCTTCTGAGGAACGCCCGGGTCCGTGGTAGCGTGCTGCTCACCGCCGCAGTACCGGGTCGTATGGTTGTGGAGGGTGTGGATGAGCAAGCGCGGCACGGCGGGGGTGAAAGTGGAACCGCTGTGGGTGCCGTCGGCTGAGCGGGTTGAGCGCTCGGGGGTCACGCAGTACCGGCGCTGGCTGGCGCGGATGCGGGGGCTCGATTTCGACGGCTACCAGGCGCTGTGGCAGTGGTCGGTAACGGACCTGGCCACCTTCTGGGCGTCGGTCTGGGAGTTCTTCGGGGTCGGCGGGGTCGGCGGGGGTGCGGGCGCAGCGCCCGCGCCGGTGCTGACCGGGCGGCGGATGCCGGGGGTGCATTGGTTCCCGGAGGCGCGGCTCAACTACGCCGAGCTGGCCCTGCGCCGCCGGGACGGCCATCCAGCGATCGTGGCCGGCGCCGAGGACGGGAGCCTGCGCACGCTCACCTACGCGGAGCTGGGCCGGGCGGTCGCAGCCGCCGCCGCAGGGCTGCGCCGCCTCGGGGTCCAAAAAGGCGACCGGGTGGTGGCCTACCTGCCGAACGTGCCGGAGACGGCGATCGCCTTCCTGGCCGCCGCCAGCATCGGCGCGGTCTGGTCGAGCTGCGCGCCCGAGTTCGGCGTCTCCAGCGTGGTGGACCGCTTCCAGCAGATCGAGCCCAAGGTGCTGCTCGCAGTCTCCGGCTACCGCTACGGGGGCCGCTGGCACGACCGGGGCGAGGCGCTCGACGCGATCCGCCGCCGCCTGCCGACCCTGCGGGCGACCGTGCTCGTCAATTCAGGTCTGAGCGGGGAGGCGCCAGCGGCGGCGGCGCCCGGGGATGGAGAGCTGCTCACCTGGGAGGAGCTATGCGCCGGCGGCGACGACGGGCTCGCTTTCGAGCGGGTGCCGTTCGAGCACCCACTGTGGGTGCTGTACTCGTCGGGAACGACCGGGCTGCCCAAGGCGATCGTCCAGGGGCACGGCGGGATCGTGCTGGAGCACTTGAAGGCGATCGCCCTCCACCTGGACCTGGGCGAGCACGACCGCTTCTTCTGGTTCACCACCACCGGCTGGATGATGTGGAACCTGCTGGTCGGCGGGCTGCTGCGTGGCGCGACCGTGCTGCTGTACGACGGCAGCCCCGGGCATCCGGACATGGGGACGCTATGGCGCTTCGCGGCGGCGAGCGGGATGACCTACTTCGGGACCAGCGCCGCCTACGTGCTCGCCTGCATGAAGGCCGGCATCGAGCCGGCGCGCGAGGCCGACCTGGCGGCGCTGCACTCGATCGGCTCGACCGGCTCGCCGCTGCCGCCCGAGGGGTTCGCCTGGCTGTACCAGCACGTCAGCGACGACGTGCTGGTCGGGTCGATCAGCGGCGGGACCGACGTCTGCACCGCCTTCGTCGGGTCCTGCCCGGTCCTGCCGGTGTATGCCGGCGAGATCCAGTGCGCCATGCTCGGCGCCAAGGTCGAGGCGTTCGACGAGCGGGGTCACTCGGTGGTCGGGCAGGTCGGCGAGCTGGTGCTCACCGAGCCGTTGCCGTCGATGCCGCTGTACTTCTGGGACGACCCGGACGGCGAGCGCTACCGCGACAGCTACTTCTCCACCTGGCCGGGGGTGTGGCGGCACGGGGACTGGGTCGAGGTCACCGAACGGGGCTCGCTGATCATCACCGGGCGCTCGGACTCGACCCTGAACCGCGGCGGCGTGCGCATGGGGACCAGCGAGTTCTACCGCGTGGTCGAGGGGCTCGACGAGATCACCGACAGCCTGGTGGTCGACATCAGCGACCCGGGCGGCGAGGGCCGGCTGCTGCTGTTCGTGGTGCTGCGCCCCGGCGCGGAGCTGGATGCCGTGCTGACCAAGACCATCCGCACCGCTGTCCGCCAGGAGCTGTCACCGCGCCACGTCCCTGACGAGATCCACGCGATCGCCACCGTACCGCGGACCCTGAGCGGCAAGAAGCTCGAGGTCCCGGTCAAGCGGATCCTCACCGGTGTGCCCCTGGAACGCGCGGTCAGCGAGGGAGCCCTGGCCAACCCCCAGGCCATCCACGAAGTGGTGGCCCTCGCCGGTGGTGCCCCCACCCCCACCTCCAGCGCCTGAGCGCTCGCCTGAGCGCTCGCGAACCGGGCACACCACTCTCGACGCTCGTTTATCCCCAATATGCCGCAAGTTATTGAACCGATACCGCAGGGCGCTTCACTTTTTGTTCCATCCGCTCGAAACGGTCGTATGCCTCAGATACAGTCCCGAGGCCTCACTTCGGGGCGTAGGGCACAGAACGCAGGCCAGGGTGTGGAACAACAAGGAGCGCGATCTTCATGACGAAACGCCGCCGCAGCGTGACGCTCGCGGCAACACTGCTCGGGCTGGTGGCCGCCGCGGCGGCGTTCAGCGCCCCGGCGTTCGCCCGGCACAGCACCATGCAGGTCAGCTCGTCCTGCGACCGGGTCCTCGAAAAGCTGCGAGTCGACTACACCGTGCAGGCATCCGAACCAGGGCACGCCGGCACCGCGGACCTGTCGTACACCGTGGACGGTAGCAAGCCGCAACTACTGCCCGAGGGGGTCTTCACCCCGCAGCGTGACACCGTCAGCGACTACTTCCTCCTGCCAATCAACCGCAGCCAGGACAAGACGCTGACGCTCACTGCCGTGACCCACTGGCAGGACCGGGACGACGCCACCAACAGCGTCACCGTGCGGCTGGCGCACTGCCGCAACACCCATGCCACCACCACGACCGCGCCGGTCAGCAGCGTGCCGCGCACCAGCATCGTGACGGTCACGTCGACGCAGGCGCTTCCGTTCACCGGCTCGAACTCCGGGCCGCTGCTGCTCGCCGCCGTCAGCCTGCTCGGCGCCGGCACCGCCACCCTGGTGGCCAGCCGCAGCCGCCGCCCACGGCGCGGGTAGCGACGCGCAGCCTCCGCCCTCCGGCCCGGCACTCCCGGGCCGGCACAGCGCCCCGGTCGACCACCGGGGCGCTTTTCACTTCGCGTCAGATGCCGAGGGAGGCAGGGGCGGCCCCGTTGAGGACCGCGGTGGCGTCGACCAGCTTGTAGGCGTAGCCCTGCTCGGCGAGGAAGCGCTGGCGCCGCTGGGCGTACTCGGTGTCGTTGGTGTCGCGGCTGACCACCGTGTAGAAGCGGGCGCCGCCGCCGCCGGCCTTGGGCCGCAGGATGCGGCCGAGGCGCTGGGCCTCCTCCTGGCGGCTGCCGAAGGTGCCGGAGACCTGGATCGCCACGTTGGCCTCGGGCAGGTCGAGCGAGAAGTTGGCCACCTTGGAGACCACCACCCGCGCCAGCTCGCCGGAGCGGAACTGGGCGAAGAGGTGCTCGCGCTCGACGTTGGGCGTCTGGCCGGTGATCACCGGGGCGTCCAGCTCGACGCCGAGGGTCTGCAGCTGGTCGAGGTAGTGCCCGATCACCAGCACCCGGTCGTCGCGGTGCAGTTCGGCGAGGCGGCGCACCACCGCCAGCTTGGAGCGGGCCGTGGCCGCGCGCCGGTAGCGCTCCTCGGGCTCGGCGGTGGCGTAGCTCATGCGCTCGTCGTCGGTCAGGGTGACGCGCACCTCGACGCAGTCGGCGGTGGCGACCCAGCCCTGCGCCTCCAGGTCGCGCCAGGGCACGTCGTAGCGCTTGGGGCCGATCAGGCTGAAGACGTCGCCTTCGCGGCCGTCCTCGCGGACCAGGGTGGCGGTGAGGCCGAGGCGGCGCCGCGCCTGGATCTCTGCGGTCATGCGGAACACCGGCGCCGGCAGCAGGTGCACCTCGTCGTAGACGATCACCCCCCAGTCGTGGCGGCCGAGCAGGTCGAGGTGCTGGTAGACGCCCTTGCGCCGGGTGGTGAGCACCTGGTATGTCGCGATCGTCACCGGGGCGATGTCCTTGCGCGCCCCGGAGTACTCCCCCACCTGCCCTGGCTCCAGGGTGGTGCGGGCGAGCAGCTCGTCGCGCCACTGCCGCGCGGCCAGGGTGGAGGTGACCAGGACCAGCGTGCGGGCCTGGACAGCGGTCATCGCGCCGAGGCCGACCAGGGTCTTGCCCGCCCCGCACGGCAGCACGATCACGCCCGAGCCAGCAGCGGCGAAAGCGGCCACCGCCTCGCGCTGGTAGCGGCGCAGACCGAACAGCTCGCCGCTGCGGGTGTCCGCCTCCCTCCACGCCAGCGGCAGCGGCGCCCCCTCGACGTAGCCGGCCTGGTCGTCGGCTGGCCAGCCGAGCCCGAGCAGCGCCTGCTTGAGGCGTCCCCGCTCGCCCAGCGGCAGCAGCACCCGGGTCGGGCCGAGGCGCTCGGCGACCAGCGGCGCGACCTGTTTGGCGCGGAGCACCTCGACGAGCACGGCCGCGTCGGCCGCCTCCAGCACCAGCTGGCCGGGATGGGCCGGGTCGGCGCGCAGCACCAGCCGGCCGTAGCGGTCCATGGTCTCGACCAGGTCGACGAGCAGGGCGGACGGCACCGGGTAGCGCGAGTGCTCGGTAAGGGCGGCGCGGACCTGGGCGGGCTCGACCCCGGCTGCGCGGGCGTTCCACAGCGCCAGCGGGGTCAGCCGGTAGGTGTGGACGTGCTCGGGGCTCTTCTCCAGCTCGGTGAAGGGCGCGATGGCGGCGCGGGCCGCCTCGGCCTTGGGATGGTCGACCTCCAGCAGCACGCTGCGGTCGCTCTGCACGATCAAGGCACCGCCGGCGTCAGCCACCCTGCGCCGCCTCCCCCGCGCCTACGCGCAGCCGCGCCACCAGCTCTGCCGGGTCGGCATGCCCCTCCCCCGTCACGGAGCCAGGGCCGGAGGGTGAGCGGAACTGGGCGGGGAGCGGGCGGGCATGGCGGACGGCCTTGCCGGTCTCCAGGCGCGCGGTGCCGTCCGGCTCCTCTGCCAGCGGCGCCTCGCCGAGCTTGCGCAGCGCCTCGATCAGCTTCCGCTGGGGGCTGTCGGTGACCGCCACGCCGGGGGCCAGCTCACGCAGGCCGAGCTTGCGGCCGGCGCTGGAGCGGATCATCTGGGCCACCTGGGCGGGGTCGCCGCGCAGGTAAGTGCCAGCGTCGCCGACCCGCAGGCGGCCGTGGCGCCGGGCAGCGTCGTCGACCAGGTACTCGAGCGCCTGCGGCAGTGGCGTGGAGGAGTGCTGGCGCAGGAAGCCAAGCACCTCGGCGGGGCTGAGCCCCTGGTCGAAGGCGCGGTGCAGGCTCGGCTCCTGGATGCGCCAGGCGGCCGTGCTCCTCGGCTCGCGGTCGGCGAGGCAGCGCAGGCGAGCCTCGATGCGCGGGGCGAGGCCGTCCGGCGCCACCACGGTGAGGTCGCCGGCGACCAGAAAGCGGGTTGACCCTTCGGGGAGAGCGCGGGCCCCCTGCAGCTGCGCGGCCAGCTCCCCCGCGCCCGCCCCCGCTGCCCAGGCTGCGGCCGCCGGCCCGGACGCAAGCCGGCCGCTGTCACGGACCGCGAGGCCGAGCAGCTCCGCCAGGTCGGCCACGGCCAGCACGGTCGCCGTCAGGCGTTGCGGCACGGTCCCTGACCTATCGGGGGGCCCCGCGTCCACGGTGGGATGGGGCCTCGGTACTTCCGGCCGCGGGACCATGCCCCCCGAACCCCCCGGCCAGGTCAACGGCTCCTGCCAAGTAAGCAGCTCGACGAGATCGTCAGGAGCGACCGCCGGGAGGCGCGCCAGGACCGTGAGCAGGCTGCGGCGGCGGTCGCGGGTGGCTGCGAGGCGGTGGCCGCCGAGGGGGCGGACCCGGTCAGCACCGGGGACGGGCGGGTCGTGGCGGGGCAGCAGGTGGTCCTCGAAGGCGAGGTCGCGGTCGCGCCAGGCCACCGCCAGGTCGGCCCAGCGCCGGGCGCGCGGTCCGGCGAGCCAGGCGTCGGCCTCCGGCCGGAGCGCCAGGCTGCGCTGGTCCCAGGGGCCGCCGACCGCCAGCAACTCGGCCTCGACCAGCAGATCGACCAGGAAGACCAGCTCGTCATCGGCCAGGGACAGCTCGCGGGCGAGCCGGCGCAGGTCCCGCACGGCCACCGTGCCGGCCTGGGTGAGCAGCAGGGGGTCGCGGTCGAGCCGGGTGAGCACGCCCTCGGCCGCCACTACCAGGCGCAGGGCCGCCGCAGTGGCCCGCTCCGCGGGGTCGGGCACCGGGTCGAGCAGCCGCGGTGTGGCCGCGACGGGCCACTGCGGGAACACCAGGCCGCCGCGCAGGCCGATCGCCGCCTCGCGCGGCACCACGTAGCGGCTG
>Ga0137385_10000432_pt1 | contig 34110 bp, 28 predicted proteins | sample SagtaG_FD_104921 | JGI IMG/M metagenome (GOLD analysis project Ga0137385, IMG submission 104921) | Vadose zone soil microbial communities from Sagehorn Ranch, Mendocino, California, USA - Sage2_R_80_16 metaG | ecosystem: Environmental > Terrestrial > Soil > Vadose zone | place: USA: California... | reverse complement strand
TGGAAACGATGCATCAGGAGGCTAACTGCGCTTCGGCAGCATCCAGCTCAAGCAGCATCGCGCTCTGGATAAGGTCCAATGTGACTAGCAGCCGCATCTTGCCTTTGCGGCGAAGGATTTTACCCTCCAGGCCCGCAAATGGACCAGATCTAATCCGCACCTGCTTGCCGGCAGTTAAGAACGGATACGGTGTTGCTTTCCAGATCGCCAACGACGACTGTAGCCTTTCAATTTCCTCGTCAGGGAGAATAGCCGGATTGCCGTTGAAGCTCACTAGTCGAATTATTCCGGGACGTGAGAGGATGCGAAACTTATCAGAGTGAAGCATCTTGACGAACACATATCCTGGAAAGAGCGGAAGCTCCACTTCGACGCGGCGATGATTCCAACAATGCACTGCGGAGTAGAGAGGCAAATACGACTCTACTTTCTGAGTGATAAGTCGATCTGCGACTGCTTTTTCGTGTCGCGGTAACGTATAGGCCGCATACCAACGCGGCCTATCGATATTCTTCACCACATCTATCGCTTCCATAGCCTCAACCTTTCTAACCGTCATATGGCACTCGGATGAGCTTCGACGAGTTGAAGGTAATTCTCTGTGTTATAGAGAAACATTTCTGGCGCAGAGACCTAGAACCAGACTCGCGATACCCAAACTAGAGGTTCCGCACCTATCCATCCGTGTGGTGGCGCACATAAGTGAGAAAATCTTTTTTTGTCAAGAACGAGAACAGACTGCGGTTATCGCGCCAGATGTTACTGCGGTCGGAAAATCCATTCGCATAAGCCCCACTGTTAGATATGTGTGGTTCAGCGCACAGACGCGGTTGCAGGGCATCGGTATAGGAAAGATGTCGGCGAGAAACCATGACAACGGCGGTGGCCGTCGTAGATAAGGATGAAAGGTATTATGATCTTGGAACACCAGCAACGTCCTATCATCTTGGTGCTCGAGGACATAGAGGAGACAGCCTGCCTAATTGAGAAGATGCTGAAAGGAAGCGGCTACTGCGTAACTCTGGCGAGGACTGAAGAAGACGCCATCTTGAGGGGCCGCTCTCAATCTCCGGATTTGATCCTGATGAGCTTAGGCCTCGGACCCGAGCGACTTCTTGCAACCGCTCATCGAATACGCCGACAAGCTGGTCTTAGTCAAGACGTTGCGGTTGTCATCTTTTGTGTTCCGACGATCCCGGAAGGCGCTGAGATGGAGGTTGATAAGAATGTTTACGCGACACGACCTGACAACTTCAACCAACTTAGAGAGCTTCTCCATCGGCTTCTCTGCAGGGTGCCCTTTTACTGATACTGAGTTCGCTTCTTTGAGGTGCACCAACCAATCGATTCAACTCGTCATCGACGATCTTGTAGCATTCACAGACCATCGTTTCCAAGCCCTCTCGATCAAGAACCTTAATATGGCCTCGCGAATAATGGATCAGACCTGCGTCTTGCAAGCGCCCGGCCGCTACGGTCACGCTCTCCCGCCGACCGCCCAGCATGTTGGCGATAATCTCTTGCGTCATCGGGATTTCGGAGCCATTCAATCGGTCATGGCACAAGAGCAGCCATCGGCAGAGACGCTGTTCCAGAGGATGTAGACGGTTGCAGACAGCCGTTTGTGAGATCTGTGTAATGAGCGCCTGCGTATAGAGGAGCAAGATGTGCTGAAGTGGACCACCGCGCGTAAACTCTTCTTGCAATACCCTAGCGGGTATTTTCAGAGCAAGCCCGCCGATCTGCGCTACAGCCCTATGTGGAATATTGCCGCCTCCGAGAAATAAGGCGATGCCGACAACTCCGTCATTTCCTGCGAGAGCCATCTCGGCCGTCGATCCATCGCGCATCGTGTAGAGAAGCGACACAACACAGGTCGTAGGAAAGTAGACGTAATCTATTCGTTCGCCACACTCATATACCACCTGTCCAAGGGCAAGAGTAACGTGCTTCATACTCGGACGAAGACGCGCACGTTCTTCTTCAGAGAGAGACCACAAAAGACGGTTTCCGGCATACTCTTGCATTTCCAAGGCTTTGAACATCGAAGACTCCAACACGACCGCCAAGCTCGACTCGCACTGATCAGTATCGGCTCGGAATAGCATTCTTCTCGAAAAAGTTGGTCACAGGCTCCTTACGCGGTGTATTAATCTTGCCAGCTTCCAACCTAGGTTGTTGGTGCAGTTAGTAGCCAGTAAAACTTAGTGCTACCCTGTACCCATTTGCTACAGACCGACACTCTATTACAAATTAGTGACTTATGCTAGATGTTAAAAACATCGAATGGTGGTTCTTCGAAACGCCAATGCGCTCAATAGTTTGTGGATGGGGGCCCTTCTCGGCAGTCAGTAATATCGACATGATGCCTAGAAGCCTGTTATGTGGTTATTTAAGTAATATTAAAGAGGTTCTAAAGTACCGTTGTGCACACTATATAAGTCGGCTGAGATAGGGTAAACCCCTAAATTTTTAGCCGTTTATGTCTACTACACAGACCGACGTGCTATCCCGCATAAAAACCAGCAGAACTTCAGATAGCGCCAATTTAAATAGCCTGTGTAAATGGATTGAATTATCTCTACAGAAATGGTAGCGACAAGATAAGGAGTAAAAAAAACCTCGTTTTATGTGTGCTGTCGTACGGACGCCTATCAGTGAACTGTCTACTTTGGCTTCGGACCCGAAAGTTGCCTGAAGGACTTTATGAATCATTTTGTTGATTTGACATCTGCCCACCAAAATTCGAGAGATGCAGCCGCGACTCCCCTTGTGAACGCAATCTTGAATCATTCGGCTCTGGAAATGGGCTTCATGTCTGTCGTACGTGTGGCGCATTTGACGGACATCTTAGCTCTGACCAATTACGCACGGCAATAATGCAGAATAGCTTCGTTGATGGCGCTATTAAAGTATGTGGAATATTTCTTCCAAGTAGCTGATTATTATAAGTTTCCGAGATTTTCCACAGCGGTTAGGGCTGGCGAAGCCTTGTCTCAAAGCGGGTACGGTACTCATCGAATTCTCACATGATCTTGTGCTAACCACGACCCGGGCACGGCTTCTGGACACCATTCCTAGATCACGGGCCAATCATCCCGTTTTCATGCGCTCTACGAGGATCGCAGAAGCGAATGTGCAACCGGGTCACCGGGAGTGATTCATGAGTGGACCGAGTAGCAGTTAATTTATGCTGCTGGCATTTATCCTCTCAAGCTTACCGTCTTATTGAATAGGAGAAATCCGCGTGGCCTTCGATGCTTTAGCTCGAGCCGAGTTGCCGGTCTCAGCAGAACCTTCATTCGCAAGCATTCCTTTTCTGGATCTCAAGGCACAGTTCGGAGATATCCGTGATGAACTCCTGGACGCGGTTACTCGTGTTCTTGAATCTCAACACTTTATCCTGGGTCCTGAAGTTGATGCGCTGGAGCGTGAAGTAGCTGAATATGTAGGCGTAGGGTTCGCGATCGGATGCGCATCTGGTTCCGACGCGCTTCTGCTGGCCCAAATGGCCATTGGCATTGAATCGGAAGATGAGGTTATTACCTCTCCATTCACCTTCGGCGCGACAGCGGGTTCCATCGCACGATTGAAGGCTCGTCCAGTGTTTGTAGATATCCATCCGGATACATTCAACTTCGACGAGCGGCAACTCGAGGCAGCGATTACATCGCGCAGCCGGGCTATTATGCCGGTTCACCTGTTCGGTTTGCCGGCCAACATGGATGACGTTCTGGAGATCGCGCGCAAGCACCATCTTGCCGTGATCGAAGACGCTGCACAGGCGATCGGAGCACGATGGAAGGAGAAGGGCATTGGGAGCCTAGGGACTTGTGGGTGCTTTAGCTTCTTCCCCTCTAAAAATCTGGGAGGGGCAGGCGACGGCGGCATGATTACAACGAATGATCCGCAACTGGCGCAGCGCTTGCGCATACTACGCGTCCACGGCGCCCGGAAGAAATACCGATATGAGTTGTTGGGGATCAACAGTCGGCTCGATGCTCTGCAGGCGGCTATTCTGCGAGTGAAACTCCAGTATTTGGATAACTGGACCGAGGGCCGCCGACGAAACGCCGAGACCTATCGCGAATTGTTCGCCGAGTACCATCTGACGGAGCAAATGGCACTGCCTTGTGCGCCGGAAACCAGTTTTCATGTGTACAACCAGTTTTCGATTCGCGCTCCGCGGCGAGATGAATTGCAAGGATATCTTCGCGACCGGGGAATTCCGACCGAGGTCTACTATCCGAGCCCGCTCCATGTTGAGCCGGCATTCGCATATCTGGGCCACCGCATCGGGGATTTTCCGAATGCCGAGGCGGCCTGCCGCGAAGTGCTTTCACTCCCAATTTATCCCGAGCTTACGCTCGACCAGCAGCGCGCGGTAGTTGCGACTATCTCGCGTTTCTACCAGCGTGGGCCTTAGAAGGTGACAATAAAATTCGAGGTCAAAGGAGAAGAGATGCTTCCAAAGATTGCTGTGATTGGAAATGGTTACTGGGGTAAAAATCTGGTGCGAAATTTTCATGCCCTTGGTGTCCTGAAATGCGTTTGCGATTCGCGCCGCGAAGCTCTGCAAGAGGCGCATGACCAGTTTGGCGTGGATACCTGTTCTGCACTAAGAGTAATCCTCAACGATCCCGAAATTCAGGGAGTGGCGATCGCGGCACCTGCTGCTCAGCACTATCAACTGGCTAAAGAATGCCTGCTTGCGGGGAAAGATGTGTATGTAGAGAAGCCACTGTCGCTACGGGTCGACGAGGGGCAGGATCTCGTGGAAATCGCGGAAGCGAGACAGCGCATGCTTATGGTCGGACACATCCTCCAATATCACCCCGCAATTTTGAAACTCAAGGAGCTAATCGGCTCCGGCGAGCTAGGCCGCATCCAGTACATCTACTCATCGCGTCTCAACTGGGGCAAGCTTCGGTCAGAGGAGAACATTCTGTGGAGCTTCGCTCCACATGATATCTCGGCCATCCTCTATCTTTTGGATGAAGTGCCAGTCAGTGTTACTGCCTCGGGCGGCTCTTACATAAATCCTCAAATCTACGACACCACCCTGACGGCCTGCGAGTTTCAAAGCGGTGTAAAGGCGCACATTTTTGTAAGTTGGCTTCATCCCTTCAAAGAGCAGCGGCTGGTTATCGTCGGCACCCAAAAAATGGCGGTATTCGATGACATAGAAAGAGAGCGCAAGCTTGTCATCTACTCACACAGTATTGATTGGCTAAACCGTCTACCGATAGCGCATAAAGGAGAAGGTCAGACAGTACCACTTTCAGCTGAGGAGCCTCTCAGGAAAGAATGTGAGCACTTTATTGAAAGTATTGTCACACGTAGAACCCCCCGTACCGATGGCAGAAATGGCGTGAAAGTACTGGAGGTACTAGAGGCCTGTGAGCGATCTCTGCACGAACAAGCCGTATCGATTCAGGTTCATGAAGCAGCGACAAACTACTTCGCTGATCCAACAGCAGTTATAGACAGTGGCAGCGAAATTGGACGTGGTACCAAGATCTGGCATTTCAGTCATGTAATGACTGGCTCACGGATCGGATGCTCCTGTAATCTCGGTCAGAACGTCGTTATCAGCCCAGGTGTCAGGATCGGCGACCGCGTAAAGATCCAGAATAATGTTTCGGTGTATACCGGGGTGGAGCTTGAAGACGATGTCTTCTGTGGGCCGTCCATGGTCTTCACGAATGTGATCAATCCGCGCAGTCACGTCGAACGAAAGCACGAGTACAAACGAACCCTGGTGAGACGAGGCGCTTCCATTGGGGCGAATGCAACGATCATCTGCGGCGTGGTATTAGGCCAGTATTGCTTTGTGGCCGCCGGCGCCGTGGTCACAAGTGATGTTCCAGACTATGCGCTTGTGTTGGGGGTTCCCGCAATTCAGGCTGGCTGGGTGTGTGTTTGCGGAGATCGTCTGCGTGAGGCGAACAAAGTGAACTGCAGCGGTTGTGGTCGCAATTACATCATCGAGGACGGCTACTGCCGCGAACTGACCCATACTTCAACTGTTGCGGCGTGAACCCACTGAAGATTCTTGTCTAGATCAGTTCAGATGCCTTATCCAGGCATAGCTCGAAAGAGTGGCGCTGTGGGCGCTGTCGCCGTAGCTGGTGGTTAGTGCTCGAAAAATTTCCTCCATCGCACAAACAAACCTACAGGAGTGGATCACTTGAACCGTCTGCTGAACTACAGAAAGATACTCATTCTCGCGTCGCAGATCTGCCTGTTAGCGATGAGCTATTACGGGAGCTTTCTGCTTCGATTCGATTTCCATCCGGATGTGGCCTATCAATCAATGTTCGTGCGGACACTGCCGTTGGTTGTTGCAGTCGAGTTGCTCGTCTTCTACGCGTTTGGTCTTCTCTGTGGATGGTGGCGCTACGCGGGAATGAGCGATGCGCTGGATATTTGCGAGGCATCGTTTACTGGCGCGGTAGTCCTTTATTTGGTGATCGAGTTGGTTCTCAACGTGGACGGGTATCCCCGGTCGGTGCTTGCGATTAATCTGATACTCACAGTGCTCCTTGTGGGAGGTACGCGCTTTGCAGTTCGCGCGTACACGGAAGGTGCGCAGCGCGGAGCGGCTGAACTCAATACTCTGATAGTTGGGGCCGGGCGGGCAGGGAGCACTATCGCACGCGAATTGAAGCGCAACTCGCAACTCAACCTGAAGCCGGTTGGATTTGTTGACGACGACCCCAGCAAGCATGGTATTCGCATTCACGGCTTGAGGGTATTGGGATCAAGCGACTGCATGTCAGAGATCCTCCGCCGTATGAGCATCCGATGTGTGTTGATCGCCATCCCTTCCGCTAGCGGAAGTCAAGTAGAACAGATCATTGCAAAGTGCCGCCAGTGCAAAGTCGATTTCAAGATTCTTCCTTCCTTCAGTCGGCATATTAGCGGGGGCCGCTCATCAATTGCCAATATACGCAATGCACGGCTGGAAGATCTGCTAGGCCGTCAGCCAGTGCAGATCGACTTGGCGAGCATACGAAATCAGCTCGAAGGTAAGGTGCTGCTGGTTACCGGGGCCGGTGGATCGATCGGCTCGGAGTTAAGCCGGCAGGTTTGTGACTTCGCGCCACGTGAGGTGATCCTCGTAGACCGTTCAGAGAATTGCCTGTTCCAACTTGGTCTGGACCTCAGCACCAACAGACCCCAACAGCATTTTGTTCCTGTGATTGCTGACATCCAAGATGTGGGCGCCATGCGTGAGATCTTCGCCCTGCATCGGCCTGACATTGTGTTCCATGCGGCCGCGTATAAGCATGTGCCCCTGATGGAGCAAAGCTGTTTCCAAGCGGTGACTAACAATATTTTTGGTACATACAATGTTGCTCTTGTCGCGCGGCAGTTCGGTTGCAAGACCTTCGTCATGATCTCCTCCGACAAAGCTGTAAACCCGACTAATGTCATGGGTGTAACGAAGCGGATTGCCGAGCTGATCATCCTGGGTTTGCAACACGAGCATACGCGCTACGTTGCGGTGCGCTTCGGAAATGTCCTCGGCAGCAACGGCAGCGTAGTGCCGATTTTCCAACAGCAGATCGCCGCCGGCGGACCCGTCACGGTGACGCATCCTGAGGCACGGCGTTATTTCATGACGATTCCGGAGGCGGTTCAACTTGTGTTGCAGGCTTCGACCATGGGAGTGGCCAGTGACATTTTTGTGCTGGAAATGGGCCAGCAGATCCGCATTGCGGACATGGCGCGCAATTTGATCCGACTTTCAGGTCTGGAACCAGACCAGGACATTCCCGTAATTTACACCGGGCTGCGTCCTGGCGAGAAATTGTTCGAAGAACTCATGTTGGATGGCGAGGGCGTCAAACCAACTTCGCACCCGAAGATTCGGGTGCTCGATGGCGGACCCGTCAGCTTCGAGCAGGTACAGATATGGCTCGATGAACTTTCGGCGTTAGTGGAAGCGAAGAACGTGTACGGCCTGGTACAGACCTTCCAGCGCATTGTGCCGGAATATAAGCCCAGCGAGGAGATCCTTGCCCTGTGTGAAGTTGATCGCCACGACATGGCGCTCATGTACCGGCGCGCTCGGGGACAACTTTGGTACTCGGCCGGCCACACGCCTAATCAGCTTTTACCTGGCCACTTCGCCATGCCGACACAGGGAAGTTATGAACAGCCGCGCTAACTTGGTTCGCGAAACTGGAGCGACCATTTCCAGATGCGAGAGCGGCAGGACGGAGAAGCAATGAGCAGGAATTCTGAACTCTGGACGCGGCCTGAACGATGGGACGCGATGACCTCGCGACGGGCCGAAGCAATGAGCCGGCATTTTGAGCTGGAGACAGGGCAGGGCTCTAGTCCGCAAAACTCGAAGGAGTTCAACCGGCCTGTTTCCCCCCTGCAAAGCCATCCAAATAACTCCGAACACACAGACTGGCTGCGCGCTATCGAAATTCTCAAGAAGCACTGGCGCCTATCGGCGGTGTTCGCCCTTGTCGTCGCGGTGAGCGTGACGGCGGCCACTCTGATGATGAAGCCGGTGTTTGAGCCTCAAGCGCGCGTGGAAGTTGACCCTCCCGGAGCCGAGGTGTTTTCTCTCCAAGGCAATAATAATAGCGGAGCTTCGACGGATTACGTGGAAACGCAGGCGCAGAACCTGCAAAATGATGAGTTGACACTGGAAGTCATTCGCAAGCTCCACCTCGATCAGAGCCCTTACTTCGGGGCGGATCCTAATGCAATCAGCAGTGAACCCAGACTGGCTGCTGAGGTTGCCGTTCCCTTGACGCCCGCGGAAAACAGGGCTCTGTTTGTCTTCAAGGAGTCCAGAAAGATCAAGCGTGACGTAGCAAGCCGTCTAATCACCGTCAGCGTGTCAGCGCACAATCCAATGGTGGCGGCGGCAGTCACGAACACACTGGTAAACATGTTTATTGAACGGGACTACAAGCTGCGAAACAACGCCATCTCGCAGTCATCGAAGTGGCTGCAGCGCCAACTGGACGATATTCACCAGCGCATGGATGATTCTAATCGCGCGCTGAACAGTTTCGAGAAGGACAACGGAATTAGTATGATCGGGGACAACCAGAATAGGTTCTCTGAACAGATGGTAGAACTGAGCCGGCAATTGATGCAGGCGCAGGCCGACCGTATTCAGTTACAGTCGTACCTGAATGAGATTAAAGGCGTTCAAGACAGTTCCTTGCCCCAGATTAGCAGCAACCCTGTGGTGCAGGAGTTCACAAAGAGGCTAGCGGAAGTCAGGGCGGAGATTTCAGAGACTCGGGCAATCTACGGCACGAACCACCCTAACACCAAGAAGCTTCAGAACCAGGCAGACGAACTTCAATTGCAGTTGAACGCGCAGCGCGCGGAGATTCTCCGAGACATGAAGACGAGCTACACGGCGGCACAGGCCCGTGAACATTTGATGCAATCGCAAATGCAGGGCGCCAGCAAGCAGATGACTATATTGGCCCAATTCAACGCCCTTAAGAAGGAATCGGATGCGAGCACGCAACTTTATCAGGCACTCTATCAGAAGATCAAGGAGGCAGCCATCGCGGCGGAAACAAAGTCGAGCAATATCCGCGTGGTCGACCGCGCACGCGTGCTGGATCGACCTACGCGCCCGCATCGCAGGCAGAACATCGGGATTGGCCTGCTTGTAGGCATTCTGGGCGGAGTGATTGTGGCATTCTTGCGCGAAGGTATGGATACACGCATCCGCACGCCTGAGGATATCAAGAGGTGCCTTGGAGCGGAATCGGTCTCGGTAGTTCCAGTGATTAGTAACGGGGAACCGACCGGGCAGGTTCATCCGTGGCAGCCGCTGCGGTCACACAATCCGCAGCAAAAGCCCAACTTATTTCAGATCGATCGGCCAAATTCCCCTGAGGGGGAGGCGCTTCGAAGCATCTGCGTCTCTGTGCGCCTATCTCGCCAGAATGCTCGCACACCGCAGGTGCTACTGATTGTTTCACCGCTTACGGGCGAAGGGAAGACAACCCTTTCCATCAACCTAGCCCTCACGCTCGCGAGGCACGGGAGAACTTGCATTGTGGATGCGGACCTGCGCAAGGAGGGCGTAGCGCAGGCGCTGGGAGTCGTCGCCGATCACGGGATCAGGGAGGTGTTGTCCGAGACCATGGAAGTCGACCAGGTACTCGTTTCGGCAGTGCAGCTACCTAACCTGTCGCTCCTGGCAGTAGGTTCCGCGCCAGGTGAACCGGGTGGGCTGATCTCATCCGGCGCAATGTCGGACCTGGTGGAGAAACTGAGACAGAGGTTCGAATTTATTGTTATCGATTCACCTCCTATGCTTCTATTCTCCGATGGCCGAGCGCTTTCCGCCCTTGCAGACGGGGTCATCGTGGTTGGACGCTCCGGCGTGACCACGCGCGATAGCCTGAAGCGCACCATGGACCTGTTGAGAGGGGTGCGCTCAGCTCCAGTAGTCGAGCTCGTTCTCAACGCAGCCGAATACCCTACCATGGACTACCGCTATTACCGCAGCTACGGTATGGCAGGCTGACTGCTTGAACTCAACACTCCTTATGGTTCGCAGGAGAGTTGAGCTCCAAAGTCACTACAGGAAGATACCCTTGACAACGACAACGATTCTCCCGGATGCCGATATGCAAGAGAAACGGCCTAAGAGTGATTTAGCCATCGATGGTGGCCAATCTGTACGAAACCGACAATTTGCGCCCTGGCCGTCGCTGTCGGAAGACGAAGTCGAAGCGGTGAGCGTTGTCTTGCGGTCGGGAAAACTCAATTACTGGACGGGCGAGGAGGTTAGACAGTTCGAAAGTGGGTTTGCCTCCTTTGCAGGCTGTCAACATGCAATTGCCGTCGCAAACGGAACAGTGGCTCTCGAACTGGCGCTTTATGCGTTGAGGGTTGAAACAGGCGACGAGGTGATCGTCCCCAGCCGCACCTTCGTCGCATCGGCCAGCTGTGCCATCATGAGAGGCGCAAAGCCTGTGTTCGCGGATGTAGATCCGATCAGTCAAACGCTTACTGCAGGTAGTATCCGGGAAGTATTGTCCCCAAACACTAAAGCGATCATTGCGGTTCACTTGGCGGGTTGGCCCTGTGATATGGATCCAATCATCGAGCTAGCGCGCGAACATGGGCTCAGTGTCATCGAAGACTGTGCTCAGGCGCATGGTGCAACTTACAAGGGGCGGCCGGTTGGATGCCTCGGCGATGCTGCTGCCTTCTCCTTTTGCCAAGACAAGATCATGTCCACCGGCGGGGAAGGCGGTATGTTGACCACCAATGATGATGAACTGTGGAAGCGGGCGTGGAGTTTCAAGGATCATGGAAAGGACCATGACGCTGTTTATAAGCACAAGCCGCAAACTTCTTCAGAGTTTCGTTGGCTGCATGACTCTTTCGGCACGAATTGGCGCCTCACCGAAATGCAGGCAGCTATCGGGCGCAGTCTGCTTGCGAAGCTTCCTCGCCAACTGGAACTCCGTCGCGGAAACGCCAATATTCTGAGCCAGCGGTTCGGTCTTCTCCCCGCCCTCCGAGTTACGATTCCCCCTGAAGAGATCGGCCACGCGTACTACAAATACTATGTGTTTCTTCGTCCGGAATGGCTGCGGGATGGGTGGGGTCGGGATCGTTTACTGCAGGCGGTAGTTGCAGAAGGGATTCCATGCTTTAGCGGAAGTTGTAGCGAAATCTACCTTGAAAAGGCCTTTCCCAAGACTATGCGGCCTGCCCAGAGATTGCAGGTAGCGCGACAGTTGGGCGAGACGAGCCTGATGTTCCTCGTCCACCCGACGCTTTCGGAACAGGACATGCTGGACACTGCTCGAGCGGTTGAGAAGGTGCTGAAGATCGCGTCTGTCCAGTTGTCTGAGGCACTGGCATCCTGAGGCAGGTTGGGATGTACGGCGGGAGATATTCGTTGTTGAAGAGAGAGTATGGCGTCCAAACTAGTAGATCTCAGCTCGGTTACCGACGAAAAAACGGGAAGCGATTCTGTAGGAATCGCCCGCGATCAGATTCGCGGCTCCAGCTTGTTCCTGGTTGGGAACGTGCTTTCCCTGGCGATTACGTTTCTTCCACACCTTGTGCTAGTACGTTACTTGACCCCTGAAGCGTTCGGTCATTTGGCCTATGCACTGTCCCTGGTCGCGGTCGGCAAGACATACGCACTGGGCTTCAATGAAGCCATGAGCCGTTTCGTACCGATTTACCACGCCAAGCGAGATCCTTCGAAGGTGCTCGGCAGCATTGCTGTAGTTTTTGCCACTACGCTTCTGATCAGCGGCCTCCTAATTGTGACTTTCGCTGTGGCGTCCGGCCCGATTCTGGCACTACTTACGAAAGGTAGGGAGCCGGCTGGTCTGTTGTTGATCCTGATGTTTCTGGTTCCGCTAGAAACCGCGGATCTCTTGATCATGAACTTATTCGCTTGTTTCGCTCGGGCCCGGGAGATCTTTTGGGGGAGATTCATCATCCCGCCGGCGCTGCGAGTGATCGTCATCACGCTGGTTGTCTTTCGGCACTCGGAGCTTCCGTTTCTTGCATACGGGTACCTGTTGGTCGAGCTCATCACAGTTGTTGTATTCGGTGCGCTGATTGTTTGCGAGTTGCGTCGGCAAAAGCTGTTGCAGAAGTTGAGCAGCGTCAGACTTCCAATTCGCGAGATTTTCAGCTTCAGCGTGCCATTGATGGCCTCGAACGTCATAGGCATGATTGGAAGTTCAATACCAGTATTGCTTCTCGGATACTTCCACCCTATGTCAACAGTGGCCTACTACCGCGTTGTGCTACCGGCTGCAGTTCTGTGCAGCATGATCCCGGGCAATTTCATGCCGCTGTATTTACCATCCGCGTCGCGTTTGTTCGCTAAAGGCGATACGGCCGGCATCAACCATCTCTTCTGGGAAACCTCACTCTGGATGAGCGTGCTGGCATTTCCGATCTTTCTCGCCACCGCCTGCTTTGCGCGACCGCTTACGATCTTTCTTTACGGTGCCCGCTACGCCTCCTCTGCCCCGATTTTGGCGATACTCTCGCTCGGCTACTTCTTCAATGTTATTTTTGCTTTCAATGGTGTGACTCTGAAAGTCCTTGGCAAGATTCGTTTGATGGTGATCCTGAACATAGTGACTCCTATCATCATCGTCGTATTCAACCTATTGTTGATCCCGCGCTACGGAGCGGTCGGCGCGGCAGTCGCAACATCCGCTGGCTTGATTATGCAGAATTTGCTTCGGCAGTTGAGTTTGTGGCTTGCGGGCGGCGGTATCAGCTTCTTCGAAAAACGGTTTGCTTCCTTTTTCCTTGTGCTTGGCTCGAGCGCAATTAGTCTGTACCTGATCCAATTCTTCACGCCAAATAACATCTATGTCGCACTGACGCTTGCCCTTACGGTTTCGGCATTTGTGTTGTGGCTGGTTAAGAGGCATCTAAAGATTGCCGATATCTTCCCGGAAATTCTTCGTCTTCCGGTTGTCGGCAGACTTCTCGCCTGAGGTGCAACCGATGATTTGCAAAGACAGGTGCCGTCAGCGATGCGCGTGTTGTTCCACAATGAGGTTGATGAAATGCATGTCTCTGTGCTGAATAGTCCGGATAAGCAGACTAACAAATCTCCCGATGGGTCTAGTCGGCGGCAGAGTGTGGGAGATAGCCGCATTTCCATCTGCCATGTGAGTGCGGGCGGCGCCTGGGCTGGGGCCGAAGTGCAGGTTGCAACGCTGTTACGTGCCCTCTCGAAGTGCCCCGAAATTGTCCTTCACGCCATCGTACTTCACGAGGGCCGACTCGCTCACGAACTGCGCAGCTTCGGAGTAGCCGTACAAGTAGTCAGTGAACAGCAGAAGAGTTTTCCGCGGGTAGTCTCCGAATGTTCGGAGTTTGTGAAAAGCAGGAATATTCAGGTTCTGCACTCTCACAATTACAAAGAGAACCTTGTCGCACTATTGCTCTCTCACTTTTGTAGAGTGCCGTATCTAGTCCGGACCGAGCATGGTCGTCCTGAGCCGTATTCCGTCGTTCGTAATCTGAAGCACTGGTGCGTCCTGGTTGCCGATCGTCTAGCGGCGAAGTACACAGCGGCTCAGATTGTCAGCGTCAGCTCAGATCTAGGTGAATATTGGAAGCTGCATGCGAATCCGCGAAATGTGACTGTTCTTCGTAACGCGGTGGATCTTGAGCGCGTGAGTTCCAGCTTTAGTCCGGTGGAAGCAAAGCAGCGACTTGGGATACCGGGCGACAGCTTTGTGGTTGGGATCGCGGCGCGGCTGGAATGTATTAAGCGGCATGATTTGTTCGTTGCGACGGCAAAGTATTTAGCAGAGAGGATTCCGAAGTCGAACTTCGTTATTGCCGGCGGGGGCCGTCAGAAAGAATCTTTGCAACGGTTGATTCTCGAATCCGGCTTGCAGGAACGTGTGGCTCTACTTGGCGAGCGCAATGATGTCTATGACGTGCTGCGTGCAATGGATATTCTGCTTATTTGCTCCGACCACGAAGGCATTCCCATGGTCATGTTGGAAGCCATGGCTCTTGGGGTTGCGGTGGTTTCACGTAAGGTAGGTGGTATGCCCGAAGTGATTCGAGATGGAGTGAACGGAATACTGGTTCCCTCAGATAGTCCAGAGGATCTTGGCCGCGCTTGTTTGTCCATTTTCAAAAAACCCCGTTTGCGGGCAAACCTCACGCAAATCGCCTGTGATGAGATCCACCGGCGGTACTCGGCTGAAAAGCACGCCAGAACCATAGTGGAGTTATATCAATCCATCTGTCGTCGACAAGTGCAGTAGGTGTCCTTTGGGACGCCCCAATCTCTTGCGCATCCGCCGCTTCTACAACGTGTTTTTCACAAACTGTCAGTAAAGAAGAGTTCAAGGTTGACGACAGTAGCCGATCAGGGAAACTGTTAAACGCAGCCCTAGCATGCTTTCCACGACCATTCGCGATCCGCACGAGAGCTTCTCGGCGAGGAACTGGCACCTGATTTTGAAGGTGGCCGCCCTAGTTGTGACCGCATCTTCCCTAGGGTGGATGATTGCGTCGGAGAATTGGCTTTTGGTCGCGGGCGTGTTTGGCCTGCTGTTGTTGTTCGTGCGCCCGATTGAAGTGGCTCTGGGGCTGTATGCCTTCCTGATCCCATTCGAGTCCATGACCACCATGGACAACAGCACCGGTCCAACTGCCACCCTGCTGAGGTATGTGGGCTTGCTTGCGCTATTCGTGACTCTGGGCGTCGGTTGGCTGCGCGAACGCATCATGCGGCCACCACGGACGGCGCTGTTTTGGTCGCTGTTCATTCTATGGGGCGGTGTTTCCACCCTATGGGCGATCGATCAAAAGATGGCTCTTCATCGGCTTCCAACTGCACTGGGCTTGTGGCTGCTCTACATGACTGCAGTTTCAGTACGAATCACCGCCAAAGAGTTCTCCTGGATCACTCTGCTGACTATCTTGGGCGGATCGGGCGCTTCAATCTACTCCGCTTACATGTTCTTCCAAACGGGCGGCGCTACTGGCCGCGTCTCGCTCGCGGAAGGATCAACTCAGTCGGATCCGAACTTCTTTGCCGTCGCTCTCCTGCTGCCTTTGTCGCTTTCCTTCGGCGGGGTGCTCTCAAGCCGCACCTGGTCGCGCCGAGCACTCTTTTTGGCTGGCACTGGCGTGATTGCGTTTGCCGTGTTCCTGACTATGTCGCGAGGTGCCCTCGTTGCTGTAGCGGTAATTACGTTTATATTTTTGCTTCGCTTGCGCCTGAACTGGCGCCTGCTTCTCCCGGTGATAGTCGCGGGTACTGCATTGATATTCATGCCTCGGTTATTTTTCGAGCGCATGCAGGAAGCTTCTACGAGCAGAATGGCGGGGCGGCAGGATATCTGGCAAATCGGCATTCATTCCCTGAAAAGTTACGGAGTGTTCGGTGCAGGGCTGGACAATTTCCCCAATGCTTTTGAGAGGTATGTTGGCACATCGCGTTTTTTCGCAGGAGACCAACGCTCCTCCCACAACATCTATCTCACCGTTTCAGTTGAATTCGGAATTCTTGGAATGCTGTTTCTGTTTGAGGCGGTGCGCTCACATATGCGGGCTTTTCCGCGACCCACTAGCAATATCCTCGCTTCATCTAGGCTAGTAGCCTTCGAAGCGGCGTGTTGGGGGATGCTCATAGCGGGGTTTGGCGTTGACATCCTTTGGCGTAAGGCGTTCTGGTTCGCCTGGGCTCTTTCCGTTGGAGCTATGCACATCCAGCGAGAAAACGAACAACTCTGTGATTCCGGTTCATTTTCCTAGCGCTGCCCGTTCTGAATAGTTCACCAAGTGTCTCCACTCTCTAACAATTTCGACGCTTCTTCCAGCAGCCAATCGCCGCCAGTCCCACTAAAGTTGGGGGTGGTGCTGGACTCTTCACGGGTGCTTGGCTGGATTCATTACCTTATCGAGAAGCTGACTAGTTGCAACGCAATCGAACCTTTCCTCATCGTCCTGAATAACGACTCGAAGGTGACAGCGGGGTCAGACCGCAGTCCTGTTCTATTTCGATCCTGGGCTGCGCTGGATCGCTGGGTCCGTCGACCCAGAACCGACGCTCTCCGGTTGCGGGACTGGCGTTTGTTGTTGAGGAGCCGCTCTATTCCAGTTTTGCCGCTGCAAGCGTGCAACACCACCTCCCTATTAGACGGCGACATTGCGCCTATCAGGGCAGCCAACCTTGACCTGCTTTTATATCTCGGGCGCGATGTTCCTGGAGTCGAGCTCTCGTCATGCGCCAGTCTAGGTATGTGGTCGGTACAAAAGGAAAGTCTGTGCGGAGCCGCCGCAGTCCCTGGTCAGTTTTGGGACATGTATGAAGGTAATTGCGTCACTCTGTATGGGCCCCAGGTAATTGAGCAAAAGCAGTGTCGGACGCGGGTCGTGTATCGCTCGTCCGCTACCACCAATTTGCTTTCTCTGGCACTGAATCAGGACGCCGCTTACTGGGAAATAGCACACGTTCTGGTGACGCAACTCTCCGATGCAGAGTGCCGGAGGACAGGTGTGCAATTGTGCTCCGAAACTAATGCGAGCCAACAGGCAATTTCTCGCACTCTGGGCAACATACGCATGGCGCGTTTTCTGGCACAGTGGATCATGCGAACCCTTCGCAATGAACTTATGAAACGTCTGTTCCGTGAGCAATGGTCGATTGTCATGCAAGCGAAGGCTGACATGCCGAAAATGATCTCCGATCACGGTTTCAGAATCATGCGGCCTCCTCGGGATCGTTTCTACGCCGATCCATTCCTGATCGAGAGAAGCGGGCGCAGTTATCTTTTCTTTGAAGATTACAGATTTTCTTCCCAAAAGGGCCTGATTTCCTGCTGCGAGGTGGACAGCGAGGGCAACTACAGCAAGCCACGCGTGGTACTGGAGCGCAAATACCATCTCTCGTATCCGTTCCTATTTACCTGGCAAGGGGAGATATATATGATTCCCGAAACTCGTGACAACGGAACAATTGAAATGTATCGGGCAAGCGATTTCCCGTATACATGGGTCCACGAAGCGGTACTGATGTCAGACGTAGCGGCAACGGACTCCACTCTGCTGCACCATCACGATAAATGGTGGCTGTTTACCGCAGGCGTGCTCGATCACGCCTCGCCGGACAAAACATTGTTCCTGTTCTTCGCTAACTCCCCATTGGGGCCTTGGACGGCCCACCCGAAGAACCCCATCGTTTCCGACGTTTGCCACGCCCGTCCCGCCGGTTGCTTGTATTTCGACAACGGACAACTGATCAGGCCCGGTCAGGATTGCTCAAAGGGTTATGGCTATGCTGCTCAATTACACCGGGTGGATGTGCTTTCGGAGACGGACTATCAAGAGATCCTGCTCACGAGCATCACTCCTGACTGGATCCCCGGAAGTCGGGGCATACACACATTCAATCAGAACGCTGAGTTTCGGGTGATCGACTGCAAATTCCGAATTTCTCGTTTCGGCTTCAACTTATTTTCCGCCTTTCAGAGATCGGAAGCCGAGTTTAGCAATTCGTTCGCCTGTGAATCCGCAAAGAGTTCGAGGTGATTATGTCCTACGTCGTAGGAGCAACAACCCGCGCTTTTCGCTTCAGCCTGACGTTTCTGCTGCTTGGAGCGGTTGCATCGGCCCAAACGGGCACTTCGCAGGTGCCCGTCTCACCGGTGCGAGTCGCCCCCCTACCGACTCTGATTCTCCCTGGGCAGAACGGTGCGGCGGTGCATGCCATTTCGACAGAGGGCTCGGTTGGTGGCGATCCGACAGATTCTGTCCCCGGCGTAAGCGGCAATGCCGTGGTCCCGAGAAAAGCGACGCTCCCACCCCTAACTGCTAGCGGGGACTCCGGTTTTGAAATCCTGATTGGGCCCGGCGATTTAATTGAGGTCAGCGTGTACGGTGCGCCGGACTACATCAAGGACGTCAGGGTTGGTTCAACAGGTGAAATTACGCTGCCCCTGGCGGGCACTGTGAAAGTCGGCGGCCTCACCCCGGCCCAAGCCGAAGCGCTCATCGCAAAGCATCTCAGCGACGGCAACTTCTTCAATGATCCTCGTGTTTCTGTTCTCGAAAAGGAATTCGTTACGCAAGGGATTTCCGTCTTGGGCGAAGTGCAGAAACCAGGGGTCTACCAGATGCACGGGCCACGAAAACTGTTTGACGCACTCTCTGCCGCTGGCGGCACCACTCCCCGAGCTGGCAACACCGTGTCACTTTTGCATCGTACCGACTCACAAAAGTCGGAAATTGTATCCCTGTCCTACGATGGCAAGTCATCCAGCCAAAGCAATATCTATGTGTATCCCGGCGATACGGTTGTGGTATCTAAAGCAGGAGTTGTTTATGTCGTTGGAGATGTTCGCTTGCCCGGCGGGTTCGTCATGGAGAACTCGCACATGACGATTCTCCAGGCTTACGCTATGGCGCAGGGCGCCAACTCCACTGCCGCTCTCGACAGAGCTCAGTTGATCCGCAAAGCGGGTCCGGAAAGCCATCCACAGGAGACACTCATCTCTCTTAAAAAGATTCTGTCCGCAAAATCGCCGGACTTCAATCTGCAACCAGACGACATAGTTTTCGTTCCCACCAGTGGCGCCAAAGCAGTCGGTCGGCGAACCCTCGAAGCCATTGTTCAGACAGCTACTGGCATGGCGATTTATAGCAGGGTTCCTTAGAGCCTATTTCTCCTTGCTAACGAAGCGACAAAGCCGTTTGCTTGATCGCGCGAAGCAAAGGCCGAACCGGCAAAGGACAAAGAGATCATTAGAGAAGACCGCCCAGACGGATAGACAGTAGACAGACATTGAAGATCCTGTGGATATATCCCGAACTCCCTTATCCCCTGACAAGCGGCTTTTTGCGAGGTTTCCACCTCTTACGCCTATTAGGACAGCGCCACGCTATTACTTTTCTGTCCCTTACTAACCAGAAACAGGTTCCACCGGAAACCATCCAAGCGTTGAAGCCGTACGCCGAGCAGATTGCGACCTTCAGTAGATACGACGCTCCCCAACCAAGTTGGCTCAGGATGTGTGGATTAACACCTGTTCTTGGCAGGCGATTACAGGAGTCCTGGAACACACGGTGGGCAGTGAAGCAGATGGAGATCGCCGTGCGCAGCCTGTTGGGGCAGCAGATTTTCGACCTTGTGCTATTCCATGGCCGGGAGGCTCTTCCCCTGTTAGATGGAGTTGAAGTGCCGATTGTAGTTGAGTGTGGCGATACGAATTGCACGCGTATCCTCCAGCAGATGCGCCAATCCCACCTTTTGCATCGGCCGAGATTGTTCTTCCATTATGTGAGGAAGCGGCGATTGGAAGAAAGACTCGCGCGCAAAACGCCTTATCGGTTTTTCATCTCGGCGCGGGATCGGGAGAATCTCCTGGGGCCTTCCGATCGAAGTGTAATCGTGCCACAGGGTGTTGACTATGACTACTGGAAACGCAGCTCGCCACCTCCCGGAAGAAACTGCATCGTCTTCTCAGGAGTCATGAGCTATCCTCCGAACGCAGACGCGGCCGTGTTTCTATTGGATACGATTCTCCCGCTAGTAAGGCGAGTACTCCCTGAACTGGAAGTACTGATCGTGGGCCGCGATCCTTTACCGGAGTTGGTGAACTTTGCCCAGCGCTACCCCGATGTGACGGTGACTGGCGCGGTCGATGACATCAGACCGTATCTGGAAAGAGCTGACGTATTTGTTGCAGCCCTCCGCTTCGCCTCCGGGGTCCAAAACAAAGTGCTTGAAGCCATGTCCATGGAAGTACCCGTTGTCACGACTCCTGTGGTAGCTGCGGGACTGGGTGTGGACGGCGTGGAACCGCAATTGGTCATCGGTCAAAACGCCGAGGAAATTGCTACCGGCATCATCAGGCTTTTGGCTCACGCCGAGGAACGTGCCCGTCTCTCCACAGAAGGCCGCCGGTTTGTCGAAGCTCACCGCTCTTGGTCCCGCAGCGCGGAAAAACTTGAGGAATTGTGCCTCACTGCGGCTGGGCATGTGAGTGGATCCTATATGCCGGACTGCATTTCCACGGGTTAATTCCTGGCCAGTCCTAAATAGAAAATCTTATAGAGGGGGAAATGAAATGCGTGTTCTAATCACGGGCGGTGCAGGATTTATCGGTTCTCACCTTGCAGAAGCATTACTGTCTAGAGGTGACGACGTTCTCATTCTGGATGACCTATCTACAGGCAGCTCGGAAAACATTCGCCACCTTAAGAATATACCCAAGCTGAACTACTGGATTGATTCGGTGATGAACAAAGCTCTGTTGGCTGAACTAGTTGATGAGAGCGATCTTGTCGTGCATCTTGCAGCAGCTGTCGGAGTGCGCCTTATTGTAGAGAGTCCGGTCCGTACAATTGAGACCAACATAAAGGGAACGGAGTTGGTGCTGGAGGCGGCACGCAAGAAAAAGAAAAAAGTGTTTATTGCTTCGACCTCGGAGGTCTACGGTAAGAGCACGCACTTTCCCTTCCGCGAAGACGACGATCTGGTGTTAGGGGCGACGGATAAGGGCAGATGGAGTTATGCCGCATCGAAAGCTGTCGATGAGTTTCTGGCCTTAGCGTATTGGAAAGAGAGAAAACTCCCGGTTGTGATCGGCAGGTTCTTTAACACAATAGGTCCGCGTCAGACGGGACAATATGGGATGGTGGTTCCGAACTTTGTTCGGCAGGCACTGGAAGGCCAGCCGATCACCATATTTGGCACGGGCAAACAAAGCCGCTGCTTCTGCTATGTAGGAGATACCGTAGCGGCTTTGCTGAAGCTGCTGGATACTCCTGAGTCCGTCGGTCAGGTGTTCAACATTGGTAGCTCTGAGGAGATTTCCATTGAAGGCCTCGCCAGGTTAATCAAAACCAAGCTCAACAGCAGTTCGCCGATCTGCTACATTCCCTATGACGAAGCTTATGAGGCTGGATTCGAGGACATGCCGCGTCGAGTACCGTCGACCAATAAAATCGAACGGTATGTCGGATGGCAACCCTCTACTTCGCTCGATACTACGATTGATCTGATCGCCGAATACTTCCGGCGGAGGCAAAAACCGCTAGCGTATAGCTCGACTGCGGAAAAGCATAACGACGCACATCAGCAACTGGAAAACACCGACGCGGCAGCCTAAGCCAAGGCGGGCGAATGGACGCCGCCGCTATTCGCCAATATGTTATGTTCAATTTCGCCTCGCGCCACTCGTCGGCTCTCCTCTCTTCGGAGCCAGCAAATGCAATCCAGGGTTCGCCACACAAGGATACCTACCAGATGAAAACACGACACATTGTGCATCTCAGCACGTACCCCCCCGACGACATCCGAATTTTTCAGAAAGCGTGCAAGTCGGAGGTTGCGGAGGGGTATCAGGTTACGCAGATTGTTTGCCACGATCGCGACGAAATCGTCGATGGCGTCAAGATACGAGCCCTGCCTCCATCGAAGGGACGCCTCTCGCGCATGATTGGTCTCTCCTGGAAGATGTATCGGGAGGCCAAACGGCAAAACGCTGACATATACCAGTTCCACCATCCCGATCTCATTCCGGCGGGACTTCTGCTCAAGCTTTCCGGCAAGAAAGTGATCTACGATACCCGCGAATTCTATCCCGACAAGATCCTCTCCATGCGATGGATTCCGGTAGAGTTGCGTCCGATCATCAGCGCGGTCTTCGGGGTCTATGAACGAATTACAAGTGCAGTGTGGGACCATGTGCTCGTGGCAGATCGCTACTCGGCCCGGGCGTTCACTGGCCTCCCTATCAGCGTGGTGCCAAATTATCCCCTGCTCACCTCTGTGGAACGCATCGCGAAGAAGCAACACGACAAGCGCAAGCTGATTTACGTGGGTGGGTTGTCTGAAGAACGCGGTCTCCTGGTAATGCTGAAAATTGCGGAGTTGCTCAGGGACCAGAATGTGGAATTGGAACTCATGGGAACGTGTCCATTCCCCGAGGATGAGAAACGCATCCGTGCCGTACCCAACGTCCGATATCTCGGGAATCAAAATCTGCAGGCTGTGTACCAGCACATTACTGAAGCGGACTTGGGCCTGTTGCTTCTTCAGCCAGTGCCAGCCTACGCATACGCAGGAGAAAACACCCTCAAGCTGTTCGAGTATATGTGGTGCGAGATTCCACTGGTTTCTTCCGATTTTCCGAATCTGAGGCACATCATCGAAGCGGCGCAGTGTGGAATCTGCATCGACCCATGTAACGCGGAGCGGGCTGCGATAGCCATCATGGACTTGCTCGATCAGCCGGAACTGCGGCAACAGATGGGAACCAACGGTCGCGACGCGGTCCTCCAAGCCTATAACTGGCCGGCGGCGAGCAAAGTGCTGAGTCAGGTATACAAGAACGTACTCAGCGGCAACCGGTCCTCCGTTGAAGCCTTGCCGCTATGGATCAGAGAGCCAGTTGAGGCTGCTCCATGCAGCACCGGTACCCTCTCATAGCTAAGGGAATTTCTATCCCTCTTTGCGAGGGAGTATGAATGACGGATCGTTGTGGTTAGGAATTCAAAGGTCAACACATGGCGAAACAGCTGATGAAATTCATCCAGCGAGTCTTGGTGCTCGCCCCACATACGGACGACGCCGAACTAGGCTGTGGTGGCACGATTGCGAGATTGCTTAGGGAGGGTGAAGACGTTTTCGTGGCAGCCTTTTCCACGGCGGAAGAATCTCTCCCCCCCGGAGCAGCGCCAACCCGGCTCCGCGACGAGTTTCTAGCCGCAATGCAGACGTTGGGGATCCCGCCCGAAAAAACTTTAGTATTCGGATACCCAGTTCGCCGCCTGTCCTATTACCGTCAGGAACTATTGGAAGAATTAGTAAAACTACGAAGCCAGGTCAATCCAGATATGGTGTTTATTCCCTCCGCCAGCGATCTGCACCAGGATCACCAGGTACTCAACGTCGAAGGTTTGCGCTGTTTCAAAGACATGACCGTCTGGGGGTACGAACTACCCTGGAACAATATTGGGTTCCCAGCGCAGGCCTTTGTCACCCTGGAGCCCTGTGATCTGCAGGCGAAGTGGAGGCGCTCCAGGCATATAAATCGCAGTTTGAGCTTGCCCGCCCCTATTTCTCTTGGGAGTTCATCGAAGGTTTGGCGCGAGTTCGTGGAGTACAAGTGAAAGCTCCTTATGCCGAAGCCTTCGAAGTAATGAGACTCAAGTGGTAGACAAACCAGCGACGGACGTGTCACTCCAGCATTCGGCCATTAATGCGGTCATGGGGACAATTGCGGCTATTCACCAGCCGAACTACATACCTTGGCTCGGTTACTTCTTCAAGATTGCTCACGCGGATAAGTTCGTCTTTCTGGATTCGGTGGTTTATTCATGTGGTAGCTTCGTCAACCGGAATTCCATAAAGACTCCGCACGGTTCGGCATGGCTAACAATCCCCGTAATTAAAAGCGGCCGATTCGGTCAGCTCATCGGTGAGGTTGAGGCGGATTATATGCACCGATGGGCAGGCCGGCATATAGCGACGCTCCGGAGCAATTACGGTAGGGCGCCATACTTCAGTGAGACGATTGCGGTACTTGAGCCCCATTACTCCGTCGTCACTGACAACAGGGCACCTTTGGCAGATTTCAACATCGGACTGATCTGCTCCATCGCCGCTTACCTCGGCGTAAGTACACAGTTCATTCGCACCAGCGAATTGAACGTATCAGGTCACAAAACTGACCTGCTGTTGGACATATGCCGTACGATCGGGGCAAGGACGTACCTGGCCGGAGCGGGGGCTAAGTTATATCAGGAAGACGCGAAATTTGAAGAAGCCGGAATTACCACCGTGTACTCTCCCTTCTCGGAACAGAGCTATCCCCAACTGTTTGGTGAATTTGTTGGAAATCTATCAATCGTCGACGTTTTGATGAATTGCGGCCGCCTAGGGACGAGACGATTGTTAGGCATTGGGTCCAACCAAGGCTGACTAAGTGTTCAGGAGCATCTCAAGTGCGAGTATGGCTAGTAAATCACTATGCTCTTCCGCCGTCCGAACCGGGCGGTACGCGACACTATACTCTTGCCCGAGAACTGATTCGTAGCGGACACGATGTTACGATTATCGCGTCAAGCTTCAATCACGCAACAGGAATGCAGATGAGTTGTGCGCACGGAAAACTACGCACCTTCGAGAAGTTTGGCGAGGTTCCATTTCTGTTATTCCGCGTACCCGCTTATCGCGGCAACATGGCCCGGCTTTGGAACATGTTTGTTTTCGCATTCGAGGTGTGGGTGGGGCTGGGTACCCGGAAACTGCGCAAGCCGGATATAGTGATCGGGTCGTCTCTCACCTTGTTTGCAGCCCTGGCTGCGGAGCAACTGGCCAGGCGCAAGGGAGTGCCTTTCATTTTAGAGATACGCGATCTATGGCCGCAGACGCTGATTGATATAGGCATGCGACTACACCACCCGGCGGTCGTGATGTTCGGACTGATCGAACGCCATCTGTATCGCCATGCAGATAAGATCGTTACTCTCTTGCCTAATGCTTCAGAGTACATGGTTCCGAAAGGTGCGCGAGCGACCGACATCTCCTGGATCCCCAATGGCGTGGACGTGGAGCTAATGCCGCTTCCACGTCCGCCAATGTCGCATGACGTGTTCACGGTGATGTACGCGGGGTCACACGGTATGACCGACGCTTTGGAGCCGGTGCTTGATGCAGCAGCCATTCTGAACAAGGAAGCTCCCGGGCGTTTCTGTTTCCGCTTTGTCGGAGATGGCCCAAATAAACGTGAACTGCGTCGGAGAGTTGAAACTGAGAACATCGCCAATGTAGTGTTTGACGACCCAGTGCCGAAGCGAGACGTCTTCTGCATATTGCAGGACGCTGACGCGTTTATCATCAACACAAGGAAAACGGATCTATACCGCTACGGTATAAGTCCGAACAAACTTCACGAATATATGGCCGCCGCGCGTCCCACCGTCTTTGCGGGAAGTTCCCACAATAATCCTATCGCCGAAGCGGCAGCGGGTATCACCGTAGCGCCAGGAGACTCAAGGGCCATTGCCACAGCGGTCAAAACACTGGCCGCGATGTCGGACGATGAAAGATGGAACATGGGGTTGCGCGCCCGGCGCTACATAGAGGAGCACCACGATTTCACTGGGCTTGCCCGCCGCCTCGAGCGGGTCCTGCAGGACGCTCTTGCTCCCCCCGAGGAAGTGCAGAATGAAACCCCGAGTATGGACGTCGATCGCACTGACACATTTAAGGTGGAAAATGCTCACACCCAATAGATCCAGGAAGATCATCGTGAACGCTGACGACTTCGGGATGAGTGCTGAAGTCAACCGGGCCATCGTAGAAGCATTCGACAAGAATGTGATTTCAAGTGCCACCTTAATGACCAATATGCCCGGATTCGAAGAGGCCTGTGACCTGGCACACCGCCATCGACTTCTCGGCAAGATCGGAGTACACCTGAACCTGACCGAGGGTTATCCATTGTCAGACCCCATTCGACGATACTCGCGTTTTTGCAATGACGTCGGGATGTTGCGGAGTAGGCAAACTCGATTTCGATTGTCGAAGGAGGAGAGGCTCGCCGTCGAAACGGAGATTGCTGCACAAGTCAGGGCGTGCCTGGATCGTGGGCTGTGTCCGACCCACTTGGATTCACACCATCATGTCCATACGGAGTGGGCCATCGGAACGGCTGCCATTGCTGTTGCACGCCAGTACGGGATAAAGGCCATCCGATTGTCTCGCAACTGCGGCCCCGGGATCGATTTTGTCCACAAGTTGTACAAGTTGCTATACAACACCAGGCTGCGGATGTACGGCTTGGCGAAAACCCGGTACTTTGGCTCCTCTGCAGACGTGCAGGAGATTCTTGCGACTGCATCTGGCGATGTCGAAATAATGGTGCATCTGACCCGCGAGGATGCCGAAAAAATTTCCGATCGCAGCGGGGACATCGGACTCGAGCGCTGGTTTGCCACGCATGAACTCGCGAGCTACCTTTGAGCACGTGTTATGGGTGCTAGAACGCGCTAAGGCAAGAGACTGATAAGAAGCCAGGAATGATGAAAAGCAAGCTTCTCTTGGAAGCAATGCATGCAAACGGTGTTCCCATACTGAGAACCAACTTCGGACGCTGGGCACGCAAGGCGGCCATAACTCTCGTGATCTGCGCAGCGATATCCCCTCTGGCCATGTCAGACGACCAACCCGATGCAGAGAAGCCGATCACAGATTTCTACATCTCCCCTTACGGCAGTGATTCTAACCCCGGCACTAAGGAAGCACCGTTCTCGAGCTTTAAGAAGGCTGATTCTGTGGTTCAGGCGGGCGGAACTGTGTATGTCCTGCCGGGAAAGTACAACGGATACACAGCTCAAAACACGATTAGAATTGCGACGAGCGGAGTCAAATCAGCTCGCATACGATGGATTGCTGAAACTAAGTGGGCAGCTCGAATTGTCGGACACGTAAACCCGGCCAACCGTCTTGGGTGGGGAATCGTCGTTGCTGGAAATTATGTTGATTTGGTTGGTTTCGATGTGACGAGCAATGCCAACATGGGTGTGTGGGTATTAGGCACTCATGTGCGCGTCATCGGCAACCATGTCCACGATATTCCTGGGCAGGCTGGTTGCTCAAGCTACGGCGCCAGCGGGGTCGAGCAGGGCAACTACTCCGGCGGCTACATGGAAGTTATCGCCAACGTGGTGCATAACGTTGGTGCAGGCGGACCCGGAAGCTGCAACAAGTATCATGGAATCTATCTGGCAGCGCCGTTCGACAATGCCGTCAACAATATCAGCTATCGCAATGCCTCCAAGGGCATCGGCACCTGGCATGCAGCCACCCACAACAGCATCAGCAACAACACTGTTTTTGACAACGATGTAGGTATCCTCGTTGGAGCTGGCGACTCGCCCTGCTATCGAACCTGCTCCGCCGACCACATGGTTGTCTCCAATAACATCATGTACCACAACAAGACTATTGGGTTCTGGCAGTACTCCAAAGCTGGCCGGCATAATGTCTACACTAACAATTTGGCGTTCGCTAACGGCGTTCGGAATGTTCTGCTTCAAGGTGACTGTAGAAACGCTGCCGTTGCGACTTGTAACTCATTTGACAAAGCCGTTTATGCGGATCCGCAATTCGTGGATCCTACAGGAAACTTCTTCACGGGCGATTACCACCTAAAGGAAACCAGCCCAGCGCTGAAGGCCGGCGGAGTTGTCGGCGCTCCACCGACTGACTTCGATGGTAGGTCGCGGCCGGATAACTCCGCTCCCGACCTTGGCGCTTATGAGTCTGGGGAGCAAGTGGCAAAGAAGACGAACTGAAGCAAGCAGGACGAAATGTGCTGGGAGGTTGAAATTCTATGAAACGTATCGCAATCATAGGTGCGGGAGGATTTGCCCGGGAAGTGGCTTGGATGCTGGAAGATATTTCCGACGCGACCAATCAAGAGACTTCTGGGTATGTAACGGCCGGTTTTCTGGTGAGCGACGCGAGTCGAATCGGGCCCTACGACAGCCCCGTCCTGGGAGATTTTTCGTGGCTTGAATCAAACCACGTCGATGCTCTCGCCATGGGGATCGGCACTCCGGCCGTAAGGCTCAAACTTGCGGAAGAACTTAAAGAGAGATTTCCACACATTGCATGGCCGGTACTTGTCCACCCCAGTGTCAAATGGCAGCGACGAACGATGCAGGTCGGTGAAGGCGTGATCATCTGTGCTGGCAGCATAGCCACGGTGAGCGTGCGGTTTGAGCCGTTCTGCATGGTTAACCTGTCTTGCACCATCGGCCATGAGGCTGTGATCGGTCGTGGTTGCGTACTTAACCCAACGGTCAACATATCGGGTGGAGTTGAACTGGGAAGCGCCGTGCTCGTGGGCACCGGGGCCCAGATCTTGCAGTACGTGAAAATTGGCGACGGTGCAACGATTGGCGCAGGAGCGGTAGTGAACAAGGATGTCAACGCAGAGACAACCGTGGTTGGAATTCCCGCCAAAGAAATGATCAAGAAATCAACGGTCGATGCTGTAGCCGCGACGGTGTCAACGGCCGCATGACATCGCCATGTGTATGCAAGGCGCCTCAGATATCACCATGGCCACCACGCGAGAACATGCTCGAGATTGCAAACTGAAACGGCTATTTGACCTGAGTGTCGGGGCTGTTGCCCTCGTCCTCATGTCGCCGCTCATTCTGTTGATTGGTTTGCTGGTAGTAGTGTTCCTCGGGAAGCCCATTGTTTTTCGGCAGCAACGACCTGGATTGAACGGAAAGCTCTTCACGTTATTGAAGTTTCGCACCATGGCGGAACCTGTCGGATTTAGCGAAGAGATGGTACGAGACAGTGCACGCATTACGTCATTTGGACGCCTTCTGCGTAGCACCAGTCTGGATGAGCTGCCTGAACTCATCAACGTCATTCGCGGCGAGATGAGCATCGTCGGCCCCCGGCCGCTCTTGGTTCGTTACCTGGGGCGCTATTCTCCCTTTCAGATGCGCCGTCATGAAGTGCTTCCCGGCATCACGGGGTGGGCTCAAGTTAATGGTCGAAACGCTGTAAGTTGGGACCACAAATTCGCAATGGACGTCTGGTATGTAGATCATCACTCCTTGTGGCTTGACCTGAAGATCATTGTTCTGACTATGTGGAGAATCGCCAAGCGAGACGGAATTGACCAGCTGGGCGTGGTTGGAGCATCAGAGTTCATGGGCAGCGGTACAGTGGAGAATTATCCTGGAGCAGTGGCCACTGTGTCTTGCGATGCAGGCAAGTTCGGTATTCAAGAGTCCACGCCATATCGCTGAAAACAGCGACAACATGACATCTCGACAGTGAACAATATGTGCCGTGCTGAGTCCGAGTGCTGGAGCCGGACATCGCTGCGAATGGGGCTCTAGACCAGTCGTGCCTTACGCTTCAAGTGGTGATCAAGAGCCATCGAACTACTCACAAAAAGGAGGCAGTATGGAAAGCAAAGCCACAAAACCGATTTCGGCAGAAATGTTTCCTGGACCGGGCTTTCGCGTGAAAGCTGAGTTTCATCGTTTAGATTCCGATTTCATGGAGCAATTTACAGAATTTGCCACTCCGGATATCTCTGACATGCTCAACCGGCTATACGCCATGGATTCTGCGGTCGCCTGCCTGACGGGCAAGCATCACCGGCTGTGTGGTCCGGCTTGTACCGTTAAGGTGTTTCCAGGGGATAACCTGATGGTGCACAAGAGTCTCGACGTGGCCATGCCAGGCGACATCGTGGTCATCGATGCCCATGCTTCTTCCATGAATGCGGTGTTGGGCGATTTGGTTTCAACCAAGGCGAGACATCGCGGCATAGCCGGCTTCGTCGTAGATGGGTTCATTCGCGACTTGCCCGACATCCTCGAATTGGACTTCCCAATATTTGCACGCGGTACAACGTCCATCGGGCCACTCCACCGCGGACCTGGTGAGATCAATTACCCCATCTGCTGCGGCGGTATCGTGGTGAATCCAGGCGACGTCATCGTTGCAGACGGTGCGGGCATTGTCGTTATTCCGCAGGAAATTGCATCCGATCTGCTGAAGAGGTTGCGCAACCAGAAAGCCAGCCAGGCCGCGTATCTGGCGGGTGTAAAGCGCGGTGATTTTTCCAACGCCTGGGTGGACAGAATCCTAATGGAGGCTGGATGTGTTGTCACTCCTACAGGGGAAAGCGTAGCCGCTTAAAGAACCCGGAGGAATCCTGATGTATCCACTGATTTGCCGACCAAGTGTGGCCAAAATCCTTTACGTTGGATATCGCCTGAGAGAGGCCTTCCACGTACGGCGTTCAGATACTCGCCTCGCTCTCGAACATCGATCCCACTTCTATACCGGACTATGGCGTGAGGCTGCAACTCAGCTTGGAGCCAGCATCGAAGTGTTGGGAAATGAGATTCTGGAAATTCGGCTTGGCAAGGACTGCACGCGTGTTCAGCAGAACACCACGGTCATCGACCGTGCAATCGATGTTGCAGTGACAGTAAACAAGCCACTGGTGCACCGATTACTAGCAAAGCGACAATTGCGAACGCCCACTTATTGCGAATTCACGCTGAACGAGATTGCCAAAGCCGCTGTTTTTTTCGAAAGCTCCGCAAGCAAATGTGTTGTGAAACCTACGAATGGCGGCGGCGGCCGAGGAGTGACGACGGGTGTTAATGGGAGTTTCGACTTAGTTCGTGCGGCCGCAAGTGCAGCAGTCTACGGTCGAGATCTCATGATTGAACAGCAGGTGCACGGCGACGTCTACAGGCTTCTCTACTTCGACGGTGTGTTGATGGATGCGGTCCTACGAAAACCGTCTACGGTGATAGCCGACGGGAAATCCACCGTTCGGGAATTGATTCGCCTGGAAAACGAAGCCAGGCTGAACGCAGGGCCGAAGCTCGCACACGCTCTTATTGTGATTGATATGGACGTGCGAAGTACGCTCGCGAACCAGGGTTTGACACTTTCTTCTGTACCAACGGAAGGAATCGCGGTAACGCTTAAAACGGTCATCAACGACAACTCGCAACATGACAATTTCACAGCAAAGCATCTGTTATGCAAGTCAATCATTGAAGATGGCGCAGCGGCCGCAGCGGCCGTGGGCGTACGACTCGTGGGCATCGACGTGATCACTACTGATCCCCGTCTGCCTTTGGCCGAGTCGGGCGGAGTCATCCTGGAGGTCAACACAACGCCCTCGTATCACCACCACTATTACAAGCGGGACGGAAGCTATCCCGTCGCAGTCCATCTATTGCCATTTCTGCTCACCAACGGCATAGCAGAACAGCACACCACAGCAGCCTGAGACAGGAGCTCAAAATGCCTAAAATGTTCGACTTCGACGCCCATAATTATGCTGATGCGTTTGCGGAGCATGGGTACGTGCACATCCCGGAGGGCTTGCCAGAAGACTTCCACGCCCGGTTAATCAAATATGTCGAGGATTCATTCGACAAGAAGCATCTGAAAGAATTTGCTCGCGGCGATAAGCAGCAAGCGATGTTCGAATTTCTTGAACCGGAACACTATGATGAGTTGCGCGAGACTGTCGCGACCGTTTGCGGGGTCGATGTGAGCAGCCTGGCCCTGTCGGAGCGCCACATCAAAGAGTATGAGCCCGGCGCTGACCCATACCCTTTGGCACATAAGGACCGTTTTGGCTCCGAAATTGCCGTCGGCTTCTCGATTCGTGTCCCAGAAGGGTCTACGCTGGTCGTTTATCCAGAGCATGATGTCTGCGTCAACCCATTCAACTCCACCGCCGAGTTGCGCTCCAGTTTCTCCCCGCACACGCTTCCAGATGCGAGGCTGAAGAATGCACCTCGGGTGGAAATTCAGGATCGGCCGCGTGATGTGCAGATTTTCAGGGGAAATGCGATGTGGCATCTGCGCGAACACGGCGCGGGGACTACGGTGCTGTATTTGAAGTTGAATACCTATAACTGCGACACACTCGGGGAAGATCCGCACAGCTCCGAGATACGGCAACAGACGCTATCCATGGTGGACTCATCCCCTTCCATTTGGATGGCTAGCATACCGGTAATTGCCAGGCGCGTAGATTACATTCATCGCCGCTACAACCGCGATTGGAACGAGCTGTTCGGCGTCGTCATCTATGGGCAGCCACACGCCACCATCACTGAAGCTGAATTCGAGGCACTGCGCTCGATGGATGGACACCGAACCGTGGCTGAAATCTCTTGGCAGATGGAACAGTCGGGCAAAGGCGGAGACATGTGCGAGGCCATTCGCCAGTTAGCCCTACGCGGTATTATCGATCTGCTCGCCAGGCCCATCGCGATGGGTCAGACCCGTCCCATAGTCCTTACACAGGTGGCGTGACCGTATGCACTACGAAGTTGATCCGAGAGAATCCAATTGCTGAACGGAAAACCATCGCCGGCCCTCATTGTGGGAGGGGACCATGGATGCCTTTCGATCGCCAGGAGCCTGGGTGCTGCTGGCATACCGGTCTATGCGATCAACCATCTGCAAGCGGAGGTTAGGTACTCCCGGTTCTGTCAGTGGATCGATCTACCGGAAAGTAACGCAATCGGAACAGAGGCTTGGGCAGCGTACCTCCTGGGACACGAGTCCGATCATCTGCGAGGTGCGGTTCTGCTGGCGGCAAGCGATGAGGCAATCGAACTCATCGCTGAGCGCCGGCAGTCGCTTTCTGAAAAATATACGCTCGATTTGTCGAATCCGGCAGCGCAGCTTTGCATGCTGGACAAACTCTCCACTTACCGCGCCGCGCAGGCAGCGGGCGTGCCCACCCCGAAGTTCTGGGTGGCCGACACACGTGAGCAGATTGTAAAACTGGAGCACGAGTTAGTTTTCCCCCTGATCCTCAAGCCGATCATCGGTCACAAATTCAGCAGGAAATTCACCGGATCTTACGCCGTTGCTTACAACCTGGACGAGTTGCTTAGTGCTTTTGATACGGTCTGTTGTGCAGGCATCCAGACATTTCTTGTCGAGATGATTCCCGGACCGGACGATAAACTATGCAGCTATTACACCTACCTGGATGAGTCTGGGAATAATCTCATCGATTTCACCAAGAGGGTTATTCGAAGATATCCCATGAACATGGGCGGGTCGACCTACCACATAACTGACTACGTGCCTGATATTCAAGAGCTGGCATTGGCACTTTTCCGTCAGGTTGGGTTGCGTGGTGTGGCGAACGTTGAGTTCAAGATGGATGAAAGGGACGGAAAACTCAAACTGATCGAATGCAATGCACGTTTTACCGCCGCAGATTGCTTGCTCGTCGCCAGCGGATTAAATCTGCCATTGTTTGTATATGACAGGCTTACTGGCCGCGCACATGCGGCGCCGTCCCGTTATCGTATGGGGATGCGGCTATGGAAGCCAGTCGGAGATTTTGTCGCTTACCGGCAACTGAACAAAATGGGATTGCTAACTTTCAGGGCATGGATACGCAGCATCATGCACCCGCAGATTTTCCCCGTTTTCCAGTGGAATGATCCGCTGCCTGCGATCCTTGGCAACGCCCGTTTGATTCGTTATGCTTGGTCTCGCCTCCGGCTTTCGAAGTTAAGTAGGAAAGGCGGTGCTACATCCTTGCATCTGTCGCGCTTGCCGCAATCGTCGGGTTCATCTTCGACCACCATTATTAATGGTGGTCTTCCGACACAAATCGAACCGATTATTGAGTTGCCCCGGGAATAAACGTCTGGCCTTTTATCATGATGGACAATAAGCTGCACCAAAGTACGATCGGAATCTTGTATCCGGGTGAAATGGGATCTAGCTTCGGGAAGTTGCTGTGCGAAGCTGGCTTTCACGTCGTCACGACCGTCGAGGGCAGAAACCCTCGTACCCACCGCCTTTGTCACGAGGCCGGGCTGAACGTCGTTGACTCGCTTGGCGGAGTTCTCGAGCGCTCGGATGTCGTCATATCACTCGTTTCACCTGGCGCAGCGCTCTCCGTGGCCCGAGACGTTGCTGCGCATCTAGAGGGCTCCTCCCGAGACCTGTTGTATATCGATGCGAACTCCATCTCCCCCATGACTGTGGCACAGATCTCTGAAGTGCTGTGTCGCGTA
>Ga0137385_10000431_pt1 | contig 34139 bp, 37 predicted proteins | sample SagtaG_FD_104921 | JGI IMG/M metagenome (GOLD analysis project Ga0137385, IMG submission 104921) | Vadose zone soil microbial communities from Sagehorn Ranch, Mendocino, California, USA - Sage2_R_80_16 metaG | ecosystem: Environmental > Terrestrial > Soil > Vadose zone | place: USA: California... | reverse complement strand
TGTCTGCAGGAAATGACGCAAACCAGCCTGGATTTAGAACCCACGTTCGATCACAACAATCCCGTTTTGAACAACCATCCTTATGTTGTGTAGGGGAGCCGCAAGGAGGGCGATGTTGCGCAAAGGGTTTCCTTGGACGACAAGAAGGTCTGCGATTGCTCCCTCGCGGATAACGCCGAGCCTTTCTCCAGCACCGATCAACTCGGCCGCTGTCGTTGTCGCACTGGCAAGCACCTCAGTTGATGACAGAACCTCCGACCGGTATCTGAATTCCTCGTTTTGGTATTCGTGCGTCTCGCCGAGCAGATCTGTGCCATAGGCCATCTTGACGCCTGCATTGCGCAAGATCTCGATGCTCTTGAAGCCCGCAGACCGGACCATGTCGAGCTTGGGTCTGTTTTCCTTCGGTAAGCCTAGCTTTTCTCCCTCGCGGGCCTGAGCCTCGAAAATGGTCAACGTCGGGACCGCAACTGCACCTGCAACGGCGGCGAGCGTGGCCGTTTCCTCGTCGATGAGGTTGCAATGTTCCAGAGAATGGACGCCGCACTCGACGGCTCTCTTAATTCCCGCTGCAGTATACAGGTGAGCTGACACGTAGGCGTGCGCATCACGGGCCTCGCTAACGGCGGCACGCAGCTCATCCTCGGAATAGCCGAACCAATCGATTGGGTCGGTCGGACTTCCGACGCCGCCGTTGGCCATCACTTTTATGAAGCGCGCGCCTTGTCGGAGCTCTTCTCTACAGGCGTGACGCACTTCCTCTGGACCGTCTGCGATGCGGCCGAGCGATCCAAATCGGTGATCGTTGCGATGCGGTTCGCGCACATCGTATTTTTGCCGGAAGTCGGTGTGTCCACCCGTCTTGGACAATGCCTTGCCGCAGACGATTAGCTTGGGGCCGGCAATTAGGCCTTGCACTTGCGCATCTGCGAGTGCGACGGGAGCGCCGCCAACATCGCGTACCGTAGTAAAACCTCTCTCCAGCATGCCGCGCATGATCGGTACAGTGCGAAGAACGGCAAGAGAATCGGGCAGTGCCGCGTTTTGGGCGAGATTCATCATGCTTGCCACGACGTGAACATGGCAATCGATCAGCCCCGGCATCAGGCTTTTGCCTTTCAAGTCGAAGACCTGGCAATTTTCGGGAACGCGACCGGAGAATGCAGTATCTCTGATCTGACCATTCTCAACGTAGACGGCACCATCCCGCGCACCGAGCTCGGTCGCGTCTACGACAAGTGCATTCTTGAACAAGATCGACATCGGTTCTCTCAGATCAAAGGAAGACTTGTGTCAGGCATTGGCCGTAAAGGCTGGCCAATGGGCACATGTCTTCCGTGTAGTGATTTTCAATGTCCAAGATGTTTATTGAGCCGATAATCTGTCCTCGCGATAGAATCGGCGTGTTGAGCACACTTTCGCAACCAAGATCGAATAACGCTTCATGTTCGGCGAACACGCTCTTGAGATCGGAGCGGTTTCGGCCGACGTAGTGGAGACCTTCGACGAGAACACGTTGAGTCCAGTTGCCTGCCTCGATCGGCTTGGTGCCCCCGACAGGGTTGATCTTGGTATTGCTCGAGTAGAGCCTGCGCATGAGGCCGGCATTGCGGTCGATTTTCAGGAGCGTGAAGAGCTTGTGTCCGAATTCTCGCTGAAAAGACGTTTCCCCCAGCGTCATCATAACTCTGGGGTCGGTCGCACGTGCAACAGCCGCATTGAAGGCTGTCAAGCGATGGAATTGCGTTTCCGTCAGGCCCTGGGTCACGCGCGGGACTCCTTGGCACCCTCGACAGGGAGAAGGGCAGCCTGAAATTCCGTGCTCTCGATTTCTTCGAGAGAACGCCCTTTTGTCGGAATTCCAAGGGTGATGACAGAGAGTGCGCCCACGAGCAGGACGGCCGTAGTCATCCCAAAGACACCCGCAAAGCCGGCGATTGGATAGATGTAGCCCACAAGAATCGGGGAACTGATTGCGCCAATGCGGCCGATTGCCGATGCTGTCCCAACTCCTGTTGCCCGGACACGAGTGGGGAAAACTTCCGGCGTGTAGGCATACTCACCGGCATTGACGCCGTTGATAAAGAACGACAGCAGGATGCTCATAGCCAACACCTGCTGATCGGTCTGGACTGTGGCCAAAGCAAGAGCCGAAAGCGCCGCGCCAGCCATGTAAGACACGATAGTGTACTGACGGCCGATCCGTTCACAGACCCACGCTGCGGAAAAATATCCCGGCATTTGAGCGAGATAGATCAGGATTGAGAAGGAGAAGCTCTTGGTAATCGTCATGCCGCGTTCAACCAGCAGACCGGGTATCCAAGTAAAAAACAGATAGGAAGAGAAGGTCACGGAGAGCCAAAGAAGCCAGGTCATGATCGTTATGCGCCGCAGCTTTGGCGACCACAGAGCCTTGAAAGTCTCGCCGAGGCTCGCTGCAGGAGACGAAATGATCGCCCCCGATGCAGGTACCAGTGGAAGTTTGATGCCGCGTTGCTCGAAATCCGCTTCGATGCGCGCGACGATAGCTTCGGCTTCTGCGTGTCTGCCGCGGCTTTCTAACCAGCGTGGTGACTCGTAGACCGAGCGGCGCCACCAAAGAACGAGAATTACAGGGAGAGCGGTCGCCACGATTGCGTATCGCCAACCGTTATCACCCAGCGGGACGATGAAATATCCGATGAGAGCAGCCGTTACGAATCCAAAAGAGAAAAATCCCGCAAGCGATGCCGTAAAGCTACCTCGCCTGTTGGCGCTTACGAATTCCGATAAGAATGGGGCGATGATGGCGGCCTCCGCACCCATCCCAATTCCTCCAATCACCCTAAGTGCGAAGAAGTGGTGCCAGTTGTTGACGAATGCGCTTGCGAAAGCGGCGGCACAGAACAGCACGAGCGCCCACATCATGATGTTGCGCCGCCCATAGCGGTCACCGAGTGCGCCGGCGGTTAGTGCTCCGACGAGGAAACCGAAAAAAGTGCTGCTTGCGAGGACGCCGGTCTCGACGCTGGTTAGACCCCAGAGCGGTCGCAACACCGGCAAGAGGAATGCAATGATGGCGGCGTCGACCGCCTCGAACATGTATCCTAATCCTCCCATCAGGAGGAGCTTGTAGTGAAAACGACCGAAAGGCAGCCGCTCAAGGCGTTGAGCAATCTGAGACATACACCACACTCCCCTTAGGCGCGTCTTTGGCGCCAATCGATTGGATCCAATTGCACTCAGAATATTGGCCCCCGACCTGCCGTTTCGTCGATTCTGCAAAGTTCGGTGCAAGAAAGGGGGCGCCGGTATTTATTTTCGGCGGGAGCAGTATGCCATCTGCAAGAATAATTGCAATATGACTCACCGATGACAAAAGATGCAAAAATCGTTGCAAGACCAGGGCTGAATGGGCGGCCGGTTGAAGATTGGCTCCGCGCGCTCTCTGCCAACAAGGTTCCGTCGAAAGCCGTTCACCACGTTTTGGACGCAGTCATCACCAATCCAGAGCTTGCATCCTATGCCTCCACCTCTGAGATGGCGGGGGCTTCGGGCGTCAACGTCGCCACCGTTACGCGGAGTGCTCAATCCTTCGGATTCTCGGGCTGGCCGGAGTGGCGTCAGGAGATCCGCGCTCGCTATCTCGGCCTCTTGAGCGCACCTGAGCTTGCGGTTGTTCACGAAGCTTCATCAACGCAGGCGCCCTTTGACGCGACGATCGGCAAGCATATTGAGCACCTGACTGCCATGAAGCGGGCGATCGATCGATCGATCATCTTGGATTTTGCAAAAGCCATCTCATCAGCGAAGCGGCGCCTTATTGTTGCGTCGGGAAGCTTTGCCGCGGTCGGAAGAACGTTAGCTCACCATGCAGGAGTGGCCGGCTATCGGTGCGAGGTCCTGGACGATGCAGTCGCCTTGACCAACGCACTCGCTGATCTAACAGACAGAGATGTCCTCATTCCGATAACGTTTTGGCGATTGTACAACTCATCCATCGCCGCTGCACGCGAAGCAAAACGTCGAGGTGCGCCCGTTTATCTGATCTCGGACCAATTGGTTTCGCCGATCGCTGAACTCGCGGACCGGATCTTGGTGGTCCCATCTGAAGGTGCCTCGTTCTTTCCTTCGATCCTGCCCAGCCTCTCGATCGTCGAGAGTGTGTGCGCTCAGCTTGTGAAGCTGGACCCAGAGAGAAGCGCGAAAGCAATCGCTGCCGCAGAGAAGCAGTGGCAGGAGTTCGATCTCCTGCACTTCAATTCCCCGAAGTTTCAACCCTAGAGCAAGGCAACGAGATCTTGGTGGAGCGAGCGCGGGATTAACACGCCATCAGCAACGCTTCGCTTCCGGTTTTCGTATCGTCGTTGTGAGGGCAAGCGCGCTCCCTGTGTCGTGATAGCCTCAAACAGAGCCTCCGCTCTGCGAATATGGTGGTTGGTCGAAACACCTAGGAATCCGACTGGATCGATGGCGACGATCAGCTCCCCTCCGAGCGGAGACGACTTCCGCCCCGCGTCGGCTGCCAACGATTCCGCGCTCGTCATGTCGCCGATCAGCGGCCCTGCCAGCAACTCGACCATGGCGGCCAGTGCGGAGCCTTTGTGTCCGCCGAAGGCGAGCATGGCACCGGCCAGCGCGTCACCGGCGCTCGTTGTCGGGCGTCCGTCGGTGTCGAGGCCCCAGCCGATCGGAATGGGTTTCCCAACACGATGATGCAGTTCGATCTCGCCACGCGCGACCGCGCTCGTAGCGAAATCGAAAACGAAAGGTGGACCGTCGGGACGCGGCCAGGCGAAGGCAATTGGATTGGTTCCAAAGGCGGGCTTCGTGCCCCCGGCGGGCGCTACCCAGGCGTGGCTTGGTGTGCAGGCGAGGGCGACGAGACCTAGATTTGCCAGGCGCTCGACCTCGGGCCACAGCGCTGCGAAATGAACGCAGTTATTGATCGCCAGCGCGGCGATACCTGTTTGCTTTGCATTCTCGACGAGCGTCGGAAGCCCCATTTCGAAGGCAAGCTGGGCGTATCCGCCCTTGGCATCGACCCGTGTCATCGACCGCGCAGTGTTCGAGACTTCTGGAACGGCGTCCCGCATCACATTCCCGCTGGCGAGCGTCCGTGCGCAGACGATCAGACGGTACACTCCGTGTGAGGTGCAGCCGTCGCGTTCGCTCGCCACGATCGTTTCGGCGACTGCAGCTACATGGTCGGGCGCGAGGCCATAATGCGACAGGATGCGCCTGGCAAGGTCGCGAACCTCATCGAGCGACATGCGGACGGCGTCGGTCTGGCTCATGGTGCTCTCGATCAACTGAAGACGTTGTTCAGGCCAACTGGAAGCCGTGCGCGAGCGGGTCACGATCGTCCACGTAGATGGTATTGTGGCCGATCACGCGGGCCCAACCTGCAACGCTGGGTAAGATTGCCGGCTTTGAGCCGACTGCAGTCTCGTCCTCGACGCGACAATTGAACATGGTGCCTATGATACTTTCATGGACGAAATTGTCTCCCGCGGCCAAGCGCCGGCGTGCCACGAGCTGAGCCATGCGAGCGGAGGAGCCTGTTCCACACGGCGATCTATCGATGGCATGGTCTCCGTAGAAGACGGCGTTGCGCGCGTCTGCTTTTGGCGATTTTGGCTTGTCGCACCACATTACGTGGCTGACGCCGCGGATACGCTCGTCCTCCGGGTGTACGGGCGCCAGAGCACGCTCGGCGGCGGCGCGCACCAACGGGCTCAACCGCTTAATTTCGTCAGCCGACATTCCATCAAGACCCGACCAGTTGGCCTGCGGTTCAATGATCACGTAGAAGTTTCCGCCGTAGGATAGGTCAACGACGATTGAACCCAGGCCGGGTACGTTCAGGGTGACGTCTTGTGCGTGAAGATAACTGGGCACGTTGAAGAGCCTGACCTCCTCAACGTACTGTCCGTTCTTGACGTATTCGATCGCCACGCGGCCGGCCGGCGCTTCGATCGCGAGGCGCCCTTCCTCCTTCGGAACGACGAGGCCTTCCTCGATTGCTGCGGTTACCGTTCCGATCGTGCCATGACCACACATCGGCAGACAGCCGCTGACCTCGATGAAAAGCACGCCAACGTCGCAATCATCGCGTGACGAGGGATACAGGATCGTTCCGGACATGACATCGTGTCCGCGCGGTTCAAACATGAGTGCGCGCCGGATCCAATCATAGTCCCTGACAAAGATCTGACGCTTCTCGGCCATCGAAACCGCGGGCAGGAGCGGACCGCCGCCCGCGACGACACGAACCGGGTTTCCGCAGGTATGAGCGTCGATGCAGAAGAACGTGTGGCGTGCCATGGCGTAACTCTTGGCTCAGTTGAAGCGAGATATGGAATAAGGTGAGAGATCGATCGAATCAGGACGCCCCTTGACCAAATCCGCGACGATTCGGCCTGTTGTGGCGGCTTGAGTCAGGCCGAGATGTCCGTGGCCAAACGCATAAATCACGTTCGGACAACGCGAAGCTCTGCCGATCACCGGTAGGCTGTCCGGGGTCGCTGGTCGATGGCCCGCCCAGGCGGTCCCACCGCGCGGGTTGAGCTGGGGGAAGTAGCGTGAGGCCAACGCAACCAAAGCTTTCGAACGTTTGTAGTTCGCAACTGCATCGAGGCCACCGAACTCGGCCGCACCTCCGATGCGCAAGCCGATGCTGAGGGGCGTTGCAACGAACTTGCGCTCGGCGAAGATGATCTCACGAGAGATCTCTACGCCCGGCTCGGGCAAGGTCGTATTGTAACCTCTCTCACTCTCGAGGAGCACACGGTCGCCAAGCGTCTGGGCGAGAACGCCCGACCAGGCGCCAGCGGCGACCACGATAAAGTCGCCCGAGAATTCTCTTCCTTCTCCGCAGTGCACCGTCGCTCTTTGTGAATCCTCGACGACAAGGCTTCGGACCTCGCCCGTTAAGATCTGAACTCCCCTTTCGCGCATCAGCCACGAGCGCAACCCGTCAACGAGCGCTTTCGGGTCGTTGACATGTGACCATTGCGGCGTGAGGACCGCATTGGTTATGACTGGGCTGAGCGCGGGCTCCAGTTCGCGAGCTTCATTCCCCGATAGAGCTCGTACCTCTATCCCGTGACGGCGTTTGAAGCCCCACTCCTCGGCGTCGTTCCTGAAAGCCTTCTCGCTCTCGTAAACGGTGAGTGCGCCGCGGCGCTGTAGTTCTCCAGAAAGCCCACACGCGTCCAGCATCGGTTCGAGATCATTGTAGACTCGGCTGTTCAAGGCCGAGAGCGCCGCCCCAATACGCTCGACTTCTTCCGGACGACCCGCGCGTGAAAAGGCCCAAAGCCAAGGCAGAAGTTTAAGAACGTGCGCAGGGCGGACGGCGAGGGGGCCGAGCGGATCGAGCAGCCATCCTGGAATCTTGAGGGCAAGGCCGGGCACCGAAGCGGGGACGACCTCTGTCACGGCAATCCCGGCGGCATTTCCAAACGATGCCTTATCCGCAAGAGGGTCGCGATCCACGACGATAACAGCCAGACCTTCGGCGGCGAGATGAAACGCCGTGGATAGCCCGACGACCCCGGCTCCGATCACGATTGCAGATTGCGCTGACACGGCCTCTCCTAATCCAATACTGTAGATTGGATCCATATAGGGCGTCAAGATTGTTCAAAGACCAAGTCTATTGGCTTCAGGGGTCAAAAATGCGCAAAAAACTCCGCCCCAGTTGTTCCATTCTGCTTTCCCGCCTACTTGGCAATTGTAGATTGGATCTATATCGTCAACATTGCCGGATTTGCCAAGTCTGCTTTTTCAGAGGGAGAGCCTGATGTCGCGTCAGAGTTGGGGTCGAGGTGCGCTGGTATCCTTAATGCTCGCGGCAGTTGCGGGGGGGGGTCCGCCGCCCATGCGCAGTCCGCGCTGGACAAGATCGTTCAATCGAAGACGCTGCGATGTGGGGTGCAACTCGATTATCCGCCCGCGGGCTTCCGCAACCAAAAGAATGAGCCTGACGGCTATGACGTCGCTTACTGCAAGGACATGGCCAAGGCCCTTGGCGCAACCGCGCAGATTATCGAGACGCCTTCCTCGGAGCGTATTCCTGCTCTGGTCTCGAACCGAATCGACGTCCTGATTGCATCTGCGTCGATCACCACCCAACGAGCGCTGACGGTGGCTTTTTCTCAACCTTATGTCAGCTACACGAATGTGGTCCTGACCAGTAACGACACTGGTGTCGAAAAATTCGACGATATGAAGGGGCGGGCGATCGGCGGAGTAACGGGCACGACGACCGAACAGGAGCTCAAGTCTCTCTACAGTGCCTGGAAAGACGCGAAGGGCTCGTACACCGGTTACGGCTCCGAAGCGGAAAGCTATCTCGCGCTAACGCAGGGGAAGATCGACGGGATTATTCTTGGCAACGCTTCGGCGGGTGCTCTCGTCCGGAGCGGCCAGTTTCCCACCTTGGTGATCAAGGGCGAAGCGCCGACGCCGGCAGATCTTTGCGGCATCGCTGTCCGAAAAGACGACCGGGACCTTTTGAGCTGGGTGCGGGTGTTCGTCTGGTCACAGGTAAGGACGGGGCGCTACAAAGAACTCTATTCCCAATACTTTGGTGGCAGCGAACCTCCATCGCTGAGCGTGCCGGGCGTGGACTTCTGATCGCAGTGGGGTGGATCGCTTCTCGAGCGCCACCTCACAGGTTTTAGGAGGCGGCGCGATGTTCAATTACACATTCTACTGGTCGATCGTCTGGGAGAAGTTTCCTGAGTTGCTTCAGGGAGCGCGGATCACGCTTGAGGTCACCATTCTTTCGATGATCTTCGGTACTGCCCTCGCTTTGCCGCTTTCGCTCTGGCGGCGTGCAAAGGAGGGCGTCGGGCACGCCTTTGCAACCGGCTGGGTCGAACTGGCGCGAAACACGCCGGCGCTATTCCAAGTGTACATGGTCTATTTCGGCCTTGGATCTCTCCATATACATCTGCCGAGCTATTTTGCGATGGTGGCGGCACTGACGTTCAACAACGCCGGCTATCTGGCAGAAACGTTTCGAGGTGGCTTGAATTCGGTGCCGCCACAGCAACTGTCGGCCGCGCGCTCCTTAGGTATGAGTGCATTTGCGGCATACGCGTATGTCGTCTTCCCTCAAGTCTTTCAAGTCGTCTTCTTTCCATACGTGAATCAACTGAACTGGGCGCTGTTGAACAGTTCGCTTGGAATGATCATCGGTCTACGCGAACTGACTGGAGCAACGCAGGCGGCGCAGTCGGAGTCATTCCGAACATTCGAATTCTTCATCGTCGCGGCCTGTATCTACTATGTCATGGCCAAAGCGATTGAAACGCTCGCCCAATTGGCGTCGTGGCGTCTGTTTGGGAGGTGAACGCGATGCAATTCCAGCTGCCGTATTCAGGACTCCAATGGTCGGATCTACCGTATGTCCTCTTGGGCGTCTGGAATACCCTCATCCTCACACTTGCCGCTGCTACGTTTGGTACTTTGATTAGCATCGTGATCGGCTGGCTGAGGCAAGACGTGCCGGTCGCGCGGGTTGTTCTTGCACCCTACGTTGACGTAACCCGCAGCGTTCCGTTGATAATCCAGTTCATTCTGGTCAATAGTTCCTTCGCGCTGGCTGGCATTCCGCTGGAGCCACTGTGGGTTGGGGTCATTGTCCTCAGTCTCTACATGGGTGTCCTGACCTCCGAACTGGTCAGAGCCGGGCTTGGCGCTGTGCGGTTTCAGTTGAAGTGGGCGAGTAGATCGCTCGGCATGAGCTATTGGCAGGAGCTTCGCTATGTCTCCGCTCCACTCGCTCTTCGAACTTTCTTCCCTGGTTGGATTGGGACTGTCATAGCGCTGACGAAGGATACGGCTCTGGTCAGTGTCGTCGGGTACGTCGAGCTTCTGCGCGCATCGCAAGTCTTGATCAATCGTACGAACGAAGCACTTCTCGTGCTCGCCGGTACCGGGCTGTTCTACTTCGCCATTTGCTACCCTATCTCACTTTACAGCCGTAGGCTCGAAAGGACCTTCCAGCATGATTGAGATTGAGAATGTTCGTAAATCGTTCGGTACGCTGGAGGTGCTCAAGAGTATCAACCTGTCGATCGAAAAAGGCGAAGTGCTGTGTCTCATCGGCGGAAGCGGGTCTGGAAAGTCGACGCTGCTGCAGTGTATCAACGGTCTTCAATCGATCCAGGGTGGTAACATCATCGTCGACGGAACTAACGTGCACGCCCGAGATACAAATCTGAACACCCTCAGGCAGAAGCTTGGGATTGTTTTCCAACAGTACAATGCTTTTCCTCATCTCACGGCTCTTGAGAACGTCGCGTTGGCGCCGCGCGTCGTAAAGAAGCAGTCACGCCGCGATGCGCTCGATTTGGCTCGCGAGCATCTGGAATATGTTGGGCTGGGCAGCAAAGCGGATATGAAGCCGTCCGGGCTTTCAGGCGGGCAGCAACAACGGTTGGCCATTGCTCGAGCGTTGGCGATGAAGCCTGCTTACATGCTGTTCGACGAGGTAACATCGGCGCTGGATCCAGAACTCGTCGGCGAAGTCCTGGATACTCTACGCAAGCTCAAAGAGAGCGGGATGACCATGATCGTCGTCACCCACGATGTGGCCTTTGCTCGTGAATCCGGTGACCGCGTCGCGTTCTTCGACCAGGGGGTGATTTGCGAGTTAGGACCTGCGCGCCAGGTGATCAATGATCCGAAGGAAGAGCGGACCCGCCAGTTCCTGCAGCGCGTGCTACATTAAACCAAAGCCGAAGGACTAAGATGCGCCCCGACGTGGGCTGGTCGCGTGAAGCAACCAGGCGTGGTGCCGAACGCCTTATTCAGGCTGATATCGAAGACGGCAACTTCGCGGCATCCAAGATATGTTTTCGGAGGTAGTCGACGGCGGTCGGATTTCGTTCTGTGCACAGGCTCAGAAGGTCGCGGTGCTCTCGTTCGGCTGCGGCGATCGCGCCGGTCATCACGAGTTGAACCCGAATGAAACGCTCGACTTGAATATTGATCCCTTCGAGAACTGACAGCGTCTCAGGCCTGTTCGCGGGCAAATACAGGCTCCTATGAAACTGCCAGTTCAACTTACCCCATTCGGCCGTGTCCCGGCGATAATACGCGCCCTCGAGCTGGTTGAGGAAATCCTGAGCCGCGGCAGCATCTGAAGGACCGAAGTGCGGTAGCGCGCGTGCAAGAATGTCGCATTCGAGCAGAGCTCGCAGATCGAAGAGCTCGCTGACTTTTTCCTTCTTCATGGAGGTCACGATCGCGCCCTTGTGGGTCTTAAGCGCGACTAAGCCTTGCCCCTCCAGTTGCCGAAGCGCTTCGCGCACGGGCATGCGGCTCACTTCGTATTCCTCCGCAATGGCCTCTTGAACGATCGGGTCGCCGTCCTTGAACTCGCCGTTGAGAATTCTCTCGCGCAGCTGAACGGCGATCGCATCGGGCAAACTCTGTCGAGCGATAGGATTCACCGATCGCGCTTCGCGGGTAGTCACTTTCATTACCTTCCGTTCTGAGCCCTCGCCGGCTGCATCCACAAACAAGGTCCATGGCCAGCTTTCGGAATCACTGCCGTGAAACCCTAGCCCACCTCGTCGCTGGAAGGAAGTAGACATGTAGTATAAACTACTGTAGATTGGATCCAGTTTACCTGCCACAGGAGATGGATCGTATGACGAAGAAATGGACCGGGGTTTTTCCGGCGGTCACCACCAAAATGACCCAAGATGGCAACGTGGATCTGGCGGCTACTCAGTCCAGCATCGACAGACTGATTAAGGCTGGGGTTTCAGGCGTGATCGTTCTGCCAATGCTTGGCGAAAATGCATCGCTTACGCTCGCGGAACGAGAATCGGTTATCCGCGCGGCCGCCGAGGTGACGAAAGGTAAAGTGCCACTCCTGTCCGGCCTGGCTGAAACGAATCTGAGCGCCGCCAAGGCCAATGCAAAGTTGTATGAAACGGTCGGCGCGCAGGGGCTGATGGTCTTCCCAAGCCTCGGCTACAAGACCGACGATCGCGAGACGGCAGAGTGGTACAAGGGCATCGCCAGCGCCTCGTCGTTGCCCATCATGATCTACAACAACCCGATCACCTACGGGGTTGATGTAACGCCGGCCGTACTGAAACAGCTCGTCGATACGCCCGAGATCGTATGCGTGAAGGAAGAGACCGGCGACATCCGTCGCGTCACTGATACGTACATCGAGCTCGGCGATCGCTTCAGCGTTTTCTGTGGCGTCGATGATCTTATTGTCGAAAGTTCCTCGCTTGGCGTGACGGGCTGGGTGTCCGGCATGACGAACGTCTGGCCGGCTGAATGTGTCGAGATCTTTAGCCTGTGCGCTCAGGAGAAATTCGCAGAAGCGCGGAAGCTCTACCACATTCTGACGCCGTCCTTCCATCTCGATACTCACGTGAAGCTGGTCCAGTACATCAAGCTCGCCGAGAACCTCGTCTACGGCGCTCCCGAATGGACGCGCGCCCCTCGGATGCCGCTGGTTGGCCCCGAACGTGAACACGTCGTGACCACCGTGAACGCAGCGATCACTGCTCTGGATCGCCGCGACCGGAAGGCCGCTTGATCCTTTCAGCGTCTGATTATTCCCAGGCCTCGGCAGCAACGTGTCGGGGCCTGCGTGCGATCGGTGAGTTGGTAGATTTAGGAGAGCCAAACTGGCGCAGCGGTTGCCGCCTCAATCAAACAATCCTCCCGGCACTGATCGAGTCAGCCGTCCAGCTCGTCGATGTCAGTGACTGTGGATGGGCCTTCCGCAGACATTTCGTACTGGAGCGTTGTTGACATGATGATCTCTGGAAATCTCTTGATCGGCGGCAGCGCAAGGCGCGGCAACAACGGCGCGTTCTTCGGCCTGGATGCGGCTACCGGCGAGCCGCTGGAGGGATCGTTTGGCGGCGCAACGATTGCGGACCTGGAAGACGCCGCGGCTCTGGCTTGGCAGGCCTTCGGGATCTATCGGCAAACCTCGCTTCACTTGAGAAGCCGCTTTCTTTCGAAGATCGCAGACGAGATCGCGGAGCTCGGCGAAGACTTAATCTCGCGTTGCATGGCGGAAACCGGGCTGCCCCGGGCCAGAGTCGAAAGTGAAACGGCACGAACGGTTGGCCAACTCCGGCTCTTTGCGGCAGTCGTTCGTGACGGGGCATTTCTAGAGGCGCGTATCGATCCAGGCCTGCCTGACCGCAAACCGTCGCCGCGGCCGGATTTAAGGCTCATGAAGGCGCCACTCGGACCCGTAGCGGTCTTTGGAGCATCCAATTTCCCGCTCGCATTTTCTGTGGCGGGAGGTGATACGTCGTCGGCCTTGGCGGCCGGCTGCCCCGTGATTGTCAAAGCACATTCTGCTCATCCCGGCACCTCTGAACTGGTTGGCTTAGCGGTGCAGCGCGCGGTCCGAGCCTGCGATCTTCCTGAAGGCGTCTTTTCCCTCATATACGATAGCGGCAACGACATCAGTCAGGCGCTCGTCGCCCATCCGAAAATTCGTGCCGTCGGCTTTACCGGATCGCGTCGCGGCGGGACGGCTTTCATGAAGATCGCAGCCGGTCGCAATCAGCCCATTCCGGTTTATGCCGAGATGAGTTCGATCAATCCCGTGATCCTTTTTCCCGTAGCCTTGGCCCGACGAGGGGCCGCAATCGGGTGGGCCTTCGTAAGTTCGCTCACTCTTGGGGCCGGCCAATTCTGCACGGGTCCGGGACTGATCTTGGCCGAACAAGGCAACGGGCTTGAAGAATTTATCCGTGGCGCTACTGACGCATTGTCCGGCATGCCTGCTGCGACGATGCTCACCGATAGCATTCGGAAGAGCTACTGCGCGGCTGTCGAGCAACGTACTGCTCGCCCTGGTGTCGAACTGCTCGCAAAAGGATTGCCTGCATCAGGACGGGCGGCTCAGTCGCTCGTTTTTTCCACTGATGCGAAAACTTTCTTGGCAAGCGTCGATCTGCAGGACGAAATCTTCGGAGCGGCATCGCTCGTCGTTCGCTGTACCGATCAAGACGAGCTTGAAAAGGTCGTTCATAGCCTTGAGGGGCAATTGACGATCGCGATCCATATCGATCCCGAGGACTACGATTCCGCGCGAAAGATGCTCCCGGCGCTTGAAGGACTGGCAGGCCGAATACTCGTGAACGGGTTTGGCACCGGGGTCGAGGTCGCTCACGCGATGGTCCACGGGGGACCGTATCCCGCCACATCGGACGGACGCTCTACCTCTGTTGGTTCACTCGCGATCGAGCGCTTCCTTCGACCGGTCTGCTACCAAGACATTCCCGACGATCTGCTGCCTCAAGTGTTGAGGAATCAGAATCCTGAGTCCATCCGTCGAATGGAAAACGGCATATTTGTTTGAGAATAGATTGGATCCCATCGTTTATCTTAGGAGAGGCATCATGTCCAGGTCAACGCGTGGCGTGCTCGCCGCGCTCGCAGGTTTAGCTCTCGGCATCCCAACGATCGCACTCGCTCAAGTCGAGCTGAAGCTCGGGCACGTGCTCACGCCGGACAGCCACTATCACGCGGCGGCCGTAGCCTTCACGGAAGCCCTCAAGTCTAAGACAGCGGGAAGGGTGGTCGTGAAGATCTTCCCGCAGGGACAGCTTGGAGGCGAAGTGCAGGAAGTCCAGGCATTGCGTATGGGCACGCAGGATGTGCTCGTGACAAGTCAGGCTGCGGTCGTCAACACGATCAAGGAGTGGCAGATTTTCGACGTGCCCTATCTCTTCGACTCCGTCGATCAGGCAAACAGGGCACTACGCAGTGAGACCGGACGTAAGCTCCTCGACCTCGTCGATCGTCAGGGCATGGTGGGGTTGTCGTGGCTTTCCGTCCTGGAGCGCGATGTGGTCTCAGCGAAGAAGCCTGTCATGAAGCTTGCGGATCTGGATGGGTTCAAAATTCGCGTCATACAGAGCCCTGGGTTCGTCAAAGCCTACAAGACGCTCGGAGCGAATCCGGTGCCGCTGCCGTAGGGCCAACTGTACCTCGCCCTTCAGCAAGGGGTCGTGGATGGGGCCGAAAGCTCCCCTGAGCTCATGATCCAGGACAAGTTCGCAGAGGTTTCCAAACACTTTGTCCTGTCACACGTAATTCACATGCCGGTCGCCCTGCTGATGTCCAAGGCGACTTTCGCCAAGCTCGACCTGGAGACACAGGCCGCGATCCGCGATGCTGCGCTGGAAGCCTCTGCGGTGCACGAGTCCGCTTATCATAAGCAGTACGATGAGGCTCTTGCGGAACTAAGGAAGCGCGGTCTCGAAGTCTCTGTACCCGCAGACCTAAAGGAGTGGCAGGCAGCGACTGAAGCGGCGGCCCGGGAGATCGTAGCCGACACGCCTGACGGCGCCACCTGGCTGGCGGGGCTCCAAGGCGCCAAAAAATAATGACCGAAGCAGTAAGGTCGGCGGCTATGGCAACGCTCAAGGCAATCATCCTCCGCGTGGACCGGGCGCTGGTCGTCCTCAATCTCGCTCTCGGCGGCACGGTACTCTTTGCGATGCTGTGCATTGCGGCACTAGGGGTTCTGTTCCGCTTTGCGTTGCATGCTGCTCTGCCATGGGCCGAGGAAGCGAACATGTACCTGTTCTTTTGGTTGACTTGTCTCGGGGCGTCGGTCGCATTTCGACAGCGGTCGCACCCTCAAGTCGATGCCCTTGTCGTTTTCGGTCCATCCTGGATCGCATCCATCTCGAGCTGGCTGTCACCCCTCGCGCTTATGGCTCTTAGTCTGATTTTTCTGATCTACGGCGGTCGCCTGGTGGAATTTATTGGCGAGGAGACCGGCTCTGCGATTCCACTCTCGATGGCTTATCCGTATGCCTCGATCCCTTACGCGGGGGCATGCATGGTCATTCACGCCGTTGCTCTGGTTGTTGGGAACGCTCCGGCAAAGTCATCGGCCGCAGTCGACATCGGAGAGATCGCATGATTCCACTGCTTTTCGCGCTGGCGCTGTTGGCGTTTGGAGTTCCCGTTGCGCTTTGCCTTGGCCTGGCTGGTACTCTCGCGCTCTGGCTTGGCGGAGTGAACCTCCTCGTCGTCCCGCAGCAGTTCTTTTCCAATCTGGCGAGCTACAATTTGGTCGCCATACCCTTTTTATGTTGACGGGCGCGGTTATGGAACACGCTGGCATGTCGCGGCGCCTGATCGACTTCGCCCAGGCACTTGTGGGATGGATGCGCGGTGCCATGGGACACGTCACGATCGTGGCAAGCATGTTCTTCGCCGATATCTCAGGCTCGGCGACGGCCGATACCGCCGCAATCGGATCGATCATGATTCCAGGGATGCGAAGCAAGGGCTATTCGGCCGCATTTGCGACCGCGCTTCAATCCGCAGCCGGTTCGCTTGGTCTCCTGTTCCCGCCGGCGATGTGCATGATCGTTTACGCCTACACCGCAAACGTATCGGTCGCGCACATGTTCATGGCGAGCCTTGTGCCTGGACTACTCGTCGTCGCGTCTTTCATGGTGGTCAACCATGCGGTGGCGGTGCGGCGGGGCTATCTCGCAGTCGAAAGCTTCTCGGCCATGCGGTTAGCGCGAACCTTCGTACGTGCTATCTGGTCTCTTGGAGCCACTCTCGTCGTACTAGGGGGTATTTTATTCGGCGTCTTCACGCCCGTTGAGGCCGGTGTCATCGCGGCAATCTACGTGATCTTAGTAGGGACGCTCGTGCACCGCGAGTTACGCCTGTCACACTTACCGCGTGTCCTCGCTGCAACTTCAGTGAATACGGCCAGGGTGGCATTCCTCCTGGGCGTCGCCTTCATCGTCGGAAGATATCTCACCGAGATGGAGGTGCCCCACAAAGTTGCTGCGCTGTTCTCGGCGTGGACCAACTCGCGCCTGATCTTCCTGCTCTTGGTAAACCTGTTCTTCATCGTGATGCACACGGCCCTTGAGACAATTTCCAGCATTGTTGTGATTGTGCCGGTATTCATGCCACTCGCCCTCCAACTGGGCGTAGATCCGGTGGCATTCGGGGTCGTGCTGCTGATAAATTCAGCCATCGGCATAAACCTGCCACCCGTCGGCTTCTGCCTCTACACCGCGTGCTCCATTAGCGGTGTCCGCCTGGAACAAGCGACGCGCGCGATCCTGCCTTTCATCGGCGTCCCACTGATTGACTTGGCGCTTGTCTCGATCTTTCCCGAGATCGCGCTCATGCTCCCGAACCGGATGCACTGAAGGGCAAAATCGGCGTCATCGCCAAATTCATACGGCAACTATGTGCCATGCTTCGCCGGGCTCGCCTCAGAGGGGCGTCGTTTCGACAGGCTGAAGATTCAGCTTGTCGAAATGTCTCATTCAGCATTCCATGAACGCCGCAGACCACTTGATGCGGTCAAACGTCTAGATCGGTCCGAGCGTAGTTAAGGAAATATGCTGTGAAGACCGTCGCTCCCAGATACGCAAACGCGTTGGCCAGTTGCTCATCGCTCCAGCCGGCTTGTTGAGCGGTTTTCCAGGTGGTGTCGGTGACGTTTCCCGAATTGGCAGCCGCCTCTCTGACCAGGCCGGCGAGCGAGTCGATCTTGGGGTCACTCGTCGGCTTGCCCGTCTGGAGGGCGATGACCTGCTCTTCGGTCCAGCCGTTCATTTGTGCGAGCCGACCGGCGATGCGGATCATGTAGGCGTTGCCGACACCGGCCGCGGACGCGAGAGTCAGGGCCGCACCGACTTTCGGGTCGAAAGTGCCGTGTTCGGTCAGCACCGCGCGCAGCGACGAGTACGCCGTCAGGACCGCCGGAGAATGCGCCATCTGGGCATGGAGGTTTGCGGCGCGCCCGCCCGGAGTGGACTGGACGATCTTTTGCAGGAGCGGACGCGATGCAGCGGGTGCGTCCTCGACTGTGTGGGTAGGGATTCGGCTCATGATTTTACCTCGTTGTTTGATTTTGAGCGCTTCGGACGCGTGCGTCCTAGGCAGTTTGGAGAAGCGTTTTCCAATCCTGTGCCTTCGCCCAGGACTCGAAATCGTGAAAGGCGACGTCGGGGAATTCGCGGCGTAGCGCCGCGCGATCGAAAGTGTAGCCGACGCGGTCGAACCACTCGTACATCTTGGCGCCGTCCTCACCCATGCGCTGGCGGATGACGTCCAGCGGGACCTGCAAATAGGTGAACGGGCGGCCGGTGACGCGCGAGAGAACGGCAATGGCCTCGTTGCCTGTGAGCTCGTCGCCCCCGAGATCGAAGCGCTTGCCGGCGAAGCGGTCCGGATCCTCGAGGAGGCGAACGGCGACGGCGCCGATGTCCGCGACGGCGACCTGCGCGAGACTTCTCGTCGGCGGGAGTGGCGAAGCGTAAACGCCCTTCGCGAGTTGCTCCTTCCCGAAATAGAGGTTCTCCATGAAATAGACGGGCGCCAGCACGGTGGCGCGCACGCCGATCTTGGCGATGTGCTCTTCGATCGCGTACTTGCTGTCAAAGTGCGGGACCCCCGTCTCTCGGTTGGCCGAGCCGGCCGAGTTGAAGACGAGGTGCACGCCTGCGGCCTTGGCCGCGTCCGTGGCGGAGATGCCCTGCCGCGTCTCGGTTTGCGTGTCTACCTCGAATGGCGTCGTCATCGCGAAAAGGGAGGTCGCTCCTTCGAGCGCCTTCGTGAGCGCGGCCGTGTCTTCGAACGACGCGCGAACGAGCGCGACGCCCGCTTTCGAGAGCTCGCCCGCCTTCGCTGAGGCAGTATCGCGCGTGACGGCGCGAACCTCATGACCTCGAGCGAGCAGATTCTTCACCACGGCGCCACCTTGTTTGCCGGTGGCTCCCGCAACGACGACGGTAAGCTTCTTACTCATGATCGATCTCCTTTCGTTTGTGAACGATGTGCTGTGTACTGTCCTATCGAAGCGAGCACCGCAGTCGGCGGGCACCTCACGTCGGCGACGACTGATCGCGGTTGAGAGTCGAGGTCGCTACGCACTTCGGGACGAGTTGCCGGGGCCAAAGCACGCCGCGTTGGAAACTCAGGCGGCCAGTGTTACCGGTTCGAGTTCGCCGATCGAACGGCGAGCCTTGTCAAAAGCGGATTGTCGCGCCTCCGGCCCGATATTGACGCCTTCGGCACGGATCACCGTCACGTCCTTCAGTCCGATGTGGCCAAGAACGGCTATCAGGTAGGACTCGCTGTGCTCAAGAACCTTGGCAGGGCTGTCGCCCGAATAGAATCCACCGCTCGATGTGGCGAGGAAAACCTTCTTGCCCGTGAGAAGGCCTTCGGGCCCGCGTTCGGAGTAGCGGAAGGTCTTGCCGGCGACGACCACCCGGTCGATCCAGGCTTTCAACTGCGTCGGAATGCCGAAATTGTACATGGGCACACCGATTACCAGGACATCCGCGCCGACGAGCTCTTCGAGATAGCGCCCGCCTTGCGCGAGATCTTGTCCGAGCGCAGCGCTTTCGACAGGGGCTCCCTGAAAGGCCGCAAGATGCGCGGGCGAGAGATGCAACGGCGGCTCGTTGGCAAGGTCGTGGTAGGTCACCTCGGCGCCAACTTGGCGCGCGGCAAGCGCTGCGACAATCTCGGTGCTGAGGGTGTGGCTCACCGATTGTTTGCCGGTGATACTTGAATCCAGATGCAGAATTTTCATGACCGTCTCCATGGATTGATGAGATGTATGGAGAATATGGCGCGAACTGCTATCGTAACACTCGATAAATTTCGATCCATAATATCGGTTAAGCCGATGGATATAGCGACGACGCTTGTTTCTGGCCCACGGCTTCGAACTGCTTGATGGCGCCTGGCGGCAGCGTCAGCGGTGCATCCGCGGCGAGATTTTCGCGTAGATGAGCGAGCGAGGACATACCGGGCATAGGCAGGATGTTCGGCGCGTGCTGAAACAAACAGGCAAGAGCTACCTACATCGGCCTAGCGTCGAGTTGCTTCACTTCCCGAGACAGAATGTTGGATTGAAGGAGCGCCATCCCGCCGAGCGGGAAACAGGGGATATATGCGATGCCATCATGCGCGAGCAATCGCAGAGGGAGATCGCCTGCTCGAGCAACCGCCGATTAGAGTTGCTGACCCCGATGTGACGGACCTTGCCGGATCTCACAGTCTCGCTGAGCAGGCCGATCTGATCCGCAAGGGGTACGCCTCCGTGAGGCGGCAGGAGCAGATCGATGTAGTCGGTTCGCAGATTCCGGAGGCTTTGATCGACGGACGAAGCGAAGCGGCCTTCCGGATAGTTGGCGACCCAAACCTTGGTGGTGAGGAAGATCTCGGAGCGCGGAACGCCCGAAGATGCGACGCATTCGCCGACTTCCATCTCGTTGCGATAAATCTGCGCCGTATCGATATGGCGGAAGCCGGCCTTCAACGCGGCCGGAAGCGTCCGCAGCATTTCTTCGCGCGCGGTCCCGTAGGTGCCGAATCCGATTGCGGGAATCTTGGCGCCGTTGGCGACGACATCGTGCATTAGCGTTCTCCGTAGGACGGTTTGGAATCCGCGGGCCCGCCGAAGTCGAGATCCGGTCCCACAGGGACGATGCCGGACGGATTGATCCACCGATGGCTTCCGTAGTAGTGCGCCTTGATGTGCTGGAAATTTACTGTGGGCCGGATGTCGGGATGCCGGTAGAGCTCCCTGGTGTACCGCCACAGCGACGGGCAGCCGACGATCTGCCGGCGATTGCACTTGAAGTGTCCGAAGTAGACCGAATCGAAGCGGATGAGGGTGGTGAAGAGACGGATGTCCGCTTCCGTCAAATTGTCGCCCAGCAGAAAGCGCCGATCCAAGAGGCGTTTCTCCAGCCATTCGAGCGTATCGAAAACCCTATCGACCGCCGCTTCGTAGGCCGCCTGGGAGCCGGCAAACCCCGCTGCATACACTCCGTTGTTGAAATCGGCATAGACGCGCGAATTGATCTCGTCGATCTCCGCACGCTGTCGTTCGGGATAGTAATCGCCTGCCTTGGCGCCAATACCGTCGAACGCCGAATTAAACATCCGAATGATGTCCGCGGACTCGTTGGAGACGATGGTGCGTTCCTTCTTGTCCCACAGCACCGGCACCGTGACGCGCGACGTGCACTGAGGATCGGCCAACTGATAAATCTGATAGAGCCTGGTCGCGCCGTTGACGATATCCGGGACCACGTTCGGGCCCGGTTCGAACGTCCAGCCGTCGTCGCCCATGTGCCAGTGGACCACCGACATGCCGACGAGGCCCGCCAGGCCTTTCAGGTTCCGCATGATGATCGTGCGATGGGCCCAGGGACATGCGAGCGAGACGTACAGATGGTAGCGGTCGGCCTCCGCGCTGAACGCGCGCGCTCCATGGTCGCCGCGGTCATCCGGACCTATCCAGTTGCGGAATATCGACGGAGGCCGCTTGAGGACGCCATCCGACAGGACCGCGGTGACTCCGCTGCGTTGCCAAACTCCACCTATGAGCTCACCCATGGGAACGAGCCTTCCGTTTCGTGGACGGTTTCGTCTTCTTGCGCACAGGTGTTGGTACCTTTCCGGTCGCCACCGGAATTTCCTTGAGGCGATCGACGAACCATCGGCCTGCGGGGCCGGGCGGAGACTTGGTCGGCCACACCGCCGACATCGACAGCGTCAGGCCGCCCGGAGGGACGTCCTCGATCGGCAGCACCGAGAGGCGGCCCTCTTCGATGTCCTCGCGCACCACATGCAAGGGCATGCCGCCCCAGCCGAGACCCTTGAGCAGGAAGTGATGCTTGGCGAAGAGATCGGCCAGCCGCCACGTCGCCGACGACAAGACGCCGAACTCGCGTCCTGATGACAGTTCCGAGCGGTCGGTGAGGACGATCTGCGTGTGCTTTCCGAGGATGTTCTTGGGGATCTTGCCCCGGTACGACGTCAGGGCATGATCCTGCGCGGCGACCATGAGAAACGTGATGCTCGGCAGTCTTTCGAAGGTCAGCGTGTCCGGAATGACGGGGAGCGACCCCACCACGCCGATGCTGCATTGTCCCTCGAGCACGGGTTTGATGGCGCCTCCGAGCGCTTCGACGTAGATCCGAAGCGCAACGCCCGGATACTTCTGTCGGAACTCGGTGGCGACCTGCGTGACCGCATCGATCGGATAGAACACGTCGATCACGACCGACAGCTCCGGCTCCAGGCCGGCCGACATGCCCTTGGCGCGGGCCTTCAGCAAGTCGACGTTCGTGATGATGCTGCGGGCGTCGCCCAGCAGCGCCGATCCCTCCGGCGTGAGCTTGGGATAGCGACCGGACCGGTCGAACAGTTGCACGCCGATCTGATCCTCGAGATTGCCGATCGTATCGCTCACCACGGACTGGGCCCGCAGCAGCTTGCGGGAGGCGGCCGAAAAACTTCCTTCGTCCACGGCGGCGATGAACGTGCGCAGTTGATCGAGCGAGACGGCGTCAAGCATTGGATCTACCTTTCGAAAGCCATCAGAGCGCCCACTGGTCTTCCTGGTCGTTCCAGTCGGTCTTGTTCAGGCGCCGCACGATCTCCTCGCTCATCGCGGCGTCGCCAGCGACCGCGATGATGGCGCCGTCCTGTGCGACGATTTCGCGGCCATTTGCATGGACCGGGAAGTGCTCCCCTCGCAGCGGCGAGCGTCGATCAGAACGGTCCCGGCATTCCGGGGTAACTGCCGCCACACGTCGCAGAAGCTGGGATGAATCTGTTCCGAACATGGGTCTTCTCCTTCGTCTTGATTGAGCAGCCGCTTCAGCGTCCCGCCCGTCCCAGGACACCCTGGTTGTGCAGGCGGCGGCCGAGATCGGAGATGTTCTTCTCGCCGATCCGCAAGGAATCCGCGTTTGTGTGCACCGAGTAGTGCCCGGTCACCAGATCGTAGGGATGCTTGACTGCAGAGCCCAACACGAAGCCGGCATCCGTGAGCGCCTCGAACTCGATCGGCCGGCCACTCTCCTCGAACACGGCGAGTTCGCCCGTCGATATCCGTTCCGGTGTGGCCAGGGTCCCTTCGTGCGATGCAAGCCAAGTGACGTCGTGGCCCTTGGCCGGGCGAAAGGTCCAGCGCTCGCCGGCCTTCAGATGCACGTCGAGATAGGTCACGCCGCGGGGCGATCCGACGATGCTCCTCACGCCATCGTGTTCGCCCGCGATGACCCGCGCGGGACCGGTAGAATGAAAATCGGAGGCGCCGAGATACTGGCTTTCGGGTTCGGCGAGCTCCAGTTCGGGCGGCATCGCGACCCAAAGCTGAAAGCCCTTGATCCGCTCGCCGCCGAACATTCCGCCGGTGTGCCAGACGCCGCTGCTGGCGCGCATCCACTCGACGCCGCCGGTGTCGATGACGCCTTCGCGCCCGGTGGTCTCCTTGTAGAAAGCCTGGCCCGACAGGATAAGGGTCAGGGTCGCAATTCCCGAATGGGGATGAAAGCCGAATTTCGGAGCCGACGCCGGATCGGCGTCGAAGTAGTCGAGAAACACGAACGGTTTGATCCGCTCGCCGATGTCGCCCGGACTTACCAGCCGGGTGACGCGGCCGTGCGAGTGTCCACGCGTGCGAAGGGCAATCCGTCGTGAGATCGGTTCTGAGTGCGTCGGGCGCGTGAACACTGCATCGGTCGTCATCTTCGTTCTCCTGGATCTTGTGGGTCGCGGGACGGGGTTCAGCCCTTCACGCGCTCAATCAGGTCGGCCAGTTCATCCCGCCGCAGATAGACGACGGTTGCATTGAGCAGGCCCAGGACGATCGCCGGGACCGGGCTGGTGTGCAGCACGAACAGATGGGCCGTCGTTGCGCCGATCATGGTGGCGCCGAGCAACAGGCCGGCGACCGAAGCCAGGCCGGGAACGACCAGGGCGACGGCACCCGCCACTTCCACGGCGCCGGTCACGAAGCGGAACCACTGTCCGACTCCGATCTGTGCGAACAGATCGACCATGAAAGGCACGCCGGTCAGCTTGGCGACGCCTGCGGCGAGGAATGCCGCAGCCAGGACGCCTTGCAGCGACCAGGCGCCGATACGGCGGGAGGGACGGGCGGTCTGGATCGATGTAACACTCATGTTGAGCTCCTTGCGTTGAGGTTGAAGTTGAAAGCAACACGAACCTAGAAGCCGGACGTCCTTTGTAAAACCCGATTTATTTCGATGATATCTATCGGCTGTTCCGATGGGCAAAAAATTACGTCTGTGAAACCGAAAGCGCAATTGGTGTTGGATCGCACGTTGCGCACACGGACGTCGGCCGTGCGCATGGTCCCGACGCTCCCGGACCTTGACCGCCGGCGGAGTGCGTTGAAGGGCGGCGCCCAGCCCCGTCAGCCAAGTCAGCCGGTGCCCGAGCGGGTTGCCGTTTCGTTTGTCCACATGACCGCGCTCTTGCCGGCGGGAAGAGCTTCAAGGCATTCTCGGCAGAACTGCGCGGCTCAGGTCCGCGCCCGCCGCGAGGCCCAGCCGGTCCGGCAACGACCGCTCTGTCGGGTGGACCTTAACCGGGTTCCCAGCAAGCGTAGTTTCTCGCTGGTGTTTCGGTTCTAATGTTGCCCACGGACCGGCCGACCAATTCACGTTCAGGCCGCTGCCTTAAATAGCAATTTGAGATGGTTACAAGTCCAAGATTTGAACCTAGCCAGGGTTCGAACAGGCCGCGGCTTTCGGCTGGCCTAAAGATGCTTCCCAGCGTGCGAGCTAGGCCGCCAGCAAAGAACAAACAGGGCTCCCAAACCCCCGCAATCATGCCAAGCACTCACGCCACCATGCTAAGGACAAATAGCGGTTCGGCGTGTCGGTGGTTGCGTATGATTCCCTCCCTGGGCACCAAATCTACGATTTTCCACGCTGGAGCACGGGCTTGTACGATTGCGTTCGCTAGATGATCGGCGCTAAGGGCGCTCGCGGATTTCTCTCCCTAGGGCTCGCTAAGTTTCGTACGTTCAGATCCTGCCCCCGCAACTTCTACAATCGTTCGGCGACGATCATTCGATTTCCGGACGTAAATGAGGTCTTCCAAGCGACCAGCCTGCGATCGCTCGTCCAGGTGGTAGCCGACGAACTTGGCATCACGCTAATGCCGCAGATAGCGGTGGAGTCGGAACTCACTTCATCTCGCAATGTTGTGATCCGGCCACTCTCTCCAGAGGAGCCGTACCGAACCCTGGTTCTGGCCTGGCGGCCGACATCATCGCGCGGCGCCGAATTCAGGATGCTCGGAAATCTTATCCGAGAATGTCTGAATGTTACCCAGAGGGCATTTGCACCTGACCGAGACATTGACGTACTGCCAGCGCGCTGAGCCGCGCATCACGTAGCTCCATTGTGGCGACGCCTGTCAGTCGGTCCGTATTTGCCGCTCCTGCGCGGCTGATCGGCATCACACTTTTCTGCGCTGATGCCAGTGCGATCGGCTGCTCCGATTACTGCCTTCGAAAGTTCCCGTTAGCGATATGAAGTGGGGCAACGATATCAGGTCGGGCAGGAAGTTCGATGATCACTGATGGCTCCTGCCGATCGAAAGGAAAAGTCATGACTGCACGAAGGGCGGCGATGGTAATGGCAACGGCCCTGCTGGCCGGGTCTCTGCTTGCGACGGGTGCACAGGCACGCGGCAGTGGAGGCGGCGGAGGTGGAGGTGGACATGGTGGCCGCGGCTTTGGAGGTGGTGGCGGTGGCTTCCACGGAGGCAGCCTTGGCGGCAACGGCTTCCACAGTGACGCTTTTGCTGGAGGGTTTCACGGCTTTGGCCCCGGCCCCGTCGTTCGAGGATCCAACAGTGGCGGCTTCCGTGGCCTTGGCCCAGGTCCCGTCGTTCGAGGATTTAATGGCCACGACTACGGGCACCATCACTGTGGCTACCGGCCGTATGGCTACTGGAATGACTACGCTTACGACTACCCGTACTACACCTACGGCGATTCTTACTACGACGACGGCAGTTGCTACGTTCTTCGGCGACGGGTGCACACCGCGGATGGCTGGCGTCTGCAACCCCGCAAGGTATGCGGTTGATCGACCGTCGCTTATCGATGTTGATCGCGGTCTGAAACGTCAACTGACTGCTTAAGCGTCGATTGCCATGAGAACACCTCACGCGGTCCCGCGCTGAGGTCAATTTTGCGGGGCCGCGGCCACTTCCTCGCCGCGACCCGCTACGTTTCCGTAATCACGTAGCTGTGCTCGACACGCGCAAGTTCAACATTAGAGTTTTCAGGTGCGCTTGCCAGGCATCCGTTCGGCCGCCGCGGGTCGCCAAACACTCAAGCGTGATGAGCACGTTGCTCGTTTCTTCCCACATCTGGCAAGTGAGGCGCTTGGCTTGCGTTCGCAGCAGACGAAGAACCGTGGCCGCGAAAGCGGGGCAGCGCTGAAAAGGAGCCAATAGCGGCCGATGCGATGAATCGGTCCCGATCGAGGCCGTTCAGCAAATGCCTGTCGTTATGGACCCTTGCCTTCGCGGGGATGACTGGGGAGAGTTCTAGGACTATTTACCGGCGCTACCGCTGCTGCTGTCACTATATTGAGCGATTTCAGTTCGTCCGTCGTGAAGACGAATAGCCTGTCGTGCGGCGTCTCCATGGCGTGCACCCAGACCTGTAAGCTGACGCCCATGTCACCGAGATAGCGCTGGCATCGCGCGGAGATATTTTGCGCCACACTTATCTCATCGCGGGGAGGGCCGTTTGCGGCCGAGTGCATCACGGTCATCTGATGCACGCCAATCGTGGCGTTTTCGCCAGCGCGTCGATTAACGCCGCCGGCAAACACCAGGGGACACGATGACACACAACTTGCCCGCTTCGACCGCGGTCGCGAATCGTTTTTCACGAATGAGCCGCCCCATCGCCAGCGCGTCGCTCACTGATCCGCCGGGCGAATTCAGCACGACGGTCCTGATATATTCGCTGTGACGTTCGGCCTCCGCCGCAAAGCTTTGCGAAACTCCCGCCATGATGGTGCCACTTGCTATCAATCGGCCACCGCCGACCAGTTCGAACGTCATCGGTTTTGCCAAGACGCCCTCCGGCTGTGGCAGCGGCACGAGGCGCTTGCCACCGTCCGGAAACAAAGGCGCGAAGATCGATGGCACCAACCTGGGAAGATTCAGCGCGGGTGAATCTTCTCCGATCTCCGCCGGTGCCGCCGCCGGGTCGGAATAGATGATCCACCCGTTGATGTTGGCGAGGTCGACGGCGAGCACGCTAAGCGCGACCAGAACCGCGCTGCGGAAAATCCAACGCAATATCGTTTGTTCCGCACGTTCCAGCAGCCAGGCATGAAACCGTTGCGGTATGGTAAGAGATTGCGACACGGCGACGTCACTTTCCTCGCCAACATCGGGGCATCTCAAACCATCCTTGAGATCCCGACTGCCTGCGCGCTTGATGCGGATGCTCGGACGAAGAGACACCCTGGCCGCGATCCAGATGAAGCTGGCCGAGCAGAAGTTTGTGACGATCGTCGGGCCTGGCGGCATCGGCAAGACCACGGTAGCGGTGGCAGTTGCCCATGAGATGAGCACAACCTTCAACGGCCAGATTTATTTCGTCGATCTGAGTGCTCTCAGCGGCGCATCGCTCGTCGCGCCAGCCGTGGCCGCAGCGCTAGGCGTGTCGGTACAACAAACAATGTCGTACCAGCCTTGATCGATCGGTTGCAGGAAAGGCCAACGCTCATCATTCTCGACTGTTGCGAACACCTTATCGACGGGGGTGTCGGCTATGGCAGAAGAACTGATTTGCCGTGTCCCGACACTGCATTTGCTCGCGACCAGCCGGGAGGCGATGTCGTGTGCCGACAAGCTGCTATCTTCCGGAGGGCATGCGAGCGCGCCCTGCAATATCCCGCTGTCCAACTGCTGGTCGATCGCGTGCGGGCGGTGTGTCTACATTTAGGACCGCAATATTAGCCTAATTGCAGCAGGAGTTTTCAAGACGGCTCTTCTGTCGCCGGACTGAATAGAGACGGCGTGCGCGCGCCGATGCACAAATCTGTGGCGGCGATGTCCCAGCAAGGCCGGAGCAGCTACATGAGGTTCCTTGTTCTCGTTGTTCACGACGAGCCGGATGTTGAGCTGCTATATGCGCCCGGTACGCAGCGCCACATCAAAGGTGCGCTGAAAGCAGGCGCGACGATGGAAGAGATCATGGAGGTGTTAAAACTCAGCATCGTTCAGGGCGCGCAAGCGTGCAATCTCGGCGTACCGATCCTCGCTGAGGAAATAGCCGGTGTTTCGGAGGCGGTTGCGCGGCCATGACGGACCAGATGCTGATCGTCTTCGGCATACTGGCCGGCGCCGTCGGACTGTTCGCCTGGGGACGCCCACGCGTTGATATCGTGGCGATCCTCGTGGTGCTGTCGCTGATGTTGAGCCGTGTGCTCACACCGCAAGAGTCACTGGCGGGCTTTGGCGATCCGGTGGTGATCCTGATTGCCGCAATCTTCATTGTCGGCGAAGCGATGGTGAACACCGGTGTCGCGCATCGTCTGGGAGAGGCCGTGCTGAAGGCGGGCGCCGGCAATGAGACACGGTTGATCGTGCTCATCATGGTACTCGCGGGAGGGATCGGCGCGTTTATGAGTTCTTCGGCGATTGTCGCCATGTTCATCCCGGTGGTCCTGACGATCGCCAACAGGACCGGGCTGAACCGCAAGCGCATGCTCATGCCGCTGTCTGTCGCCGCGCTGATCAGCGGGATGATGACGCTAATCGCATCCTCGCCTAACATGATCATCGACAACACCTTGCGCGCAAAAGGCATCCCCCCGCTCAGCTTCTTTAGCTGGACCCCGTTCGGACTTGCCGTGCTCGGCACTAGCATCGCTTTCATGCTGTGGGGACGCCGCCTGCTAAGCAAGCAACTTGCCGCTAAGGACGCCGAGACCAGATCACCGAGCGCCTACGATCTAATCGGCTTTTATGGTCTCGCCGATCGTTGGCATCGGTTGCGCGTATCCGCTGGCTCGCCGCTGATCAATCGGTCAGTGATTCAGATGCAGCATCAATACGACCGATTCGGCTTCATTCTTGTGGGCTTGGAGAAACATCCCCGTGGCAAGCCGCAATTCCTGCCGGCGCTGCCGGAAACGGTGTTCGAGGCCAACGACGCTATCTTTGTCATCGGCGACACAGAACAGGCGCGACAGCTCATCGAAATGCAGCAACTCATGGAGCTGCCCCGACTGGACGAACGGCAACGCAGCGAGGCGCTGCAGGAACTCGGTGCCGCGGAAGTTATGCTCGCACCTGAGTCGAAATTGATCGGCAAGACCCTAGGCGAACTCGAATTTCGCTCGCGCTACCATGTAAGCGTGCTGGCCATTCGCCGTCGCGGTGAGCCGCTGACGAAAAACCTGGTCAGTCAGCCGCTGGACTTTGGCGACACGCTGCTGGTTGGAGGCGACTGGGTCAGCCTCGGTCAGCTGTGGGATGACCGTGAGAACTTTGTGGTCCTGACCTTGCCGGCGGAATACCACGAGCGGTTGCCAGCCCGCCAGCGTGCGCCGGTCGCCGTGGGTGTTCTCGTCGCGATGATCGTGGTGATGGCGTTCGAACTCCTGCCGAATTCCGCCGCGGCGCTGCTCGCCGCGTTGGCGATGGTGGCTGGCGGCTGCGTCAAGCTGGACGCTATCTATCGCGTTATCAGTTGGAAGACGGTGGTGCTGATCGCCGGTATGCTGCCGCTGGCGACGGCGCTGACGAAGACGGGCGCGACCGTGCTGATGGCCAAAGGACTGGTTGCGGCTCTGGGCTCGCTGGGACCGGTCGCCATGCTGGCGTTCGTATTTCTGGTGACGGCGCTCGTCGGACTGTTCATTTCCAACTCGGCAACTGCAGTATTGATCGCCCCGGTTGCCATTGAAGCCGCGCAGACACTGCGCGTCTCCCCGCAGGCGTTTGCAATGACGGTGGCCATCGCCTGCTGTGCCGCCTACGTGACGCCCGTATCGTCTCCGGTGAATATGCTGGTGATGGAACCCGGCGGCTACGGTTTCGGCGATTACGTCAGGGTCGGGCTGCCGCTGCTGTTGCTGACGATGGTGGCGACGGTCGCGCTGGTCGCGGTGATCTATCCCGTGCGCGGCATTTGATGCTGGTTCGGCATTTGTGGGAGGAGCAATGATGCCTACGAAGAAATTGCAGCCCACACGGCCAGCTGATCTCAAGCAGGGGAAATACAGCGACGGCGGTCCACTCGATGAGGTTCAGTATCTCGAGTGCAAGCTTATCCTGAAGCCCGACCGTTTTACGGCCGCAAAAACCTTCTTCGAATACGGCAGGCTGGTGGCGCGGACCGCTAAGGAATTCGGCATCGACTTCATCAATAAGGGCGTGGTTCTTAAGCCCCAGATCCGCGAAGTGGTTTTCTTGGACACCGCCGATTTCCAGCTCTACAATCATGCATTCATCTTGCGACGGCGTATATCATACGAAGACGGCTTCCCAATAGGCGAGCCGGAAATCGTGTTCAAGTTCCGCCATCCGGACATGCAGAAGGCCGCGGAACTGGACGTGCGGCCTAAGATCGCCGGTAACTACCGCATCAAGTTCAAGGCGGAGGCCCTGCCGCTGAAGGATCAGGTGGGGGGATATCGGTTGCTGTTCTCTCACAACGTCCAATTTCCGCTGAGCCAGGCGCCCGAGGGGGATCGTACGTCAATGGGAACCCTGGCGCGCGTGTTCCCTCCCCTAGCGGCACTGAAGGCCTCCGACACCGACATGGTCGAATTGGTGAACCAGACCGTGGTCGAGGAGGTTCTTCAGGACCTTGGGGAGTTGGACTTCGGCAAGGGGGTCACCGCCAATTCAAACATCGCCATCTGGCGCGAGCGGGGCACATATCGTGCGTTGTGCGGGGAGTTTGCGTTCCAGGCCAAGTTCCAGCGCCGGGACGAACTTCACGAAAAGGCCATGGACCGCTGTCGACAGTTCTTCGTCGCGCTGCAGCAGTCCGGGCGCGACTGGCTCTCGCTCGGCACGACCAAGACCGGACTCGTCTACCGTCTCAAGGGCAATCCGCCCCAAAGCCACGAATGATGAACCTAATTTGCTTTCCGCCCCCGAAAGAAAGAGCAAAGCTGATTTTCGACAGGTCTCGATATGACGACCAATAGACAGAGCTTAAGGACCTCTACAATCGGTTCGCCGCAAGAAAAAGTCCATGGCACGCAGCCGTGACCATGAACTGGAAAGCTCCGACAGACAGGCCGCCGAGGCCCGCAAAGGAAAAGATCATGGCAGATATTGTGGAAGCGTACCGATTGGAGAAGGTCCCACCTGGCAAAGGCATGTGCTTCACAGTGGCCGATGAGGAGGTGGCGATCATCAACGTGGATGGGACCATCTACGCGATGAAGGTTCCTGCCTTCACAAGGGAGCGTCGTTGGGTACCGGGGAGCTGGACGGTAAAGTCGTCACCTGCCGGGCCCCACGGCTGGCGCTAAAACGGGAAGCACGATCGGTTCGCCAGGCTGCGGTGTCACCTCATACCCCGCCAAAAGTTATCGACGGAAAGATCTTGATCGCTGTCACCTAGGGGAGATCACAAGATGTTTGCCGATCGAACTAGTCAAATCAAGGCAAAAGGGATCGTCGAAGGAAAGAGGCTGCTCTGGATATTCACTTACCTTTGGGTCTTGCTTGACTTATTTTCGATTAAGCAATGCCACTAACATCAATATGAACGATCTCGTACCCAAACGCATTGCGTCCGAGCATTTGAATCGAGGTAGTCCTAGCCTGGCACTGATGCCGACGCTCGTGCTGAGCATAGGCCTGCTTGTTCTGCTTTCAGTTGGCTCAATTCTGGCGGTGAATTGGATCACCGGTCGCAGCATCGTGCAGGAATTCGCCACCCGCCTCATCGCGCGCGTGCTTGCCACCCAGGAGATGGCACTGCGGCGACACCTTGACGCGGCAGTCGATCAGGCAACCTTCATTGCGAGAGCAATCGGTGACGGTCGCTATCAGTTCTCCGACCCCGCGCTCGGAGATTTCGTGAGCGGCACGATCGCTGCGGCGCCCCAGATCGGCGGATTTATCCTTGCCGATCCTAGCGGCAAAGGCCTGCGCGTCGGGCGCGGCGCATCCAATACGGAGTTTCGATTAGACCATCTGGACATCATCGGAGACCGCCAACTTTCCGAGATCGCGGACGAGATCCGCGTCCGCAAAGACCCCTATTGGGGACCGCCGGTATATCGCGAGACGACACAGACAACTTCCCTGAACTATCGCGTCCCGATTCGGAATGGAGACGTGTATCTTGGATTTCTCACCGTCGCGATCTCAACCCGGGCCCTATCAATACTCTCAAAGGAACTGATCCGCCACGCTCTATGGCCTTCATGCTCTATGGGCAGGACCGTGTTCTCGCACATCCACGCATGGCACATGGAAGCCGCCAGCAGTCGGAAGACGCTCCGCTGGATATGCTTCGCACATTCGGCGATCAGGTGATAGCAAACTTTTCCAGCTTGCCGCCCCTCGACGAAGCCGGCATATCGCCGCCCGCCGGGGCCCTGGCACGTCAGCATACCGTCGACGGTGAGCCCTATTTTATCTTCGCCCGCGAGATCTCCAGCTACGGCGACCTGCCGATCACGATAGGTACTTACTTCCAGGCACGCGCGGTCGATGCTCCCGTTCAACTCTTCTACTGGGCATCAATCATCGCACTTGCCTTGCTCGGGGTATCGCTGGTCGCCGCCGCTCTGATGGCAGGGGCATTTACCGGTCCAATCCGTCGGGCCGCGAGAGGCGCGGCCGCGATCGGTAGCCTCGACTTCGACAAGGTGGCGCCACTGGCGCGCAGCCGTTTTCGGGAGATCAACGACCTCGCGCAGTCATTCAACGCGATGCTCGATGGCCTGCGGGCCTTCGGCCGCTATGTCCCGCGCACGCTCGTCACGCGCCTCGTCAAGGAAGGCCGGATCGGCGCCGGATCGGAGGAGCGTGAGTTAGCCATCATGTTCACCGACATTGTGGGCTTCACGGCGGCATGCGAGAAGATGAGCGCTGGAGAAGTCGCCGAGTTCATCAACCAGCACCTCGCCCTAGTCTCCGCCTGCGTCGAACGGGAAGGCGGGACGATCGACGAGTTTATCGGCGATGCCGTCATGGCCTTCTGGGGAGCACCGGCCCGAGCGGAGAACCCGGCTGCGTCGGTTTGCCGGGCGGCCACCGCCATACAGGGCGCAATCGCGGCAGACAATGAGCAACGGATCAACAAGGGACTCGAGCCAGTTCGCATCCGGATCGGCGTCCATATGGGGAGGGTCGTCGTCGGTGACATAGGCGCGCCCAATCGGATCAATTACACGATCGTCGGCGACGCCGTGAACGCAACCCAACGGTTAGAGAGCCTTGGCAAGGTTATCGACCCCGATGCAGAGTCGATCACCCTGATCAACCGTGAGATTTCCGAGGCGCTCCCGGACGGCTTTCAGCTCATCAGCTGCGGAACGCATCTTGTCAAAGGCAAGCACGATGGCCTCGATGTATATCAACTGGTCAGCAGGCCGAAAGGTGTCGCGAGCCCTACAGTATGATGTCAGCACCGGTCTCAGTTGTGGGCGAATGCGCGGCCCGCTAGTTACGTCTGTCCGGTTCGGACCCAGGCTGTGTGAAAACCCCGTCGATGCTATGATTCTGTTGCTGAATCGGCGGGGGAAGTGATGCAGGGTTTCGTTCAAGGGGCGGATCGCCAGCAGACGACGTTGCTGCCGGAATGCCTCGATGATTGGGTCGGCGAGAGCAATCCTGTTCGCGCGGTCGATGTGTTCGTTGAGGCGTTGGAACTCCGCGACCTCGGGTTCGATGGCGTTGATCCTGCAGCGACCGGCCGGCCAGCCGTACCATCCTTCGCCGATGCTCAAGCTCTACATTTACGGCTATCTCAACCGGTGCAATCGAGCCGGCGGCTGGAGCGCGAGGCTGGCCGCAATCTTGAGGTGATGTGGCTGACCGGACGGCTCGCGCCGGATCACAAAACCATCGCCGACTTCCGCAAGGACAACGGTCCCGCGATCAAGAAGGTTTGTGCGCAATTCGTCGAGTTGTGCCGCAAGATGGGCCTGTTGGCGAAGGCCAGCGTTGCCATTGACGGCAGCAAGTTCAAGGCCGTCAACAGTCGCGACAACAACTTCACGCAAGGCAAGATCCAGCGCCGCCAGAAGCAGATCGAAGAGAGCGTGGCACGCTACATGAGCCAACTCGATACCGCC
>Ga0137385_10000425_pt1 | contig 34269 bp, 28 predicted proteins | sample SagtaG_FD_104921 | JGI IMG/M metagenome (GOLD analysis project Ga0137385, IMG submission 104921) | Vadose zone soil microbial communities from Sagehorn Ranch, Mendocino, California, USA - Sage2_R_80_16 metaG | ecosystem: Environmental > Terrestrial > Soil > Vadose zone | place: USA: California... | reverse complement strand
TTCGGCCGCGGTGGACCTCTTTTTCGAGATCGGCGAGCGTTTCCACGAAGAAGAGCGGGGTGATCACGGTCAAAAAAAAGTTGTCGAGCCACACCGCCTCGTCCACGTTCAGCGACTGCAGGAACGATTTGTCGAAGATGAGGATCGGACCGGGAGGCACAGATCCATGATAGTTGCAATTCGCGACGGATCCAGCCGTGACGGTAAACAATCGACGATCGCACCGAAGTCTGCGCGCGCTGCGACAGTGAGAACGACGAGCGCCCAGCCAAGGTCTGGACGGTTCAGCTCTCTGTCTTGGGAACCGTTGTCCTGAGGTAACGTAAGGGGCCTCTAGGGCAGGCGCTAGGTGCACTACCAACTCGGTCCGCAAACTCACCCGGGTAAAGAACAACGGCCTCAAGCGGCAATATCGTTTGCCTTCACAATTTGTGAAGGTGACCGAGCAACAGCTTAACGCGATCCCACCCTGCAATGATCGTGACCCATGAAGCAATGAACGCAACGACGCTTGCGATCGTAGACAAGAACTTGAAAAAGGGATTGATTCCCAATGTGCCTAGTTCAGGAATGCTGTTAATGCCGAGCCAGCGCAAGACCGTGAGAGGCAAAAATAGGAGCCACTGAATTCCGTAGCGAAACCACACAACGGGATTCTTTAACTGGCTTCGCGCTCCGCGGTCCTGGCTTTCAAGAACACCGACATATCGCAGAATGGCTTCTTGCATTAATGCCCCGTATTCAACGAATTCTTCCGTTCCTGAACCGAAGTCACGCTCAAGCGCCTGTCGCATCGCCGGCAGACTGTTAATCACGATCGGCCAATTTTGGACAATTTGCCGAGAATAAGCCGCGTGAAACTGCGCCATGATGCCGAATTCTCCCATATTCGCTTGCAATTCGTAGGAATTACGCAACAACCAGCTGTAGTTTTCGGAATCGACCGCCCTTGTTTGGAGAAATCTCTGCAGATGTTGTAAAAAGTCGGCGGTTAAACCCATGGTAGCCAGTAACTGCCTATGCGCGGCCTTCGATGAGAGATACCCGATCCCACAGACGCCGCAGACCGCGAGCGCTACATACAAACGTGTCATGAAATAAATGATACCGGTGTCATGGGTTCTTCCAGCTCGAACGCGATAGTGGTGACAGATTTCAATGCATCCACAGCCAAGTGTGTTGGTTCGCGGCAAATGATCTGGCCAGTGTTAAGGGCCATATTTCCTCCTAAGACGTGGAATGCGGCGCACGTGTGGCACACGCAGCCGCTGCTTAGAATCGGTTTTATGGCTGGACCAGGGCATGGGTGACTGACGAGGGTTCAGTACCCCTTCGTACCGTTATAGCTGTGAGCAGAGAACAGATCGTTTTGGCAACCGGGAATGTGCCTTTCTCAGTCGTTATCGTTATCGGTTTGATCGATCATGACCTATCCAGACGCCCGAAGGAGTGACAAGGATCACATGTTTTCCTTTCTTCCACCCGAAGCTATGCACATATGGAAGTGATGGCCACGAACGCCGGAGCCGCCCCTTTTTATTGAGGCTCCGGTGAACAAGCCACGATAATGATAGTTATCGTTGCCTATTTCTGCGCTGATTCGGGACGGTTCGGACGCGGCGACGCTGTCGCCGCGCAACCGAAACGAGGCCTACAAGGCTCGCAATCTATTTTTGGTGACGGTCTTTAAGTTCGTCTGTGCGCCGGCGGATCCACCAGGCAGTAATTGAGCACCACATCAGGCCGGACACGAGTTCATGCACCACCATGAAGAGACCTGCAGCGACTCCAATCGCCACGACGAATGCACGCGACGGATGCCAGTACGCACCGATCACGATGCCGGCCAGAAGCATGGCCGAGCTCCAGAAGAAGATCGCTACAGGATTGCCGAGACGCACACTGAATCTTTCGTTCATAGTTGCACTTCCTTTCGGGTGAGGCGCTCCCCGGGCCGACCTCCGCGCGCACGGCGGTTTAGGGACCCGAGAGCGGGGTAAACGATTGAGTTAAAGAGGAGCGGGTGTTTCGAAGCGCGAGCGCGGGCATTCGCCGCGCTCGCGGCTTCGCGATCAGACTCTCGAATCAGGTCTGATCAGTGTTCGCGCGGACCGCCAAGCAATTCGGCGAGCTGTGGCCGGAAGTCAGCGAGAAGCCGCAAAAGGGAACGTCGATACTGAAGTTCGTTCTCCTCCAGGTCCGCAGCGAAGTAGTCGTCAAGCCGTCGGAACCTTTCTTCTGGACAAAGGCTTCTTGAGTCGGCCACTACCGCCAGGAGAACTTCCTGCTCGAGATCATCTGTTGAAAGCCAGCCGGGCGCTTCGTAATGAACGGGTTCTCCGGCTGCGCCTGAGTTGATAAGTGGTTGTTGGTTTTGGTCGTTGGACATCTGTGCTCCTTGTTTGCTGCAGACAAGCAAAGAGGCAGGCGTGCGCCTGCCCCGAAGCTCGGCGGCCATGATGAGAGTGTGGATGTTCGGAGATTGGCCCAGCCCAAGTCAGCAATGGATGTGCCGTGGACAAGCCCTCAAAGCGCGATGCGGTCGTTCACCGCGTGTTCGATCTGTTGTGTGCTGTTGAGATAACGTGCCGTGGTGGACAAATCCTCGTGCCCGAGCAGAGCCTGAACCTGCTCCAACTCGCCGCCGGCTTTGCGGCAGAGATTGGCGCACGTGCGGCGCAAGTCATGCGGACCGAGATGATTGAAGCCTGCCGCCTTAGCGGCCGTGACCACGACATCCCAGACCGTCCACGCGCTGAGCGCGAATCCTGTGACCGCTCCGCCTTTGCGCATGCGCCGAAAGATGGGCCCTGAAGTGATCCCCGCGGCGGCTGCCCACTCGTCCAGTGCATCCTTGGCGGCCTCCGGTATTGGTACGGTTCGAATCCGGCCGCGTTTGCCGATGAGGTTTGCGAAGACCCACCGGCCTTCGCGCCGCTGAATCAGACTGGTGTCGAGTTTTGCCTGCTCCTCACGACGAAGAGCGCAATAGCACAGGACGGAGAGAATCGCGAAGTTGCGCTTGCCGATGAGTTCCGTGCGGTCGACGGTTGCGAGCAGACGCCGCGTTTCATCCTTTGTGAGCCAGGTTCCAAGCCGAACGCCGCTCTGCGGAACCCCCGGCACAGAGATGAGGCGAACCGCTTCGACTGGATCGATGAGGCCGTTTTCGCGGGCCTCCTTCACGAGTTTCCGGACCGCACAGAGACGTTGGTTGATGGTCGCGGCGCTCACGCCCACTACGATCATGGACGAGCGGTACTCCATCAGGATCATGCGAGAGATGGGCCGTCCTGCCGCCAGCGTGAACAGGTCATCGAAGGCTGTCAGGTAAGCGCGCTGAGTGTGCCGGGAAACGACTGAGTTCGACAGCATCCTGCGCAGTGCGGTCAATGAATCGGGATTTGGGACTGAGGTCTTGCTCAGACAGGAAGGCACAAAGGCTCCTTTCGCCCGGATGAGGGGACGTAACCTGCAGTGGAGTTGTGAATGGGATTGAATCCTGGGACGGCACTGCCGGCGCTGCGTTTCTTGCGCCGCCACGCGCGCCGCCAATCGGGAGATGAGGTGAGGAAGAATCAGTCGAACAGGGAAGTTTTGGGAGAAGCCGTGAGGAGGGGGCACCCGGGTGTTATTTCAGCCGCTTATACTCGACATTGCCGAAGAAGCCAGGGCCAAGGAGGGTGTCGGTTTTCTCGACGTGGGTGAGATTGACCGATAGGAGCGCTCCTTTGACCTCAAGAGCGCCATCCTTATATATGGCGCCAATTTTCCCCGACGCGCTGACGATGAGGAACTCGTCACCGTTGCGGACTACCTGGAAACTGTCGTTTGGGTTTGCCTTGTTGACCCACTTGCCAAGGAACTCCGACCCGGTGGATCTACAGCCGCTGAGGAACACGGCGCTGAAAAGTGTGATTGCGATAAAGCGAAAGACTGCTGATTTCATAGAAGGCCTCTACTTGTTGGAATCGCGCGCAAGTGCGCGTTTGATATGGAACATTGCGATTGCACCGTAGGACCCGACTTCGGCGGAGTCGTGCACGGCAATGCGGCACGAACGACGGCGCCAGCGTACAACAACTCCGCTTGGTCTACCCGGTCGTCGTAGCCCGTGCCGTCTAAGTGGTGAACACAAAAATGGCGACTCGAGCCGAGCTGCCATGGTTTGAATGCGCGATTTGAAACATCTCGCCGTCGTTAGTCGTCCTCGTCGCAGCGGCAACCGCATTCGCTTCCTGCTGTTGTGAATCGCCAGAGGAGAACGAACGGCAAGAACAGAATCGTGAGCGCGATTTTGACCAGCTTCCAGCGTCCAGCCGCCGAGAGGGAGCAGACGCCACGAATGATGAGGTAAACAACCGGCGCCCAGATGATGAATTGGAATGCGAGAGCCACACCTGACGGTACGGGTGTGTTCAGGAAGTCCGATTGAAAATCGATCACGCTGACTCCTTTCCGGGCACGTTGGCGTGCCCGAGAAATGATTGTTGGATTGGAGGGAGAAGTTCCGGATCTATGCCGAGCGCTCAGTGCCCATCACAGAGGCTGCAGGCACATCGGGCAGTCGGGCTACATGATGTAGCTGTTCTCGAAAATGAGTTCCATCTCCCCGGGCGGAAGAGTCTCATCGTTGGAGTCGTACAGTTCTGGATCGTGATATTGGGATTCCTGTTCACAGAACTCTTCTTCAGGGTCGTAAGAGACAGGACCGTGGGCGCGGGCATAGGCGCCTCCCTCGTCCAATGCCTCGTTGAAGCGCCTGGCGTCATCGTCGCTCCAGAAATCACACGCTGGTTCTTCCTCCTCTCTCGGTTCTTTATCGTGTGAGTTGTCGTTAGTCCTTGCCATCCGATGTCTCCTTCCGCGTGCAGGCTTCTGACCAGGCCTGGCCCGCATCTTGATTGTCGGAGCGAACTGGCGTTCGGAAACTGAAACAGTACTTTGGGGTTGTTCCACTCAATCACATCGATTCCGTGAAGAGGTCGCGCTGTTCAACCGCTGCTCGGAGATTTCGAGGCATTTCGGGGATCCTCGAAGCGCAAAATCACCGCGGTCAGACCCCGGGCCCGAGCGAGCGGCAGAAGCTTACTGATGGGAAGGAGTACATGGCCGCATTCGAGCTTGGATAAGTAGCTACGGTTCATCGTCGCGGCCAGGTTTGCGAGCTGCGACTGAGAGATGCGTCGTTGCTTGCGTAAAAGACGAAGTACCGTGCCCATCCTGTGCGCAATCTGCTTCCGCTGTTCTAGAGGACAAGAACCAAGCAGACTGTCGATGTCAATCCTCAGGTATTGAAGGTTAAGGGGGCGATGGCACGCAATACAATTGCCGCTGCGTGGGTATTGACATGTTTTGCAGCGCATGCAGGTGATGGTTTCGCTGTCGCGCATTGAGGGGAGAAATTGAGAAGGCATGGCTTTCCTTTGAGCAGTTGGCGGTGAATCTCTCGGAACGAAGGGGAGACATTGGCTTGCGTTAGTTGGAACGGAAGCAGTGCGCTTTGCACGCTTTGCGAAGGCGAAGCCTACGGCTCAGAAGGGCTCCGCACACAGGCTGCTTGTTGGAAGTTGAAGTGAAATCGAGATCTCAACGATTGTCAGTTGGAGGGGATCTCTCCGCGTTCTTCAAGGACCGCTTCCAGGTCGAAATCGGGGGCATCGGGGACATGTGCGGACCGGGACGCTATACAGGTGAAAATGGATGGCGGGACGTGAGGCCGGTAGTTTCCGGCTCGAACGGACTCCGGCGAGTGGACCCTATACCCTCCGACCCACAGTCGATCGCTTAGCGCGACCGCGTAGCCGAGTTCAGCCAACTGATTTTCGATTTCATCATTGATTGAGCCAGGGGGCACGTCCGCGTAGCCGCGGTCATTCCTCTCGACTGCCGCAATAAGATTAGCTACTGCACGATACATCTCGTTCCTTTCTGCTGTTTTGTCCTCCTGGCGAATAGATCATTAAGGACTTTCCTCCGGCTCCTTGGATGGCGGGGCGCATCGACCTGTTTTGTGCACTGTCGAGACTCCTCCTACAGCGGCAGGGAAGCAGGGCGCCGGGCAGGATGTCTCGGATCTGGAATGTAGGTGACATGTGATCGGAAGGATCTGACCAAAGGTGGAAACTTGAGGCAGGGAGAATGGGCGGTCTTCATCAGCGACGGGATGCTGGACCTTGAGTCAGAGCACGGCAATCGGATCGTCGGTGTCTACGCGCACGGCGCGAACGACTGTGACATCCCCGAAGCGCTCGAAAAATACGAGAATGATGTTCGCGGCTGGAAGAGCCAAGGCCTTATTGACGCCATCCTCAGAAAGAAGGACGAGTGGCATTCTCCGGCCGGGGACTGCGCGATCCCGGCCCATCAAACGCGACGGCTCCGCTTCTGCGTCACCGCACGAACTAGCTTCGAACCTGCAACCGGCAGGCACAGTAGATTGCGTTGACAAACACAAGCACGGCCAAGGCGGCTGCAGAGAGGGAGACAACAGGGGCGAAGGTCATAACGGCCTCAAGGCAGATAACTGCGCCGGCAGCCTCAAACCGGCTCCCAAAAGCCGCTGAAAACCATTTGTACACTTTCGGGGCACTGCAGACCAGGCCGCCACCGACCATGGCCCACATGGTAATTCCGACTACCATGCCCCACAGTGTTGAGCCGAGCTCGCGATAAAAGGGCAACACGAGGTGTACGACGGAGAAGGTTAAGGCAGGGATACATCCCCCTGTCAGCGCACCGATACAGGCGGCGATGCGGCCGCCCGGATTGAACGCTTGGAGCACCTGCTCAACCACCGTAAGCCGCTCGAACTTCTTTGCGGAAATATTGGCAGTTGCCTTGGAGTTGTTGTTCGGCAGTGTATGCAGATTCAAAATTGTCGACACGTTGCTCTCCTTTGAAGTGGTAGAAGCTTCCGATCTCGAAGGGCTGACTTCTAATGCAGCCTCAATGCCTAGCCATGGATCTCGAAGAATCGTCAGTCTGGACCCGCATCGAGCCACACAAATCGTCACGAGCTATTTACCCAGTCCGCTTCGACGTATCCATTCGGCCGTGCCGTGCGGGTCCAGCCGGATTGTGCCCCCAAATCGAATCACGACGCCGGTTCCCATTCGGCCTTGGCGGGCACGGTTATAAAGATTGGTCGAAGAACAATCTAGCCACTTCGCTAAGTCGGTGACTTTAAGCGCGTGGTCCATCGAATCGATCCAATCCGCTAGCGACATCCCCGGCGGCCTAGTGGAGGCTGACATTGCCGCCTCCACAATGAGCCCCGCCGCCGATGAGAAGATCGTCTGCGGATGGACTCCCCGGAATAGCGTCGCGTCCCAGAATTTCGGCGTGCAGGGCCACGGCTGCGGATCCAATCCCCTGCCCCGCGCCATCCCAGACTGGAACGCAATCGATCATATTCACAATCAGACCAGTGAGGTGACGACGGGGCAAGAAGCGATGGAGAGCGAGGTAAAGAATCTTGTAGTTCGCTTAAAACATTTGATTTACACGCATAGTGCGTAGAGTTTGATAGAGACCGTGGAGTCCACCTTTCGATGGGCAATCGGGGATGCGCCGAATCAGTTGCACCCGACTGTACGCGCGACGCTAAACATTCAGATGTGCATTGCCGATATATATCGGTTGGAACTCTCGAAGGCATCGAGGAGTAATGCTGACGTATTGGCGAACACAGAAAGCGGAAGAAGATCTGTACGACGAGCAATTGCTCGACAGAATGGATAGGGTGGACAAGGAAGCAGCTTGCGTCAAAACCTACCAAGACGGAGAGATGCGGCTTCAGGCCACGGAAGCCCAAGTACGATATGCTCCGACCGTAAAGAACTACTTCCGGAACCTGAGGGGGATCGCGCGGGAAGCTCTTCAACTGACAATCATCGACGATCTAACGGCAGTTCCGACTGCCGAACGAAAGGGAATTCTCAAGTCCTGGTGGGAAGAGACGAATGAAAAGTCGCTTAAATACAGAAAAGTGCGCTGGTTCATCCTTCAGCAATCGGCGGAAGAAGCAAAAGAAGAAATCGATCGACTTCGCTCACTGATTGCTCCCAAGCTCACGGAGATAGTTAGCGGCCTATCGGCGTTCAATTTCGGTCCGGGATTCGAGTTCTGGCCATTTCAAGTAGCCGATGGTCAGGAAATGAAGCCAATTGCAGTTACGAGCGTTGACGTCGTCGATGAGCATGGCCGCTCAGAAGGAATCGGCTTAGTTGCGGGGGGCGCACAGCCAATTCAAAAGAAAAGTGGGAGTGATTTCGTAAACTTGCTCGCTGGCGTCATTTACGGTCTTGTCTCCGAAAACTTGAGGCCGACGTGGCAGAACGTGTCTAGACGTATACAGGTTGGGCAGGCTGGGGAGGCAAAAGAGGATAAGACCCATCTTCTCCCCCCTGACTTTCAGGAGCGCATAGCCGACAGCCAATTCGCGGGAAATCTCTACGATTTCTTGGTACGGGAAAAGAAACGACTTGAGGATAAAGACAAACGACAAACCGACGAGAAAGCGCCCCCCGATACGCCCTTGAAACCCATCGATTTCATTCTTCGGTTCCAGCGGCACTTGTGGAAGGCGCTTGCTATCACGGGCCACGGAAAGAAGCGGCCCCGCCGTATAAAGATCATGAAGGAAAAAGTGATTCCGGAAGGCCGATTAACTTGAATCGCACGGAGGACTGACCTCGTATCCGCCAAACTGATCAACCAGGCCTTCTGGCAAGACGATCAACATAACCCAGTTCGATGTGGCTTGTTTGCCAGGGATCAGGAGTTGGTCAACTCTACAGACTCCATGGACTCCACCGTACTCTGCCGAAGTGCGCATTCCGACTTGGAAATCAAGGCTCTCCAGCTATCACTCCATCGTCTTCCATCTGCGCTGGAAAGTCGCCGCAGAATACATCGTAATGGCCCGGAATGTGCACGGAGCACAACCCGGACCAGATGGCCATCTCTGGTGGCGAGGCCGCGCGGGCGACGGATCCCAGTGAGCTAACGCCAGAAGTCCACGGAAATCGCGGTGCTCCAGCGGTCGCCGACGAACTCGTCGAAACCGAATTCCATCGCGGAGATCCTTCCTATGAATCGGCTGCGCAGTCCAGGCCGCGGAAGACAGAGGCTCCTCGTGATGCGCTACCGGTCTGGAGGGAAATCGACCTCGATACCGTAGTGCCATCGCCGGCCATCGAGGCGGTCCTGCGGGCTGAAGAGATTGTCCAGATCCATCGCCCATCGACCGGCGTCGCGGAAATAGAGGGCTTGCGTAAACTGGCTCTTGTCGAGCCGATCCATGTCATCCGTGATGGTGGTCACTGGGTCTGCCATGTTCATTGGGAACTCGTCGAAGAGGCGAAAGCAAAACTTCATTCACCAAAGCTGTTCCCGGTCTGTGTTTCTGCCGATATTAGTACCGAGGAGATGCGCGACTACATACTTACCGAGCAAATCACCAAACCCGTCCGCCACCAAATGTCGGCGCGACAGCTCGCCTCGGCAGCTCCAATGATCCTTTCCGTCGCACGGAAGCATACCGATCTGTTCGTCCAGCGAAGTCGCAGAGAGTGGGCGAAGACCATCGGCAGATCGTTGAGCTGGCTAAAGCACCTGATGGCCGCTAAGAACAGAAATCGATGACAGAGAAGATCGATCGCTCGTTACCCATCCTGCTTCGAGGCCCATTGCTTGAAGAGGTCGCCAGCGAAGATCTGGACCTCTACCAAGTACGTCGCATTTTGTGGGCAATCGTTGCGCCGCCAACACTAAGCGACCTGCCCGAGGTATTGAGCAAGCTCGACCGTTTGCTACGTGCTGCCGAAAGCCAGTGGCCGGGCACGCTCGCTGCGTTTGATCTGGTAGCGTGGCCATCGACCATCTCCCAGCTCAAGCCAATCGCCGAGAGATTTAGCTATCCCAAAACGCCGCTCGCTCGAAGACATCTGGGCAAGCGCGGCGGCGACGACACCGGTCACAGGCAACGTAACGCTCTTTATGCCGCGCTGCTCGCCCTTCCCGATGAGGAATCAGAATACGCCAGACGTTGCGATCTCCTGATGGCCCACGTCTTCCTGGCTCATCTCCGAGTATTACTCATTCCGGAAGGGACCGAACTTCGAGGCGGCCTCGTGAAAGGCGATACTACGATTGAGGCCTACGAGAAGTATTCGGCCAGGAGACCTTGGCCTGCGCTGACGATCGCCCCCAAAAACTGCTGCCTCGCGCTGCGTGGACTCTTCTCTGGAGAACAGTGGGCATGCGCTGTAGTGGCCGCCTACCCGGTTGGTCTTCAGCCAAAAAGTTTCGCGGCCTTCGGCGGCCTCTTCTTCGACGGCTCGTTGCTTGAGCACGGCAAGTCCAAAGCCTGGCTCGATGAGCGGCAGGATTACTTGCTAGTTTATTTGGCCCAGGCATATGGGATGAAGCCGCGGTACCGTGGTCATGGTCAATCGTCCGGAGTCCAAACCGGCGCTGGCTCGGAGACTCCTGCTGAGGTCGACGCCTTCCGGCATGATGATTGTCCAGGTGAAGACGACGAAGACGGCGATGATGATGACGACGATGGCGTTGATACGGAGAGTTCGGCGCATCGTGGGAAGGCAGGAAAACCGCGAACGGCTGGCGGTAAGGGTAAGAAAGGGACCGGACGGCGCGGCAAGAAATCGGCAAGTGCAGCTGGCGCCGGGAGTGATCAAGCGATCCGCGCGAGCAAGTTCTTCCCATTTGCACTCGGCCGCCTGAGCCCTTCCGATCTAGCCATGATTGAAATCGACGCCCGTCACCGCCTAGAAGAGCTTCTCGCCGAATTGATGGCAGTCGGCTATGCCTCTGAAAATGGAGGCAATTCCGATCCGTCCGAAAATGACCCAATAGCACAGGTTGAACTGCTTCTCTTCATGTTGATAATGCTGTGGACCGGCAGTGACATCGATCGGACCAAGGGACTGCGCGTGTGTCTGGCGAAGGCATGCTACGACCAGGTCCCATTCGCCTTCCTGATCTCGCCGGAATCGGAGGGCGCTGAAACCTGGATCAGGATTCAGGCGGAGTTTCCGCCGGATGCACCGCGACGCGAGCCGCTTCCGCCGTATGACCGGAGCCGAACTGAGTTCGTGTTGTTACCAGATGTAGTAGGTCTCGGGACCTTACTTTGGAAGTTTCTCGAGATGAATGATCGTGATTCTCTAAATGCCACTAACCGCTCGGGCGCTTTCGAAGTTTTCCGCCGCCCCTATGAATACTACTGTGAGCATATTCCACTTGCTTTGGGGCAATTGACCGAAGACCGCGTCGCGGTCAGGCAGCTGGCCTCGGCACTTTTTTACGAGATTCTGAATTGGACAAATAAGGACAGCAGCGCCGCCACGATGATAACCGGAGACCTGCGGAAAATGGCGCATGTACAGATGTTTTATGCGGTGCGCCGCATGAAATGCTTGCAGGAGATTTACGCCGGAACGATACGCTTCATGCGTGCTGCAATCCATCTTGCAAGGCCACGATCTGTTGAAAGCGCACTTGAGGCAGGCGATTTTTCTGGTCTGCTTGGTCAAGTTCGGAAAGTTCGGCTCCAGATCCCCTTTATTCCTGCTCACAAGGATGAGACATATGTCGGTGTCAACGCTTGCCCGACCGACAAGGCTATGCAAGAAAGAGTGCAGTTTTTAATCGAACGGGTCGAGAGCCTTTGGGCCAAACCACCAAACGAAAACTGGAGTGAGGCTCACAACATGTACACATACTACGTTGTCTGGTTTTTCGGTTTTGTGACTGGAACGAGGCCGATAACTAGCCCCATCCTGCGCATAGATGACTTCGACAAACTGAACAGTGCACGCCTACAGGACAAAGGGGCGGACAAGGCCAGACTGATCTGGATTACTCGCGACCTGCACGAGCAGTTGTCGATTTACGAGAACTATGTGCGCACGACCCGGTTGGCGACTTTGACCAAGCGCCCTTGCTGGTTCCTGGATAAGGGTGCCCCAGTACCGGTGAGTAAGGAGACATGTGAGCCACTCCTCCATACGGTATTGCCCGATTTTCCCACAAATGTCCACCGGCGCTGGATGTTCAACGCGTTGCTTGATTCCGGCTGTCCATATGTCGCGGAGTGGGCCGGACATTTCCGGACCGGAAATCGCCTGGTTGGGCGGTGCGCCACCGCTTCCCCAAGTGCCATAGGGGAGACAATTCTTCAGTTTGTCCAGCCGATCATCAGCTATCTCGGATTCCGTCCGATCGAAGTGGAACTTTGATTATGACCACGGCGGATGTGGATCACTCAAGCGCTACGCAAACATGTCTTTGGGACACTGCTTTCTTCAAGCTTTCTGTTCGACAGCAGGCTACCGCGTCTGAAATGCGGAAGACATTGCGCTCGTGCCCAAACCGACTCGGACCGTTCCTCGCTGATGTTCGAGACGACGGAGTGCGGGTTAAGTTCAGCAAGGCCGATGTCGCCGCTGTCGAATCCCATCTAATCGAGTCCCTGAAGGGGGAAGATCCCCGTCCGACTCTGCGGCTCCTAAAATCTGCCGTGCTCCGCCTGGTCCAGAAGTCACAGCGAGACATTCCGACTCCAACCCGAATCGATCGCCTGACGGCAGACCCCAACCTCCTTCCCAAGAATCTTTCTGAAGTCCAGCGCCGTGTTGCGGTGTGGACTGAGGCTGAAAAGCTTTGGCTCGACCATAACAGCGGCTTTCTTCCGCCCGATAGCGGCGGATTCACAGTCACGTGGGAAATGGTGATCGCTTCCGCAGCACTTCGAGGTGGCCTGCTCAGCGTTCGGCGTGCAGTCGCTCTCGCTCGCGCTTTGGCGGATCCGCATAAGCATTTTGGGTGTTCACCGATTCGGGGTTACGCCGATCTCGTGATACCCGCTGGCAGTGAAGACGAAGAGGTTGTCCGTTGGTATCCCGATAGCCGATTGCTCCTTCTCATTTCGCGTGTGTCGCCAGAGAAGGTTCAGCAAGCTCTGGCGCAATGCTTGAGACCAAAGGTGCCAGCTAGCACGCGAGACCGCGGAATTGCTCAGGTGATCCTTAATGGCATAGTCGCAGAGCTCAATCGCCAAGGAGTTGATCCCGGCCTGCTGCCACGGTCGCTGAGCGATTTCGTTGGAACTGTCGCCCAAACCCTGCGCAAAGAACTCCCGAGCCTTTTAGTGGACTATGCGACCGGGCAAGTGCGCGGCCCGTCGCTGCTTCCCGGATCTATTGGCCGGATCAACAACGATCCCGCCATCTATGTGCCTTCCAATTCTGGAAAAACGAATTCGCCGGAAGTCGAAGGGCCCGACCGGAAGAAAGCCTACTCTAAAGATGCCCGCTCAAAGGAACCGGATTGGATGCACCGCTTGAGATCTGCATTCTGTCTATCCGACGACAAAAAGACTGTGAAAGCACTTAACGGAGTAAAACGATCCAAGGATTCAACGCCGTGTGCCATACAACTATGCACGTTAGCGAAAAAGCTTCTCACGGGGCTGCCCTATGGCGGTTCCGGAAGGCAATGGGCTTATGGAAGTGTACGATGCTGCATTTTGACGGTTGCCCGTCGCTTTGCGATGCAAATGAAAGACAAGGACCCTGCTGGGTCGGACAAAGTCGTTTTGGAGGGTCTTTATAGCCAAACAGTGGACGAAGCCGCAGAAGACTCGCACGGATTGCAAGAGACTGTTGCTTGGGCGTTGCGCCAGTACCACCGGCACATTTGGAATGTGTATAAGGCACCGGCCATAGATGAAGCTGAGGTGCTGCGCGTTGCACCAGGATCCGATTGCGCAGACGCACATGTGGTCTCAATTGACGAGATTATCAAGTCGCTTGAGTATATTGAGATTTCTCGAAACAGGAAGTGGAAGAAGCTCTATCGCACCGTGGCACGAGGGCTAATTGTAATGGATTTCCTCGGTGGCCTCCGCCGCGCCGAAGGGTTGGGGCTGATGCCAACCGACCTGTCGCCTGGACCATTCGGTCATCTGCTTATGCGCGACAATGAGATACGCACTCTCAAAACTGAAAACGCCAATCGCTGCATTCCGCTGGGCGTGTTGGCGCATCCTTTTTCAGAACTCTTAGAACCGGTGGGTGACTTGTTCCGGGAGGCCAAAAGAATTGGAACCGACCTCTCATGCGGTATGAGCGATGACGTCATCGTGCCAATAGTTCACAAAGCTCTTCAGACCGTTACCGGTCTCAAGAATTGCCACGGGCACACTCTCCGGCACAGCGCTGCCCATTATGCTTTTATTCGGCTGATGCTTGCTGATCTGAATCAGAGAGATCTCTTCCCGCATTTGCCCATAACCACGGCGTGGCTGAGGTGCTCCCCGGATCTACGAGCCCTTTTGCTTCACAATGGCCAATCGATGAACAACGATTGCGCCTGGGTTGTCGCCACGATCATGGGACACTCAAATCCCGGTCGTGTAACTTTTCGGCATTACGCTCACTGTCTCGACATTTTGCTAGCGAAGTTTCTCAGCGAGCATACGAAATTAGGAGCCCCAGCTACGCGAGAGGAACTCCGTGCCCTTAGCTATCTCCCACGCGCGACTGCGTATGACCAAGTATCCGCCACTGCAGATCAGGACAAAGGACAGAACACGAATCCGGCCTCCGTTGATCGGCAGGTTGACAATGGGCGGCATCTCGAGCCCGAATATGAGTTTGCGTTAAAGGTCTATTCCGATCGGCTGAAGTTGAAAAATAACTTCAGGGTTGAACCCATTGAATTGACGGATAAATGCTTCTGGCCAAAGGATACTTATGACCTCCTCTGGATGTCATGGGAACTCAGCTTAAACGAGAGCAAATTAGCAACTATCTTTGGACTGGAGGAACCTGAGGTCAGTGAAATACTCTCCCGGGCTCGCTCAGTCATGCGAATCCGAAACTATCAAGCCTCTCCCGGCTCGCCTGCGATCAATGAAACGGTTGCGAAAGATACTGAAGTCGAGCTTGCCAAAGCTCTGAGGCAGCCGAAGATGAACTGGACTTCGAAATGTTTTCAAGCCTGGGCTAACGGCATTCAAAACTATTGCGTCAACTCCAAAACTGCAGCCAACACCATTGATTACATATTGCGAAATATGTTGCAGGGAAACACTCAGATTGTTTTCGCCGGCATTCCCAGGCCAGAAATGATGAACGCGTGCCTGCATGTGTTCGAGGCCTTTGGGTTTCGACGCGATGATCTCTTTGCGATTTCCTGTGATGGAACCAAACGAGCGGTCCCCACGCGCGGATGGCTGCAGGACCACGGAATCTCGTGGCGGATTGCCTCTAAAAATGAGCATAGTCCGGGTCGCCTATTACAAACGCCGGCACCTTGGGTGGTCATTGGCCCGAAAACTCCTGAGGAGGGCGGTTTATCCCTGCGACATCAGTCCGAGGCAATTTCGTTCCTCTTCCGAATGGCAGCGATTCGATTCAATTAGTCGTTCTGAGTTCGGCTGGATGCGCCAGCCTCTTTGCCTTGCGGCGCCTCGATGTGCTTGCGATACGCTGCTGCGAAGTGCACACTTGCACCCCCGCTCGACCATGAATGATGGTACTTGGCTGTCTTTCGTGCATATCCCCCATTTGGATGTCCAATTAAGTCCAATATAATCATTGGATTGCAGTTGATCCAAGGCGAGATGAGAAGCCCGGGTCTGTCGTGAAAGTGTTCCGGCGATCTGGAATGGGACCGGGGTGTTTGAACCTGCGTCAGTCTCCCGGGGCCTCATCTGCCAATGAAACCAATCTAAGCAGCGGCCACATGTGCGCAAATCTTCAATTCTCGGAGGTAGTTCAGACTTCTACTGGCGATGCCATGGTAATAACCACTCGCAGTATGCGATCCAGCTGTGCGGCAGCTGTTCCGGTCAGAATCACGCCAAGTTCCATGCGGGACCGCAGGCTGGAGACCGTCATGTTTGCACTCCCCATGTAGCCTCGTTCTCCTTTATCCGCACTCGCGGCTTTGAAGTGAAATGTCTGGGTGTCAGCGCCCGATCCCTCGATCCAAGAGAGGATGGAGCATTCCTTTTCGCTGGCAATCCGTCGAAGTTCAGACCTCACCCCTGCGGGAAGATCCCGTTCGAAGCGGCCCAACAGCCAGACACGGACGCCGGTGCCCAGCCTTTTGTCGAGCAGTGAAGCCATTTCGCCAGCTGTTCCCGCATCCCAGAAAGGCGAGGCCACAATGAGCGAATGCTTTGCGCCTGCCACCACGTCGATGAGGCTGCTGCGCAGGTCAGCGGACGCCTCTCGGATAACGTGCTCAGAGGCTGCCGGGAGGCTCGGGGGAAGCGAAACGCAGAGCTGCGCTTCCGGTGGTCCGTCAGGGAAACTCTCGCTCACAATTCCAAGCGCTGCGTGAATGCCTACCCGCGATCCCTCGGTCGCATCAAACAGTTCCTTGTTTAGGCGGTAGCCAAGACCTATTCGCTCCAGCACCCCGAGATCGCACAGCGCATTGAGGGCAAGCAGGGCCTCATCATCGGAAACAGGCCGGCCTCCCGGAGTACGAAGTCCCCGCAACAGGCGGGGAAATCCCTGCACGGGTTCCTGGGTCAGCCCACGCATGCTGGCCTCGACCAGCGGTAATAACCACGGATACCGCCTAGCGGTGAGAACGTAGGTCTTCATCACTTGCCGCCCGAAAGCTCCCAATATCCGGTAAGCCGGGTGTCGGCCGAAACGTCAGCCCAAGGTGCATGGCCTCCGATGAGAAAGGCGCGCGAGAGACCGTGATTGAATACGCGGCACGAAATCTCGGGAGAGTGGATGCAACCATGACAGGCCCCAGTGTGATCAGCGCAGTCGGGATCATAGAGACATTCAACCGCTTCATCCGCAATATTCTGCAAAAAAGCCGCCAGGTGATCGCGGACTAAGGTAGCGATGCCGCCGAGTTTGAAGCTGCTGGAATTGTCGTAGACGACGAAGCCGAGAAGCGGCAGGAAGATATATTCTCCGACAGAGGTTCGGTCGATTCCCGCATATCTGGTGATCGCCCTCATCGCGGCGTGGGACAGGCTGTGAATCAGGCCAAAGACCATTCGGCGAACCGGCAGTTGCCAGATGGAATCGTAAAAGCGGTCGTGGTCGATTGGTTCGAGCGCGGCGAGGATACGGGCTATCGGCGGAAGATGCGCGCCAGGCAGGTCGATGCCATTGAGCGCAAGCCAATCGATGACGCGCTTTGGCTCCAGGGATATGAATACCCCCTCATGCTCGCCTTCGCGCGCCGGGATCGGCAAGGTTCCCACTACATCCATCTTCCCCAGCCGCTGGGCAGCCGCCTTCTGCAATGGCGGAAAGGCGCGGATCTGAACGGGTAGGTCGTGCGCACCCAGTTCCTCATAAACGGGCTCGAAGCTGCGACGCGTGAAGCCGTAGGTCGCGGTGATGATGGGCAGGTCATCCACGTAGAGCAACTCATTTATGCCGAGAAAGGCCTGCAGCCGGATTACGTCCTCAGTCAACGATGCGGAAGTACCTCCATCTATCCGCGCCTTCTCCGTGGCGGGCATAGTGGTCACCGTACCCCTGAATGCAAGGCTTTCCTTTATCCCCTTCTCGAGATCTGGGGAAATAGAATCCAGCAGACCTGCTGGTGCAAAGGAAGGAGAGGGATTTTTGCCCGTGGCAATCTCTCCGATGCGCTGCAACAGGCGCGCCGTTTCCCCCTGATCCGCCTGCGCCGCCTTCAGCCGCTCCGTAAGCGCCTTGATCGCATCAGCCGGGGACAGGGTCGCATCGGGCCTGCGTGATTGCGGCAGAATCCGATAGAGCAGCGACGAGATGTCATCGTCGGCGCTGGTCAGGCGCGGGCGGTCCAGACGCAGTACCGAGAGGGTCTGCGGATAATAGGTGTCGCTGGCACTGTAGCGCGCAAGCCGCATTGCCAGCTCTGACACGATGGTGCCGCCCGATTCTTCGGATGCTGGCCGACGACCTTCCTTGTTTTTCAGCTTGAGGCAACGATGGCATCTGGCGGTGAAGCGATCCAGGACCTCGATCTTGCAGGTACGGCAAAGGACCTTCATGTCCTTCACACGGTCGGACCGGCCCGGAATGTACAGATTCGAACGCTTGCCGCACTGTGAACACTGGATCGGATGGGAGGTAGGCTCAAGCCCTCCCGTATCCGCATTCTTCTTGGTTGCGGGCATCCATTCCTGGATCGGAACCAGTTCGCCGCAACCGTGGACGAAGACGAACGGAAACTGATGTATGCGCGAACTCTTGCAATTGGGGCAGTGCAGCGATTCTGCTCTTTGGAGCTTCTTGTCGAAGATGAGCTGGCCACAGCTCTGGCAGATGAGTGCTGCCGGCAGCACGGTCGCATCAATTGATTCAGGGGAACCAATCGTGAAACGCTGCGCCTCATGAACTGGATGAGGAAAGGCAGGATCAATCGTCCCCTTGCGAGACCGCCATCTATCGAACGATTCGCTGATCTCTTTCAGCAGCGTGGTCTTGCGCTCCTCTTCCCAGCAGCTTGAGAAGCGGAGTTCACCCAGCTGAATAATCGCCCGACCGTCTTCCCAATCCACTGTTCGGTAAGGAAGGTAGTTAAAGAGTAGCTGGGAGACGCCGCGCTGCATCGACGGGACGCGCTCGACGTTCTGCGCGGTGTCATTATCGGACGGCGCAAAGGTGCGGGCGTTAGCCATCGATCAACCTCCTCAGCGCCTTGGCTTCCTCTGAATTCCCTACGCGAATGAAGGCTGGCTCATCGACATCGCGCAGGCTGTTCATGGATTCAAGGTGAAAGTTGAGCTGGTGGGGCTTACCTGCATGTGGCGGCATATTGACGATGGAGCTGAAATGGTTCTTGACCCCGAGCACAAGCTTCTCAGCGTATTTGGGGGACGGGGCATGTTTGCAACCATAGGCATCCAGCATCCATGCCACGATGGCATCCTGAGACAAGGCATCCGCTTTGGGATCACCTTGCGAATTTCGTACCGATTCGACGGTCGCCATCGGCTTGCCCATGGCGGAGGATGCAACGCCCATCAGATATCCGCAGAGGAGGCCCGGCAGGGTGCGTCGCATCGCAGGGTCGGGCCATCGCGTCACAGCAGCCGGGTCAACCAGGCGATCCAAGTATTGATGGAACTTGGCGAATCGGTCAAAGATGCTGCGATCCCGTTCGCCCTGGGGTGTCGGTACAAAAATCGATATGCCCGGAAATCGCCTGCCAACACGCGCCGATGCCTGGATATATTCAGCGACAAGGCGCGTGAAACCGGCAAAGACGATGACGTTGAATCTATCCACGTCCACGCCATGCCCGATGATATTGGTAGTCACTACGCCACGAACGCGCGTGCTTGGGTCGGCGTCGCTCGTCATGGCCTTAAGACCGTCCATGGTGGCGATCATGTGGGAAACATCGACGCCGCCGTTAAACATCTCAATCAGCAGTTCGCCGTGTTTGGGAGAGCTGTCTTGCAGCTCACGCCTGACCCGTGACTCAATGGCTTCTGCTACCTGGTCTGAGCCTTTGCGCGTCAGGACATAGGTGAGGGCCAGTTCATAGAGGAATATGAGTTCCTTCTGCTGGGCGTCGGTCAGCCCCCCGGTCGCATAGATCACAGCGGCCCGCGCGGGGTCGCTGGCAATCAGCTCGCGCGCCTTCTGCATTTCCTGGTAGAAGATCGACAGTGCCTTCGTGACGGCGGGCGTGTGCTTGCGCCCAACCCCCAGGAGGCCCACGAAGATTCGCCCCGCCCGCCCTGGGCTCTGCCGGTAGTAGAACGAATCGTCAGCGTCCGGTCCATGGGCGGGAAACTGCCGCGCACCCTTCAGGTAAAGCTCCCATGCCTGTCGCTCAAAATCCTGGATGGTCGCTGTCGCGCCGATGATCTTCCAGGGCCTTGCCTTCAGGCTCTTAAAGAGGGCGAGAATGCCGGTTTCATAATGTGCATCGAACGTTCCCAGCTCTTCATTCAGAAGGTGAAGCTCGTCTTGGACAAGGACGGCAGGTGCCGGGTCGTGAAAAGGCCCATACTGGACGGGCATACCCTCACAGGTCAGCGGATGTTCGCCGCGTCCTAACGCGGCTGCGGCCTCGCAGAGGTCATTGGATTTATTGAAGCTGGCACCGTGCTTGTTGCAGATGATGTCGATCCGTCCGAAGATGTTGGAAAACCTGTAGTTTTGACCGAGAAGTGCGAGTTTATCGACGGTAGATACGATGACGGTCGGTACGAACCGGTAGATATCCTGGTCGGTGACGTACACAGGAAGGCGTTCCGCCGAGGCGCTGCATTTGGTGTTTGTGCAGCGATGTTCGATCAGACGAAGGGAGGGTTCGTACCCCACCGTCGCATCCGCGTGGCAGAACGGGCATTTGAAAATGCGCTGATACCTCGCATCGATTCCATGCCGTACGTAGCGCTGGTGGAGCTCGTCGTTAATGCTGTTCGGGGTCACGGTGCTCCCGACGAAATAGCCGATGCTGAACCGGGCTCCTTTCAGGCCGTTCTGTTTTCGGATGATCTCGGCGGCGGCGAGCGCGCGGGCAAGCCGCTGCAGCTGCTGGAACGTCAGGAGCCTGAGCGGGAAACGTACGAAGGCAGTGTTGCCGAAGCGTTTGCCGCGCAGCCGGTCGAAAAACGCCTGCCACAGAATGATCCCCATAAAGGCTTCGGTCTTGCCGCCGCCAGCGGCAAACCAGAGCAACTCCACTTCGCCGTCCGAATCCTCTCTGAGTTCTTGATATTCACGCGAGGCAAGCTCCGGGAGCAGGGAGACAATAAATACGATCTGGAAGAGCCGCCAGCGCAGGTGTTGTTTGTTGGCAAGCTGCATGGCCTGGTTCATCAACCGGAACGCTTGCAGCACGAATGGATAAGCCGGGTCTTTGAGCAACTCAACGCCGCGCTTGAACCGGGTCACCTCCTTGCTGAAGTCCGCCCGTGAAGTTACCGCCTCCGCATGCTCAAGGCCGTTTAAGGAAAGCACTTTGGCAGCCCATTCCTTGCTATCGTAGTCATCCATGTGGCGGGCAACCGATTCCAGGATGGGTACCGGGTGTGAGGCCAGTCCAGCGAAGGCCGGATCAGCGTCGCTGAACTCGCGGGCCTCAAGCCGGGGTGTTTCGGCAAGCGGCACGCTTTCGGCGGTAAGCCGGATATCGTGACCGATCACTTCCGCTTCGACATGGGAATTGATGCCGACGCCGGCCATCTCGCGGTCGTAGCGGAAGCTGGCAGGCAGTTCCTGAAAAATCGTCGGGCGATGCACAGCGGCCGGAATCTGCGCTGTCAGCCGGATCGCGTAGAGATTGGCGTCGAGGAAATCACCCTGCGTCCTTCCTGGAACAGGGCTGTCGTTAATGACGCGCATGGCGACGCGAACAGCCGAGGGCTCGGTGGGAACGCGGATGAGCCGTACATCGATGATTGCCTTCCAGAAGGGAACAAAGGGCTGGGCACTGGCACGCCTTGCCGCAACCGCAAATGCGGCTTCTGTCTCGCACTCTTCCGGCGTCACGATAACGGCTTGCCGGGCAGAGAATATGTCCGGTGCAGCGAGTTCCTCCGGGGTCAGCCGTAACTGCGCAGAGACATCGAGACGCTGCCTGCGGTTTTGGAGCAATTCGCCGACCGAAACGCTCACATCGAAGGGCGCAATCGAGAACCGTCTCCAGACGGGAATCAGGGACTGTACCCTGCGGCCCTCGGTGCCGTCGCCGGTGCGCTCCTTCCGCCAAGAGCCGAATTGCCGCTGCTCCTCCAAGGTCGGTGTGCATCGCACGTAGACATTCAGGGAAAGAGAAAGGCTGAGGGTTTCGAGCCCGGATAGCACATCTTCATCTCCCCGCCATTCAAGCCCGATGGAGGTGAGCTCGAAGGCCGAGTCCCTGGGCAGGTCCTGGGCCTCATCATCATCGACAGCGATTGGCGCTTGTGCGTTAGCGGCGCGTGGGGTGAGAAACCCGGCGAGAATATGTTCTCCTGGGCGTGTATTGACGATCCGCGCACTCTCCTCGTCAAGTCCCTTAGCGCGCTGGCGCAGTCCATCGGCGAGTGCCCTGGCGAACGTATTGAACGTGTGATCGGTGATCATGGTGCCTCGCTCGATAAGGGAATGACATCATCCACCACGGCGACGCGGGCTGCTTCGAGAAGCTCCTTGGCTTGAACTCCCCATTCCCGCTCCATGCGGGCGATGGTGACCGCGTCGAGTCGGTCGAGGTAAGCGCCCCTTATGGCCTTGCCTAGCTCTCGGCCAATGATTCGGTGATGAATCCGCAGGCGCTTGATGCCCAGGTACCATTGCCGGAGCATATCAACAGGCAGTGCAATCTCGAGCGCCGCGGCAAATGCCAGGAAAACCGCTTCCGACTCAGGCACCCCGCAATCGTCTGATGTGGCAGACGGCAGCCAGCTGCGGATCGTGGTGAGGTCCATTTCGATGTCCGCATTCTCCATTCGCTTCTTGATGAGGGAGGCGGATATTTTCCCGGAAGCCCTCACGGCCCGGACCATGGAAATCCAGGCGGACCGGGTCTGGCTATCCTCCTTGAGCCGGCCCTGATCCATGAGGTGTAGAAGGTCCCCGGAGAAAGCCGCCCGCTCATCGTCTCGCAGCAGGATGACCTGATCGCCTATCTGAAGCTCCTTGGCCGTGACACTCTTCAACTGGAGCCGCTTTCTGCCCAGGACTTCGAACCGTGCATTCGCAGCGACCTGGCGTGTTGCGCCGTCGGCAAAGCAGATGCAAACATACGACGCGTTTGCTCCGTAGTGGGATGTCATCGTCGCGGCGGAGCCGGAAGCGACCCTTTCTCCGGATAGGCTCGACAGCGAGATCGGGTCACTTGATGGTGAGGCGTGGGTGGTCAGTGCAGCAGTGAGCGAGCGTAGGGATGCCATGATCGGTCCAGGCAATCCCGCAACCCCGCAGAATCGCTTCTCTATGTCCCAGATCGCAATGCGTGCTTCAATAGGGTCCACGACCATCAGAAGCTTCGCAGCCTTACTGGCAAAGAGCATGTCAATCGTGCTGGTCCCGAAATACCCGGCCACGACGCACATATCGAAACCCGCGGAAGGCCATGCACTGAAGACGTTCTGCACCTGGATACCCAATTCTGCGAGGTCTTGAGGGGAGACATCGATATATTGGGCGAGCGCGGTTCTGAGTTCACGCGCCGCGCTGTCCGATCGCGCCAGAACCATGACGGAGCGTGCGGAAGAATCATGGAATACGGCCTCAACGACAGCTTCGCGCCGCTCATCTCGGGCCGCACTGTTTAAGGCTTCCTGCAAGATCAGCTGCTTTGCCCCTTCGAGTAGTTCGAGTTCAATGCCGGGACTTCGGGACACGAGGTCGCCGTACAGAGATTCGAACGCTAGCGCTTCGGGTGGCGGGGCGACTGACATAGATTGGCGAGTCGCCCACCAGGCCCGCTGGGCCTGGACCACAAGGCGGGCAATCAAGTCGGACTTCTCCGCAAGCCCATCGATTGCATAGCAAAACTGCCGCTCGGCCATGACGCGATCATGGTTTACCGGCTGGACCTGAACGGAAGCCTCGCGCCGGTTATTGCTCAGGACCTCCAGGCTTCCGGAGGGTGCCGGGAGTGCATCGATGGCGATGAGATCCGCTGGGCTCGATGCGATGATGAGCATCGGGACGGTACGAGGAATAACCGATAGGAAATGCGCGATGGAGCTGGTGAGCTGCTTGCCGCGAATACTTTGTACGTTGACGAGGACGAGATCAAGGTCCTCGAAGGCTCGAACGAGTTGCCTGGTCACCTCGACGCGCGAGGGAACAAGGAACTGGGGCCTCAGCTGGCCGCGTGGCGCGAGCTGGCCGATGACTTGCCGGTGCCCGCTCTTGATATCACCGGTACCGCTTACCCGGTCAATGGAGATGAATGAACTCGCAGGCAGGGTCATGTGCCCCAGCCTCTTGCCGCGACGGTCTACAGCCTGTTCCCAGTCGGGGTAAAAGTCGCCCTTGAACGTATTGGCCGACGAAAAACGGCGTGTGCGTGCGTTCTTGCGCGAGGCGCGGGCCGTTGTCACAGAATAAAGCGGTTTGGAGAGCAGCTCCATATCCGAGCGGAAGAACGGAAAAATCCCGATCCTCGGGGAGAGCGGCAGCGAGTCCACCTGGCCTGCCCATTTCAGGTGCAGATGCGACGCAAAGAGCGGAACCAGCGGCAAATGTTTCCAGAGCGACAGCACGGCTATCCGCGAGCGGGATGTCACTGCCCGCTCGGCGAGCGCGAGCAGGGGTGATAATTCGTCGTCCATGAAGTCCGGGGTAAGCACGGCGGGGGGCAGGTCGGCGACTGCCTGCATTCACGCACCTCCTCGCGAGCCACCCAGTCTGCGCGGGTGTGAGCGAAAGACGAGGACACCATAACTCAAGTGCATTTTCCCCCTATCTGCGCGTCGGCAATGGCGACTGCCTCAGAAATCTTCGAAGCAAGCAGGAGATCAACTGCGCGACTGTAGTTCTGGGCCGCGTCTGTTGTGCTCTTCGGGGGTATTAACTGAAACGAGTTTAGATCATGGGGTTCAAGCTTTGGAAGCCCATCGGGATAGCGTCTTGTTAATTCGGCAAACTGGCGGCGGCTGGACGTGGACAGGAGAGACAGGCCCCACGCGGCATGTTCATCCGCGGTCATCTTGTTCTTCGCGGTCAGCGTATAGAGCGTATTGGTCGCAGCGAGCTGGCGCATCGAACGAAATGAAATCCACGGGCCGAGTCGCGTCATTCCGCTGAGGTACCCAGTGGCATTGCGAATATCGCGGACCTGGTACCACGGATCGCGGTTCTTGAGTTTGTAGGCGTTGAGGTCGCAGGCCTGTTTGCCATGTTCTAGGTAGGCGCGCACGGCTTTTTGTCGCAGCGTATTTGCGGTAGGGCTGAACAGCCATACACGCTCGTTAGCATCGAGAAGGCGCTTCCAGTGCGCTTTGGTGATCTTTGCGGCGACGAGGTGCCGTGCCTTCGAGAGAACCGGACGGAGCGCTTCTATGGGCAGCTTATGATGGATGCGATCAGTCTCGGTGAGCAGAAAATACCGCGCATCCCCAGTCACGCAGCCGATGCCGATGGTGTACAGGTCGCAGAAAGGTACGCGCCCGGAGTCCGGTAATGATTGCTGCGGCTGGTAAGTTTTGGCAACCGCGGCCCGCTCAGCACTGCTTCTCGCTAGGGAGGCAATCAGCAATTCGGAATTGGCGTGGTCGAAACGCACCGTTCTTGTCGGCGCCTGTTTATATCCCCTCGCTACCAGGACTACGCATCCCTCACGCACGTCTGGGAACAAGGGCTGCAAACTGCGGTGAACATCAACACACTGAAAGTTAGCCAGTACATGCTGCCGGACAGAATCGGCATAAAGTGCGTACTCCCAGGCAGCAGGCAGCACGAATGACAGGCTGCCATTCTGCTCAAGCACACGCAGGGAAGCCGCAAGGAAGGCACACCAGTAGTTGGACCGAAGCGCAAACGAGGTGTCGTTCCCGCCCCCGAAATCGCGCAACGACCGCTGCAGGGTCGGATGGAGCTTACGGATGGCGACGTACGGCGGGTTGGCAACGATTTTCGTGAAGCGCTGCCGGGTGCGGGCACACCACTGAAAAAAATCTATCCCCCTGACAGTCTTGGCCGCGCCATCCTCTTTGCCCACGGAGGTATCAATATCGATGCCGACAATCCTGTCCCGCGGTATGCCGTGCCGCCTGAGCGGTGCGATGAATGCCCCGGGCCCCACGCAGGGATCAAGCCAATAGTCGTTACGGTGCGGCGCCACCGCCCTGACCATGGCGTCAGCCAGCAATGGCGGTGTGTAGACTCTACACTCTGCGGGTGGCAGCGTCATCGTGTGATTCCACCTGTGACTAGGCCCACTTTCAGCGCCTTAGCGTCGTGGCCTCCTTTACTCGGGCCCCAAAAGCTCCTGAATGTCGGGTTGCCTCATCGTACCATCCAGCGCTGAATCCCCACGTAACCAGCGATAAAGCTAATTATGATTTCGGAACGGCGCAACAAGGTGTTGCACCCGGATTCGGGTGAATCTTCGGACATTGGAAGGGGCCACCAGCGAGTCTTCGCCTCGCACGCGGGCCTGGACTCTGTACTGTTCACCTAGGCAACGCAGCTATCGGCGGGTACGATCGAGCTCCAGCACGATTCTCGAGTGGGCATTCCGCTCGAACAAATTGGCGCCCCGAGCAAATGATTCCGTATCCAGTTCCATATGGAGTTCAGAGGGAGGCTGCTTTTTACAGACGGTCAGTAAACTAGACTAGGCTGACTGGCCAGCAGTCGGTCCGATTTGGAAAAATCGCGTCAATTGTGTGATTGAACCGATGCTAATGTGCGGAGAGTGTGCCAGATGGACCAATAGAAAGTATCCAGCGTGATAGTGAATCAAGAGATCGCTCGCGATCAGCTAACGAAAGAACGCCGCTAGTTTCTCCGAACGCAGGACATCGAGAAATGATCCCTTGGCAACGCGTTCGAACTTGATCTCGACAGCGGACAGCTGAATCCACATCGCTTTCCGCAGAGAGCCAATATCAAGCGATCATGGATCTCCCCAGTTGAAGCACACCGCCGAGAACGAATACTTTCAATTTCGCTACATTCAATCCACCCATGCCAATCGACAAGCTTCGAAAGTTGTTCGTTTCGTCGTAGTAGAACGTTGCTTCGATGTCCGTTCACTCTCAGCCGTGGAGGCGAACCTGTTGGTCCCGCAACTATCCAAGTCAACAATCGGTGGCGGCACCGCTTCATCCTCGCAGGGCATGTCCACGAATCATTCTCCTCGCAATGCCACAAACGGCGACCAGTAGATGGGATGATTGGGGGGCACCGCATATTTGCCGGCATCAGATGAGCGGAACTTGAGTAGCTCGCGAATCGCTTGGCCGTACGCTCGATGCGGAGATAAACCGGAGACTAGCAGCTTGTAGAAGGCATCGGTAAACGCTGTCGCATAGTCTCCGCGCACCACCCACAGACTCCCCAGAACATATCGCGCTCCAACCCGGAGGAAACACGACGCCACGTCAAATAGCTCTGACGATCCTTGTTCACTGCGAGCGGTCTCACACGCGCTGAGCACAATCACCGGCCTCTTCCGTAGCGCCGGCATCGACAGGATCTCGTCCTGAGACAGAAGAGCCTCTGTCCCATCGTCTGTTACCAGAATCAAGCCGGACTGCCTTTCTCGTCGGGTGCCATGTCCGGTGTAGAAGAAATGATCTCTATCTTCCATCAGCTTCGCGACTTGCGTTGGCGTGGGAGTCGCGTCTTGTACATTGATCCCCTGATCCACCGCTACGCCACGACGCGCAAAGGCAGAAGTCCCGACCTCCGTTCCACTTCGAGCTAGAACTGTGACTTTCGCCCCAACTCTAGCCAGCGATCTTGCCACCTCCGCGCCTTCTGCCGCAGTCAGCGGCAGGTCATCGAACGGGTCCGAGACAACACATAGGGCTGACGTAGGCAACGTTGATTCTTCCGGCGTTGGCGACAAGATCGAGAGATTCGGGATGTATTCCAAAATCTCCAATGCCTCCGCAACGAAACGACCATCCGACAAACGCACGGCGTGAAGCGGCAAACCGGCGAGGCGGCCGGCGGCGACCACGAGTTCTAGTTCATTGGAGAGTTCACCGAACTTCGCCAGGCACTGCTGCATGAGCCGTTGTGCGAGAAACTCAAGTAGTCGGTCAGTTTCTTCCGCCCATATCGTTCGCCGAGCGTCACGCTCAGGAGCGGGTGTCCGGAGGTAGGCCGAGTAGCTCGACAACCATCGCCCCACGGGGCGCAGCATCTGTCCGACCCTTAAAGGCAGCATCAGCGTTTCCGGGCCTCCAGCCCAAGGCGTGCCCTTCCCGCCGAAGAGCAACGCCACTGTTCCCTAGCGGCTTAGCGTAATGTCGAGAATCACGGTCTTGGGATGTGTTTCGAGAAAAGCTTCGACTCGATCAAGCGCCGAGGCTTCATTCTCAACCCGAGGTCGTGGAAAGATCAGTCTCCGTGCAAGTTCGATCGCCCGCATTTCTTCTCTCGCAACGCGCATTACGTCATCGAGAGGAACCTCGGGCTTTGCGTTTCTTGCGGCTTGCCATCGCCTACGTTCTGCCGTTCGCGAATCTACGCGCAACTGATCTGCGTACTCGCGCAAGGTTTCGCTTCCCTGCTCACCGGAGAGGATCTCTTGCGCGTGTGCGACGAACTCGCGCCCTTTGGAGCGAGCAACCATCGAAACCAAGTCGCGGAAAGGCTCCCTCAGCGCAGCTTGGCACCAAGCGATGTCGGCATAGATATCCGAGTAGCGATCTGAGATCAGGTGTCTCCAATCCACCGAATTGATCTGTTCCCAGAGCTCATCAACCCACGTTACAGCTAATGCCAGAGCCTCTTTAGCAGCCTTCACGTCATCGAGGGACTGCGTCTTCTCGAAGCTCTTCATCCATACCGAAGCGACGCGTTGCGAAGCGGAAATCGCATTCTCTGTAGCTCCGAGCGCGTAAAACCCATCCCGAGATGCCATAAGGCAACCGACAGCTTCCTCAGCGTCACCTTCGCCGCCACGTAGCAGTAGCAGTTCGCCAAGGCAAGCACGCGCACGCGCGGAAGCGCCAGAATCTCCCCGCTCCTCAATCAGCGCGAGTGCTTTGCGTGCAGATGTTAGACTCTCTTCAATCGCATCGGGAGTGGAATATTTCGGTACTTCCGAAACTAGCATCGCTGAGCCGAGAATCGCCTGGCTGTATTCGGCCGGGTACTTCTCAAACAAGCCTTCAGCTTCCTGATATGAGTACATCGCGTTGCGCGCGTGGGCCTCGTCGCCAGTCATACCGTACAAGGCAATCTCTGCATGGCCTATATCCAGCTTGATGATTCCTCGCAGTAGATCATCCTGCGCGGCGCCCAACCTGTCCCAAGCACTGTGAAGCGCCTTGATCGCGGATTCATGGTTTCTGAGCTCATCGCCCACCTCTCGCTTCAAAAAGATATTGCTCATGGTCAGATACGGACCAGCCATCACCCTGCACAGATAGTCGTTATTTGCGTCGTATTCTTCTGTATCTCCTTCGATCAACGTGATCGCCTCTTGCACAAGCGCAAGTGCCTTTTCCTGGTTATCGAGCCGGTTTCCGAATGCTCGTTCATTCAGATAGACCGCATACGAGTTGCGCGCAAGCGTGCCACCTAGAATCCGCTCTTCCGCCCGAAAGATGGAAAGCGCGTCCTCGAAGATTGCTATGATTTTTTTGTCGAGAGCTGCTTGATCTTTTCGATGCAGGCGCGAGAGCGTGTTTCCATAGTCCGTCATCGCCATGCCGCGAGCTTCTAACTCAAATTTAATGTTGCCAACATCCAGACCTCGCTGGTAGGCGTCTGCTGCTTCCTCGTATGCATCTGCATCCCAGATGCCGACGTTCTCCAGCAATCGTGCTCTCACTATCCATAGGTCGCGCGTGAGCCGCGGCGACTTCACTGGATCAACGGATGGTAGCGTCTCGCCGATCAGATCGGCGGTTTGTTGCAATCGATCTTGCTGGTCGGAAACATAGCGCCAGTGATTAAGAACCGCTTTTGCATAGCGAAGCGCGAACGTATCCTCTGCCTCTTTCCGACTCCAGTGTCCAGTCTTCAACAGGTCGCAGTAGTGGTCCAAGGCGCTCGCCCGGCTCTCGGCATTTCCTGCCAAGAGTAAATGTTCAAGGAAAGCAGACGTGAAATAGGTTCTGATTGTCTGCTCGTTCTCCTTCTCCTTACGCATGAAATGCTGCCCTTCCGGGAGCTTGAACTGGATGATTGTGGCGATCGCATCCTCAATCGATAGCCTCTTCTCGTTGATCTTCTCTGCAAGTACCAATGACTGCTCGGAAAAGTCCGGGCTGAACATGAACCAAAGGTCAGCCTGTTCCGGCTTCGAAGGCAGCGTCACCTCCTTGAAACCGTCGATGTCTGCGGGATGTTCTTTGGCTATCGCCATTCCTTGCGCTGTCCTGCAAAAATACCTCAGCTGAGTCGCTAACACAGCGAAGGCCTCCGCAGAAGGGTGATGCTGTTTGGCAGCGAAGTGGGCTCGCCCATCAAGAAACTCGTGAAAGTGCTTGTCGCAGGCGAGAGGATTGGCCATCACTCGTTCGCTCCAAAGCTCTGCCTCGACATCCTTGGCGTTCGTCACTACGTCGACTGCAACGTTGATGTCTCTCAGCAGCCGCATTCCGCGCCGGAGATCGTGGATCCTCTGCAGATCACCACTCGTACGCGCATCGGTCAAGAATCCCCCGAGGATCTGATGGAATTTATCGAAATAGGCATAGTCACAGGCCCGATAAACCTCGACGAGATCCGCCATATCCTTTGCCGCAGCAAACTGGTCAACGCACGCATGGATTCGACGGACCTCTTTGCCCATCTCTTCGAGACGGTCAGCAAGGTTTGCGTTGAACTGGCGACACGCCTCCGCCTCTCTGAATAATTCGAGGCCTATGTCGGCATCGCGCGCAGCGGAATCGTTTGCCATGAGTATCCAGACATCACGGTGCCCCTTCGAGTTCCAAATCTTAACTAGTACGGCTTGTCGTGAGGAAATATCGTTCGGCATAAGCACTCGTAAAGAAACAGGGTGAAGCAGGTCACTGGGCGTTGCCAATGGGCTGATTGGGGGAAGGCACAGTGGCTCAGCGAGGCGGTCGGATAACGATGGAGCCGGTGAACTCGAGCCAGGCTTCTCGTTGGCGCTCTCTCAGGACAAAATCATCGAGGGGACCTCTCTCCGGCTGGCCGTGAGGTGCTCGAACCTCGTCTTCCTTCAATGCAACTTTGCTCTGATCGGCAAACAGGACAACAGATGTACCCCCAGCGCGCTGTGTACTTCGGTACAGAATCCCGTCGATCCTGGGTTCGTTGCGCAGTAGCATTGTGCGAAACCACTCGGTGACAACCTGGGTAGGCACATAGTCGATGTGTTCCCTATCCCCGGGTACGACACGCGCAGCGATACTCAAGCCGAAGCTATACAAGAAACTGAGCACATAACGATTTTCCTCACTAGTCTCCGGCTGTGGCTCAAAGAAGCGAAGCGGGCGCGGAAGGCGAGTCAGGTCGACGACACGAAGGGTACTCAATGTCCTAAACGTGCCGACTGCTATTCCCAAAATCGCGTTATCATCGATTTCCGCGACGGCGGTATCAGCCTCGTCGCTTCCGTAGAACATCACGATTCCGGCAGGACTCATCCGGTTGGAACGTATCGCCCTTTCCACTGGAGGCGGTCCGAAGTCCAGAGACGATACAAGTATCCGGCCTGGACCGAACTGCCGAGCACGATAGATGATCGATCCTGCGGGAATCGTCGATGTGAGGCGGTACTCGGCCATCGTCTCGCTGATGAAGTGCAGCAGCGTTGGCGGGGAAAGCAACTCCCCGTCATCGCGTCCGCGCTCTCCAGCCGGAGGTTGCAAAAAGAAATAGCGGCGTTCGTGTTTAACGTACGCGCAGAATTCCTCCCAGCTCTGTATATAGCGGTCATCCTCACGAAGCGCATATGGGTTTCGTTCACACCAATCGTTGTCGCCGAGGCAATCGACGAGAATCTCGAGCAACCTCCCGTCGTCGTTCGGTAGAGCTAATTCAATTTGTTCGATGAGCAATTCCTCGCTGTCCCAATGTGGCCGCTGATAGCCGCCCTCGGCGGATTCCCATCCCAGTGCATTGACCGCGCGATCGTACTCTCGATCGATCGCCTCCATCATGAATTCGACAACAGCCTCGAGTGGGGCAGCAGCTGGTTGATCGGCTCCGCTCTTACCGCAAAAATCACAGGCAAGCTCATCTGCTCTCGATGCGATGAACTCTCGGATGTCAACATCGTCGATGCAGTCGGAGCAAACCGAATAGCCCTCTGCGGGAACCGTGGACCAAAAGTCAAGCTCGTCACCATCACCCATGGTCCAATCTCCTCAACCGTAGTTAGCCATCGATTATAGGGGGCGTAGGGGGCCTCCAGATTTGGCGTCAGCGTTCCATCATTGCCTGCGATCAACTCGAAGAATTCCGCCTTCCCGGTAAATCCGCAACGAGCGTTTCTGGTGCGGTGGTAGATGTCGCCCGCATCGAACAGCACTCCAAATGCTTCATCTGAATGCAGATAGCGTGTGTCGGTTATTTCAGAAGTGGTATTATGATCTCCCGAACGAAAGATATAGAAGCCGGTGCAGAATGACCGCAGACCAAGTTGATCGGTTTTCTGCCGGGGAACAGGGCCTCGGCTATCTTTATCAGCCGAGGTTCGCGCTCCTGAAGCTGTTTGAGTCGCCCGAGGAGACCTCTGTCTTCATCGAGAAAGACGACGACCTCGACTTTGTCGACGTTGGAGGGCCCAAGACTCTTGCGTCTCTAAAACACAAAGCCCCGGGAGAACGGCTCACTGACCTCGCGAAGGACTTCTGGAAATCGGTTCGCATCTGGCTCAAACGCTACCGAGACAGCGGGCGGATCGAATCGACCCACCAGTTTTACCTCTTCACCACCAATGAGGTAGCGGATGCATCATTTCTGAAAGAATTCTTGCCCACTGCAGCCGCTCGTTCTGCCGATGATCCTGCGCGCAGCGTGCTAGCCGATGCCGCCCTTGCGGAAACGCGATCGGAATTCATTCAGACGATCGCGATGGAAGTACACAGCCTGAGCGAGGCGGAGCAGATCGACTTTTGGAGACGTGTCACGATTTTCGATCGCGCTCCCCGGATCGATGACGTCCCCGCCCTGATCAAAGACCGGCACATGCGCAGCATTCGACGTGAGTACCGGGATTCGGTCTTCGAACGGCTAGAAGGCTGGTGGCATGACACCGCTCTCGCCCTTCTCACCGGCAAGCGCGTATTGCCCATTTTTGGTTACGAGGTTTCGGACAAGCTCACGGCCATCGCCGACGAATATAAAACCGACAATCTGCCTATCACCTTCCGGGGGAAGGAGCCCGACAGGGAAATCGATACCGAAAACGATGACCGGCTGTTTGTGCGGCAGTTGCGTGAGATCGGGATCTCTTCGGCACGAATCCGCAACGCCATTCTGGACTACTACCGGGCATATGAGCAACGCTCCCAATGGGCTCGCGAAAACCTTCTAATCTCCGGCGAACTCGAGGATTACGAAGATCGCCTCGAAGATGAGTGGTCTCGCTACCGGGACGTGGTATTCGAGAAGCTGGACCGGGAGAGCGCTGAATCGGTCCTGCGCGAGGCCGGGCAGAAGCTCTACCAATGGGCGGACCTTGAGAGCGGCAACGTAAGCTCGCTGCGTATCCGCGAAAGAGTAACGGAGCCCTATTTGGTCCGCGGCTGCTTCCACATTCTTGCCAACATCGCCCCACTGCCGCGGGTTTATTGGCATCCTCTCTTTCTGGAGCGGCTTCGCGATCTACTGGCGGTGAGCGCATGAAGCCATGGACCGAGCGGCCGTTCGAGATTAGGAACCTTTTCAATCCTGCTTTCTGCGGAGTGGTGCTGTTTCGCGCCTTAGCTGGTTACGAAGAAGAGGATGAAGCAGGCATGCCATATTCTTTGGCATTGCTGGTGCTGCCCCTCTGCCTGCACAAGGATACGCGGTCCGTTCTCGCGGACAATGCACGCGGCTACTTCCTCAAAGTGATCGAAAGGAATCCGCGTGTTCTGGTCGGCTTCGCGCAACGGGCCAAGCATCTTTTGCCCTATGCGCTCGAATCCCTGGGATTCCTGATGGAGCGAGGCTGCTTTGTAGTCACCGACGAGGGACGCCTCCAGACCGTACACCAGAAAGTGAGGAAAAGGGTGACGGGGACCGATGAGTCGATTGCCTGCCAGAGGGTGGCTCGATTCCTCGGCAGAGAGTTTGCACGCGTGGGGGATCGCGGCACCATCTATACGTCGCTTGGGGTTCGTCCATGAAGATCAAGTCCATCCACATCTACAGCCACGACGGCCGGCGCCGGGACCTTCCATTTCGCGTCGCCGGCCTCAACGTCATCACCGGGCGCTCCTCGACGGGCAAGTCCGCTCTTTCCGACATCGTCGAGTATTGCATGGGCCAGTCGGACTGCAACGTCCCCGAGGGTGTGATTCGCGACAAGGTCGCCTGGTTTGCGGTGCTCTATCAGTTCCCCGAGGAGCAGGTTCTGGTGGCCAAACCCGCTCCTGCAGCCGGTGCTGGCAGTGCGAGCGTTGCCATGGTGCGCCGCGGAGCGGATGTGGCAATACCCACCTAT